>Ga0114899_1001265_pt1 | contig 15154 bp, 17 predicted proteins | sample MalvireepMed_215_FD_83497 | JGI IMG/M metagenome (GOLD analysis project Ga0114899, IMG submission 83497) | Marine viral communities from the Global Malaspina Expedition - Malaspina viral metaG DeepMed_215 | ecosystem: Environmental > Aquatic > Marine > Oceanic | place: Mediterranean Sea... | reverse complement strand
GGGCCAATTATTGCGCCTATCGAAGCCCCAACAAAAAGTATATTTGGCGGCACAGACCCAGTTAAATCATTAGTCCATCGGGTCATAACAAAAACCGATCCCGAGACCGGCCAAAAAGCTTTGTTTTACCACAAAACAGCTGATGCCGCATTAGCCGGACAAAAGGTAGTTACGCCACCGGGATATACTGTATATAAACAAAAATTTGATCAGGTAATTATTAAGGACGCTGAAAAACAACTACGTTCAATTAACGAGTTCCTTATGCCTGAAGAACTAGCAGCCGCACTAGATACTTTCCGTAACCCGAAACGTATGGCCGGCGTGTTTCAAGTGGCAGATGTTTTCAACTCAATGTGGAAACCACTTGTAACTACGGTGACGCTTGCCGGGGTCCCATTATTCCCTGCTTTTTACGTTAGAAACGCTATTGGTTTAATTTACAATAATTTGCTAGCGGGCGTTTATAACCCTGCAGACTACCTACGGGCTATGGGTGACGTAGTAGGGGCCTCAGACCAAATTGTAATAGAGTTAAGTGATGACGCTGTACAAAAGTTAAGCAGCAGGCTAGACCAGTTTAATCTGCGAGCAACACAAAATAATCAAGGCCCGATAGCTGCTATTCGCAACAAACAATTAGTTTTTAATAACGATGGCTCAGTACCCGGCTCAGAGAGATGGCGGCAGTTACTACAGGAAGAGGGATTACTAAACCAGGGTTCGTGGACTGCAGGAGGAGCTACGAGGGGTGGTGGTGCTGAGTCTCAATTACCTATCAAAGAACGATTTAAACTACTCGGCGACCAACTTCTTGGCAGGGGCAAGGCAACCACTCAACGCGAAATAGCAACCGAGCAAGCCGTAACGCTGCAACGCACTAAAGATGAGTTGGGAAGGCTAGGGATTGATTTAACCAGGCGCGAACAAGGCATGGTGGACGCTATACGGGAGTTTGCCCCAGTACGGCTAATGGGCCAAAAACAGCGCGTATTCGATCCGTTTCGCTGGGGTAGAACCCTTAACGAAACCATGGACAATATTGCTAAAATAGCCCATGTGCGTCGAAAAATGGCTGATGGATCGTCGTTGTCTGAAGCCGTTGCTTCTGCCAATAAGTTTATTGGTAACTACACTGACACTTCACCAACAATTCAAAAATTATCTAGCGTAATTCCTTTTTATAGGTGGACTAGATTTAATCTACCATTGCAATTAGAAATGCTTATTAAGGCACCACAAGTTCCTTCTAAAGTAGCCATTTTAGAAAACACGGTCGGTGGGGCTGGGTCAGAAAATGATCAACGCCTAGAGGGGATAATGGCAGAAGGGGCCACGCTACCGGATTATATACGAGACACTCTAGGTATTGTACTCGGTCAAAACACTGACGGTACTGTGCGCGTTGTTAGGGGTTTTGGACTTCCACTTGAAGACTTAAATAAAGTGTTTGCTCGCAATCCGCTTAATACAATTCAAAATCTAGCCGCCGAAGTTTCCCCCATTCTAAGAGCCCCGGTGGAATTAACTACAAATAATTCCTTCTTTTCCAAACAACCAATTACTGATCCAGCTATGCATAATTTTTATAAACGCGCTTATAACTGGCAGTTTCATTTAGGCGAAGCTGTACCTCCTATCCAATCGTTATTACAAATAACCCGTGAAGAATCTGGGACTGGTGATGACAAAACGGTACGCTACCGTTCGGACAATCCAATGGCAATGTACCTAATGGGTTTAATGTTTGGCCGCCTAGCTTTAACAGCTCACAGGGGGTTAGAGATCAAGGATGGAGAACAAGACCAGTTCTTCACAGCTTTAAACCTGGGTACTGGAGTAAAAGTTAAAGACGTAAACTTAAAATATAATTACAAAGAGCCCCTACAGCGACAATTAGACACTAACCCGCAACTACGCGTATTACATCAAACACTGCAGAGTATTCCACTTTACCCGCAATTTGAAGATCCAGAATTGAGCAATATGGCCGCAAGTGCACTTTCTGATATACAGTCAATCTCACGAGTACTGAAAACCAGTATGGAGCCTACTGACCCTACTACACTCTTTAATTTAGCTACGCAGTTATATGCTAGTAAAGGCGACCAGACAGGTGCTTACCTGGCGCAGGTCGTTAAGACTCGTAACTATAAGCGTACTGGCACTGCACAACGCCGATTATTCATAGATCAATATCCTGCGCTGCGATCTGCGATTGAGGGGCTGTCTCCTCAAGGATACGAATGGATTACTGGCGCATTTGATGACGAGCTTTAAGTTGTAAACTAGTTGGACAGGAATAGCCCGAATAGTTCACTCTATTTAGGTTATGCAACTAGATAATTTATTTAAACAAAAGCTTCCACTTGGAATTCTCCTAAGTAACGCAGGGTTAATTATTGCTGCTGTTTATGCGGCCACCAATATGTTAAACCAATTTGAGCGCAACACTGACACCATTGAATCCCTTAGCTGGCAGGTGCAAGCTGTGGAAGAACGCATGGTTGAGCGTATGGAACTTGATGACGCTCTAATGAGAGTAGATAACGCTATTACAAATGCTTCTTACGTTTCAGAGCGGATACAGCGCTTAGAGACATTACGTGAAAACGAGGAGGGTGACGCCTGGACGAAGGAGGAGGTAGACCGACAGATTACAGAACTCAAAGAGCGACTAGCTGTTGTTGATGTGAATATCCAAAAGATGCAAGAAGATTTGTGGGAGATAGACGACATTAACTACTTAAAGGAAAGACTGGCGGTGCTTGAGTCGCAAGTAGTAACAGTCGATTTATCGCACGTAAATAGTCAAATAGATGAAGTCAGGCGAATCGTGGCTGATATGTGGGGGCCACTAACTGATGTAGAGCAAAGTGTCTTTAGTTTAGAAGAGAGAGTTCTATTATTGGAAAATATTGGCAACCACGCCAAGCTAATAGAAAAAGCCAATAAGAACCGATGAACAGTATTACCAATGCAAAACTACCTATAGGTTTAGTAGTTGCTGTTGTAGCCCAGGCAATGGGTATTGCTTTCTATATAAGTCAGTTACAGGCTGACTTGAGTGCAGCGCAACAAGCAGCCGAGGCAGCCTCAATTGAGGTTGCTGCACAAAATGAGCGCATACGTGAAGTCGAAACTGTACTAGCAGTCCTAAACGACCAATCTAAAATGATAATGGCTGAACACGGACAGTTCGCTGGCGCTATGCGTGAGATATGGGACGCTATTGAAGGGAGAGGCAGTGCGCCTGTTCCCGCAGCTACAGAAAGAGGATACGGGTACGATTAATGGCTATTAAGTATAGAGGGGAAACATTTTCTGGTTACAATAAACCAAAGCGGACAAGGGGCCATAAAAGAAAAAGCCACGCTGTATTGGCTAAAAGTGGGGCAAAAGTAAAGTTAATACGATTTGGACAACAAGGCGTCTCTGGTGCAGGCAAAAGCCCAAAAACAACAAAGGGTAAAGCTAGACGCAAATCGTTTAAGGCTCGCCACGCCAAAAATATTGCCAAAGGAAAGATGTCTGCTGCATACTGGGCCAACAGAGTTAAGTGGTAAAGGAAAAACTAATGGGTAAGAACACTAAAGATGGATTGTCGGCAGTCCTGGTAGTTTGGGTTTCAGCCTTTTTAACAATGGCTTTTTTGTTAGCTCCAGAGCAACGGGAGCTACTAACTGGCGCGGGGATTAGCAATGCTTCAATGGTATTCATGTGGTTTTTTAAGAAAGCAAATAGTACCGACAATTAATCCGCGTAGACAGCCTGATGTCTAATCTGTTTTGCTACAGCAGTATCGGCATGACAGATTAGGAGAGATATATCGTGTCGCAATCCGATGGCGCTGCTTTAACGGATTTAGCAGTTGATCCAAGTCTTCTTCAGGAAGCTCAATCTAGTGGTTTAACAGAAGCCGAAATCTTAGGTCTGGTAGGGCCGACAGATACGGAACAAGCCGAGCCGGTAGATTCCTCCCTTGGAGCAGACTCAGGGCAAAATGCTGAAGAGCCCGATGAGACAGATAGCACAGAAGAACCAGAAGCAGAAGTTGCTGTTCCTGAGCCAGAAGTCGCTCAAGAACCAGAAGCGGAAGCTCCAACTACACCCGAAACGCCAGAGGATCTGGCCGCTAGGGTTGAACAACTTGAGCGTTTAACGCGCCAGTATCAGTCAGATAAGGACCGTGCGGACGCACGAGCCAATTCAGCTGAAACAAGGGCGCAGCAGTTAGAAGCTACCCAACAGGAAGCTGACAAACAGCGTTTATTAAACCTTGAGGACCATGAATTAGGTGCTTATTTACGGTCTGAGATGGCTCGGCCTAAATCAGAAGCAGATATTCAACAGGAAGCTCAAGTTACTAGTTTACAACAGCAAATGCGGGACCTAGAGCCGTACTATTCTTCTACCGAGGAATGGCAAAAGGCAATGGGTGATCTAAATAGTCCACAAGATCTTAATCACTTACGGACTACTTTAATTGAAGGCCGTGTTCGTCAAGAACTCAGTTTAGAGCAAGAGGCACAAGCAAATGCGCGTACCTCTCAAGCGGCTAAATCGGCACCCGTCGTTCCAGATAGTGGAGGGCAGGGTAGTCCGCCCCCTAACTACGACACTGTGGTAAATACTTGGATGGAATCTGGTGGTACTTCTGATGCCGAACTGAAGGCGTTGGTTGAGGCTGCGAAACGTAAAGGGACATTAGATCCTGCTCTTTTAGCTGAGGCCGAACGTTATTTAAGTTAATAATGAGGTTTTAGAAAAGTGGCAATTAATAGAGCTACCGACCTCTCCAATGCTAGCAATGACTTATTGTTGTCATCTGTTATCACGGAGAGAGTCGCTACTGTAATGCGACCACTGGTTACAGTTAAGACCCTACCACAGGGTCGTAACCAAATCACAGCTAACACCTTTGGAACAGTTAGCATCGCTGCACTGACAGACGGTGTGGACTTGGCTGCGCCAAGTACCTTCACCCCAACTCAGTTCACGCTAACCGCTTCAGAGCGTGGCGCTATGGTTGTTATTACGGACAAAGCCCGACGGGAAACTGTCGGCAACGTTGAGTCAGATGCAGGACAAGAACTTGGTAATTCAATGGCTGAGGACTTTGACACTCAGTTGTTTGGCCAGTTTGACTCCTTTTCGACTAACGCATTAGGTTCAGCGAGTACCGAAATATCACTGGTGTATGCCCTTTCAGGCTACTCCTTGTTGTACGGAAACTCGACACAGCCTGTGCCAGCAGTAGGAAAAATATCTTACGTTGGCCACACATTTACCATTGCTAAACTTCAGAGCTTGCTATCTGTGCCAGGAACTTCAAACATTCCTGCGAGCTTACAGGGAGCAGCCCTCGAAGCAGGTATTGGTCGAGGTAAATACCAGGTCGGCGTATTGTTCGACATGGGTATATACCATTCCCCGAAACTAACGGTTGCCTCTAACGCAGCTAAAGGTGCTATCTTCCACGAGCAAGCACTTTATGTTGCTGAGGAAGCTAAACCGCGTATCGAGGAAGAAAGAAACGCTTCATTGCGAGCCACAGAATATGTGATCGTTCGTGACGACGGCGTTGGGATTCGTGAAAACGAGTGGGGATGCGAAATGCACTTTGATTCCGCAACTCCATCTGGAACAACCACACTTTAGTCATTAGGAGGCTAGTTATTATGTCTATCGGTGCTCCTTCCTACAGAGACTCCAACACGGAAACTCTGTCAGGAACTAAAACACTGACTTTTAACGATGCTCGCACACAGGTCTTAGACCCAGGTGGCGGGAATCGAAACGTAGTACTTCCTGCTGAAACCAACGGTATTGAAGTTTTTATTTCTAATACCGCAGACGCTTCAGAAAACCTAGTAGTTCAAGAAGATGGTGCATCAACTACGATTGTCACTATTTCTCAGGACGAAGACGCTGTTTTAACGTCGGATGGTTCTGGCTGGGTAGCAGTACTATCTAAGGGCGCAACCTAAAAACTGCGTTCTTTTGGGGTGGGGGTTCTTCGGGACCCCTGCCCCAATTAGTAAACTAAATCAATTTACAAGGGGAAGATATGTCAACGTTAGTTACTGGCAGTGCTGGCTTTATAGCTAGCCACTTAATTCCAATTCTGGAAAGACAAGAGCACATCGTTCACGGGGTTGATATAAAAACCAACAAAAAGAACGATTTGGCAAAACTCTCAAACGCAACACGTATAGCTAAATCTATTTCACCGGAGTTTTTATTTCATTTAGCTGGATCTGGGGAGCAAATTAATTCAACGGATTCATATGTTGCGCTAGCAGAAGGCAACTTACTTGCCTATATTAATCTATTGCAGTCAGCAATAGAGCAGGGCCTACAACACGTATGCCTAATAAGTGGTGTAGAGGCTTATGGGTTTAACGCAGGTACACGCGATGAAAATGCTGCGTTACAACCCGCCAGTATGTATGGTGCTATGAAGGCTGCAATGGAGCATGCTACAGATGCTATATGCACTGATAACCGCATTACCTACACGATTTGCCGTGTTCACGATATTTACGGCCCTGGCTTTTCAATATCGGTTCCAGGTACCACCCAAATCAATGAATGGATCAGGCGAGTACAGCAGGGAGATTCGTTGTATTTAATAAATGAGGGGCATCAATTACGGCAACCAACGTATATTACTGATGCAGTACAGGCAATTGCCGCTATCGGCTGCCACCCACTTGCCAGAAATAAAGCAATAAACATAGGGCATAACCACGCATATAGAATGGCTGACATTGCTCGGTTAATTGGATTGCATTGCGGGGGTAAGGGATACGAACTGGAGTACCGGGAGGACAAGTCTAGGGAAATAATTGATACAAGGGTTAACCATACTCAAGCAGAACAAGTTTTTAAACAGCATTGCCAAACTACGTTTAACGTAGGCTTAGAGCACACTTGGAATTGGATACAGGAATTTCATGGGAATACTAATAACTCCATCGAGCAAAAAAAGACACAAAAAGCCAAAGTCTGATTATGTCCCTGAAGGGGGTAAGTTAGACAAGTTAATACAGGATAACGCTGCGCCTTCATTCTTTGTACGCAGCTACGACCCTGCTGGTGCAAAGCCCACACAAATTCAACGCACAAGGGTAAATGGTAAAACTATTATCGCTGCTACACATTGGAAAGATTCTAAGTCTCACGAGCAGGAAGCTGCTGATATTTTTGCTGCTAAAAAGGAGCAGATCACTTCCCGCATGGACAAGGGGCTGGCTTTTCATGAAAGAGTAGAGGAGGGTCGCGTCGAGTGTGATCAAAGCGAAGCAAGTGTCTACAAGGACACCAGGTCACATAAGCAAGCGCCAAAGCCGCAAAAGGTAGAGCCTGGTGATTGATCAGAAATTAAAAGAAAAGTTGGTGCGGGACGCTGTTAAGGCTGGTGGTGGAATTATTCGTACAACTAAGCCCGTCGACACTGTTTGGTTGTTAGATAAGGATAAATTAGGAACCTCGCAAGTCCCTAAAGACTCTGCCCAGCATATGGTTGAGCGGGGGTACGCTCATTGGCCTGAACCCAACGAGATTAATGCGACAACCGGAGAGTTTTTAGATGGGCGAACCAGGGATGATTCCGCGAAACTAAGGGCCGGTGAAGCTTTAATCGCTGCAGAGCGCAAAAAGGCAAACAAGGAATCAGGGGTTGATAAGCCAACAGTAAGAAAGCCTATTCCTCTTCCCAGTATAGACCCAGATTCCCATGACAGCGGCCCCGTAAATCCTGGTGTGCCAATGAAGCGCATAGAAGAAGTAGAGGCCAAAATGGAAGAACTTGGGATGCGTGTTGACAACAAACTTGATTTAATAATGCAAGCGTTAAGTTTACCCCCCAAGCAGGATTAATGGCAGTTACAAGAAAAGCTATACGTGGAGAGGTGCTGAAGCGGATTCGTGGTGGCATAACAGGTACAGCAACAGGTGGAACTACAAGTACTTGTGTTGTGGCTAATGATGTGCGCTGTGACGATGGTGGCGGATCTATTCTTGATTCTACTTTATATGAAGGTGACTATATAAGATTCACCAGTGGAAACGAAGACGGCACAATTGCCTTAATATCTGACTTTACTGCAAATGGTGGAACTTTAACTCTAAAGCCAACACTTTCTAATGCTATAGCTAATACCAATACGTTTGAAATACATAGGCGATTGCACCCGAATGAATTAGATGATTGCATTAGTCGGTCTCTAAGGGCTATGTATTACGTTGACTATTACCCTTTGTCTTTAGTTAGTGACCCTGACATGGAAACCAGTGGTGTTTCTGGTTGGACTAATAGTAATGCTACACCTACCAAGGATACAGATTCCGCTGATAATGTAGATGCGCTTGGTGGAGCCCAATCACTACAAGTAGTTACCTCTTCCACTAATGGATATAGTTATGTTGCCACTGTTGATGTGCAGTCAGAATCGGCTTATAGCTGCTGGGTTATGGCTAAGGCTGACGGGGCCTTTACAGCCAGTGTTATTGCTTACGACCAGACTAACAGTGCAACTATCGATTCTAAAACTTGGGCCCATAGGGATTGGGGTATTGTCGAATTCGGTTTTCAAACACCAAGTAATTGCGATCAAGTAAGTATTAGATTAGGCGCTGAGGAAACTAGTGCTACGGTACATTTTGACAATTTAATTGTTCAACGCAATGCCAGACATAGCTATGAACTACCTTCTTGGCTGGCAAACCCTGAAGCAGACATTATCGATGTTTTACGTTACAGCGGTACCACGCCATTTAATTTAACCAGCTCCTCTGTAATGGATGAGTCGCAGCTTGTGTATAGCCCAACTGCTGCTAACCCATCGTCAATTATTTTAGACACCGGAACCTCCGGCAAGCCTATCTTTATTAAGGCAATACGGCCATTCCTAGCTGAAAACGGGAGTTTATCCACTGACGCAACAACTACGGATGCTAATTTTGAGTGGGTGGTTTCTCGTGCTGTTATACACGCATTTAAGCTTTTAAGAGACCAGGCGCCGGGTAGCGAAACTCAAGAGTGGGCTAATTTATACGCACAAGCAACTCGTGAAGCTCGTAGGCAAAACAGACGCTGGGACGCAAGGGCTGCTAATGCGGGTGGTAAAAAGCCAGAGGTGCGATAATGCCGCCGCGTAAAGCGACCTGGGATGTTAAAATAAATGGTGTTGGATATCAATTAGCAAATGCCGGCCCTGCCTCTGCAGACGGTGGCGTCAGGCCCTCTTACGGGGAGCAATCTATTGAGTACCCTGCTGCTCGTCAGGCTAGCGGAGCTCAAAACTATGGAAACTGGCCAGCGCAAGTGGAAGCCGTCTGGCTGGTTACGGATACGTCTGAAGGTTTCGGCCAGAAAGTATTTGATAGCGCCAATGGTCGCTATTATTACGGTTTTGCAGACACTCGCATCCCTGGACAAGTCACTCTTCCGCCCCAAGTAAACTCCACAGCAGTTACCGCTGAAGTTCGTATTTTCGATCACTTTGAGCGCACGATTAGTGGTACAGATACATTGTTTCTGTGTGCTGGTCGATACGTTAAATACCTCACAGATCCTACCAGTCCCGACGCTAACTCCAAGGATTTAGGAACTGGTGTCAACGCTACTAGTGCTGCGACTTTCCAGGGAGGGCACCACACACCACTAACGTTTGTAGCACAGCAAATGGCGACTGGTGTGCCGCAGCCGTACTATACCTACGACGGTAGTTCAAATACAGGAACGTGGGCATTAGACAACCGAGATAGTACCGTAGCACCACGAGATTGTGTCTTTTCAGACAATGGCTCATTTACCGTTGACAATGCAGCTCCAATGGCGCTGACCTTAAGCAGCCTCAATGCCTCACAAGACAAGGTTTATGTGACAGGGACACAGCCATTTGAGGGTATTAAGGTAGAGATGAACGCTCTTAATACCGATGCCACCACATTAACTGTAAAGTATTACAACGGCACCAGCTACACCGCCGTCTCCAGCCTGAGTGACGGAACCTCGGAGAGCAGTACATCTTTTAAGCAGAACGGCAGTATTACATGGACGCTACCTACTGACTGGGTTCCTGACACTATTACGGATAGTTCTGATTCGACAGTGTCAAGTAATGGGTACCACGTCGAACTAACCTGGAACAACAACTTTGCCAGCGGTGTGTCTACCAATGACATAGATTTAATACAGCGTGACACTGCTTTATTCTTTGAAGTCCATAACGAGAAACTATTTCGAATCAGTAAAGAGTCTGACGGATTTATTCTGAGCACTAGTGTTGATGGAGCCCTAAACGCAACGTGGGTCACCGTTGATAAAGTTACAGACTTAAGTAACCCGATTACAGGAATGAAGTCGGCGGGTAGCCGATTATATATTACTAGTGAAAAAGGGTTGCACGTTTTAGCTGGTAGTGGAACTACTATCGGAAACGAAGTTTGGCCGCATCCTAGAGACTTTAGGGATCCGAATAATGGCATTGGTGCTTCTACTTGGCGCGGTAGGTTGTGGTCCCCATCAAGATTTGGGCTCTATGCATTTAGTGATACCTCTGGTTATATCACGATAGATACTACTGTTAATCCGGCAGCACTGCTAGAAAACGACAGCCCAATTGCTGGCAAGGTTACCTGTTTTGCAGGAGATGACTTTTTTGGTTATGCCATTGTACGAAACGAGGAAGACTCAAAATCCTACTTACTAAGTTATAACTTTGACAATAAGTCTTGGCACACACTGTTAGACCTTGGCAATATTACGTCTCAACACATGTGGGTGTCTGACGTGGGGCATGCGGCTAACCCACTGCTTTACTTTGCGGCTGGTGACGATATTAGATACATAGTGTTACCAAGGCATTCACCTAATACCCTGCAGGATTCTAATTGCCGATTTGATATTTCTACTACAAATGTAGGCCAGGTTTACCTGGGTCGGTTCAACGCTGCTTTTGAATATGAAATTAAAGCGTTTCTTACAGGTAAAATTATGGCTGATAACCTGGCTGCTACGGAAACTGTTACCTATGAATATCGTGTGGTAGATGGTGGCGACTGGAACACGTTAAACACTTTTCAAAACAGTCCGGTTGGTACTGCTAACTTTGGTACTACAGTGGTTGCCAGGTGGATTGAAGTTCGCGTGACTTTAGCTTCCGGGTCCACCTCAGAAACACCTGTTTTACGTAGTGTATATACCTCATTCAACATTCGGTTTCCATTCAAAAGAACATTTAATGTTGCTGTCAAGCTACGTGAGTTAGGCGCTGAAGGCCAGGGGCGGATCAATCAAGTTGGCAGGGTGGCCACGTTCAAAGACACCTTGAAGACAGCGATGTCTAGCTCTTCTCCAATTGAGTTTATTCCGTTGGATAAGACCGAATCACTGGAAGTAATTGCTGTAGATTACCGCGTGTTTTCTATTGCTAACGCGGCGCTTAAAACACCAGAGTATGTAGGGTACTGTGAATTTATAGAGCATCAAGCCACAGTAAGGGGTACTCATGCAAGATTGAGTGCTTACACACACGCTGCGTTATCAGCATATACCCATGAAGAACTACAGACGCTCTAAACAAATTGCTTCGATAGTTCCTGACACAAAACTTGTGTGGATAGGATCAATATTCTTCTATATAAATTGATGGCAGCATTTAATGGGTTTAGCAGCCATAACTATCTAGGAACTTATGAGCACGTCAACAGAAGGAATAGCACTTACAAAGCCAACAACAACTGAGACTTATGATGTCTCTATTGTTAATGCAAACTCTGACCTTATAGCTAACTTATTGTTTGGTGGAGACAAGGGGTCAGATGCTAGTAGTGCAACAGCCCTTGTCTTAGGTGATGGTAGTGTGTTTGACGTAACCGGGACAACAACTATTACTAGTATTGACGCTGCAAAGAACTATGCAGGTCGTGTAGTCCTGTTGCAATTTGATGGTGCACTTACATTTACAAACAACACTACAACCCTAAAGTTGCCCGGTAACGCAAATATAACTACCGCTGCTGGGGATCTAGCACTAATGGTTTCTGAAGGTAGTGATAACTGGCGTTGCGCTGTGTACACCAAGTATTCGGGCGCTGCTATAAAGATAGCGGATGAAAGCGTTGACTCCGATGCGTTTGTGGACGGGAGTATCGATGCAGCGCATATAGCTTCAAATGCAGTGACCACTGCGAAGATTAACGCAGATGCTGTAACGGGAGCTAAGATTGCTGATGATGCATTAGACAGCGAGCATTACACGGATGGCTCAATTGATACAGCCCATCTTGCAGCCGATGCGGTTACAGGAGCTAAGGTAGCTGACGACGCTATTGATTCTGAGCATTACACTGACGGATCAATTGACACCGCACATATTGCAGATAATCAGGTCACGCTTGGTAAGTTATCCGATGGGACACAAGGAGGCATAATTTACTACGGAGGTAGCGGTGCCCCTACTGAGCTGGCAGCTGGTAGCAGTGGCTACTTTCTTAAAACGCAAGGTGGGTCAGCTAACCCTGTTTGGGCAGCAGTAACCTCTATTTCGCAAGCGGTGCAATCTGATATTGAAGGCGAAACAAATCAGGATACCTATATCCCACCTGATCTGGTAAGGCATAGTCCTGGCGTGGCCAAGTTTTACGCCAAGTTTAATTATAGTGGAACTGTGCAGGGAACAGCCTATAATACAACCAGTATTGCCGATAATGGTACAGGTGACTTAACGGTGACAATTGCAGATGACTTTAGTAGCGCCAACTGGGTAGCGGGATACACCACTGAGACTGCGTACACCAGATCGACAAATATTGAAAATGGTGGGCAAGCCGCTGGTACACTCCAGATAAGAACAACGGATAACAACGGGACTGCCTCCGATGGAAACTACGCCCATGTATTTGGGCTTGGAGATCAATAATGGCTGACAAACGCATCGTCTACACTGATCCATCCACCTCTAACGTAGTTATAGTAAACCCAACAGCGGCCAGGCTAGAGGGTGAATCAGACGATGACCATGCTAATAGGGTTGCGGATTTGGTCGTACCCGATGGAGTGGCTCATTCAGTAGTAAACTTTGAGTCATTACCAGCCGACAGAAACTTTCGCAATGACTGGGCAATATCAGGCGAATCCGTGAGTGTGGATATGGCTGCTGCAAGAACTACACACATGAATAACATCCGCACAGCCCGTAATAAGAAGCTAGAAGAACTAGATGTAACTTTTATGAGGGCTGTTGAGGCTGCTGACAGTGACGCTCAAGCCTCTACTGCAACAGCAAAACAAGCTTTACGAGATATACCAGCGACGTTTGATCTTTCAGGTTTTGATAACTCAGCCGACCTTTACGCTGCATGGCCTGACGGGTTGCCGAGACCCGCAGAAGGCTAATACGTAGTGGTGCAAAGATGAATCGAAAGCACCGACCACATGCTTATAGTCCCGCTGGCAACCTACTTCCACCAGACGTTTTAATAAAAATATTAGAGAATGATATGATTCATTTGGAGGAGCGGGTTGGTCGTATTGAAAAACTCGTTTGGGCGGGTAACTGTGGCGTTATCGCCGTGTTAGTCTCTGTTATCCTGCAGATGCTGGGAATGGGTTTATGAAATGTTTCGCAAATTTATGTGCTGGTTACAATTACATGATTGGTTTTTAATAGTAGACTCTGGTGGTCACGCCTTAATTTGTTGTTGGTGCGGCAAGCATCACAGGCAGTATCGTAATTGGAAGGATGAATAGAGGTTGGTAAATGGCTGAGAAAGTAACGCGAGGTGTTGTGGTTATTGATGCGGGGCATGGGGGGGATGATCCCGGAGCCTTGGGTCACGGACTCAGGGAAGCAGATATAAATTTGGGCGTTGCCAAAGAAATAGAGCGTAGACTCAGCGCCCGTAATTACACCGTTTTGCTAACCCGTGAAGAAGACAAAAGGGTTAAACTTGGTGCGCGTCAGGCTACGGGGAAAGTGGCGGACTGTTTTGTGTCTATACATTGCAATGCCTTCAATGGGGCAGCTCATGGCCATGAGGCGTGGTATGAAAAAGGCGACCGCACAAGTAAGGATTTTGCCTCTGTTCTTAATAAATATATGGCTGGGCAGTTCCCATCAATATTTAACAGGGGATTAAAGTCAGGGAGCCCAGAAACCCGCACGGGCTGGTATACGTTTGATTCAGGGCCCGCTGATTGCTTGGTCGAGTTAGCTTTTATCGACAACGCTAAAGATGTTAGGTTTTTAGAAAATAAATATTGGAACGATTGGGCCCTAGCCCTAACAAACGCAATAGATCAATATGTTTCTAAGGAGGCCCCTACTGATACGGCTCCATTACCAGTAGAAAATAAGCCGGTCAATATTCCGCAAGGGCAACCACAGAGAAGTTCTGAATACGACCGTATGATTAAGTATGAAGCGATGGTACAGCGTGTGCTGGACCATGTGTTGCCACATCGTTACCTACTTCCTCCTGATGCTCAAAAATTACTACGTCGCGACCAGATAGAATTCGTTTATGATCGTGGGCATATCGGTAAGGAAGAACGGGACCGCTTAATCACTGAAGAAGGTTTGTAGTGATGCGGGCCAATGGATTCGGCCCATTTCAAGATGATGCAAGTGCCCGATATTGCTTTTTATGCGGAAAAAAAATTAAAAACTATCCCCCTTTTCTTGTAGAAATGGTTGCGGCGCCCACTGATGACGATAACGGTTCGTTTGTTGGTGCTCCCTACCACCCGGAATGCTATATAGAAAAGAATTCAATCGGGTTTCACTATGAGGAATCTGGGCATATCGATGAAGTGTAAGCCTCTTTACGGCCAGTCCATATCATGCACCATGATCGGGGCTGGTAAGCCCTCATAGCTTTGCAATCCACCCATCACGTTGAACTCAAAGTATTCAATCGCTTCATCATAAGACCAGTCGTTCAATTCCATCAGGACCTGCAAGCATCGCCAGTAACTGTAGACTAGCGCATGCCCCTTACCCAAGTCTGTATAACCAAGAGTGGCCTTATCAAAACAGTCGATCTTAATGGCACTAATACCTGCTTCGGTCAAGTGATCATTTAAATCGCTCAATGTGAAACCCTCCGGCCACATACGGTGCTTAAGGGGCGAATAGGCAAT
>Ga0114899_1001264_pt1 | contig 15181 bp, 22 predicted proteins | sample MalvireepMed_215_FD_83497 | JGI IMG/M metagenome (GOLD analysis project Ga0114899, IMG submission 83497) | Marine viral communities from the Global Malaspina Expedition - Malaspina viral metaG DeepMed_215 | ecosystem: Environmental > Aquatic > Marine > Oceanic | place: Mediterranean Sea... | reverse complement strand
GCGCTGGCCCAGACGGCCGCTGTCCTGTCAGAGCAGGCGCCGAAGATCCACGATGGTACGGCCGCCGTTGATGAGGTCCTGGCAACGCTTCGACGGGGTGAGGCTGTGCTGAATCAACGGGGCCAGGAATCGATCGGCCGCGATGCCATCGAGCGGGCGAACCGTGGACTGCAGGCACAGGGCCCGGCCATGACACAGATCGTGTTCCGTCAGCGGGTCCTGGACACGATGATGGCGGAGACAATCGAACAGGGCGGCCAGACCCAGGCCCTGATCGCTGACGGCCGGCCGCCTGCAGGTACACTCGATCCATATGGGGGCCGCTGATGGGCACCAGATACAACCAGCGGCCCCAGGGGCTGGCGATCCTCGATGAACGCTGGGGCCCAGACCACCTGGCGGCCAATGATGGCACAGCCAATAACAGCGACTATAGCGAACAGGGGCCCCGGCCGGGCCAGTTCACCACAGACGATCCGCTATCTGAAGCGCTGATCCAGATCAGCCACCACCAGCAGGCCGCCGTTGATGTGGTCTCTGTCGCTGGTGGGGCTGCAGAACGCTGTGGCGCTCGCTGGGCCTGGCGGCCACAGTCAGACACGGGGGCCACAGACTGGCGAGGCTGGCGGCCACCAAATCAGCCACAGAAATGGGAAGCGATCTTCTGGTCGGATTCTGTGACCCGTGACAGCATCGACGTTGACGTTATCCCGGCGACCCAGGAGCCGATCGCCATCCATGATGGCTATTTCAGCCGCTTCGATGCAGCTACAGCCACATGGGGCACTGAGGTGTCGGTGGCGCCCAGCATCAGCGCCGATGATGCGGCCTGTCTGTGCATCCTGCCAGAAAATGACCGGATCTTGGTCTTCATCCTGGAGGGCCTAGCGGCTAGCCAGGTCCAGATCAGCGTGTATGTATCTGATGATCTGGGCGCCACGTGGGAGCTATTCAGCCAAACCCGGATCAGCGTAGGATCTGCGTCTGGTCTCACTCGATCCTGGGCTTCTGTCGCCTATCAGGACGGCCAGATCCTGCTGGTGTATCTGAACGATATCAACCGCACGATCCACCTGGCCTCCAGCGATCTGGGCGCCACATGGACGTATGTGGGCGACCATTCGGTATTTGTCATTGGCAGGGCGCCGCACGTGTTCCCGTTGCCCGCTGGCGGTTTCGGCCTGACTGCGATCGAGGACACCAGCGAAGATGTCTTTTTCAGGCGCCTCGGATCTGCATATGAGCAGCTGAATGAACCAACGGCCGCCTTTGCGATCGGGTCCACCACCGCCACACAGGCGAACCGCTCGGCCTCCTGGGTCGATCCTGACGGTACGATCTGGGCCTGTCTGATCGACGACACCAGCCCCATACGTGGACGCGTGGCCTTCAGCTGTGACGGCGGCAACCTGTTCCACGCCCTAGAATGGGGATTCTGGCAGCCCGGCACAGATGACACCAGCTTGGAACAAATGACGGCCGTTGGCTTCGCTGGTGGCGTGTGTCTGCTTCACAACTGGACGCCAGACGCAGGGAACGAGGGCGGATCGGTCGGGGCCTGGATGCTGGGCGGGTGGTCCAACTGGGAACACTCCCGGTTCGCGTCCACCGGTGGAACGCTGGAAGACACCCGATCGCGCTGGTCATTCGGTGGGCCAGATGCCGGCCTTCCATCGCCGCCCACCACATTCAGCCACACGTGGCTACCGCTTGATCTACCAGACGACTACGATCCCGGCCCGGGGCCGTCTGTGCCGGTCTATACCTTCACGGGATCGACGCCTGGCGTCCTGGCAAACGGCCGCATGGAATTGATCCTTGGTGCGGGTCAATCCGGCCAGTATGAGCGAGACCTGACCGGCGTAACCACTGCGGCCGGCGATTCGGTCAACGCCTTTGCAGAATTCACTGTGACCGTGGCCGCTGTGTCTGTGCCCAGGATCGCTCTGAAATGGGCCGATGGCACAGACGATTACAACGTCCATTTGCAGGCAGACACGGCCGGATTCACTCTGCGGGATCCTGTGGGGGCCGTCGATCTGGTGACAGAGGCCGTGGACATGACAGCCGGGATCACGATCGAGATCAGACTAGGGGCCGATGGGTCCTGGGAGATACAGTGGCGGCCCCGGGGCATGGCGTCGAAGTGGAGCCTATACAGCGGATCGGGGCTGGTTAGTGACATCGCCAGCCCGGCCGCAAATCCGCAGATCTTCTGGGGCAAATTCTCGCTGGATGCGAACGCCACCACATCGCATTGGTACCAATTCCACGCGATCTACAATGACGAAATCGGCCAGACGTTCCGCCATACTGGGATCGCAGGGGCCCAGCGCATGGCCGGCCGCTGGCTGGCCAGCCTGCCAACCCCGATCCCTGATATCGGCACAGACGCCCGCTGGGCCTTCCTGGCCCTTCTCCGGGGCCCTGTCGGCCTCCTGGAGACACACAGCGCAGCGCCGGCGCATGACTACCCGATAGAAGCCGCGTTTCCTACGGTCGGACCCAGCCCGGATCAGCCCTGGCGATCTGTGGATGACACGGCCGATCAGATCGTGGCGATCAATCCATCCGGTGGCCTGGTGACACACCCTGACGGGGCCTATGCGCTCTGTCTGGCCGTGGCCCGCACCAATGTGCGCAAGATCATCCTGGAAGGTCTCGATCTGGGCCTGGGCTGGCAGACGCTCGGCACGTATGATGGCGGTATCGGCTTCACTGGCCTGACCTATGATCTGGCCGGCGATCTGCTGACAGCCGGCGCCGGATCTGCTGATGCCGGCCGGTTCACACAGCATCAGGAATTCCGGGGCGGTAACCTGCACCTGACAGACACAGGCGGCCCGTTTGTGCGCGGGATCGCATCCCACACGGCCGGCCGCTGGCATGTGTCGACACGGACAGTGACGCCACACTTCCGCCTGACGGGCGCAACGGGCACAGAGGACGCCACAGGTACGGTTGATGCCATTGTGGCCCACAGTGGCGCTCTGGTGGTGCCGCTGGGCGATGCTGCGCTCACATATGCGCGGTATCGGATCCGCATTGTGGCAGCCGACAACCCCACCGCCGAAGGCCATTTCCAGATCGGGTCGCTGTTCCTCGGTGCGGTCACTGTCACGGGCCGCCAGTGGGGCCGTGGCTGGTCTCGTGCGATGATCCCGCGGACCACAACCCGCACATCCACAGCGGGCACCATCCGACGCAAGCGGGAAGGCCGATCGGCCCGGCGTTGGGTCATGTCCTGGCAGGATGGACAGGACCTGTCCAGGCTGCGGCAAGAGGCCAGCCCAGACTATCTGGCGGCCGATCCTAGCTGGCCCCTGCCCAGCCCAACCCGGCCACCGCTGGCGGCCCTCGATGATGTCTGGACGCAACTGGAGGGCGTGATCATCCAGACCCGCGGAACGTCGCTTCCTGTGGTGGGCCTGGCAGACATCCCGACAGCCCCAACCACGATCACAGACCCAACCCTCTGGATCCTGGGTCTGCTGACCGGGACGATCCAGGCCAATAACGTCCTGGGCACAGAAGGCGGATCGGAGATGATGCGGGTGGAGTCCGTCACCATCGAGGAATTGGTTTAGATGCCCCTGGTCAGCGAAACCCGGGGCCGTCAGGGCGTCTGGCTTCTGGAAATGGTGATCGGCGGCGAGGCTTTCCGGTTTGCCACACAGCCGATCACCATCATCGATCGGGATGGGCTGGCCTATGAATTCGCGCCAGGGCTGGCAGAATTCGCATGGAGCTACGCCGGGCCGGCCATCGCCGCCAGCGTAGGCGTAACAGTTCGATCTGATGTCGACTGGGCCCAGATGACAGCCAGAGCGATCCCCATCGAGCGGGCGCCGGCCGTCCTGCGGCGAGTCTTCCCCGATCAGATCCTGGAAGACGCCCTGATCATTGTGGACGGCCTGATCATCCAGGCGGAATATGGGGCCACTGATGAAGCCCTTACGATCACTGTGGCAGCCCGGCCGATCGAGCAATCGGAGATCATCCCTGGGGCCCTGCAGCGGGTTGACGCCAGTACCTGGCCCGTATCGCTCGACAGCTTCGATGATGGGATCGAAGGGGCGGCCTATCCGATCGTGATCGGAAGCCCCGGCAACGTCGGATCAGGAACGCCACAGCCGGCCGTTCCTGCGCTGATGGTGGACTACAGGGCGGCCACGCAGACAAGCAAGGTCATGATCGCCGGCCATGTGGTGGACGCCTCGAGCGTCACACTGTGGGATCTGACAGAGACGCCGGCCAGCGAATCCCGGCCCGTGGCGACCACGCCCGATCTACTGGGCCGCACAGTCAGCCATGTGGATTTTGTGGCCGCCACGTTCACATCAGCGGCCGATCGCGAATGGTACACAGGGTGGGCAGACACGGCCAGGGGCATCCTGTCCGACGATCGATCGGCCGGGATCAGGGGCGCAGGCGAGGTGGCGCGCGTCCTGCTGGATCGCTTCACGTCGATCAAGGTGGACCGCGGACGCATGAAGGCCGAAGGGGATCGCCTCGATGAATACAAGATCGACACATACATAAACGCCCCGGCACGGGTCTATGACTGGGTCGCGAAGCACATCAGAGACGCGCTGCCCGTTCTGGAGCTACGCAGCAACGAGGGCCTATACCTTCGCCATTTGGACTGGAGGGCCACCCGCACAGACGTGATCGCGCATCTTGACGCCGATGGGGCAGCGCTTGAGCGGGTGTCACCCGTTCGCACGATGGCAGAGCCGATCGCCAACGAAATCACGGTGGAATTCAGGCGCCAGGCCGGATCCAGCCGCTATGGGGCGCGCCGGATCATCACAGCCAGGCCGGGCCAGCTTCAGCAGGTGGACCCGTCGCTGACCTTCGCTGATGACACCCGGATCTTTGGCGATCTGCGCTGTCTCCAATCGCAGAGCCTATTCGGCCTGAAACCGGCCCTGATCCGTCTTCCCCAGGTATGGGATGCGGCCACAGCGCTGATGATCGGGATGGATTGTGCAGCTAGGAAGGCCCTGCCCAAACGGGTCACAGACTATGAAGGCGGCCCCGAATTGGAAGCGCTCGAACCGGGCCAGGTGGTCTCTGTGACGGATTCAGAGATCCACTGGCAGGACCTGATCGGGATCGTCTGGGATGTGCAGATCGGCCAGGGGCCCCGGGTGACAGTGACCGTCGTTCTGGTCGACAATCCGATCCAGAACGCCAGACAGACGGGGTAGCCATGCCTGAAGAAGAAGAAGAAGAAATAACGCAGGTTAGCCGGTCATTGTTGCGCGCGACCCATGACCTAGCCCGGGAGATCCACACAATGAACACAGAACAGGGCGTGATCCTGAAGGATCTGCAGCAATCTTCGAGAGAAACGGCCACGGCCTCTGTCACGATGGCAGCGCTGGCACAGGCCAGGGAGGCCAGAGAATCCAGCCAGGCGGCCAGGGATGATCAGGCCAGACAGGCGGCCGCAGATCGATCATCCAAGGCCCTGGATCGCCTGTCTGTCTGGTGGGCTGCGAATTGGAAATACATAGCCGGGATCGTGCTTCTGGTGTTCTATCCCCAGGTTATCCGTCAAGCCCAGGATCTGGGCATTGTGCCGGCCCTGAAGACAGAGGCGCCAGCGCCCCAGATCGTTCCTGTGCCTGTGCCCGTCAGGGCCCCGCCAGAGGCCACAGCTGCCCCCACAGAGGCCACAGAGGCGCCGGCCGATGACTGATCGCCTGGCCATCCTGGAAGCGGCGCTGGATGTCGGCCTGGGCCGCAGGTACGGCCACACAGGAGACGATCAGACAGACTGCGTCCAGTTTGCAGAAGCGATCCTGATCCGCGCTTTCCCTGATGTCGACTGGGCCCCGCTTCATTCGGCCATGATGATCGGGGCCGTCGCTGACCTGTTCAGCAATGTCGACGCCTTGATCGGGGTTGGCTTCCCAGAGACACAGGCGCCAGCGGCTGGCGCGTTCAGCTATTGCCAGGGCTGGCGCTCCCTGCGGCCGCTCCGGGGCCATTGCTTCCTGTGGTGGCAGCCGGCCGCGCCTTCTGTTTCGGCCTCGATGATCCTGGAAGCAACCAACGCCACAGCAGACTGGTACAGGCCGGCCCAGTGGCCAGACATGGCGGCAAAATACCCGGCCGGCCTTAGGATGGTGACGCTATGCGCAAGATGACCGGCCCAGGCCGCAGTGAGGCCATCGAGGCGCTATCTGAAGCCCTCGAAGGCTGGATCGAACAGGGCACCACAGAGCAGGACGCCCTAGAACGCCTCGCCTGGGCCTTGGATGCTGCGCTTGACTTGGAGGCCATAGGGGCCGCTCTGGGCGTCCCGTGGAACGTTCTGGGCGCCCACCTTGAGACCGTGGACGATCGGGCCGCCCTGGCCGCCCTGCAGGCCCTCCAGCGGATCGTGAAGGGCCTGGCCCCAGATCCTGACAGGTTGCGCCAGCGGGCCGACAGAGCAGAAGCAAAGGGCCGGCCCAGACTGGCCGCCAGGAGGCGCCAGCGGGCCGCTAGGATTGAAGCCAGGGCCGGTGGCGGTTAGGGTGTTGGTGGGCCTTGGTCGGCCCACCTTTGGTTGGCGGCCCGGTGGATCATTCGCCGGGCCGCTTTTCGTTAGTCAGGGGCCCCTGCGTCTGATCTCCCAGGGTTCCCATCTGCATACCAGATCTTCATACCTGGCCCACAGCGGCCCGCTCTGATCGAACCCGGCGCCGAACGTATCGACAACGGCCCCGATTCCATCCATCGAATCCGTCACGACGTCCACGGCGGCCGCCGTATAGGTCGCGCGGTTCATGGACCGACGCCCACAGCGGACGGCCAGGATCGCGATTCTGTGGGCTTCCCTGGCATTTGCGATCCGGGTCGCGTGATCGATCCGCCAGCCGGCGGCCGGGTAGCTGTGAAGTAGGCCGGGATCGCGGTAATTGATCGGCGCATGGCTGTTTGCGGTGCGGGTCATGTGGTCGGCTCCTTTGATGACTCTTTATCGCATGTCTGAACCGGACGCGCAAGGATTATTCTGAACTATTTGTCCCATTCCTGCAGCTGTGGCGGATCAGAGGTCAGCCACAGACACAGCCGATCGCGTTGTTCGCTGGTCATTGTCGATGGCCTGGGCTTCCCGATTGATTCCAGGAATTCACACAGCGGGTCATACCGCCAGCCCAGATCGCTGATCCGCGCCATGAAGGCAGACCGATCGCGCTCGAAGCTGGGATCGTGTGTGGGGCTGGCCTCTGGGGCTGGCGCCGGATCATCCAGATCGATCACTTCGATCAGGGGCCGTCCTTCTTCTGTCTCTGTCTCTGTCTCCAGTTCCTCTGGCGTGTAGACCCCAGACAGGACGCCAGGACAGGCGGCCCTGACGGCCGCAGAAATGCATCGGGCCCGCAGCATGGCGGCCGGGTACTTCCTCCAGGGGTCCTTGCCGGTCAGCCCGGCCAGCTTCGCATCCTGGATCGTGAAGGTCTGCAGGTGGGGATCCTGGCCGGCCCTCGATAGCTCCAAGGTGGCCGCCTGGTTGGTCGATTCCTTCCAGGCCGATCGCCAGCCGGCCGCATGGACTAGGGCCAACTGCTGGGATGCGTCGATCGTCACGTTGCCTTTGACCAGCCGGATTGTGCGCAGACTGACCATTGGAGGAAGGCCCAATTCACGGCCGGCCAGGATGATCGCAACGGCCGCCCCCTCAGATTTGATGTGATCTGGGAGCATTCCAGACGGCAGGATCGCGGCCGCCAGGTGGAAGATCTGATCGAGGTCACCCGATCCGGTGGTGGTGGTGGTAGTTAGCGCTGTGGCCATTGGCCCTCCTTTGGTTGGTTGGTGTGGTCTTCTTCCCAGGGCGGATCGCAATACAGATCACATGGCGTCTCACAGCGACAGGCCGGGGCCCTGCATCGGGGCCCCTGGTCCGTCGATCGGATCGGCACGCCCTGATCGAATGCTTCCCATTTCAGATCTAGATCATCATCCCGCATCGAGGGTCACCAAATCGCTGATGTGTACCAGGGTGGCCGGTTCCTCGCCCGCGCCTGCGTAGAGCTTCAAGCAGGTTAGGCCGCTGACTAGCCGATCGTCGCGCCAGACATTGGCCCTGGTGAGGCTATCGTTGACGATCTTGCACACGTTGTCATTGTCTGGCGCTGTAAGGCATGGATTACGGCCCTCTGTCCAGATCAGTGGGTAGCCCTTGGGCTTCTTCTGTGGCCGTGGCATCAGGGCCACGATGGACACCACAGGGGCCACCATCGGCAGGACCACGCCGGCGCCTCGCCACGCATCAGCGACCAGCCAGGCCACGGCCCGATAGTAATCCTTCACTTCCTTGGGCGTGTAGCGCTGGCCGTCTCTGGTCCTGGCCACAGAGGGCTTCCCGTATGGCTTGCCCGGGATCGTGATCACCAGCGTTGGCATCAGCGGCGCCAACTGTGCGTCTCCATGTGCCACACATGCCCCCTTGTCATTTCCTGCAGCCGATCGTACACACGATCCCCATACCAGGCCCTGACGCCCGACAGGACCACCCGGCCACCGCGGCGGACGTCTTCCATCGGCACGTTCGATGTGAAGACGCAATTCAGGCCCCGGGCATACCTGCGGCGGATCAGCCGCTGGATCATTTCGCGGTAGCCGTGTGGCATCTTCTCATTGTGCAGCGGATCCCGGCCACATTCGCCCAGATCATCCAAGATCAAACACTGCTTATCGGCAATCTGGCCCAGCGGATCCCTGTCCTTGTTCCATTTCAGCCGCTGACGCTCGAACAGGTCAGATTCTGCGATCAGGCACACTTGCCAGGCGGCCCGGGGCGTTACCACAGAATCGCGGCTGGTGCCCTTCCTGCGCTCCCAGAAGGTGGGGCCATACCTCGCGATTCCTTCTTCGTCGGTCAGCTGACGGCGGCCGCCCTCCTGGCCAGCCAGGAGCCGTGACGCCAGGGCAGACGCGATCACGGTCTTACCCGTTCCTGGTGCGCCGGCGAGGTAGATCGAATGGCCGGCCGCTGGCGTCCAGCCAGCCACATCCCTGCAGGCGTCTTCATTGGCGGCCAGAACGCCGATGGTGGCCTCTGGCTGGGCCCTGACACGGTCCACAAATGCCGCCAGGGGCTGGGCCGGCCTCTGGCGCGTTGTGCGCTCCCAGCGCCATCCCCGATCGCGCTCTGCGATCCCGGCCTTGGCCTGGGCCCTGGACAGCCTGGCTTCGGCGCTGATCGCCTCCAGATCGCCAGCGCACAGATCGCAGGGGTCGACACGGGGCCGACACCATCGAGGCGACACCCGGCCATAGTGCCGGCTGTCTCTGGTGGGCCACCGGGCGAACGTGCGCCGAGAGCCACAGCGGACACACATCAGCGGATCCGGCTGTCTGCTGATCTCCCCTGGCTGTGGCGGGTCCATCTGTGCGCGGGTCAGCATGGGAACACCTGGCGCAGAGCGCGAGCCAGTCTGATGCAGTCCGCTGGCGTGTAGTGATTCCCGGATGACAGGCCCCAACCACTCCAGATCGCCTGGGCTGTCTGCCATGCTTCAGGCCATTCGCGCCGGGCCCTGTCTTCGTTCGCCGTCCGGGCCATCAGCAGGCCCACAGCATAGCGCCAGCCCTGTGGCCGCTCGAGGTCAACCCGATAGGCCATCTGACCAAGCCCATTCCGGCTTACATCGATCACGGGCACGCCTTCGGATAGGGGAAGCTCAGGCAGGATGTTACGCCATGTCTCTGTGGTCATTGGTCGATCCTTTGGTTGGTTGGTCATGTGCTGTCACGGTCCACAATGGCAGCAAAAGACCGAATCCCACCGCACGCCGGCCCGATGATCCCAGATCAACTCGATGGCGTGGCCGTTCCTTTGCGCGTTCTTCAGCCAGATTTGCACCTTCCCACATTGTGGGCTTCTGTGGCCGTTCAGGTATCGGCTCCACATGGTTGCAGATTCGCCCACAATCGCCGCCTGCTGGGATCGGAAGCGGATCCCGGCCTCTCGAAGGGCGGCCGATATGGCCTCTGGTGCTGTCATGGGTCGAACCTCTGGGGCTGTCATGGTGTCGGCTCCTTTGGTTGGTGGCTACGGGTTGAGAGCGTCGAAGCCCTGGATCCGCAGGTATCGCGCGAACCTGTCGCCGTGATTGTTCGCCGCTGTGGCCTCGAACCTGGCGCCCTGGCGGTATCCGTCCAGCGCGATCGGGTTGTGTGTGGGGGCCCGGTACAGATCGCCGTTGGGGCCGATGATGAATTCCCAGACGCCGGAGACGCCGATCGATCCGATCGATCTATTGCTGATGGTGCCGGTCATTGGTCGATCCTTTGGTTGGGTGGTTGGGTGGTTGGGTCATGCTGTGCTCACCGCAGCGGCCATCCGTTGCGGCTACACGAGTCCAGGTGCCTGCTCACGAGGGCTAGGATCTCGTGGGCGCTTGCCAGTCGATTATTTCCCCGGTGGAGCACGTCGATTATTTCGTCGGCGATCTGCTGATTGACGCGATCTGCGTGTTCCTGGTTGCGCTTCATGATCTCGTTGCGGGTCGTGGTGGTCATTGGTCGATCCTCTGGTTGGTGGTGGCTACTTGGCGGCCGCAGCGCGCCTGGCGGCGAGGCGCATGGCGCGGGCGTCTTGCTCGGCCTGCACTATTGCTGTGGTCCAGATCCGGCCCAGGGCGCTGGTAAGTGTGCCCTTCTCGCTGCCTGTGGCGGCATCGCGGTCAGCAGTCATGGCGGCGTGCACTACATCCCACTGCGACAGCGTTCCGCGGTAGGCCATGCGGTCGTGGTGGCCGACCTCGTAGGTCACATCTTCCAACAGGGCGATCGCGGCCCGGGTGGCGGCGCTGGCAGCGTGGTGCACGTTGTACGTGAAACTGACGGTGCGTTTGGCTGCGTTGGTCATGTCGGCTCCTTTGGTGAACCCTTTGTCGCATGTATGAACCGGACGCGCAAGGATTATTTTAAACCATTCGGTCTGTGACCCGCACCCGCGGCATAGAAGGCCGATAACCGGCCGCCAGAAAAACTGGAGGGCCGGATCATTCTGGATCGAACCATTGGCCCGGCCTTGGTGCCAGGGTGTCTGGTTCGCTGGCGAGGGCAAGGTATCCTTCGAACTTGGACGGCCGGATCAGGGTGTCCAGCCCATAGCCCTCGTTTCGCAGGTATGTGGCCCGCTTGTGGTTCGACGTCCCCCACCAGCCGATCACAGCCAGGACATCACCGATCCCCCACCGCTTGATCGCTCTGGCCAGCTGTGCGCCCATCCCTCTCGAGCGCTTCAGGGCCCTGGGCTTCTTCCCCATCGATCTGGCGGCATCCATCCAGGCCGCCTGGGCCCGATCCCATTCGCCAGCCGCACATGTATGTGTTGCCTGTGAGTGTGAGTGTGAGTGTGGATCTACTATAGGGCCTGGCGGCCGGCTGGCGATGGGCTGGCGATGGGCTGGCGGATCCTCCTGGATTGTGCCGTTTCTTCCGTGTGGTGGCTGGCGGTCGGCTGGCGGTCGGCTGGCGGCCCGCTGGCGGACTGTTTTTGTCCGCTTCCTGGGGTCCTGCCATGTGTCGGCGCTGGCCAGGAAGACCCGCACAGCGTGGCCAGTCCATCGCCAGCGTCGGATCAGGGATGGCCGGCCCGGGATCGGCCTGCCCTGATCGATGTGCCAGCGCAGATCGAATACGGCGGCCGCTCTGGGCCATGCCCGGCCGGCCTCTGTGAGCGCCTCTGCGACCTCTGGCCAGCCATCCACGTCGAAGGGCGCCCAGCCTGCCATCATCGCCGCCAGGACAGGACATCGAGGCGCATGGGGCCCGGCTTCGCTCGATCCCACAGGAAGAAGGCATATGCCGTGCTGTCTGTGCCGCCCTGTGTGAAGCTGGGCCGCTCTGACAGGACCCAGATCCTGGCGGCCGGCCATCGGCGCCAGAACGCGGCCCGGCGTTGGCTTTCCAAGAACGCCAGCTGCAGAAGGAACGCCACACGGGGCGCCAGGGTTAGAGCCTTCTCGATGTGCTGTTGTGCATGGCGATACGGTGGATTCCCGACGACCAGATCCCAGCGCTGATCGCCGGTCTTCCAGGTCAGGAAGTCCTGCACCCTGGCCCGATCGCAGTAATCGAAGCCAGGCGCGCCAGGATCGATGTCAGCGCCTGTGATCTCGATCCCTGGCCTGCGCTCCCAGATCGCCTGGGCGAAGGCCCCAGCGCCGACAGAAGGCTCAAGAACGGTCGACACATCCGACAGATCGATCAGATCGACCAGAGCGCCGGCCAGAATCATCGGCGTGTAGTAGCGATCGAGGCGATCCCGGTGGCCGCCCCTTCCTGTGGCAGACATCAGCGGCCCCGGGTTGCAGTGGCCAGGATCAGATCGAGGAACGCCAGGCGCTCATCCGAATCCATGCCCGCATCCCTGGCCATCGCCGCAATGACTGACCACGTTGGGAGCGCTTCGCCAGTTTCATATTTACGAACGGCCGAATAGCTCACCCCGATCGCTGCCCCATACTTCGGCCGGCTGCGCTTCCCTCGAAGGGTCCGCACCAGCAACCCGAATCCATCACAGCTGACCATATGACCTCCTGTGACCACAGGTGTACCAGAAGCGGCAGTGTTCAGCGACCACAGCAGGAGGCCGATCCAGGGCCACACAGGGCACCACAGACGGCACAGACCACACCAGAGCGCGAGGATCGCCAGATGCAAAGAAATTGTCAGCGGCCTATGGTGTCTGGCCGCCTGTTGATAACGTGGCGTTACCAAAGGAGATCAGCCAATGCGACCCTTGAGATACACCGCCGTCTGTGCCGGGATCGAATACCCGGGCACATCAGCGCGATCGGCTGTCCGGTCTGCGCTGTTTGCCTGTGGCGATCGGCCCGTTCTGCTGTTCTTCCATTCTGATCCTGTCCGCGCTCATGACTCCTTCGGCCGGCCCGTCTGCCCCGATCCCGTCCCGTGTGATCCTGGGCCCTGGATCCAGGAATGGAGGATCAGCCAATGACGATCCCAGACCAGCCCATGTGGCTGATGGTCTCGACAGTGGACGGGCGGCCCATCCCTGACAGCAACGGCCGGCCCTGGGTCCTGTTCGCCTGGACTGCAGAGGGGGCAATGGAGGCCGCCAGGGCTGCGCGCCCATCGGCCCCGGCATGCTTCGATCCGGCCTGGCGTCCCATCGAGGTGCGGCCGTCTGTTCCTCTGGCGTTCCAGCTGATGGAGGCGCCCCGGGCCAATGCCGGCCGATGGGCACCAGAGGAGCGCGCCCTGCGCGCCTGTGTGGGCTGCCCAGAGGTATACCGGGGCGGCCTGTCCTGCCCTCGCTGTGGCGCTCCTGGTGAGCCCCTGGAGCGTCAGCAATGAAGCCCAGCCCCTGGGAAGCATCGATCGGCCTCGATGCATACGCCGGCCGCATGATCGATCAGGCGGCCACGCGGGTCTATCTGGGCCACGCCCACGCGCCCCGATTCGTGAAGCAGGCCGCGATCTTGGTTGCACAGCTGGTGACAGGGCAGCCCCTGAAGGCTTCGCCGCTGTGGTTTCGGTCTGCGCTCCTGCGACGCATGGAGGCCGCATTTCAGGAGGCGACACACCATCAGCCGACAGCACAGCAACGGGCGATCTATCTGGGGATGATCGCCGCAATGGGGATCGGCAGGTGACGGGCGCTGTCATTCCTCGCATATTGACCGCGCCTCGGGAGCCATCCTCCTCTCTCCGGCGTGTGCGCTCCTATTGTGCAAATTCATCTTTATCGATCGGGTGGTTTGCGTTCTTGTGTGCCGGTATGGTTGTTCGGGTTCAACCCCGAACGCTAGGAGCCACAGATGTCCGATTCCCTGTTGACTGTCAACGAGGCCGCAGCCCGGCTGAAGCTGGGCCGAACGAAGCTCTACGGCCTGATCCGCAGCGGCGAACTCGCCACCGTGTCTATCGGGCGCTCACGCCGGATCCCAGAGAGCGCCATCATGGACCTCATCGCCAGGCTCAAGGCCGCAGCGTAACTGCGGCGCCCCTGGCGCGATCGGCGCGACAGTTGGACATATTCGCGCCGATCGAGGGTTGGACCGATGGCTGACGCTCGGATCATCGTGGGGGATTGTCGGGCCGGCCTGGCCACCCTGGATGCCGGGTCCGTCCACACGTGCATCACCAGCCCGCCCTATTGGGGCCTTCGGGATTATGGCCACGACGGACAGATGGGGCTGGAGCAGACGCCCGACGAATACGTGGCCGGCATGGTCGAGGTCTTCCGGGCCGTTGCGCGGGTCCTGCGGACGGACGGGACGTTGTGGTTGAATCTGGGCGATAGCTACGCGGGTGGTGGTGGCGGAAACTACGGCGCCGGGTTGAGCGTGCAGGTGCATAAGGCCCATCCGGGTTCCGGGAGCAATAAGCCCCGCACGCCGCATGGGCTCAAGCCAAAGGACCTATGCGGGATCCCCTGGCGCGTGGCGTTCGCGCTACAGGCTGACGGCTGGTATCTGCGCAGCGATATCATCTGGGCGAAACCCAACCCGATGCCAGAGAGCGTGACAGACCGGCCCACCAAGGGTCACGAGTACCTGTTCTTGCTGGCCCATCCCGAGAGCAAGGGGCGGTACTTCTACGATGCGGATGCGGCGCGGGAGGCCGCAACGGAGCCCCACGGATTTAATGGCAGCCGCGGACGCCAGACACACAAGACCGGCGCGGGCGGCGACCGAAACGACGCCGGGCGCGGCGCGACCCCGGGCACCGGGTACCGAAACAAGCGCACCGTATGGACCATCCCGACGCAACCCTTCCCCGGCGCTCACTTCGCTGTGATGCCTCCGGCGCTGGTGATCCCGTGCGTCAAGGCCGGCTCGCCCGTGGGGGGCTTGGTGCTGGACCCCTTCGCCGGCGCTGGGACTGTGGGCGTAGTGGCCGCTGGCCACGGCCGGCGCTTCGTCGGGTGTGAGCTATCGCCCGAATACGCAGCGCTGGCGGAGGCGAGGATCGCCAACCCAGCCGCTAACCTTCGAGCGCCGGTAGCGGATCCACGTCAAGGGGTACTCTTTGGCTGATCGTGGTCGACAGGAAGCAGCGCAGGCCGGGCCGCCCCATCACAATCCCGTGATGGTGGTGGCGAAACCCTCTGTGCTCCGGCGAGTCAGTGGGGCGGACGGTGTTTGACGGGCACCACCTGCGCTGCTTCCTGTGGCCATGACCGGCCAGCTGTGAACCG
>Ga0114899_1001259_pt1 | contig 15210 bp, 15 predicted proteins | sample MalvireepMed_215_FD_83497 | JGI IMG/M metagenome (GOLD analysis project Ga0114899, IMG submission 83497) | Marine viral communities from the Global Malaspina Expedition - Malaspina viral metaG DeepMed_215 | ecosystem: Environmental > Aquatic > Marine > Oceanic | place: Mediterranean Sea... | reverse complement strand
TTGCCCGCAGGCGAAATCGTGCTGATCGACTGCGCGACCATGTGGCTTAGCAATCATTTGATGGAAGACAGCGATCTAATGGCCGCGCAGGCACAGCTTTTGACGGCTCTACGAGCCTGTGCCGCGCATTGGGTCATCGTCTCGAACGAGGTCGGCCAAGGCATCGTGCCCGACAACGCTATGGCGCGGCAGTTCCGCGAGGCGCAGGGACGGCTCAACATCGCCTTGGCCGCCGAGGCGGACACCGTGGTGCAGGTCGTCGTTGGCCTGCCGCAACTTCTGAAAGGGGAAATGCCGTGACCATCTGGCACTGGGTGCGCCACGGCCCAACCCATGAGAAAAACTTTGTCGGCTGGCGCGATGTCCCGGCCGACCTTTCCGATGCCCCCCGTCTGGCACGTTTGAACCGGCACCTGCCTGATGACGCGCTGCTTGTGTCCTCGGACTTGATGCGCGCGGTGCATACGGCCGATGCGCTGGCCCAGCCCTCTCGTCGCCGCTTGCCCCATGAACACGGGCTGCGCGAACTGCATTTCGGCGCTTGGGATGGGCTGCATTTTTCCGAGGTTGCCGCGCGTGACCCCGACCTCAGCCGCGCCTATTGGGAGACGCCCGGCGATGTCGCGGCCCCCGAAGGGGAAAGCTGGAACCAGACCAAGGCCCGCGTCGACCGAGTGGTGGCACGGATCAACGCGGCCCACCCCAACGCCCATGTGATCGCCGTGGCGCATTTCGGAGTGATCCTCACGCAGGTCCAACAGGCCCAGGGCGGCGGCCCGCTTGAGGCGATGGCCCATAAGATCGACAACCTCTCGGTCACGCATTTGGTACATGAAAGCGGCACTTGGCGGATCAACGGCATTAATCACACGCCCTAGCCTGCACCGCCGCACAAAGGGCTTTGCTTGGCTGCTCTCTTCTGCCTAATTTCGCCTATGACATATGATCTCTATATCGGCGATCGCACCTTCTCCAGTTGGTCCCTCAGAGGGTGGCTGATGCTTGAGAAATTCGGTCTGCCCTACCGCGCGCATCTGGTCGGCCTCTACAGTGGGACCATGGCCCAAGACCTTGCCCCCCTCGCTCCGGCGCGGTTGGTGCCTGCCTTGCGTCTGCCCGACGGCACCGTGGTGGGAGAGACGCTGGCCATGGCCGAAACGCTGGCCGAACGGCATCCCGATGCCGGGCTCTGGCCCGCCGATCCCGCCGCCCGGGCCACGGCGCGCTGGCTATGTGCTGCGATGGCTTCCGGCTTCGGCGCGCTGCGCGGAGCCTGCCCGATGCAATTGCAACATGTGTGGGAAGGGTTCGACCCGGATGCCGACACCCGGCAAGACCTAGAGCACATCGAAGACCTGTGGCGACATGCCCGCAGCCAATCGCGCAGCGCAGGGCCGTGGCTTTTCGGGGCCTACTCGCTCGCTGACGTATTCTATGCCCCGGTTGCCGCGCGGATCGTCGGCTATGACCTGCCTGTCTCGGCGGATGCGCGGGCCTATTGCGACGCCACAATCCATGATCCGGCCTTCAAAACATGGCGCGCTGCCGGGTTGGAAACCGCGTATGAGCCGTTCCCCTATGAGCTTGGTTTGCCCAAACGGGACTGGCCCGTCGCCAAGGCGGCCTAAGAGCTGCATTAACCATTCCTAAACCCGTCTTGCCTACCGATTAACCATAGCAAGGCGGGAGAGTGGGCAATGGTATCGCGGGCCTATACGGTCGCATTTCAGGGGGTTGAGGCGCGCATTGTCGAGGTGCAATGCGCGGTCACTGCGGGCTTGCCCGGCTTTTCCATCGTCGGACTGGCGGACAAGGCCGTGTCAGAAGCGCGCGACCGGGTGCGTACCGCGCTCAGCGCCATGGCCATCGCCTTGCCGTCAAAACGCATCACCGTGAACCTCTCTCCAGCAGACCTGCTCAAGGAGGGCAGTCATTTCGACCTGCCCATCGCGCTGGCACTTCTGTCAGCACTCGACATCCTGCCAGAGGACATCACCCAGAATGTGGTCGCCTTGGGAGAGCTTTCGCTCGACGGTACGCTGATGCCGGTCGTCGGTGCCCTCCCCGCGGCGATGGCTGCCGCCACCCACGACCGCAGCCTCCTATGCCCCGCAGGATCGGGAGCAGAGGCCGCTTGGGTCGGCAACACACAGGTGATCGCCGCGGCCAATCTAGGCGACGTTGTTCGCCACTAAACAGGCCAAGTGCCGATCACGCCCGCAGAACCGGGGGAAGTGCCATTGACTGCGGCAGGCCGCGATCTGCGCGACGTCAAAGGTCAGGAACGCGCCAAACGCGCGCTGGAAATCGCCGCCGCCGGACGGCACCATTTGATGTTGGTCGGCACGCCGGGTTCGGGCAAATCCATGCTGGCCGCACGGCTGCCGGGCATCCTGCCGCCGCTCACCGCGACCGAGGCGCTGGAGACGTCGATGATCCACTCCCTCGCCGGGCTTCTGGATGAGGGGGGCATTTCCCGCAGCCGCCCCTTTCGCGAGCCGCATCATACGGCCTCGATGGCCGCCATCATCGGCGGCGGACGCCAAGCGCGACCGGGTGAGGCATCCCTCGCGCATAATGGCGTGCTGTTCATGGATGAGTTTCCAGAGTTCAATCGCACGGTCCTCGAAACCCTGCGCCAGCCAATCGAGACTGGCGAGGTCATGATCGCGCGCGCCAACGCCCATGTGAAATACCCCTGCCGCTTCATGCTGGTGGCCGCAGCAAACCCGTGTAAATGCGGATATCTGCCCGATCCGGCCCGCGCCTGCGCCCGCGTTCCGGCCTGCGGCGAAGATTACCTAGGCCGCATTTCGGGCCCGCTGATGGACCGTTTCGACCTGCGTGTCGACGTGCCCCCCGTCAGCTACAGTGACCTCAACCTGCCCGCCAACGGCGACACCTCTGCCGAGGTTGCGGCAAGAGTCGCTGCCGCGCGGGCGCTCCAATCAACCCGCTACGCCCAGCATGACGGCATATCGGCCAATGCCGACGCGGCGGGGGAATTGCTCGAAACCATTGGCAGCCCGGATGCGGACGCGCGCGACCTGCTGCTGCGTGCGGCTGAACGGTTTTGCCTCTCCGCGCGTGGATATCACCGGGTCATGCGCGTGGCCCGCACCATCGCCGATCTCGAGGGCGCGGCCGAGGTGCGCCGCCCCCATATGGCCGAAGCCATCAGCTTTCGCCTGCCCGACCCGGCGGCAAGGCGTTGATCCACGCGGCGAGGGTCGCAAGGGTCTCCCGCGCTTCTGGCAAGTGGTTCTGGAACAGCGGCCAAACATGCGGCAGATCATGGACCTCTTGAAAGGTGACCGGCACCTGCGCGTCGCGCAAACGGGCCGCAAAGCGGCGGCTGTCGTCACGTAGAATTTCGCTGTCACTCACGGTAAGCCAGACCGGCGGCGCTCCTTTGAAATCCGCGAGGATCGGACTTGCCCGCGGGCTCTCTGCGCTCTGCCCCCGAAGATATAGCCGCGCCATCTCTGCCGCGCGTGCGGCGGGCAACAACACGTCACTTTCGGCATTCTGCGTGAAGCTCGCGCCGGAAAAGGTCATGTCCAACAAGGGGGAAAGCCCAAAGGCCCCCGCAGGCAGCGCCGCGCCTTCGCGGCAAAGCTCCGCCAAAAGGTCAAAGACCAAAGCACCGCCCGCGCTGTCGCCGCCAATCACGATGTCCCGCGCGGCGATGCCTGTCCGACACAGCGCGTCCCAAGCCGCGCGGATGTCTTCCGCAGGTTTGGGAAGGGCCGCCTCCGGCACCCGCGCATAGCGCGGCAGCACCGCCTGTGCGCCCGTCAGCAGCGCCAAACGCGCGACCATGGCACGGTGGGTTTCCGGGCTGCCGAAAACAAATCCACCGCCATGAATGTAGAGGATCACGCGACCATTCGAGGGGCCCTGTGGCGTAAGCCAAAGCGCCGAACCCGCCCCCGGCAAGCCCCGCCATTCGGCAGAGACATCGCGCGGCCCTTTGAAAAAGAGCCGCGCCTGCATCTCCATCGTGGCCCGCAGCAATTGAGGGTTTGCGCGCGCCAACAAAGGCTTCTCTGTCAGACGCAGGCAGCGGTTCAAAAGATGCTGGCGCAAGCTCACCCGCGGCGGGCCTCAATCGCCTCCCAAATCTTGCCGGCGATATTCTCACCGTCGAACCGTTCCAATTCCTGAATGCCGGTGGGAGAGGTCACGTTGATTTCGGTCAAATAATCGCCGATGACATCGATACCGACGAAGATTTGCCCCTTTTCTTTCAGCAATGGGCCAATGGCGGCGCAAATCTCCAGATCGCGCTCGGTCAGCCCGACCTTCTCCGGCCGCCCGCCAACATGCATATTCGACCGCGTTTCGCCCTCTGCCGGTACGCGGTTGATCGCGCCTACGGGTTCCCCGTCCACAAGGATGACGCGCTTGTCGCCTTTCGACACGGCGGGCAGGAATTTCTGAACGATCAGCGGCTCCCGAGAGAAACCGGTGAACAGCTCATGCAATGAGGTAAGGTTGCGGTCATTGGCATCCAGCCGGAACACCCCGGCGCCGCCATTGCCATAGAGCGGCTTCAAGATCACATCGCCGTGCTTCGCCTTGAATGCTTTGATGGTCGATAGATCCCGCGCAATGGTGGTGGGCGGCGTCAGGTCGGGGAAATCGAGAACCAAAAGTTTCTCGGGATAGTTGCGCACCCAGAAGGGATCGTTGACCACCAATGTGGTGTCTTTCAGCCGGTCCAGCAAATGGGTCGAGGTAATGTAGTGCATGTCGAAAGGCGGGTCTTGGCGCAGCCAAACCACGTCGAAATCGGCCAGATCGACCTCTCGCTCCTCTCCGAACTGGGCATGATCGCCCTGCACGCGCTGCACGGTAAAATCATAGCCACGCGCGGTGATCCGCCCCTCTTGGTACGCCAGATGATCGGGTGTGTAAAAGAACAGCTCATGCCCCCGCGCCTGTGCTTCTTCGGCCAGCCGAAAGCTGCTGTCGGCGTTGATGTTCACGTCCCCGATCGGGTCCATTTGAAAGGCGATTTTCATCGGCGTCTCCCCGCTGCTAACCTTTATCGTGATCCGACCCGGACCGACGGTGCAGGCTTGTGGGATCGCTTCTTAGATGGCGCAGCAGGGGCCTATACGCAATGGGTCAGCCGTGGCCAAAAGCGTTTTCGATGATTTCCGTGGCTCCCTGCCCATCGACAAGCGCCACGTCAAAGCGCACTTCGGTCAGGCTGCCAGCAGGTTCACCGGCAAGGAATTCTTCGGCAGAGCGGTAAATGCGTTGCATCTGTCGGGCGGAGAGGCTTTCAGCGGCACGCGCGAAACTTCGGCTTTGCTTCACTTCGACAAAGATCAGGGCAGCCCCATCGCGCAGGATCAGGTCAATCTCTCCGGCGCGGCCACGCCAGCGGCGGCGCGCGATGGCAAAGCCGCGTCTTTCGTAGTCTTGCGCGATCCTATTTTCGGCTGCGATCCCGGCATGATAGGCCATGCGGCCCCGTTGGCGTTTGGCCGCAGTTCGCATCATTCCTGTGTCACCCTGCGCCATGTTCGTTACTCCGACCGTTGTCCTAACCTTTGCCGAGCGCCAAAGCCGCCTGATAGACTTGCCGCCGTGGCAGGCCATGGGCCTGCGCCACCAAATCGACAGCGTCACGCATCGACATCTCTTTAAGCGCCCGTTGCAAATCTGTTTCTAGGTCAAGGTGATTAACAGACTCTGAACGGCTTCGATCAATAAGAACGACCACTTCGCCTTTTGGCGATTGGCCCTGATAGGTCTCTGCAAGGTTTTCAAGCGTATCGCGTTGAATCTCTTCGAACTTCTTGGTCAACTCTCGGCACATGGCTGCTTTACGCCCCGCGCCCAGCGCGGTTGCCGCATCGCGCAGCATGGCCCCAAGCCGTTTGGGTGATTCGTAAAATACCAAGGTTCCCGGCACGTCGCGCAGCTTTTCCAGCGCCGCAATCCGTGCGGATTTACTATTGGGCAGGAAGCCTGCGAAGAAAAACGCATCCGTCGGCAGGCCGCCCAGCGCCAGCGCGGTCAGCACCGCCGAGGGCCCCGGTGCGCAGGTCTGCATCACCCCCGCCTCGGCGGCGGCACGGCTAAGCTCGAAGCCCGGATCGGCGATCAGGGGCATGCCCGCCTCTGACGCATAGGCGACCGATTTGCCCTCACGGACCGCCGCGATAAGCCGCTCTTGCACGGATGTGCCGCTGTGGTCGTGCAGGGCGATCACCTTGCGTCCATTGAGCGGCACCCCGTGGATTTCCATAAGCCTGCGCAGGCTGCGCGTGTCTTCTGCCGCCAGCAGATCCGCCGCGGCGAGCGTGTCCAGCGCGCGCAGCGTGATATCGCGTGCGGTGCCGATCGGGACGCCCACGAAATAAAGTCCCGGGGCTAGATCTGTCTTGAGGAATTTCAACGCTGGACCCGCCTTTCGCAGTGACTATGATCGCGGCCATGTTCCGGCGACCGTCGTCGTCTTGCCACCACCGGGGAGTGAATACAAATGATTGCCTGTTTCCGAGCCTTCCGCAAGAAGATGCACCTGCTCTTATTGCCTCTATTCGCGGTCCTGCTGGCGGCCTGTCAGCCCGTCGCCATCGGTGGCGCCAATTCCGGCGGCCCGCGCATTGACCCCTCTGCCCCCGTTCCTGTCGCGCTTTTGGTGCCGCGCGGCGGCTCTGCGAGCGATGAGTTGCTGGCCAAAAACCTTGAGAACGCCGCGCGCCTTGCGATGCGCGACCTTGGCGGCGTCGAGATTGACCTGCGCGTCTATGGCACCGCGGGCAATGCCAGCAAAGCCGCTGCCGCTGCCTCTCAGGCGGTGAATGAAGGGGCCAAGATCATCCTCGGGCCGGTTTACGGCGAGGCGGCCAATGCGGCCGGCGTGGCGGTGGCCTCATCCGGGGTCAATGTGATCTCTTTCTCGAACAACCCGACCATCGCGGGCGGCAATGTCTTCGTGCTTGGGCCGACCTTTGCCAATACCGCCAACCGTTTGGTGAGTTTTGCCAAGCGCAATGGCAAAGACAAAATGGTCGTGCTGCATGGTCAGGATCTCGCCGGTCAACTGGGCCGTGATGCGATTGTTCAGGCGATCAGCGCCAATGGCGCGACACTGGCGGGCACCGTGGATTACGCGCTGAGCCAAGAGTCGGTCGTGGCCGCCGTGCCGCGGGTCAAGGCGACGATCGAAGGCAGTGGCGCGAATGCGCTGTTCCTCACCACGTCTTCGGCCAGTGCCCTGCCGCTTTTCGCAGAGCTGCTGCCCGAAGCTGGGATCCAATCGGCGACCACACAATACGTCGGCCTGACCCGTTGGGACATCCCGCAGCAAACGCTGGCCCTGCCCGGCGTGCAGGGCGGCTGGTTTGCCCTGCCCGACACAGCGGCAAGCGGTGCCTTCTCCAACCGCTACAAAGCGGCCTATGGCAGCGACCCCCATCCTTTGGCCGGGCTGGCCTTTGACGGGATCGCGGCGATCGGGTCTTTGGTGAAGGGCGGTAAGTCCAACGCGCTTACCGGTGCGGCCCTGACCCAAGGGGCGGGCTTCCAAGGGGCCAGCGGCATCTTCCGCCTGCGCCGCGATGGCACCAATGAACGCGCACTGTCCGTGGCCACCATCCGCAACAGCCGCGTCGTCGTGCTAGACCCAGCGCCGCGCGGCTTTGGTGGGGCTGGTTTCTGAATTGGACCTCGCGAAACCGACAACAACATCAGGCGCGCGTCGACACCCGCGCCTGATTTGCGCGCCCGAACAAATCTTTGACGATACAGCCGTCTGGCAGGCCCTTTCGCATCGCGACAGCACGCTGGAAGGTGCCGCGCTGCGCGCCGAGATCGTCCCCCTTATCCAAGAAGCCCAACAGGCAGGCCGCAAGGCAATCGCCGCGGGTTTTGCGGAATCGCCCTTTGATGCGCGGGCGATGACCTCTTCCTACACCTATCTCACCGACCAACTGCTGCGCTGCGTCTTGCAGATCGCCACGCAGGCTCTGCACCCCAATCCGAACCCGACCGAGGGTGAACGGCTCGCCATGATCGGCGTGGGCGGCTATGGCCGGGGAGAGATGGCGCCCTTTTCCGATGTCGATCTGCTTTTCCTCATCCCCTACAAGGCCACCGCTTGGTCGGAGAGCGTGATTGAATCGATGCTCTATATCCTGTGGGATTTGAAGCTGAAGGTAGGTCACGCCACCCGCACCATCGAAGATTGCCTGCGGCTTGGGGCCGATGACTACACCATTCAGACCGCTCTGCTGGAAAACCGGTTCATCGATGGCGATCTCACCCTTGCCGAAGAGCTTTCCGAACGCCTTAAGAACGACCTCTTTTCGGGCGCCGGGAAGGATTTCATCGAAGCCAAGCTGGAGGAGCGCGACAACCGCCACCTGAAACAGGGTGAGCGCTATATGGTCGAGCCCAACGTCAAGGAAGGCAAAGGCGGGCTGCGCGATCTGCATTCGCTCTTTTGGATTGCCAAGTTCATCCATGACGTGGACCGGGTCGCCGATCTGGTCGATCTCGGTGTCTTTCGCGCCGATGAATACGACACCTTCCGCGAGGCCGAGGCCTTTCTCTGGGCCGTGCGCGGGCATCTTCACCTGATTGCAGGTCGCGCGACGGAACAGTTGACCTTTGACATGCAGGTGCAGGTTGCCCAAGCGATGGGCTATCAGGATATCGGGGGCCGGCGGGGCGTCGAGATCTTCATGCAGGCCTATTTCCGCCACGCAACGGCGGTGGGGGATCTGACCCGTATCTTTGTGAGCGGGCTTGAAGCATCACACATGAAGGCCGAGCCGCTGCTGGAGCGCATCTTTCGCCGCCGCCCGAAAATGCGCGAAGGGTTTCAGGTGGTCCACAACCGCATCGCGGTGAAGGACGACCAAGAGTTTCTACAAGACAAGCTGAACCTGTTGCGCATCTTCGAAGAGGCCCTGCGCACCGGCATGCTGATCCATCCTGACGCGATGCGGCTGATCAAAGCCAACCTCGCGCTGATCGACGATGACATGCGCCGCACACCCGAGGCGCGGCGCATCTTTCTTGATCTGCTGTTGAAACACGGCAATCCCGAACGCTCCCTGCGGCGGATGAACGAATTGGGCGTCTTGGGCGCCTTCATCCCCGAGTTCGAGCCGATCGTCGCGATGATGCAGTTCAACATGTACCACTCCTACACGGTGGACGAACATACCATCCAGTGCATTGCCAACCTCGCCCGGATCGAAAAGGGCGAGCTGGAAGAGGAACTGCCCGTTGCCTCTTCGATCCTGAAGCGCGGGGTAAATCGCAAGGTGCTTTATGTGGCACTGCTGCTGCATGACATCGGCAAAGGGCGGCCTGAGGATCATTCAATCATCGGTGCGAAACTCGCGCGGCGCATCGGCCCGCGGCTGGGGCTGAAACGCGATGAGGTCGATACCGTCGAATGGCTGGTGCGCTATCACCTGCTGATGTCTGACATGGCCCAGAAACGCGATATCGCCGATCCGCGCACGGTGCGTGATTTTGCCAAGGCGGTGCAGACGGTCAAACGGCTCGACCTGCTCTGTGTGCTCACAGTCTGCGACATTCGCGGTGTGGGGCCGAACACGTGGAACAATTGGAAAGCGGTGCTGATCCGGGCCCTCTATCGCCAGACCGAACGGGCGCTGGAAACCGGGCTCGAAGACCTCAACCGGGAGAACCGTGGCGCCGAGGCGAAAAAGGCCCTGCGCGCCGCGCTCTCCGATTGGCCGCGCAAACTCTTGCAACGCGAGACGGCCCGCCACTACCCGCCCTATTGGCAGGGTCTGCATGTCACTGCCCATGTCGCCTTTGCGGAACTGCTGCGCGATATCGGCAACGATGATATCCGCATCGACCTGCACCCGGACGAGGATCGCGGTGCCACCCGCGCCAGCTTTGTCATGGCCGATCATCCGGGCATCTTTGCCCGGCTTGCGGGGGCGCTTGCACTGGTCGGAGCCAATGTCGTCGACGCGCGCAGCTATACCACCAAAGACGGTTTCGTGACCGATGCCTTCTGGATTCAGGACAGCGAAGGCAACGCCTATGAAGCATCGCGTCTGCCCCGCCTGCGCGACACGATCGAAAAGACCCTGCGCGGTGAAATCGTCGCCCGCGATGCATTGAAATCCCGCGACAAGGTCAAAAAACGCGAACGCGCGTTCAGGGTGCCGACCCATATCACTTTCGACAACGAAGGCTCGGAAATCTACACGATCATCGAGGTCGATACCCGCGACCGGCCCGGCCTTCTCTATGATCTGACCCGCACCTTGGCTGGCTCGAACGTCTATATTGCCAACGCCGTGATCGCTACCTTTGGCGAGCAGGTGGTCGATACCTTCTACGTCAAAGACATGTTCGGCCTGAAATACTACACCGAGGCCAAGCAGCGGACCTTGGAAAAGCGCCTGCGCGAAGCGATTGCCGCAGGGGTTGAGCGGGCCGAGGGCTAGGGTTCCTTCGGCACGCTTTGACTGGCAAAATCCCGCCACCCTCTATTTCCGCGCTTTGCTTTTGACATCGGATCCTCAAAATCCCTTTCAACCCGGCAGAAGCGCGGGATACCATGAATGAGGGACATATGAGCGTCAAACGCGCAGCACTGCCGAACCGGGGCCTGATGGCCCTTTGCGCCACACTTCTTTTGACGGCAGCCTGCGCCAAAGCGCCTGACATCCCGCAGCCCTATGATTTCTCAGGAATAGATCCGCAGCGCCATTTCATGGCCGTGCAGACAGCCCAAGACATGCGCGCCAAGGGCCAGCGCGTTTGGTGCGTGCCCTTTGCCCGCAATGTCAGCGGCATCCAGATTCGCGGCAATGCAGAGACATGGTGGGGCAAGGCCAAAGGGCTTTATCCGCGCGGCAATGAGCCTGTGGTCGGTGCCGTTATGGCCTTCAGCGCGACCGGGTCCATGCCCATGGGGCATATCGCTGTGGTTTCCGATGTCGTCTCACCGCGCGAAATTCGGGTGGATCACGCCAATTGGAAACGCAATCAGGTCTCGCTCAAGATGGCGGTGATCGATGTGTCCAAGGCCAACGACTGGTCTGCCGTGCAGGTCGAAAGCCAGCCCGGCGCCTTTGGCAGCACCTATCCGATCAATGGGTTCATCTACCCCACCGGGGGATAAGCGCCACCTTGCCAAAGCCAAGGTGCTAGCCTTCCGGCACCGCTCACCGCGATTGCACCGGGTAAGCGCCCGCGCTAGGGATCACCTCAGCGCAATTTAAGGCACCTTTTGATGAAACCTATCCGTCTAATGTCCGGCTTTTTCACTGTCGGTGTCTGGACCCTGCTCAGCCGTGTGCTCGGCTTCATGCGTGAGGTGTTGTTGCTGTCGCTCATCGGCCCCGGTCCGGTGATGGACGCCTTCGTCGCTGCCTTCCGCCTGCCCAATATGTTCCGCCGCTTTTTTGCCGAGGGCGCGTTCAACGCCGCCTTCGTGCCGATGTTCGCCAAAAAGCTGGAGGGCGAGGAAGGCGCTGGCAAATTCGCCCGCGATGCCTTCAACGGATTGGCGCTGGTGGTGCTCGCGCTGACCGCCTTGGGCATGACCTTCATGCCCGGGTTGGTCTGGCTGACCGCCGAGGGCTTTGTCGGCGACCCTCGGTTCGATATGACCGTCGCCTTTGGCCGCATCGCCTTTCCCTATATCCTGTGCATGTCACTCTCGGCGCTGTTTTCCGGCATCCTCAACGCCACCGGACGCTTTGCCGTGGCCGCCGCCGCGCCGGTGCTGCTGAACATCTTCGTTATCGCCGCCATGACCTTTGCCGCGCTCACTGGGGGCGAGGTGGCGCTTTGGCTGATCTGGTCAATCCCGGTGGCTGGCGTGGCGCAGCTTGCCCTGACATGGCGCGCTGCGGCCCAAGCGGGCTTCTCCCTGCGCCCCTCGCGGCCCCGCTGGACCCCTGACATGCGCGCGATGATCGTCATCGCCCTGCCCGCCGCGCTGGCCTCGGGCGTGATGCAGATCAACCTTGTGGTGGGACAGTTGGTCGCCAGCCAATATGACAAGGCCGTCTCATGGCTTTTCGCCGCCGACCGTCTGTACCAATTGCCCTTGGGCGTCGTGGGCATCGCCGTTGGCATCGTGCTGCTGCCCGACCTCTCGCGCCGCCTGCGCGCCGGGGACAACGACGGCGCGCAGACCGCGCTAAGCCGCGCCGCCGAAATCTCACTCGCGCTGACGATCCCGTCGGCAGTGGCGCTGATGGTGGTGCCCTTCGCATTGGTTACCGTATTGTTCCAACGCGGCGCCTCGGGCGTTGATGACACCGCAGCGATCGCCACAGCAGTGATGATTTACGGCCTCGGCCTGCCGTCCTTCGTGCTGCAAAAAATCCTGCAACCGGTCTATTTCGCCCGCGAAGACACCCGCCGCCCCTTCCACTTCGCCGTGGTCGCCATGGTGGTGAACGCAGCCCTCGCGGTGGGCCTTGCGCCCTTTATCGGCTGGATCGCCCCGGCGGTCGCCACGACGCTGGCAGGCTGGACGATGTTTGCTTGTCTGGCCATTGGCGCGCGGCGTTTCGGCGCTGCGGCCAAGTTCGACGCACGGTTCCACAAGCGCATCTGGCGCATCCTCATCGCCTCTGCGGCGATGGGCGTGGCCCTCTGGTTGGGCAACGCCGCCCTGCAACCGATGCTGGGCCTGCCTTGGTGGCGCGGACTGGCGCTGGTGCTGCTCATCGTCATCGGCGCGGTCAGCTACTTCGGCATCGGTCAGTTGATCGGCGCCTTCCGATTGTCCGAGTTCAAATCAGCAATGCAGCGCGGTTAACGTTGCTGCAACCGCGCTCTCAGTCGCGCCCATTCACCGGGCGCGACCAAAAAGCTCAGGCCAAAACCACAAAAGAACCCGGCCAACTCGGCGACCCACAAAAAGCCGGTCTCAAAAAAGATGCCCCAGAAAAGCTGTAGCCCCATCAGCAGAGCGATCAGCGTGAACGCCTGATACTGCGGCCCGCCCGAGCCCAGCAGCCGCCGCCACATCACGAAACTATAGCCGCCAATCAGCCCATAGACATTTGGATAGGCCCCGGCGAGCCAAACCGGATCGTTCAACAGCGCCCCATAAACCAGCGCCCCGCCGATCCCCGACAGCACAAAGATCACTACAAAAGCCAATTGCCCCATCGCCTCGGCCACCAACTTGCCCAGCGCCAACAGCAGCACGACGGCAAAGATCGCATGGGTAAAGCCCAGATGAATGAACGGATAGGTCACCACCCGCCAGATATGCTCAATCGGGTACTGGCCCGCTCCGATCATCGCGTCAAAGATCAGCCCCGAAAAGCCAAAGTCGCGCACCAGCGCCAGCCGCCAGCCTACAGCAGCGGGGCCACCGACCAGCCCAGCCTCTGCCAAGGACAACACCACCTCAACGCCAGTAATGGCCAAAAACAGCACAATAACCGCTGGCGGCAGTGGGTTCACGGGAGGTTGGAAATCAGGGTCTTGCATGGGCGCTCCTTGACGGGGTTCGCGGCCAGAAGTAAGCCTGCCGCGCAAGACTTTCCAGCCCAGAGGTGCCGCCCGATGTCCGAGACCCAATTCACCCCGCGCGTGTTTTCCGGCATTCAGCCCTCGGGCGACCTGCATCTGGGCAACTACCTGGGCGCGCTCAAACGCTTCGCCGATGCACAGGAACAGGGCGTTCAGTCGATCTATTGCATGGTCGACCTGCACGCGATCACGGTCCCGCAAAAGCCCGAAGACCTCAAACGCAGCACCCGCGAACTCTGCGCCGGTTTCATCGCTTCAGGCATCGACCCGGAAAAATCCATCTTGATCAACCAAAGCCAAGTGCCCGAACACGCGCAACTGGCTTGGATTTTCAACTGCGTCGCCCGCATGGGCTGGATGGGCCGCATGACCCAGTGGAAAGACAAGGCCGGCAAAAATGCCGAGGCCGCGTCGCTCGGCCTTTTCGCCTACCCCGCACTGATGGCCGCCGACATCCTGATCTACCACGCCACCCATGTGCCGGTGGGCGAGGACCAGAAACAGCACCTTGAATTGACCCGCGACATCGCCGCGAAGTTCAACCACGACTACGGCGTCGATTTCTTCCCCCTCACCGAGCCGGTCATCGAAGGCGCGGCCACCCGCGTCATGTCCCTGCGCGACGGGTCCAAGAAAATGTCGAAGTCCGATCCTTCGCCCGCCAGCCGCATCAACCTCACCGACGATGCCGACACGATCGCCAAGAAATTCCGCAAGGCCAAGACCGACCCCGACGCTCTGCCGTCCGAGGCCGAGGGCCTAAAGGACCGCCCCGAAGCGCGCAACCTCGTGAACATCTACGCCGCCCTCAGCGACCAGACCATCGATCAAGTCTTGGCCGAAGTCGGCGGCCAGCAGTTCGGCACCTTCAAACCCGCGCTGGCAGAACTGGCTGTATCCAAAATGGGCCCGATCACCGCCGAAATGCAGCGCCTGATGGCCGATGAGACCGAGATCGACCGCATCCTCGCCCGCGGCGCGGAACAGGCCCGCGAGATCACCGCCCCGATCCTCAAACGCACCTATGAGATCGTCGGCATGGTCGGCTGACAGACCGGGGCTGCGCGCAATGCCGCACAGCCCCCCTGCTCTCCTGCGCAATTGCGCCTGCCCCCTCTCGCTGCCATCTTGACTGGAAAGCGAAAGGACCAAGCGATGAACCACGCAACCGTTGGCCATGTACACCTCAAGGTCGCCGACCTTGACCGCGCCATTCATTTTTACGGCGACTTGCTGGGCTTTGCCGTGACCCAACGCTACGGCGATCAGGCTGCGTTTCTGGGCGCGGGCGGTTATCATCACCACATCGGGCTGAACACATGGGAAAGCGCGGGCGCCACGCCGCCGCCGCCGGGCCATACCGGCCTTTACCACAGCGCCTTTCTCTACCCCGACCGACAGCAGCTCGCGCGCGCTCTGCGCCGGGTGCTTGAGGCTGGCATCACATTGGACGGCGCCGCCGATCACGGCGTCAGCGAAGCGGTCTACCTGCGCGATCCCGACAACAACGGTGTCGAGTTGTACCGGGACCGGCCCCAAACCGAATGGCCACGCGATGCGCAAGGCGACCTCAAAATGGTCAACTCCCCCCTCGATGTCGCCGCCCTACTGGCCGAGGCAAACTGACCGCAACGCCGCTGTCAGAGCCCCCTCCCTTCCCCCTTCATCCTTTTCCAAATACCGAAT
>Ga0114899_1001253_pt1 | contig 15240 bp, 19 predicted proteins | sample MalvireepMed_215_FD_83497 | JGI IMG/M metagenome (GOLD analysis project Ga0114899, IMG submission 83497) | Marine viral communities from the Global Malaspina Expedition - Malaspina viral metaG DeepMed_215 | ecosystem: Environmental > Aquatic > Marine > Oceanic | place: Mediterranean Sea... | reverse complement strand
GTCGCCGGTCGCCGTGACGGTGATCGCCTCGAGGTCGTCGGCGCCGAGGTCGAAGAAGCAGTCGAGCACCTTGCAGTGGTTCGCGTTGACATCGATCGCCGCCCCGCCGGCACCTGGCGCCGTGGTCGCCTCGTTGAAGTAGAGGTTCTGGATGACGTTGTTGACCGCGTCCATGGCGAACGCGTCGCCAGCGAACGCCTGCGTTATCTGCGGTCGCGCCGTGCCCTCGCCAAGCCCGATGATGGAGATCCCGGCCACGTCCATCGTGATCTCGTCGGCCACGGTCTCGCTGTGCCCGGGGAGCACGAAGATGACATCGCCCTGGGACGCGGTGAGCAGGTCGTAGGCGGACTCGATGTCCGTGATTGCCTGGTCGGGGTGTGTCCCGAATCCCGACGTCGTCCCGCCGACCAGCGTTCCCGAGTCGACGAACAGCACGTTGCCGGTATGGACCTTGTGGTCCTGAACGATAGGCAGACCGCCCGGCGTCTGCCTCCAAAACAGCCCAGAGCGGCTCGCGATGATCGTGGCACCGCCCGCGACCGGGTAGTGTTCGAAGTAGTGCGAGCCCCACCGGCGAGCTCCTTCACGCGTGAAGCGGCGGCGGAAGGGCCGGCTCTGCTTGAGCAGGTCCACGCCCAGGATTTCGGCGGTGTGGTCCACGACCTCGAGCGGCGCACCGGCTCGCAGTGCGAACTCCACCAGTGAGGCATCTCTCGTCAGCATCTCGGTCCTCCTGCGTTTCGGGGTTGGGTACCCTTGTTGCTAGGCCGCCTTGGCGGGCGGGTTGTCGTCCGGGTCGCCGTCGGGCTCGTCGGGTCCAGGCCCAGCCGCCGGCACCTTCTCGCCGGCGGCTGGCTTGCGCGTCACCTGGCGCGTTCGGGCACGGCGCGGCGGTCGGTGGTGCGCAGCTTCCTCGGCGTTCAGGTCAGAGAACGCACCGCCGTCCTCGAAGTCCATCGGGGAGCCGCAGCGCTGGCACTTGGACGGAACCATCTCGAGGTCTTCAACGACCCGCGTCTTGTCCTCGTGATCGTCGTTCTGGTAGTCCTCGAGCCTGGTGCTCGGGTACATGCGGGAGCAGTTCGGGCACAACGTGGCCTCGAGCGGGCTCCCGGGGACACTTTTGCGTTCTAGGGTTTCGACGCCCATTAGGCTGGTACCTCCTTGGTGATGTGAAACACGCGGTCGCAGAGACCACATCGGTCGGCGTGCGGTGATCCGTCGTGGTGAGGGCTCCACCGTGCCTTGCAGAAGCCGCAGTGCAGCACCCCGTCCTCGCCGATCCAGGCCTCGGTCACTTCTTCGGTGTGCGGGATGTCCCCGCGGCGCCTGGCCATGCGGACCGGCCACCAGACCGAGATGTCATCCGGGTAGCGGTCTGTGACGTCGTACCAGATGAGCACCTGGGCCTTGAGCCGCAGCAGGTCCTCGGGTGGCAAGAGCTCCATGACCGGATGGAAGTACGCGAGGTCGGCCCGCAGCTCGGGCGCAGCCATGTACTCCTGGACCTTCTCGTACCAGAGGAGCGGGGGCATGTTCCCCGGGATCTCGCGTTTGTTGCCCTTCATTACGGTCGGCATCAGCTCGCTCTCGACTAGACGTTCGTGTCCACGTACACCTGAGAGCCGGTGGACGCTGCGCCCTGAAGCTCCTTCTGCGGGTAGGCGTAGCCGTACTGCACCAGGAACCCGGCGATGTTGTCCGTGCCCGTGTTGCCACCCTCGGCGACGTACCCGCGGATGACATCGAACGCGTTGTCGACGTCCAGGTCCTCGGCGCGCACCTCGATGATCACGAAGTCGCCGTCGGCGTCGATTGGATTGTCCGTGTCGTAGTTCCCGCCGGATGCATCTGTCGTGAGGTCCTTGACGGACCCACCGGACGTGTTGGTGGCCTGCTGGATGCGGCACTCGTCCAAGTCGTCGGACGAATTCCACGTGCCGAGCACCACGAAGAACACAGCTCGGTCGTAGTTCTTCATCTCCACGTAGTCGGTCTGGGCGTTCGTCGCACCGATGTCCTGGCGGCCCGGCTCACCGTCGGCGCCGGCGATGTTGTCCAGGTCGTGGAACGTCCCGTGTTCGCTCAATCGCATGCCCATCGTTCAGTCCTCCATTGCTCGCGACTCCGTGCTTACCGGAGCGCCACTGGGGTGTGCTCGCTACGACCTCGTCGCCAGGTTGACGAACGGGCTGAGCGTGTTGGTGCCATTCCTCGGGGTCAGGGCGCTGTCGATCCACGGGCGGCCGTCCAGCCGCTCGATGAACCGGTAGCGCGTCTCGTCGTTGGTGAAGCGGCTGAACGGGTCCGTGGCCATCTCCATGGTCTGGCGGTCACCAATGAGGTAGAACGACACGTCCACGAAGAACAGGTCGCCGGCGGTCCCGAGCGTCTGGCACTTCTCGGTGAAGATGATGGGGCGGCCCAACAGCGTGGCGAACGGTGCGCCCGAAGCCCCACCGGCTGGCAGGAAAACGGCTGAGCCGCCGGTACCCACATCCAGGCTCATGGTCGCGAGTGCCGGAAGCGTGTCAGGGTGCGCGAGCCATACCGCGCGCCCCACCGAGCTCGGAAGCATCCGCGAAAACATCTTGAGGATGTTGTTGTAGACGATGGTTGTCGCCTGTTGGCCCGTTTCCTTGGCAACCGTGACCAGCGCGTCTGCGTTGATGAGCCCCACTGGCTGGGCGCCGCCGATGCCGTTGATGAACGCGTCGTCCTCAAAGTACGGGAGGGCCTGGCCGAACAGGCGCGTGAGCAGCGCCTCCACACCGACAGCGCTATCGGCTAGGAGCTCGTTGCTCACTTGCGTGAGCCCGGTCAGCTTCTTCGCCGTGAGCACCGCGCTGCCGAAGGTGGGCTCGCTCGAAGTCAGGGAACCGCTCTCCGGCACCCAATAGGCCCGTACACCACCGAACACGGTGGAGGCGTGAGTCGTGTCCCGAATGGTTGGTATCCGGAGACTGGTCGTGGACATCGGCAGGATCATGGCCCGAGGGCGCACGACCGCCTGCTCGACGCTCAGCATCATGAGCTCAGTCCGGAACTGGTCAGGGACGAGGAAACCGCCCTGGTCGCCCTGGCCTTCGCCGAGGACCTTGGAGAGCCCCACGCGCTCATCGATCCCGGCTTGGATCGCCTTGGGCGTGATCAGCTCCAGAAACTCGCCGAAAGACTTGAACTTGCCATCGAGGCTCTGCGCGTCCCGGCGTCCCTTGGCGGCGTACTTCTGCGAGTGGCCCCAGGAGCCGAGCGCCTTGAGCTCTTCGGCGGACGTTCCCCGTACTTGGTCGGCCGCTTCGTCGGACATCGGGAGCCGGCGCGCACCGCCCTTCGTGAAGCCGGCAGCCTCGAGCGCCATCTTGACGCCCTCCTTGGTGAAGTCCCCGACCTCTTCGTGAATCTTGCCCGTGACGTAGTCCTCGAGCTTCACCGGGTCGTTCAGCATCTCTTCGAGCTGCGCTTGCGTTTCCAGCTTCGGCATGTTCTTACTCCTCGGGGTGCTCGATCTCTTCGAGAGCGGCGTAAGTGGACGCCCTCGCCAAAGCCGCAGGGTCGAACTCGCTGTCCGGGTCGTCCTGCGGAGGCTCGTCGTCAGGCGGCGTGTCGGACGACCCATCGGTCGATCCGTCCCCGTCGCTCGTGCTCGTGGAGTCAGGGGGCGCGGTCTCGCCGGCGTCATCCGACTCGCCGGTAAGGTCGACGACGCCGGCCTCGCGCAGCAGATCGGGGAACTCCTGGCGCACGCGAGTCATGACGCGGTCGCTGATGGCGTCCAGCGCCTTCCCGCGCTCGATCTCCTTCGCAGCCTGCGCATCCGTGGTGTCGCGCAGCAGGTCGTCGATGATCTCGACCACGTCCGGCGACACACCGACGGCTGTCTTCATGCGTTGGAGCGCGTCGGGGTTGCTCGGGACGGTGACCTGCGAGACCTCGAGGAGCTCCTGGCTCTTGAACTCGAAGGGTCCGAAGTAGCGCGATTCACCTAGCGGCGATGCCTCGTCCATGTCGGGGATGAACCCCACACTGAACGCGGCGCGGCCGGCTTTCGCCAGCTCGAAGCCCCAGTCGGCCTCGGCATTGCCCTTGCCGATGTAATAGGTGGCGATCCCGCTGAGTTGCTTGCGCGCGACCTTCATGCCGCGCCAGTCGCCGATCTGCGACTGCAGCGAGCCGTAGTTGTGGGACGAGAGCAGGATGGGGTGTTGGTTGAACCGATCGAGCTGCCAGCCGGACTGACGGATGATGTCGCCGTCGCGGTCCTGGGTCTCAGTCGACACGACGGCCTCGACCTCGCCCTTCTCGGCGTCGATGACCTTGGTCTCAGCCCGTATGACCTTCGTGCGCAGCATTCGCGTCCTTCGCCGGTGGGCAAAAGAAAAAGCCCAACCGCTGCGCGTCCGGTAGTTCGCGCGGGTCGGGCCTCTCGCCTCACGGAAGGACGGTGCTGGGCCTCTCGCCTCGGACCGTCTGGCTAGCTATTCGATTGCAAACAGCATAACCACAACATCTTGTGATCTGTCAAGCGTTGCCCTCAATCGACGCCCTCGCGGAGCGCTGCCATGATGAGCTTGCCCTTGTTGAGCCCCGCCTCATAGCTCGCTTTCGCCTGCCTGAGAAGTGCGCTAAACACCCAGGGCGGGATGTTTTCTATATCGGCCCCATGGTCGGCCAGGTCCACGTCGGAAAGCAGCGTCTCCTCGTAAGGCCGCTTCACGCCGTCCGCTCCACCTTGCACTTGCGGCAGTAGAAGGACGTGCCGACCGCCACGTCCTTGCCCAACAGCAAGCCGTCCTCGGGGCACCGGAACTCGGCGAGCACGTTGCCGTTCACGACGCTTTCGTCATGTTCGTGAGCGGCTGCGACGAACGAGGCCGTTACTACATCACGCATCGCCGCGCCCTCGGTCAGCTCAGGCAGCGGCGCCGTCCGGTAGATCACGGTGCACCGGCACTGCACGTGCCCCGGGATCGTGTCGTGTCCGCTCTGGAAGGCGTCAGCGACCCCGACCCACCCCTGCGCCTCGTTGGTCGCGCAGATCGGCTGATTCACCCTGTCGTCGCCCTGGCTCACCCATCGCTTTTGATCACGCCCCTGGTGGATCGCTGCCTGCTTCTGCCCCTGCCCGAGTGCCGTCGCCGTCTCCGTCCGGGCGATCCGCTCGGCGCGGCCCCGGCTAAACACGAAGTCCTCCCGCAGCGCCCGCGATAGCTGCCCGAGGCTCTGCCCGTCAGTGATGCTCTGCGCTACGAGCTCACGGACCCGCTGCCGAGTCGCCGACGCTAGGTTCATGTCGCCGGTCACCTGGAGCAGTTGCGCCGCCCGGTGCTCCGCATAGACGCCGGCCACGCGCTGCACCTCGTCCGTGAGTACCTCGGAGCCGACCGCCGCGAGCATGGACAGGCTGAACGACTCCGTAAGTTCTGCGACGACGTCCTTCCCGTACTTCGCCCACCAGTCCCAGTCGTAGCCGTCCAGGTCGCCGATCTCGATCTTCTCGGTGAATCGCTTCGGGTTCAGCCGGATACGCCGGCCCGTGAAGGGCTCCAGGTAGGCCACCAGTGCGTCGACCTCGCTTCTGAGGCGCCGGGCCCACGCCGTGCCGACGCGGTCCTCCTGCGTATCGACGGGCTGCGGCTTGATGTCCGCATCGTCTGCGGCTTTGGCTGAGAGCTGGAGCGGTGCTGGCGCGGCTGGTAACTCGTCGCCGCCGTCACCGTCGATCTTGTCGTGGTCGAGGAGGGCACGGCGCTCGTCCAGCGTCAGTGATTTCGTGTCGAATCCGACTTCGGCCATCCGTAGGCGGTGCTCCCGGTCCTGGGGCACGGGGTTGTCGAAATCCCACTCCAGCTTGTCGTCGAATATCCGGGCGACCTTGTTGCGAGCACCACGGATGCGGACAAGCCGCGGTTTGACCAGCCACCGAGCGAAGTGCACCTCCGCCGCCTCGGCGTTGGCGCGGTTGACGCTCTCCGACACGCCCATGATCGAGGGGTGAATGCCGTAGGCGCCGAACACGAGGTCGCGGGTCAGCCGGCGGGTAGCGTCGAATTGCATGTCCCGTTGGGTGTACTTCGCCTCGTGGAACTTGGCATGCTCGAGGATGGCGACCTTGTGCGCGTTGGCGACGCCGCGATGCTCCGCCTTCCAGTGGACGAGGAATCGCTCGTACTGCGCGTCGTCCCACGTCTCGTCAGTCTCAATGAACCCGCTGATCGTCGTGCCGTTCTCGTAGAAGTTGCGGGACCACTGCGCAGCCTTCTTCTCGGCGTCGAGGTCGACGGCCAGCGAGCGGACCGGGCTCATGCCGATGTACGGGTCGAGCGGCGACGGCATGGCCAGGTGGACGACCTCCTCCGGCTCCAAGCGAAGCCGGAGGCTGCCGATCACGTACTCCCAGCCGCCGATGAACTCGGCGGGGTGCGGGATCGCGCGCACCCGATCTGGCCGCAGTGGCCACAGCTCCAAAGGCTCACGGGCTGTGCCGACCAGCATCCAGTAGGCATTGCCCGCGAGCTCGAGGTGCTGCTGAAAGGTCTCCGTGAAGGTGAAGTCGGACGTGAACGGGTTCGCGCCCTCGAAGAGCTCGATCAGCGGGTGCTCGGTGACCTCCTCACGCTCGCCATTGGGCGCACGCTGGTACAGGTGCCACTCGACCGATGCGACGGCGGTAGCGATGCGGCTCACGACCGCGAAGAGCCAGGGCACGGCGCCGTAGGTGTTGAGGTTGGCCAGCGTCGACTGGGAGGTCATCGAACTGCCGGTGAACAGGCCGCCGAAGCTGCCCGCACCCTGCGGTGGCCGCTCGGGAGCTGCCTTCTGCATGAACGTGTCGAGCAAGCCGCCAATGATGGTCATCTGCTACCTCCACGTTCGTACAGGACGGCTCCGGTAACGGTGAGCAGGCCCGCTAGCAGGAGCGCCGCCGGCCAGCTCCAGGTGGCGATGGCGGCGACGACGGCGACGAGGCCGGCGCTTTCGGCCAGAGCTGCGCGCTGTGCTCGGGTCATGTCACGCCTCCTCGAACTCGTCGCAGTCACACAGGCGGCAGGGGCCGTCGTCGCCGCGGTGTTCGTCGTCGTCGTGCCCGCAGGTACACGTCCGCTCTTCACTCATGGCGCCTGCTCCAGCAGCGCGAGGGTGCGCCGCACGGCAGCAATCTCGTCGCCCTTCGTTCGGAGCTGTATGGCCAACGCAGCCACGTTTTCCTGGATGCGTTTGTGATCAGCATCAAGCCGCCCGATGAGAGCTTGCAGCTGGTCCGCGAGACCCCCTTCGTTTGGGGGTGTGCCCTCTTGCTCCTGGGGTACCGAAGGCTGCGCTGTGGGTGGTGGGCTGCCAAGCCACGACGGGTGTAAGTGGCTCTGCTCCTCATGTCCCATTCGCGGGATGGCATGCCGCATGATCTGGGCGACGCGGACGACAAAGTGGGTCGAATCGTCGCCGCCTTCAACTCGGATCGCCTCCACGATCTCATCGCGGGACATGCCTCCGCTCGCCTTGCCGAGTACACGGTCACGGAGAGACGCGAAGGTGGGCCCCGTGGCGAAATTCTCCTGCTGCGTGGAACCGGATGCCGCTCGCTTCGTCCGTTGGTCTGCGTCGAATGTCTGCTCCGACTGCCTTACCCAATCAATCGTCTGCACCGAATTCGGCATCGACTTCTCAGCGCCACAGTGCTTGCAGCGCGCGACGCCGTCAGCCCCGTTCTGCTCGGGCAGCATCCAGTGGTGCGCAGGCTCTGTACACGCGGCCTCGGTCTGTTCTGGCGCGATCGCCATGCTCATCCGACCCACCTCACCCTCGGCTGTCTCGGCTTCACGATCAGGTGCGTCAGCGCCCACACCAGCGCGTCCATCCGGTTCGGGCTCTTCGAGCTCTCCCCTGGCACGTACGACACCATCTCCTCTTCCAACGCAGGGAACGACCCGACGTGGAAGACGTGGCCCTTCTCGTACAGCGCAGCGACCGGCTCCGCGCGTACGGCTTTGCCACGCGTCGCCTGCACGCTCGTGTAGGACACCGACATGCCCTCGTCGCGAGCAACGCCACGGATGGTCGACTCCACCATATCGCCGCCGTAGTTCGCCTCGCCGATCACGCGGTCCGCGGAGTTGTCCTCGTAGGCCGCCACCACTCGGTGCCCCCAGCCTGCCGGCGTTGTCTTGACGCTATCGTCAGCGAGGACGTACCCGTTGCCGTCGCTGCCGCGCGCGGCCACCACGATCCCGCATTCGGTCGCACCGCCAGGCGGGTCGACCCCAACCACGACGCGGGTTAGCTCGACCTCGTCTGGCACAGCCACGATGCGCTGGGTCTCGACGAGCTCGCGCGACCACAGCGCCCCGGGCACTTCGTCGACGTCCTCGGCAAGGATCTCCTGCCTGTACGCCAGCGAAGTCATGTCCCCGGCGATCTCCTCGATCGCTTCGTGGGAGATGAACGGGTTGTCGGCGCTCTTGAAGTGGAACGTCTCCCAGCGGCCTGTGGTGTCCGCCTGGGCCCGCTTGAACAGCTTCGGGGCGTGCAGCGGGTCACGGGCCTTGGTAGTGCTCTTCGAGTGGAGCGAAGGCGGCGTGTAGACGAACACCGCATGCCCGTTGTTGTCGAGCAGCATCGGCGCGCCCACGACGCCCCAAGCGTCCTCGCTCATCAGCTGGTACTCGTCGAGGATCAGCAGGTCGGCGTAGTCACCGCGGAGGGTGTCAGCGTTCCACGCGGTCTTGGCGCGGATGCGCTGCTCGGTCCCTGGCCGCTCGATGAAGTGCTCGCTCTCGTTCTTGGCGAACACACCGGCCTCGGTAAGTTCGTGGAAGGCCTGCTTGATCTCGAACCAGAAGCGGCCTACCTGTTCCGTGGTGGGAGCTCCGTACAGGACGCGCCAACCCTCCAAGAAGTAGTCGGAGGCGAGGCGCGCAACGCCGGTCGTCTTCCCTCCGCGGCGGCCGGCGCGAATCACCTTGCGCGGCTTCCGCGACACCACGAAGGCGTGTTGCTCGGGGTGGCCCTCCGTCGACCGCAGGGTGACGGTGAGCTTGCGAGTGGCGGTGGTCAATCTTCCTCCACAGCGAAGTCGTTCGATGGCAGCGTGCGCTCCGGGGCAGCGGTCCCATAGCGGACGGTGATCTCCACAGGGCCACCGGTGTTGGGGAGGTCGCCGAGCAAGCTTCGCTCACTGGGGAACATGCGGAAGTGCTTGCCGAGCAGCTCGAGCGCCCGGTTGGCGACGGCACCCTCATACACGTACTCGCCAGTGCGCTTCCCGTCTCTATACACAGGGACCGCTTGCATGGCCATGTCGACATTCGCGCCGAGCTTCTGGACGACCCAGTCCGCGTCGATCTGGGTGCGCTCAGCTTGCTCACTGCGGGCTGATTCGACGGCTGCAGCTATTGCAGGTTTTGTCAGGTTCTCTTGACCAATCGACCTCGCTGTACGAGCGGAATAGCCCGCCTCGATGGCGGCCTGAGTCGCGTTGCTCAGCAAGAGGTACAGGTCGACGAACCGCTGCTGCTTCAAGGTGAGCCGAGCCTCGCTCACGCGGCCTCCCTTACACCAAGGAAGGAGACGTTGCGCGGCATAGCCCTACCGTGGTCGATCTCGGCCCAGCGGCGCGCGGTGACGGCCGCATGGTGATTCGCGGCGCAGGAGTCGGTGTGGAGGATAGGACGGGCAGCGGCGATGCTGCAGGAGAGACAGACCATGAAAAACGGGCGCCTCTAGCCCTGGGAAGAACCGTGAGACGCCCGATGCGCGGAGATTATACCATTCGCGGCGCCTGGGGGTGACCAGCCTTTTCAGCGTCTCACGGCCAAGAATCGCTGGGCCCCCAGGCCCCGGAGCGCCATCTTCTCGTGCGACCGAATCAGTCGTTTCGTTTCGCGGTCTCGAGCTCTGCGGGGATCAAGCAACACCCGTCCTCGACCGGCACCGCGTCCGCCTCATGACCTGGAAGCACCGTCCCGGCTATGCAAGAGCAGCAGGGCCTATCTGGGCACGTCTCAGGTGGCTCAACGCCCAGGTATGAGCAGCCGTAGGTCTGACACTTCTCCGTCAACTCCCACCCCCTTGCAACCGAAGATGCCGGTTTGGTTCATCACGATCAGGTGTCGCACACGCCGGCGTCGCACTCTTCGCCGGCCTCGGTGGTCCACAGCTCGAGCCGCGGCTGAGCGACATCATGGCCGCCGTAACGCGAACGCAGGGGCCTTCGGTCTCGGTCGAGGTATACCGGCACCGGATTATGCTCGCGTAGTCCCTCGTCGAGTTCCACCGCGCTATCGAAGAGGTCAGGGTGGTCGAGCTTGAGGTGTTGCCACGTCGGCCCGTTGTGCAGAGGGCAGAAGTAGCACGAGCTCGGCGGCGGGACCGGCAGACCGGCCTCTTTCAGAACCTCAACGCACACGGACCGTGACCAACCAAGCTCGATCAGCGGCCAGCGGTTCCGGTTCTGCTTGACCCTCGAGTCGCGCATCCGGTTGATATCACGGGTGTCTCGTGTGAGCTCGAGCTGGGCGATCAGCGGACGGCGCTTGCCAAATCGCGCATGGAGGTATTGCTCGATCGGCTCGATCTTCCACGACTGCGTGCACACTCTCGGAGATCGGCCCTCGCCCGCGTAGACCGGGATCGGCGTGTACTTTCCCGCCTGCATGAATTGGAGCAGAGGGCCGCGGTGGGACTGGACTCGAACGAAGTCCACACCGAAATCTGCGAGCCATTCCTCGTACCACGCGGCCGTCTCGTACGTCTCGGGCAGCTCTGCGCCGGTGTCGGCGAACACGACGATCTCTGCCCGTGGCTTCACGAGACCTACGGCATTCGCGTACAACAATGCGGCGCTCGGGGTCCCGCCTCCATAGCTCAGGTACTCGATGGGCTCTAGCTTTGGCATCGTGCCTCCTGCTCTTTTGCCATGCGACCGAATGCCGTGTTTTGTTTCACAGAAGGCGCCCCGATTTGACGACGGCCGTCTCCAAGTTCCGCTTCGCCGCGTGGAAGTATTCAGGCTTCAATTCGATCCCCACGAACCGTCGCCCTTGCTGGACCGCGACGTAGCCCTCAGAACCGATGCCAGCGAACGGGGACAGGACGGTCTCTCCCTTGTTGCTCCACAGCCGGATGCACCGCTCGATCACACCGAGTTGGAGCGGCGCGATGTGACGCTCATCCTGGTCAGCACGGGCCTCTGCAACCTGCAGCGTGTCAGTCTCTCGAATGCCATACCAGATCGGACGCGCCCACTCGATCCACTGCTCGTCGCTGATATCGGTCCGAATCGGCGTCTCGTTCTCCCCGGGCGTCCGGAACACCAAGATGTAGTCCGCAAGAGCCGGTCGGAGCCAAGATGAATCCTTTCGCTTCTGGACGAACAGCAGCCCTTTGGCGTGGGTGCGGATCGCCTGGGCCTGCGGGTCCTTGTCGATGACCACTTCGCCGTGGTAGACGAAGCCGTGCTCCTGGTAATGCTCAATCAGCTTTCCTCTGAAATCCTTGAGCCCGATGTAGCCGTCCAACACCTTCTGGGCGGTGATCTGGGCACAGTGGACACAGATAAGACGCCCCGGTTTCATGACCCGCGCGAGATTGCTCGTGATGAAGCCCATGTGTGCGAAGAACTCCTCGGGAGATCTGCAGTTCCCAAGGTCTCGCTCGGTCGGTGAGTAGACGTACAGCGCTTGGAATGGAGGCGAGTACACCGCGAGGTCGACGGAGCGATCCGGAAGGCCCACCATGATCTCGGCTGCGTCGCCGTTGTAGAGCGCCCACGTATCGTTACCAGCCTGGTCCACCACGTTCATTCGATTCCCCTCAGCCAGCTAGGTAGTCTCATGTCCTGCGCCGGGTCGTACTCAAAAGGCAGGGTCCCGTTGGAGATCTCCGCGCGCTCGAAGGCGGCCACGTGTTTCACGAGCTCCGCAGCCATCTCGTCGGCCTCACGCTCCTTCCGTAGCACGTTCTCGAAGATCGCCTCCTCAATATCCGAGAGCACAACGTAGGCGTACACCGGGCGTTGCTGGCCAAATCGCCAGCAGCGCCGAATCGCCTGGTAATACTGCTCGTATGAGTCGCCCAGTCCCACGAACGCCATCCGGGAGCAGTGCTGAAAGTTCATGCCGAACCCTGCGATGGTCGGCTTCGTCACCAACACGGCGTCAGGGCTATCTATGAACCGCTCGAGTGCCTCAGCCTTGCATTCCGGTGAGTCCGCGCCTTCCACGAGGATGGCCCGGTCGCCCAGAGCCGCCGCCAGGTCACGCCCCTCATCATTAAGCCCGCACCATGCGATCCACGGTTCTTCTGAGGTAGCCGTGATGAGATCCACCGCCGCCGACACCCGCGCGTCCTTCGTCTGACGGCGTACGTCCGCACGATCCGTGACGCCGCGCAGGCGATCGGGGAATAGCCGGCCCGAGAGGCGAACCGCCGCCTGGACGATCACCGGCTCGATCGTCAGCGGCGGGAGGTCGTAGCCGTCGTCCACGTAGCCGAGGTCTGACGGCCGTTTCAACGACATTCCCCACGAGGCGAGCCATCGCCAGAATGACGGACGCGCGTGGCCCTTGAGGCGCCATCCGGACGCCCGTCCGTCATCGGCAGCGTGAGTAAAAAAGGTGGCCAAAACATCTCGCCGCCCCATCACGCCAAGGAACGCGGCGTGGTTCGTGATCTCCTGTATGTCGTTGGGCGCCGGGGTTGCCGTGCAACAAAGCCGGAACGGCGTGTCTTGGAAGGCATCGATCAACCAATTCCGGTAGACCCCCTCGGTCGCTTTCAGAATGCTCGACTCGTCGAGGACCACCGCTCCGAAGGCCGTCGGGTCGAAATGCGCGAGCATCTCGTAGTTGGTTACGGTGATTCGTTCGGCTCCTAGTTGCTCGCGGGCGTAGCCGACCTCGATGCCGAGATCCTGCGCCATCATCACCGTCTGACGCGCCACGGACAGAGGAGCGAGTATTAGAGTGCGCTCGCCAGTCAGCCTGGCCCATTCGAGTTGCATGTACGTCTTACCGAGGCCGGCATCAGCGAAGATCGCAGCCCTGCCTTTGGCCAGCGCCCAGCGCGTCAGGTCGCCTTGGAACGGGAAGAGGATCGGGTTCACGTCCTCTGAGGACACGTCGACCCCCACGGACGGCGCGATCGCCCGCTTTGCTCTAATGAATTGCTCGTATGTCGTCATCTGCAACCGTTCATCCTGAATCGTTTGGGTCAACCTTGGTAACGTCGGCATGTCTCTCCCTGCCCGGCCAGTGGTCGTCCAGGACCTGTCGCCGGAACTTGTCCTTTTCGATCTGCCACACGGTCTCGATCCCAGCCCGCTCGAGGCCGAGGTCAAATCCGCCGATACCCGTGAACACTGAGCCCGCTATCACCACGCCGTGCAACCTTTCACCTTGCTTTGTCTTACTAGCCCGCCCCGACCGACCGACCGCCAGCCTTCGCCCGCGGTTGCAATCCACCGAGCCGGAATATCCGTGTTCCGCAGACCGGGCACTGCCCCTCGGTCGCCGGCCGGCCGTTCTTCATCAGGACCGTCTTGGCGTTGGCGATCTCTCGCTCCGCACGGCAACGCATGCAATACCCCGTCACATCTCACCTCCGAAGTGCTCCTCGCCCACGGCGCGCAGCCGAGCGAACTCGGCGGGCCGCAGCGACAGCTTCACCCGCTGGCCCAGGTCGTCCATGCCTTCGATCGCCAGCTCGCGATGCGCCGGCCAGTCCGTGAGTGTGAGCGGCTGCACGGTCAGCCCAGGACGCACCGCCACGGTATCTCCCTCAACCCTAGGCATGGGGCACGTCCTGGGAGGCGCGGTAAGGGTTCTTGGGCGGCGTGGATACGAGGCCCTTGTCCATGCTGCCCCAGGAGTCGTCCCACTCATGCTCAGAGATGATCCGCGCAACCTCGTTGACATCGTTGGTCGGCTTGCGGTCGGGGAGCAGATATCGCCAGACATCGAGAGCGGCTTCAACTGTCCACTTGTGATAACCCACGTCTCTAGCCATTACTCGGCTCCACGCCGGAAACCCGGGCGTCGGTCTTGGGTGTGAGCACGGCGACCGTGGCCTCGTTCGTGCCCGTCGCCCACATCCGCGACGCCAGCCGCTCGTAGCCCTTCGCCACGACTCCGTCTCTCGTCTTGTTCGTGGTCACGACAGTCTTCGCGCCCCGAGCCATGCGCTGCTCGACGATTGACGTCAGCCGCTCGTTGGTCCAGTCGGATCCCGTCTCGAGGCCGAGGTCGTCGAGCACAAGAATCCGTGCCTCGCGGCACACCGCAAGCACGTCCTCGATGCGCAGGTCGGGATCGTTGAACGTCGCCCGCATCCGGTCCAGCAGCGCCGGCACAAACTCGTAGCGCACGGCCACGCCACGGGCCAGGTACTCACGACAAATGCTTTCCGCGAGGTGGGACTTACCGGTCCCCGTGCCACCCGTCAGCGTGAAGAGCGAGGGCCGGTCGTTGTTGGTGAAGTCGACGGCCCGGCCGAAAGCCGTCTCGGTCCCTTCGCGCTGCTCGAAGTTGTCGAAACGGCGCGTCCAGTCGTCGGGGCGCTGATGGGGGATGCCCGACCGGGCGAAGAGCTCGCGGACCTTCTCGGCGTCGTTCTCCTCGCAGCGACAGGCTGGCGCCTCGTCCACTCGGCCAGGGCCGACGCGCTCAGCGATCATGTCCCACACGCCCGGTAGCGATATCTTGATCAGGTGGCAGCGGTCGCAGAATGCCCACTCCGGCATGGGGGAGCGGTTCCGCTCGGCGATGGTGCTGTAGGTCTTCGTGAGGGATTGCATCAGCCGTTGTACCTCGCCGCTTCTTGTGCCCACATGTCGGGGTCGTTGATCTGCCCGTTGCTTTGCTGGCCCTGCCCGTTCATCCTGGTCGTCTTGCCATCGAGAACGTTCTTGATCGCAATCCCCAGAGGCGTGCCCTTGAGCACTGCGACAGGGTCGTGCCAGCCGTAGCTCAGCCGAAGCGCTGGGTACTCCGCAGCGAAGCCGCGAACTACCTCAGCGCGGTCAACCCCCGCCTCAAGGCATGATGCGGAGACCCGCTCTGCGGCCTTGCTATGGTTGATCGCTCGGTAGCCGGGGAGAACGGCGAGAGGCATGAACCAGTCCGGGACCTCCCAGGCAGGACCCCGCGAGTGCGTCGGGGCACGGGGGACTCTCGGGGGGTTCTCTGGTTGGGTACTCTCCTCTTCTCTCCTCTCCTCTAGCCCCGCAGAATCGTCGCGACG
>Ga0114899_1001251_pt1 | contig 15256 bp, 19 predicted proteins | sample MalvireepMed_215_FD_83497 | JGI IMG/M metagenome (GOLD analysis project Ga0114899, IMG submission 83497) | Marine viral communities from the Global Malaspina Expedition - Malaspina viral metaG DeepMed_215 | ecosystem: Environmental > Aquatic > Marine > Oceanic | place: Mediterranean Sea... | reverse complement strand
TGGCGCACTTTGTTTTTACGTGGTGATATATCAGTCAAAACGCTAACACCAGAGATCAAGTCATTAGCGATGAAAGAACTTAGTGACCATGTGGCGCTGGACATTGGGGCTGCGCTGGGCGTTCCCAGATCAATATTAGAATCGGACGCTGCCAACTACGCCACTTCGGTTACAGACCTCCACAGCTTTTGGCACATGACAATAAGACCTAGACTGCCGATGTTTGAGAACGCCATAAACATGCAACTGTTTAGCGGTACAGACTACAGCTTGCAATTTACCCCAGAAAACATTGATGTATTTCAAGAGGATGAGTCACTTAGGGCAGCCAGTTTATTGCAGTTGGTGACGGCTGGTGTATCACTTGAGGAAGCAATGTCAATGCTGGGTTATGATCCACTAGAGAACAAACCCGAACCACCTGTGGAAGTAGTAGTGGAACAGGATGCTGAAGACGCACAAGTAGCAAGTGAATTAGCCACCTGGCAACGGTTCGCATTACGCAACATAAACAAAAGTAACCAACGTGAATTTGAAACACATCATATACCGGCATACATGGCAGACCAGATACATAACAATCTTATAAAGGCTAGTACCACAAAGGAGGTCAAAGAGGCTTTCGAGCCTCGCAGATTTCTGGGTTGGGAAAGCTACACTGAACCAGCAGTTTGACCGAATAGATAACAGGGCAGAACGTGACATTAGTAAGATCGAAAAACGAGGCGAACAGTTGATAGCAGAGGCACTAGAAAAGCAATTGCGGTTGGCATTGCCCAACGAAAAAGAGGTAGATAATGCGGTGCAACGGTTGCAGCTTGGTGCTGAGTATGTGCAGGATGCCATGACCGCATTCATAAATGACAGTATTTTATTAGGCGTTGATGTGGGCAACCAGGAGATCAATGTGTTTTATGGCGAGGAAAAAGCACTTGACGACATTGATCTTGGCAGCGTGGCAGGTGACGCAATTGGCTGGGTTACACAAAGGGTACAAACGCTAATGCAGGAGTTGGGTCACACCAGCAGGGAAACCTTGACCAAGATGATTGCGCAATGGAAAGAAAACAACCTGCCATTTAGCGAACTAATAGCCACATTGGAAAAGGCTGGCTGGGGTTTTGATCCACGCAGGGCTAAAATGATAGCGGTCACAGAAGCCACAAGGGCTTTCAATAAAGGCAAGCTGATGATGGCTGCAGCCAGTACTTTAACAGTTCATAAACGCTGGATCACTAGAGGCGATGAGAGGGTTTGCCCGATCTGTGCCAAGCTGGGGACAATGCGCTTCAGGGTTGGTGAAGGCATAAGCCTAAACGCAGACTTTGAGCATCCAGGCGGTGCAGGTGCTGCAGCACAGTTTGCTGGGGAATTATTTATGCAGCCACCAGCACACCCAAATTGTGGCTGTAAGATTAGGTTGGTAGCATTGGGGTTGCCAGTACCGTTCACTGGCACAGGGCCATACAACTAATTATGACCAGAATAACCATGACCATAGACGATAGCAAGATCAGACAGCAGCTAAAAGTGCTGACTGTTATTGCGCCTAAAATGCTAAATGCGGACTTGAATAAAGCTATGGAAAAGGCAGCCGAAAAGGTAAGACATTATCCTGCCGAGTTGCCCAACCAAAAATACAAGAGAACATTTAGGTTTTTGAAAAGCGTCAAAGTCACTAAAGCTAAAAGAACAAGTGGTGGCGGACATTGGGTCAGAACAGCAGCATTGAAAACAGATGCTGTGCAAAAGAAAACAGGGCGCAGATATAGCATGTACGTTACAGGTAACTCTAAGGGGCGCAAACAAGCCCGCATCCATCAAAACAGGTGGAAGGTAGCTAGAACTGAGGTACGCAGGGCAATGCGTGAAATGACAAAAAAGACAACAAAAAGAATACAAACTAAAGCAAAGGTGTAATTATGCCATACGAAATAAGAGAACAAGAAAACCAATATTGTGTCTGGAAATTAGAGCCAGATGAGGTGCTGGAATGCTACGATAGCATGACGGCCGCAGAGGCTTATTTAACAGCTTTGAATATTGCATTGCAGGACGAGACAGACATAGACGATGCAGAAAAAGATGTAAAAGATATGTACAGCACCGAAGAAGAAGCACTGGTAAGGGCTGAGGAGATCGGTTGCGAAGGTGCGCATGCTATGGATGATGATGGCAATGAATATTTTATGCCTTGCTCCACCCATGCACGCTATGAGGAATTAGTGGGTGTTGAGGAAGAATACAGCGACAAAACACTACATATCAAGTCCATTAGCGATGATAGCTTTACAGTTGAAGGTTACGGTGTGATATATGGTGGCAAAGACCTGGAAGGCGATACGTTCACAAAAGATACAGATTTCATGCTAGACGTAGTTCCTGAGCCAGTGGTGCTTTATGACCATGCGCAGGAGATCAAAAGCGTGTTAGGTAAAGTGACCAAGATCGACAAACGTGATGCAGGCTTATGGATGGAAGCCCAGATCAGTCGCAGTAAACAGTATGCTGAGAAAATACTAGAGTTGGTCAAGTCAGGAAGACTAGGTTATAGCTCAGGGAGTGTCTCACACCTGGTGGAGCGGTTGAAAGGCAATATAAAACGCTGGGCTATTTATGAAGTTAGTTTGACACCAACACCTGCAGAGCCTCGTACCATTGGGGTGTCGCAGTTGAAGGCGCTTGGAATAGTAATAAATGCAGACGCAGAAGCAGGCGTACAAATGGCAGAGGATAACGCACCAAAGGGTGAACTACCAAAGGGTGCAATGTCAGTCCAGGATGCACCAGCAAAAGCGGACGCAATTACAAATGAAACTAAAGGAGATATTAAAATGTCTGATGCAGAAAAAGTGGTTGAGGAAACCACAGAAGAAGCACAGCCAGAAGCACCAGTAATTGATATGGATGCACTCAAGGCTGAACTGAATATGGCTGCCCAAGACGCAGTCAAGAACGCATGGGAAACAGAGGCTGCCGAACGTGGCGGTATCTTGACCGAAGCACCAGCAGTAAAGAAAATAACAAAGATGGGTGGGGATCATGACGGAACAGATTCCTTTATGCACTGGGTCAAAACAGGTGCAGACAATAGTTACACGAAAGCAGCCTTGCAAGAATCAACGGCGACCGAAGGCGGGGTACTTGTCCCGGAAGGCTTACACGAGTCCATTATAGCCAAACGTGATGACCTTAGTATTGCACGTGCAGCAGGTGCAATGGTTATCCAGACAACTAATGACAGCGTGCAAGTACCATCCGAAAATGCAACAGGTGGTTTTGCTTTGACTGCAGAGGAAGGCGCAGTCAACCAGAGTGAGCCAACTTTCACCAGCAATAGCATATCAGTCTACAAATTCACGAACCTAACGAAGGTCAGTGACGAGTTATTGGCTGACGAGAAGAGCAATTTGGAAAGTTTCCTTTCTCAGATGTGGGGCAGATCAGCAGCTGACATAGAAAATGAATATTTTCTTAAGGGAACAGGCTCCAGTCAGCCCAAAGGTGTTTTAGTTGGCGGTACAGCAGCACTGACACTTGATAGCGCAACGACTATTGCAGCCAGCGAAATACCTGAGCTGTTCTACCTTTTGCCAGGAGCGTATGCACAGGAAGGCGACTCAGTAGCTTGGGCAACAAACCAATCTACTCTTGCGGTTATCAGAGGCTTGACAGGCAACGACTTTTTATTCATGCCTACCCCAATGGGTAGTGGAGCAAGTGGGTCAGGACAGGAATTGTGGGGTCAACCCGTTTACACTTCCAGTCAGATACTAGCAATGGCTTCTGGACGTAGCGTGATCGTAGTTGGTAACTGGAAATACTATGGCATTGTAGACCGTAACGAAATTGTCATCAGTCGTAACCCCTATCTCTATCAGGGGAATGGACAAGTCGGGTTCTTCGTCAATATCAGGTTTGGAGGCGATGTCCTTCAGGCGGAAGCGTTCCAATACGCACAAAACGCTTAGTAGTAGGGTTAGTACCAAATAGCCATATAAACGGCTAGAACAGGCGTTTATGGCGCAAATAAGCATAATCTAAGTGGGTGGGGGCAACCCCACCCACAAGATGGAGGAATAAATATGGCAAATGTAAAAATACAAGCACTATGCAGTTTTGGTGGACACGATGCTGGCAGAGATGGCAAACTTGTTGCAATGGGCAAAGGTGATGTGCAGGAAGTTAGCAAAGACTTTGCCAAAGATGTCATCCAAGCTGGTCATGCTATCGAATACAAAAAGAAGAAGGTAAAACATGGCGCTAGTAACGACAGCAATAGTTAAAACTTATCTCGGTGTTAGTAGTTCTGGTGATGATGACTTGCTGGATGATCTGGTGGAGAATGCGCAAAAGATCATTGAAACCTTTACAGGGCGTGTGTTTGATGTAAGCAGTGCGACCGTAAAAAAGTTTGATGCGGTGGCTAATGTTGATGGGCGCAATTTGTACTTTTCTGAAGGCTTGGAATTAGCGGCTGAACCAACATCAGTAACTAATGGTGATGGTACTGCACTGGTTGCGGATACTGACTATATAGTCACCCCTACTAATTCTTATCCATCTTATGGGCTAACCATGTTACAAAGTTCTAGTAATTGGTGGCAAGGGAAAAGCAATGGCGATATGGCTAATGCTATTTCCATCAATGCCAAATGGGGCTATTCAGTTAGTGGTTCTGTACCTAATGACATAGTGCAGGCTGCAACCAGGCTGAGTGCGTTTTTATATAGGCAAAGAGACACAAACAGCGATGCAGACAGACCGCTAATAGTGGATGGTGTCACTATCTTGCCGTCAGCTTTACCGCATGATGTGGAACGCATTCTTATGCCGTATGTGATGAGGGCTTTTTAATGGCTAGTAACTTGCGTGCTGTTACGGATGCAATAACCAATTTGAGTGTTAGTTATACCAATGAGGCTGGCGCAACTGTAACACCTACTGCTAAAGATATAAACCAAGTGCCAACGTCAATTGCATCTGCTGACCTGCCTGCTCGTTTAGTAGGCGTAACAACTGAGGGTGGCAATGTTGACACAATGGAATTTATAGCAGTAACGACCAATGTGGAGTACATGCACACTGTCACAGAGTTGACGCTTATCGAGTCGGTGGGGCTTTCCAGGATGGAAGATGAATTGCCAGATCAACAACGGTATTCAGATGCTATTCTGGGAACGTTAGTTAGCAACAGGGGCATCTATACCAATTCGGATATTCAGAGCGCAACCGCTACTAGAAGCATAGTGAATTTCCCAACTGGAACTGATGAATATTATTACAGTGTCACAACTGAAATAATAGTGCGTGAATTAGCTTAGGAGGCTATATGAGTGAATATATATTGAAACGTAACTTGATCCGTGAGGATGGAGAAGTTGTCAAAGCGGGGCAGCCTTTGCCTGCAGATATAGACGATGATGCTATCGAAATATATCTAAAAAAAGGCATCATAAGAAAAAAGCGGGCACATAAACCTGCACCTAAACAAGAAAATATAGGAGAGTAAATTATGGCTGTATATACTGGAAAGAGTTTGGTCGCAATACTGTTTGGCGATACTTTGACCCATGTGAGGTCGGTAACAGTGAACCACACTATGGACACCGTAGAAAATACTACTGCGTCTGCGTCTGTAAAGACCTATAGCACGACAGTTAAAGACTGGTCTGGAACGATAGAAGTATTACACGATGATGCCACAGACCTGTTCGATGCTGAAATACTGCCTGGTTCGAGTGGTAGTGCGGATATACGTCCCGAAGGTACTGGTAGCGGCAATGTAAAGTTGTCAGGTGACTGTATTGTTACCAGTGTGGACTTTGGCATTCCTTACGATTCTATGGTTGCCGTTTCCATATCTGTACAGGGAAATGGCGCACTTACAATTGGGACTCAGTAGTGGCTAAGTTTATCAATACGGAATTGGATTTGGATGTTGAAATTGTAGCGATCACTCAACGCCAAGCCGTTCCGTACTGGACTGCAATGCAAGAGGCAAATGGGGCAAGTGGCCCAGCGCAGTGGCACGCCATTTTGGAGGCTGCTGTTGAGGGTAAATGGTTTGTTGGTAAGATCGAACCATTAGACTATACACCTGCGCAGGCTAGATGGCTTGCGGAAGAACTTGCATTACATTTGTTAGAGGAAAGCCAGATCCCAAACGCTTAGTGCTGGAGAGTGCCGATGCTGCTGAAGGTGTCGGTGCTTATCCAGCCGAACTCGAAATGGCTTTATTGTGTGAAAGGTGGAATAGCCTGCCTGATGCTGGCGGTGTTTTAGATCAGAAAGTGGGCTTGCTGGCACGCATGACCACAGCATTGAATGTGTTTCGTGCGATAAGAAGTGAGCAAAATAGAGGTGATATGAAATTTTCAGATTGGTCAAGACAATATCCTGACACATGGCGCACTTTGGTCAGGGTTGAAAAACTGAGGAGAGAACAATAATGGCTGGCGCAGCTAGTGTCGATATTGTTGTAAAGGTATTTGACCAGGCATCTAAAGCACTAAAAGACATTGCCAAAGCAAACGGTGATCTGGGCAAAGGTAGCAAAAGCACTGCTGAACAGCTCAAAGGTCTTGGTAAGGCTGCGCTTGGTGTTACTGCTGCAGTTGCTGCGTTTGGTGTCGCTGCCAAAGCTGCTTTCGAAATCGGGAAACAAGGTGCTGCGATAAAACAAACAGGAGAATCGTTTGGTTTTCTATTGTCTAAAATTGGTGCATCGGCTGATACATTAGACCAATTACGTGCAGCATCAAGAGGCACGATCAGCGACATGGCGCTAATGTCCAGTACTGCCACATTGCTGGCTGGTGCGCAGGGTGCGCTAGGAGAACGATTAGCACAAGCAACCCCACAACTTTTGAACATAGCCAAAGCTGCTCAGAAACTCAACCCGAGTCTTGGTGACACCACTTTTCTTTATAACAGTTTGGCGGTAGGAATTAAAAGAGGCTCTCCGCTCATCCTCGACAATTTAGGTCTGCTTGTCAGCCAGGGAGACGCCAATCGAGCATTGGCAAAAGAGCTTGGTAAAACAGTTGCAGCGCTTACCACAGAAGAAATGAAGATGGCGCTCCTGAATGAGACAATTCGTGCTGGTAATGTGTTAGTGGCTCAAGCTGGTGGTACTACTGAAAGCGCCACAGATGCTTATGGTGTTTTAGAAGCTGAAATTGCCAACCTAACTGACACCCTAAAAGTAAATGTTCATAGAGGTGTAAAGCCATATGTTGAAACTGTTGGAAAGGCAGTTACTGCAACTCACGAATGGGTTAAAAGTTTACAAACAACCGAAGAAGAATTAAAAATTCAAGCCGAAATGACTCGCCAATTCGGGGATGCTGTTGATGTATGGTCTGGTACTACAGCAAATGCAATTGGGGTTGGTGAGCACTATAATGAAATAATGGTGGAAAGACATAGACTTGCCAACCAAACACTTTTACTGCTTGACGAGGAAGACGCGAAACAAAGGCAGCATAATTTAAGATATAAGACATTGACGCAACTGTTAGTCGAGGCAAATGAGGCAGTTGAAAAATTAACATTGAGTGAAGAACAGGAATTAACATTGCAGGGAATGATACAAGAGGATCTGGGCAAATCTACACAAAGTATAGAATTTTATAAAAACGCTTTGGTAACAGCCGAACAAGCTGTACTGGATGCAGGCGAACAACATGGCATTTTCAGCAAAGAGGTGGACTTGGCACGTCAACACTTACAAGGCGTATCTAGACAGCTTAATTTAGCAAAAGATAAATTCAAAGAAGTTGGTAGTACAGCGCTTATTACTGCACAAAAGGCTATACGTCCTTACACAATTTCAATACTGGAATCTAAGGCAGCTCTTGGTCTGGCTATGGATGGGATGGACGATTATATGGGCTTGATACGTGGGGGGCTAATGCCTTCCATGTCTGGCATGATAAACGTAACCGATTTCCTGAGTGGTGCGTTAGGTGAATTAGAGGCATTATATAATAGTGCATCGCCATCGACTGACAATTACACTGTGTCAACCATACAAAGCACTATCGCAACTGAGGAATTAAAGCAATCGCAAAGCGGATTGCAATCAAGTCTTGTCAGTACCGCAAGCGGCTATGACAAAGTAGCTAAAAGTGCCAGAGCCGCATTAGCAGCACAAGGCGCAACCATAGTCGAAGGCGTTGGTATAGTTAGTGCTAAAGGTGATTTGCGAGCTGCCAAAATTGGCGAGGAATGGGAAGAAGTTCATGGCGAGTGGCGCAGTGGTGCAGGTGGACGCAAAGAAAAAGAACATATTGCGGATGTAATTAAAGACATGCAACAAAGGCATGGGTTCGATCCTGCTAATCCGCAACAATGGGGGCTGGACTTTCTAGCCAGTCAAGCAGGTGGAGGCGGTGCAGCTTTTACCAGACCAGAGCTTATAGAAGATGCGTTGAAAGGGGCTGCTGTAGGGGCGCAACATGGTGCAAATTTTATAGTACCGCAAGGCTTTCAAAATGATAATTTTCTAATGGGCGTGTCATCTGGCGAACGTGTATCAGTAACACCAGCGCATTCAACAAGAGCTGGCGGTGGTATGGTGATACAAAACTTAAATGTGTATGGTGTGCAGACTGATAGCGAATTGTTTGAAGCCGTTGTCAGGGCAGCCCGACAACGTGGCAGGGACTTTGCGAGGGTTATGTAAATGCCAAGCCCGACCTGGACATTATCAATGCGAGACATTGTGACTGCTGGCACATTCACAGATGTTAGTTCGTATATGAAAGAAGCTGCCTGGTCAATTGGCTTTGGTGCGCCTTATGAACCTATTGCCGGAGAAAGCGTCTTGACTGTTACGCTGAATAATGCAGATCAAAGGTTCTCACCAGAATATACAAGTGGGGCGTATTATGGCAACATCGAGCCAGGAATATTAATACGCTTACAGTCAACTGATCCTGCAGACAGCACAGTGCGCACTATGTTTATTGGATGGATCGACAGCATTTCACCCACTGCAGGAATTAGCCCCGATACCGCCACCATAACGTCACAAGCATGGAACAGTAGAGCTGCGCTTAGTGAGGTGTCAATACCAGTACAAGAAAGCGTAGATTATTCGGCAGTTTTAGACAAAATTCTTGAGACTGCAAGGGTTTATCCGCCTGGCACAAGTGCGTGGTTTCTGGGGGTTGTGGGTCAAAGCGAATTGGGGCAGACGACTGAACTTGGGGCTACTAGTACGTTTGCAAACTTTGAGGCTGGCATTAGTACGTTCTTATTCGCTGGAGATGAGTGGTCAGATTCAACAACCATATACGGTGCTTGCCAGGATACTGTCGGAAGGGAGTATGGGCGCATGTATCAAGCCAGAGATGGCGTGCTAAATGCAGTAAACCGCCATAAACTGATCACCGACAAAACTGTTGACTTTACTTTTACAAATACAATGTCTAATATGGAATATAGTTATGGTAGCTCGGAGGATATGGCGAACGTTGTAGCGGTAAAAGCCAAGACCAGAAGGGAAACAGCCGGACAGGTTGTAGCAGGTCTGCAGGATGCTGTGGCTATTTCTGGCGGTGGTGGTACTACTGATATAACTTATATTATTGAGTCGCAGGACAGTGGCGTGAGCCTGGCAGTCAAGTCGCCATTGACACCAGTTGGTGGCACAGACTTTGACATCAACATTGCTAGTGATGGCACAGGAACAGATATAACAGGTGACTGCACAGGGGTGATAATTGCAGACCAGAGTTTCGCAACTAGAGTCGGTGTTAGGTACACTAATAACAATGCGAGTGATGGCTATATATTAGCTGGGGCGCAACTGCGTGGAACTAAGTTAGACAGTTTTGCCGTTGTAGAGCAAGAAACCCAATCAGACGAAAGTATTGCGACCTATGGAAAGCGACAATTGACGTGGGGTTATGCAATGGACTCAACCACAACTGCTGATAGCGTGGCTGACTTTATCCTGCGAGAACGTAAAGATCCCAGAGGCAGGGTCAAGACCATATCATTCAAACCCCAAACATCAGCAGCTTTATTGACTGCGGCATTGTCGCATTCAATACTGTCAAGAATAGCTATTACTGAGACACAGACTGGCTTATCGGCTGCACCTTATTTTATGATAGCTGAAACGCATGCCATAGAAGCCAATGACTATTCGGTTATGTGGTCACTTGAACCAGCCAGTGCGACTGATTATTGGGTGCTTGGTACGAACACACTGGGCAGCACAACAACATTAGGACCACTATAGGAGGATATATGCGCATACAACCAGCAGAACAACAGGTGGCAGTCTTGAACGGTGGTGGCTATAGGGTTTGGTTATCTGGTATTGTAAAAGCCAGACATGGCTTTGATGTAGATTGGAACAATATAGCAAAGGATTCCAGACCGATACATGCCAGAATTAGTCGTGGCGACTGGGTAGTATCTTGTGATCTGTTAGCAGGAACAGAATTTGCGTGTGGTGGTAGTGTGGTAGTTTCATACAATGACCCCTATATGATCTGTGATGAATGCGTAAATAGTGAATTTGAACATGCGGTGCGTTTGGTTACGTTCCCACCAGAAAAAGACAGGTTGATTATTGAGGAATTATTAGTTAGCAGACCGCATCCAGCGTTGCGCAATTGGGTTGCAAGCGATACGGTAACGGATGTCAAAGAAGCAAATAGTGCAAAATATTGGTTAAATAAATAGGAGGTAAATTATGGCATACACATCGGGCGTTGACTACTCGACTGGTCAACTTATCAGTGCCTCGATTTGGAATTCGTATCTTGGAAGTGGTGGGTCGGTTGATCTGACTGCTACAGGAATTGTAACAACGGCTGGAGACACAACATACGCTACAGGGAGTAAAGTTTTAGCACGTTTACCAGCGGGTTCTGCTCGGCAAACACTTTCTATGAACAGTGGTGCATCAGCCCCAGAATGGGTCGCTAGTTCTAGGAGTATTTTGACAACGGCTGGAGACGTAATGTATGCCAGTTCAAATTTCACTCCAGCGAGATTAGCTAAGGGCACAAGTCGGCAAACACTTTCTATGAACAGTGCAGCGACTTCTCCAGAATGGACTGATTCTCCAGCTAGTTTATTGACGGCAAAAGCAGATGTATTATCAGCTAGTGCAGCGAACACCCCAGCCCGACTAGGAGTGGGTGCGAATGATACAGTTTTGACTGCGGACAGTGGAGAGAGTACAGGACTAAAATGGGCGGCTGCCGCAGGTGGGATGACTGTAGCCAGCCAATGGCGAATAAGTGCTAATTTCGATGGAGATGAAAACCCAGTAACTAGTAATTGGGAAGAAGTAGATGCCCCAGCAGGGTTCGGTGTATTGGGGAGTAGTATGACCGAAAGTAGCGGAGTGTTTACATTCCCTTCTACTGGCTACTATTTTATAGAAGCCGTAGGGCAGTTTTACTATGACTCAGGTCATCAATATAGTTCGTTTATGATTTATGTGACCACCGATAACAGCAACTATAATATAGCCACTAACCCCAATCAAGGACAGGACGGTACATCCAACTATTACAGTAATTTGTCTTCGTCTTTTATATTCGATGTGACAAGTACCAGTAATTGTAAGTGTAGATTCAGAATATCACAACAAGACGATAACGTCACTACAATGGGTGATAGTAATATGAATGAAACATTTGTGACATTCCTTAGATTAGGAGACACATAAACATGACTGATAGAAACGGCAGACCAGACCACATTGAGGATGTATTAGTAAAGCTCCACAAGGGGCAATGGTTCGGCTGGAAAAGCGGAAACAAAGAACATAAAGATTTGATCATTCACCATGCCGATAAAAGCAAACCCACCAAAGCCAGCTTGGAAAATAAACTTGCACAAGCCCAGTTGGATTGGGATTGGTTTATAGTGCGTAAAAAACGTGATGCTTTGTTGAGAGATAGCGACAAGATAATGCTCTCAGATTATCCTATTCAAGACCCTGCTTTGGAAGCGTGGGAATTGTATAGACAATCACTCAGGGATATACCGCAAACATTTAGCGATGATGTAACCAAAGTGGAGTATCCAAATGAGCCGAGCTAATGAACCAACAACAAAAAACAAGCGGAACAATTATGGATGTATCTTTGGCGATGGTGTTGATTGCGCTGTTGTTTGTTGGTGTATACAATACGATCACAACGATAAGACTGGCAAAACAGATCGAAATAAATAAGGCACATATGTGCGGTGTTACTGCAATGGTGTTTGGCCCAGTTGCACCAGAACACTATAAAGAAATGTGTGATATTTTGCGTGATGATCTATACCAAGAATGGCTAAAATAGAAGTAACGCAGCAAACGTTAGACTTTATAGCAGGTTGGGAGGGTTTCTGTGCCGTACCGTACTGGGACGTTCATCAATGGACATATGGATATGGTACTAAAGCACCAAATGAACATGAAACAATTACACAAGAAAAAGCCCTTGACCTTATGGGAATTGACCTTGCAAAAAGGGCAAAAAAACTTGCAAAGCAGATCAGCTTTGTACCAACGCCCAACCAGGCAACTGCGCTACTTTCGGCAGCTTTTAATCTTGGTTCAGTTCCTGCTATGGTTGTGGAATATTGTAACGCTGGCGACTATAGTGAAGCGGCTCTGGAGCTTAGGAAATATTGTCATGCAGGCGGTGAAAAGTTACCAGCGTTACAGCGCAGACGCCAGGCAGAAGCTAGACTCTTGGAAATGGATACGATGACCAGGGGCGAGCCAAGAGTGCAGTATAGTCGGGTCTATCATTTACTAGATCAAAACGCATCCATTGACCAGTTTGTAGCAGTGGCAAGGGAAGCATGGGAAGATCGCAGCACCGTTGGCTTTTCGTATGATGATGCAGGTGTTGGCGACTTAGAATCGAAAACCGTTGTGCTACATGGCACACATCCTGACAATATTGTAGACTGGTTTGCACAGCACTATCCTAACGCAAAGGTAGTACAAGACCAAGTAACACCTAAAACGCCACCACAGCCGTCTGTGTCGCAAACAAAGGCATTGTGGGGTCTGCATGGGTCGGCAGATGGTAGCTGGGGAAACCCAATTCTAACCGAGACACAAGACATGGTGAAAACCGCCAAGATCGAAGCAATGAAATTATTATCAAATGAGAGCAGCGAAAGTGTGCCGATCCTGCACAATATAAACAAAGATATATTCATATTAATTAGGTTGTTCGCCAAAGTAGATGAAGAACATAATACTGCGTCTGATTTTATTCAAACAGTAGGTGCGCAGGCTCGTAGTTTTTACGACAAGGGCGTGCGTTACTTTGAGGTTCATAATGAACCAAATTTATATATTGAAGGTTTCGGGTCTGCCTGGAGTGACGGTCAAAAGTTTGCCACGTTTTTTAACAGCATAATTAGATCACTGGAAGAGGATATGCCAGAAGCTAAATGGGGCTATCCTGGCTTATCGCCAAACTTTAGTATTGAAAACGTGCGTTATGACTGTTTGCGGTTTTGGAATGAAAGTTGGCAGGCTAGAGAACAAGCCGACTTTATTTGTGCCCACAGTTACTTTACCTCTGATGCTGACATGGACAGTTTAGACGGTGGGCAGTGGTATAAAAGATATGACACGCAGGGCAAGTTGTTGATGTTGACAGAGTTTAGTAACCCATCAAAAGACACGCCAAAAGACAAAAAAGGTGTGCAATATAATGACTATGTGAAAAAGCTAGAGGGCGTTCATAGTGCCTACTGTTTTCTTTCTACAGCCAGTGGTGGGTTTGAACATGAGACTTGGTCTGGCAGCCCTATTGCAACCATAGTGGGAAGTCGAAATGGAAACACAACTTGATAGAATACGAAAACACATTAAAGTTTTGAATCACTCAAGCGAACGCATGGCTAATTCGTTGAATGATATGGACAGCGAATTGTCAGAATTGTCACAAAGAGTAGCAGCCATCGAGGCGAATATGGGTTGGCTAATGCGACTGATCTGGGTGGTGCTGGGGGGAATAATAATGATCGTGTTCAAGGTGTTCGCTAATTAATCCAAATAAAACTTGACAGGTATAATATGATCCCAAAACTGGAACGAGCTATCTCGCCAGGTGTGTATTTAGTACGGTTAGAATTTCGTAATAATTGGTCTAGGCAATTCATGCTACTCTCGGATGTTCATTTCGATGCGTTGGGTTGTAACCGTGCTAGATTTAAGGCTGATCTAGAAAAAGCTAAAGCGGAGAATATGGGTGTATTTATTCTGGGCGACCTGATGGACATCTCAGAGGGGAAAAAAGACCCTCGACATAGTCGGAATGAATTACGTCCTGAGTATTTACGTGAGGACTATTTGGGGGTTGTGGTGGAAGATATCGCTAAGTTCCTGGCGCCTTATGTTGATAATATTATGATGATAAGTCGTGGAAATCATGAGATGAATTACATGAACCATAATGGCATTGACCCGCTTTCGATGTTAAGCCAGCACCTCAAGATATTGACTGGCAAGAACCCCACCATTGCACCATATGGCGGTTATGTATTATTCAAGTTATCTAAAACTCACTCCACTGGTGCAAAGGGTTCACGTCAGTCAATTGTTTTTCGCTATTTACATGGGAGCGGCGGGACAGCTCCAGTTACAAAGGGAGCAATTCAGACAGCGAGATCAATAGCTAAATATCCAGACAGTGACATAATTGCATTAGCTCATATCCACCAGCGTTTCAGTATGATGATGCCTAGACAGCTAGTCACCAGTCGAGGACGTATAATAACTGACAGAGACTTATTGCATTTACAATTAGGGTGCTATTTACAGACTGATGAACAGCCCGACAGTTGGGCGCAGCAGCGTGGTTTCGGTACTGCTGCATTGGGTGGCTGGATATTAAAGTTATATTGTGACAACGGAAAGAATGTCAGATACATGGCTATACCAACCGACTAATGAACCGTACCGATCTAAAACGCAAGCTGTTAGACGAACGCAACCTGTGCGATTTCTGCGAATTTGAATTAGGGCTTGAAGTGGACATGCACGAATGGCTTATCAAAAGAAGCGCAGTTCCTAAAAGTAAAAAAACCAAAATATTTGATGAACGCAATTGCAGCTTGTTGCACACATCTTGTCATGCCAAGTTTGGTCAGACAACCCGAATGAAAGAAAAACTTGCACCCATATTTGTTGAGCGTTACGGCAAACCAGCTATGCTTGAATTTGTGACAGGGTTGCATTTGAGGGCAGCGCAGGAATATATAAATG
>Ga0114899_1001249_pt1 | contig 15267 bp, 24 predicted proteins | sample MalvireepMed_215_FD_83497 | JGI IMG/M metagenome (GOLD analysis project Ga0114899, IMG submission 83497) | Marine viral communities from the Global Malaspina Expedition - Malaspina viral metaG DeepMed_215 | ecosystem: Environmental > Aquatic > Marine > Oceanic | place: Mediterranean Sea... | reverse complement strand
GGTGCAGGCGGTGCGGTAAGTGGGTCTACGCAGATGAGACACCGTGGTTAAAGGATAAGAGGTTCCGCTGATGTGCTGGCTAGGTAAGCATTGGTGGAAGTCCCTGCCTGATTGGGGCCAACGCCGATGCAGGTTCTGCCGTACCAGGGAGAAGGCCTTGTACCAGTCAGTAATAGGTATGTACTGGATTAGATTGTGATATCAAAGCTGAGACCAACCATCCTATTAGCCATTATTTGCGGGACCGTGTTCAGTATGTTTGCTGCATGGCTCGGCTATAAGTTAGAAGCCATAGAAGTGTTAACTGGCATTATCGGGGGCATCTTCGGTTTCCTGGGTGGAGTAGCACTTAAGGTACTGGAGAATGAGTAGTGCTCTAGATCACGGTATGCGCTTCTTCCCCGGATCAGTTGGGCCAAGAAAGTGCCGGTTGTTGTAGGGGCTAGCATTTATCGAGTTGTCAAATAATCGTTGCTCCTTGCAATTCTGGCAGCGTCCCACGCTGGTAGGCCCCGTGGCTATTGCTATCGTCCAGTGATGGATACAGTCAGGCATCAGTGTCCTCCAAGAATGGATAAATAAACATCGGTGTCCCGTCTCCCATCCAGGCCCCGATGGTGTTGTACTCAAAGTATTCCTGGGCCTCTTCCTCGTCCATACCCCACCCCTCCATGACTTTAAGCACCATGGGAATGGAGTAGACTGCCAGAGGCCCTGAGCTGAACCTATAGCCTATCCCTACTATGCAGGCATCGTACAAACCTAGTAAATATGCAACATCTTCATCCATGTAGTCGAAATCTTGCATATCTCGAGCGCCCCTACCCTGATGCGTCCAACGAGCACGCGATGCTTTTGGCAATGGCTTGGGCCAACAGTGGTGGCACAGCGTTACCGACCTGAGTCATCTGATGGGTCTTCGCTCCTGTGAAGCGAAACCAGTCTGGAAATGATTGAATCCTGGCATTTTCTCGCGCCGTAGACCCTCTCGGAGTATCTGGATCGTAGTGGAATGCCCGTCTATTGGTGCTTCCACCTCCGGCGCCTAGAGCCTTGACTGTGAACCCTGGTTTTTCAGGATCCCATTTTTTGGAATCGCTGTATTTGGGGTCAACGCTGGCACCTGGGGCAGCCTTCTGAATCATTTCGATTAATTTTTGGGTGTGCCCAGGAGCCTCGTGGTTGTACACCCGTGGAGTCCAATTGATCGGTCCCGACCTCATTAGTTGTTGATAAGGTGTTAGTGGAGCACCCTGTTCAGGGTAGTCCATCTCGTCCCGGCCTTCACCACTAAGAATGATTGGGAGGTCGGAGATTGCTTCTCTTACAGTGGGCACGATCTCCAAAGCGTTATCGAATGCACGGGAGTCAAATCCAAACTGCCCTGTTATCGCTGGATTTGATTCCGTACTGATGGAACTATGTGTGGGTTTGGGAGGCCATTCAAAATGCCTGCTGGCCACTCCATCGAAAAACCCCACGTAAAAAAGTCTTCTTCTCAGCTGTGGAACCCCGTAGTCCTCTGCTTTCAATATCAGCGGTGCGGAATCAACGAATAATCTATATCCTATCTCACGAAATGCATCTATGATTGCTGTGTTAAGGAATCCGCTCTTCATTGAAAGAAGGCCTGGAACATTTTCCATTACGAACGCGCGGGGACGAAGTTTGGCCACGCCTGCTACGAAGGCGTTAAACAATTGATTTCGACTGTCATCCGTAATTCGCTTTCCGGCCAGCGAAAGCCCTTGGCATGGTGGTCCGCCTACAACAACATCTACGGGGCCTCCCTCCTCCCATATGGACTTAATTCCGTCATCAAATCCTGCCGTAGCAATGACATTTGCGTCTTCATTGATTAAGGAGCTTGCAGGGAGTTCCGGGTGGTTGTGGCGAAAAGTGTTTATGGCATGATTCCAATGGTCCATCGCACCGGCTATTTGGAACCTGCCAGTCTGTTCAAAGCCCAACGAGAGGCCACCAGCGCCACAGAAGAGGTCAACTAATCTGTATTTATTCAATCAAATCTCCAAACTCGTCCCGTGGCTCCAGCAGGCAGGCGTCATTCTCCCCCAGCACTTCCTCAACATCCTCTGGCAACATCACCCTTCACCCCAGCTTGATCTCTCCTATGTACCTGTACACGCTCTGCTTGGTGCACCTCTCTATGATAGCCGGGTCCACTCCAGCGTCAAGGAGCATGTCCTTATTCAGGGAAGACCTTTTAACCTCAGTGAAGGAGAAGGTGTATTCTCCCGCCTCCGTAGCATCCTCCAGTAGTACGGTGTACCTCCCTGGACCAAACTCCTCCATCAGGTCCTTAGCCGAGTCTGAGCATTCCTTCTCCTGCTCCTCTATAGCCTTCTTGGCTTTCCTGAGTCCCCTTAACAGGACTATACTGCTGGTTACTGCTTCGTGGTCGATCCTTGTGGCTTCCTTTGGTTTCGTTGCCATCCTATCCTCCTTGCTGAATACCGCTCTTCATCTCCCCCCAGTTAAACCCTGTCTTGACCTCTGCTGTCACTGGCACCGAGAGCTGGACCACACCCTCCATCACAGGGATGGCCCAACCGTTGAACCATTCCACTAACCCCTGATCCATCTCCCAGAGGAGTTCATCATGGATCTGGAGCAGCCATTTTATAACGGACGTATCGGTTAACTGCCAGAGCTTGCCCATTGCCAGCTTTATTAGCCCTTGTGCCCCACTCTGCACTGGCATATTGATAGCTTCCCTCTCCCCCGAGGACTGGATCCATCTAACCGGGCACAGTATCTCCGGTAGCAACCTCCTTCTCCCAAACATGTCCATCACATACCCGTTCCTCCTGGCGAAGGCTTTGGTCTCCTCCTGCCAGACCCACAGCTCAGGCCTCAGCTGGTTGCTCTCCTTGATGAACAGCTCACAGTCCTTTACAGACCAGTCCAATCCCTCCACCTGCATCTGAGACTGGAAACCCTCTGCCGTGATCCCGTAGATGACCCCAAAGTTCAGGGTCTTGGCAGCGTACCTCTGGGATGGCTCCACATCCACCAACCCGAAGAGCCTCCTGGCTGTCTCTGTGTGAATATCCCTGCCATCTTTGAAGGCCTGCATCATACTCTGACACTGGCTCAGATGGGCAGCTACCCTTAGCTCGATCTGGCTGTAGTCTATGGCCACAAGGACATTACCTTCTTCTGCAATGAAGGCCTTTCTGATCTCCCTGCCAAGCTCGGTCCTGACGGGTATCTGCTGGCAGTTAGGGTCCGCCATAGACCACCTGCCCGTAGCAGTCCTTGTTGTCCTTATAGTTGGATGGACTCTACCCCCTGTATCAGCTTTCCCAGGAAGGGTATCGCAGAATGAATCCTTGAGGTGCTGCACATGCCGGTACTCCTCCACCAGCTTTACCAGAGGGTGGTCTATCTTGGCCAGCTCTTCACCAGCTACAGAAGGCAGGCCAGTCCGGGTAAGCTTGGTAGGCTTGAACCCAAGATGATCAAAGAACAGCTTCACCAGCTCCGAGTTGGAGTTCGGGTTGAAGTTCGGGTATGACCCTGCCTTAGCAGCCTCCTTAAATATCTCCCCCGACTTCTCTACCATCAGACCAGAGAATGTATCTGCCAGTTCCCTGAGCTTCCGAGAGTCTACCTTGATGCCGTTCTTCATCATCTCCATGGCTACAGGGTAGGTATCCATGTCCATCTCAAATACAGTCTGGAGGCCCTTCTCTACGATCTGGGGCCAGAGGACTCCATCCACTCTTAAAGTGGCGTCCGCGTCACGGCAACTGTAAACTACAGCCTCCCCCCCAGGTACGTCCTCAAGGTTCCCATCGGGCATACGTCCAAGGACCGCTTCGACCTCTGCTCGTTCCCTGGAATCGATGGAGTGCCATCGGCTGTAAGGGTCCACTGGTCCAGCTTTAGTTACCTTCCCTGCCCTGACATCAGCCAAGATCCTAGCTATCTTCTTGCTGATGTGCTGGGGGGTCTTCTGTTTCATGCCTAGAGTATTGGTTTTCTTGTCCCAGGTGAAGTCCTCAAGCACAGGGGGGTCAGGCCAATCAACTTTAGTGCCTACCTGGAGATACTCAAGGGCTTTCTCCTTGCCGTACCTCCCTACCATATCCTCATAAGAATCCATGTCCATGCCACAGAGCCTCTTGGCCAGCCCCTTTAACCCTTGAGGCAGTCCAAGCAGGTAAGCCATGAGCATGGTGTCCCTGGTGTGTTCAGGGAGGTCTATATACTGGGCATCTGCCAGGTAGTTATGTACCACCACATTGGACAGTTTCGGGGCCTCCTTGTAGAAGGACCCCTCCCCCGGTTTATCCGTACACTGGACTGACCAGAGCTTGCCCTCCACCCATTCTGTGTCCACTGCCACCAACCTGCCATCGTCCTCTCCCGGCAAGTCCAGAGAGCAGTCCCGGTACTGAGGGTCAGGGTACTGGTCCACCATAGGCTCCCAGGAACCTTCTATGACTTCCTTTAGGGTGAGGAAGTCCTCCTGGATGGTAGTCATCAGTTCTACTCTGTGGAGCCCGCTAGCGGGGTGATATATTGGCAACACGACTACCTGGTGGCCTGCGCTGTCTGTCTCTATACCGTGAGCACTCTCTACAGACCCTGTGCCCGTTGGGTCTGTAGTGAGTATTCTCTGGACTATAGGGATGATTTGCGGGGCAATGAGTTTTCCTGCTTTCTCTATGAGTTCCTGCTGCAACTGAGTCTCTAGTGTTGTCCGATCTATCTCCAAGGTAGAGGTGATCCGGTCTAACGCATCCGGGGTTGTTGCATCTGTGGAGGACCCAGTCTCCTGTTGGGATAGGTCCATTGGTGAGTTCCCAGGCAACCCTGTGGGCTTTCCAGAGTCGTCCTTGGAACTTGAAGGCTCCATGCCCAAAAGAAAACTTTCCAGCTTTCCACTCCCAACATTCCCATCCTTCCCCTTGCGTTGGTATATCGACGTTATCCCAGAAGTACCCCATGATCCTGCCTCCATAGCTATAGGAACTCCGTGCCTTCCGTAGACTGTCCCCTCTCCCAAGAAGTGTGTAATCGCTGCATCTCCCATAGGCACTATGATCCTGGGCTTGACCATTGCCAGTTCCATGTCTAGCCACCTGGAGGCGCAATACTCCACCTCGTCCCTGGTAGGCGTCCTGTTCTTTAGCGGCCTGCATTTCGTAGTATTTGTGACCCAGACCTCCTCCCGCTTGACCCCTATGGACCTGAGCAGGGAATCAAAGTACCTGCCTGCTGGCCCCCTGAACGGGAACCCATCCTTATCCTCCTTGTATCCAGGGGCCTCACCAATAAAGGCCAGTGTCGCACTCATAGGGCCTTCAGCAGGCACAGGACCCAGGCAGTCCGTCCTTAATATGCATTCAGTGCAGGCACGGTTGGCCTCAAACAGTACGTTCATACGCCATCTCCCTGCCTTGGCCAGGCTGTAGGCTCCACCTCATACCCACAGCTCTGGCATTTCCAAAACGCATTGGAGACCAGGAGGAACGTCCCATTCCCATGGTGCTTGGTACACCACCAGAACCGTACAGTCTTATTGATCATTCCGGGTCCGCCATCCTATCGCCTCCCATATCTGACTACTTAAACCCTTGCCTATCCCTTCAACTAGCTCCCATTCCCCCCTGGTCCAATGGATCAAGTCCTTCAGCTCATCCCCTTTACTCACAGCCCTGGCTTCAATCCTGGCACTCAGCTCCCAGCCTACACCGGGCAGCTCTTTAAGCACCCGCCTCATAAAGCTGGGCTTTCCATAGAGGCTGACTAGGGGAGGAGGTGCAGTATAGAACCCCAGCAGTGTAGAATGGTCTTCCGGAGCCTGCGAAAACATCTTCTCCAACGCCAGCACAAGCCTGACTGTCTCCTGTTTATTCTTGGTCTGGAATACATTAACCCCCCCATAGTATTGAAGCTGTAGCAGGTAAGCATGGACCCGCGCAGTCTCAATACCGGCATCTGTCCAGCCTCTCCGCTTATACTGAGCCTGGCCATCTTTGTCTCTCCATTCAGCCTCCAGGACTACGAAAATGAAATCAAATCCAGCTTCTCTGGCCGCTCTCACCTGGTCCAGGTGCCTGTTATCCCCTATGCAGCTGACCAGGTCCGCGAACTTCTTTCTGTCTCCGCAGATGGAGACCGTCTTCCCTTCATGCCAGAGACCATGAAAGATAAAATCGCCACATGGTATAGCAGCAGGGATCGCCTTGGACCCGAAGATAGGCCTGAGATCCCTGTCGTTATGGGCTGTAGTCAGCAGGATCATGGGCGTGGTATGTCTATGACTACAGCTACCCGTTGCGTCAAGCTAGGCCTCAGCTTATACACAGCCGCCTGCCAGCCGGGGACTCTGACCTCTCTTATTACCCTGTCCCTATCCAGTAAGATGAAAGTCTGAGGCTCTATGTCCTGGATCATCAGAGTGCCTGCTTTTTCATCCATGGACTATCCGCATCAAGTGCTCTATATTGAGCGGATCCTGTCCACCGTTCTCCAGCTGGGTCCCTACCAGCCGCCCGTTCTGCCTGCACTCGTCTACCCTGCCTATGTACCTGATCCCTGGATACTCAGGGGTAGCGTCCACCCTATGTAGACTGAGCAGTACTTGCATGTCCCATTTGATATCATCCCAGCCCTTGACCTCCAGGACCGCCTTGTTGTCGAATGAAGGACCCATCTTCTGGATGAAGATCCCGCTTGCTCCGCAGGCTTCCACGTTCCTTATGATCTCCCGCATGTCAGCGTAGATCACACCGTATTCTCTGGGCACTACCTGGGACAGCCTGCCCCCGAAGTGGGCCATCCTGCCAAACTCGTAGACCTCGCTCATGGTGTCAAAAACGAAGGTACAGGGCTTGTCCTTCATTTCCAGGCAGGTGTAGGCTATACTGTCCAGGAACTTGGTCCACTCTTCCTTCCAATTTGCCCTGTTGTAGTAAGCTCGGTAGGTATAGATCTCCCTCCCAGCTGCTGCAAAGGGCTCCACCACGCCTTCATCCCCGGTCTCCAGCTTGTAATAATAGATCGGCTCTGGACCAGTCAGTGCAAATGTGGTCTTCCCAAATCCCTTGGGGGCAGCTACTTGGCAGAGTAGCCTCCTCCTGACCTCAGTACGCGCCGGGGTGAATCCCAGCCTCTGTATGGTTGCCGGGTCCATCATCCCGTTTTTAGCCGCAAGTAGTTCGCCGTGTTGCATATAGCTCTCCAATTTTCCTCTATCTCCAGATCACTGACATTGAACTTATGAATAATATATTCCGAATTGGGGGGCCTGGAGCTTAGATATAGTATCGGCATCCAGACCTTCCTGGCTCCTGTCATATGGCAGTACGCCTTAACCTGGCGCATATACCTCGGGTTCCCCCTCGGGAAATCGTCCCTTGGTGGGGAGAACCGGGCCTTGACCTCGACCACTACGGAGGCTGTCCCATCCAGCTCGTCCGGGCTATAAAGGGCCATGTCAAGTGACCCGATAATCCCGTCCACCTCCAGGGTCAGATTGGGGACAGGCACCAGGGCCAAATGTACGGCCTGCCTAATGATGTCCTGGAGGGCCAGATGCTCCCAGATCCTCCCCATCGCCATGATATTCTTTACATTGCCCGGTAACCCGTCGTAGTCAAACGGCTTCGGCTCCTTACCTATATTTTCGATGGCATAGATCAGGTCCGTCACATGAGGTTTGGAGGGATCCCGAAACCCAGGCGGGTCCAGCAGGTCAGCCAGGTTGCTCATACTGTGGACTTCGGAATCCATTGCCTACCTCCTAAGTAGCCTAACTGGTACGGCGCAGTACTGCTCCGGGTAGTAGTTCTGCTTTGGGTGAGGCTCCCCGTGCCGGATACACAAAGGTTTATTGCATCTAGGGCACGGTATCAAACCCACAGCGTCACACAGGACACAGGATACTAACCCTCCTGTCCCGCCATACTTCCTACCGGACATCAACTGATGGCTTCCCCTGTCAAGGTCAGCCCCGCCTCCGTCATAGCCGCTCCAAACCCAGACTCATCCGGCGTGTAAAGAGCACTTATTGCGGAGCCCTTCTGGTCCAGGCTGGCAGGCTCCCCATGCCCGTTGGTCAACCCCTGGAACAGCTCCTTGTAAAGCTCCTGCCGGGTGATCGGGGACTTCTGAGCCAGTAACTCCTTGGTGATCCGTATCATGTCGCTAAAGGACTCAGTAGCAGACTCATTAGTGGATTCGCTACCAGCCACTGAAGGGGTCTCCACCACAGCTACCGGGGGAGGCGGCTGAGGCGTAGCCTCAGACGATGGAGGGGGTCCAGCTTGGAATGCCGCAGGAGGGGGACCAGCCTGAAAATTACTGGTGGACGGAGGGGCCTGGGAAGTATCAGGAGCCGCTGCCTGCTGTACCTGCTGTGGCTGTGCTGGCTGTGGTCCATCCAGGAAGATCCTCATGGGGACCAGGATCGTAGGCATGTTCCCTCTGGCGTTCACGGTCCTCCCAGGAGGGCTGAACGTATCCCAGTCTGCCCACCAGCCCACCATGGCCTCAGCGATGTTAGTCTGCCCAGCCAATTTACTCGCTGGCAGACCACCACTCTTGACCATCTGGTCGAGCCCATGGTAGAAATTGCTGGCTTTCCCAGGCTGTCCACCCACAAGCCCAGTGCCGTCCTTGGTAGGCCAGAGCTTGGTCTTGGGACCAACAGTCCAGGTCACCTCATACTCAGCCCCTTGATCTGTCACCAGCTTGATCCTCAATGCTGTCTGGTAATCCTGCTGTCCACCGTAATTGAAATCATCGACAAACCAGACTGCCTGGGTGTAATACCGTCCTGGGGGAGTCATACCGCTGTCACTGAAATCATCCAGTCCGAAAGTTATCCGCTGCTCTGCTTGTGTCATCGTAATTCCTTCTTAATATAATTTGCCTTGTAACCGGGAACCGGGAACCGGGAAACTAAAAACCTCCTTATTAATTTATTGGGTCCGGGACCACATCGAGACTCCGTCCCACCCTGTCCACAAACCACCTGGGGGCAAAATGCTGGTACTTGGGCCAGAACCAGGACCACATGTCATCCACAATAAGGACTTCACAACGGTCACTGATATTCCTGGTCCCTCTACCAGCCTCCTGCACCAGAGTCTGCATGGCCAGGTAGTGTACCCACTCTTTATCCTGAGACTGCCTGGCCTTGGTCAACGCTCCTGTAGCCGTGACAAAAGGCACCTTCGCGATCACTATGTACTCACACTCAGTGTCAGGGAAGTCCCATCCACTCGTCACACTAGGGCTGACCAGTACAGCAGGGGCTGGCGCAGCCTTGAACCTAGCCACCTGCTCCTGGACATCATCGGACTTGTGCAGCACCAGCTTGTCCGCATGTTCTGACAGCCTGGAGAAGAGTTCGGCTCTAGCGTAGCTCACGGTGAACACGATCCCCTTCCTGTCCAGCCTCGTTTCAATGATCTGGTCTATCCTCCTGGCCCACACCCGGTAATTCTCGGGAGGCGTAGTGTACTGGAGCCGTATAGTCTCCACATGGTGGACTGGGCTCAACCTGGGATCGAATGGGCTTGGGGAATCTACCCACTCACACTCCTCCTCCGGGATCCCCAGCTTCTCGATGCTTTTCCTCGTTAACGTCCCCGACATTAATAAAATCTTGTCCCCTATGAGTAGCCTGCTGTTGTATGTGCTGGGCCAGATAGGACACAGGGAAACCGAATGGGTGGACCACTCTCGTATCCACTCTACCCCGGCGTCCTTGACCGCCTGGAGCCTTATCATCAGGCCCCTCAACCTATGGTAGCGCCGTAGGTCAAGCCTGTTGAATTCCACCTTCAGCCCCTGCTTCAGCTCCTCAGCCTCAAAGGTCAGTTCCTCATGGGTAAAGGCGGAATGATGTTGCCATTTCTTCCAGTCCCACTCCCTCACCTCACCGTTGTCCCAACCCAGCACCTCAAAATCGAGGTCACTGAACAGCACTGTCAGATGCTGCTCTAGAGCACTACCCGCTAAATGTGCCTCATCCATGATCACCAGCGGATAGGTCCCCTCAACCTCCCCAAGCTCATTTTCCGCCAACAGCCCGTCACCGTAATAATTCTGTGCCAGCCAGTAGGCATAATTAGTGTTGATTAGGTTACCGGTCTTGGCAGCACTCAGAGCAGAGTAATAGCCACACTCAGAGCGCAGGTTACACGCAAGCCCAGCATGACATTTACCTGCATCCACTCTACTAGGTGGAGCATCCATGCAGGTGTAGTTATTCTGGCCCCTGATCTCTCTCAGCCCCATCGGTTTGCTAAAATCGTGCATGAGCTGGTCCTGTAGCCCCTTGGTGTGCGTGATGTAGATCGTCTTTTTCCCGGTAAGAGCAGCCGCCACCATAGTAACTACCGACTTGCCAAACCCAGTGGGGACATTGGCAGCGAGATACCTATGTGGGCCGTCATACCAGGCCAGTACCCGCTTTAGCAAGTCCTCCTGACCTGGATACCACGCCTCAAACTTTGGGGCATTTATTATGTGTGCAGGTGGGGGAAACATCAGCGGCGTCCTGTCAGCCAGGACAGTAGGCCCTTGCCATGCCCCTCCACCTTATCTACCCGCCTGGCCAGATTGAGGAAGGACTTTATCAGCTCCTTGTACCTCACCTTCAGGTTTTTGATATCATCCTGGACCGCATCACCACATACTGATGAGGCCAGTGGTTGGTTCCGGGCTGGCACTGCTTGCCGGAAGTCCACCTCCTGAGGACACTCATGTGCTCGTCCTTCGCCCCATGAACTGAAGTGGCCATCACAAGCCAGGCATCTGCATATGCCGGGTTGATCACTGTTACATGAGGAGAGCAACCCGTATCTATTGGGTTCTGAGTTCCAGAGCGGCCCTTTGCCAGCCTGAAGCTTTTTTTGATCCCGCCTATGCAGACGGTTCCACCTTTCTTCCTTGGTCATTAATCCTCCACGGCCTTGGTAGGGTCCAGGTCCACTAGCCGGATCGCTTCTATGATCTCCCCGGCCAGATGACCATAGGCACCTCGTACATCTCTCTCGTACCTGGCCTTCATGCTCCCGTCCGGCATCCCCCGAATGACTCCCAGTATCTGGTTCACCACCCTAGAGGCGTCATCAATCTCACCAGCCTCCTCATGCTCCGCGATGATCGCGTGTAGTTTAGAGATCATCCGGCGGAATCCTATCCGCATCTCCTCGTCCACCAGGGCATTGACCATCGCTGCCAGGTACTGGACCCCATGCTCCTCCGCATCCTGACTATCCAACCATTCGATGTGGGAGAACAGAGCATGTCTCACCAGATCGCTAAACGTCTGGTAGGGCCACCGCTTGGAGCTAAAAAATATGTCCATCACCCTGTAGAGTTCGGGAGGCACCCTAACACTGATACGAGTCCCTTCTCCTTTTGAGTTGGACGATGGGGTAATGTAACTGCTCATGCATCCTTCTTTGCAGTAGCCAGGCCTCTCTCCACCAGCAGCCTCAACACGCCTGACCTGGAAAACCTGGCCCCTGGATACTCCTGGTTCAGCTTATAGGCGTAGGCATCGATCTGCTCAACTAGACTCCGGGGGAGCGTTGTCTGCACCACTTCGGTCTCTGACATGCTACTCACCTTACGTCAGACGTTGGACAGTCAGTCTAGCACAGTCCAGAGGCCTTGTCCAGCAGCTGACGTAAGGTCACCCTGATCTCCTCTTCAGTTTGCTCATCAAGAGGCTTTGGCTCCTTTGGGCTGGTCCGCTTCAGTAGCGGTCCCTTGAACTTTCGCTGCCAGAACTTAACCCGCTTGGACATGTCCCCAGGCGTGACCTCCTCCAGCAGCACCATACTGGGGTGCTCTCGCCTGATCCATACTCCTATGGCGTCCTCCCTTCGCGCTAGGAACCTCAACTGGTGGTCAGGATAGAAACTCACCCCGACATGCCGTATAATAGCGTCACTCCCGATCAGTCCATATACCCAGCCAGTGCGGTCAGGGTTAGTAATGCTGGCGGCTTTTTCTCTCTTATATTGGATGGCATTCTGATCCCGCTCGTCGGACTGTCGGATCATTAGGTGCAGAGCATCAAGTCCTTCCATGTAAGTACCTCCTATTTCCATGTAATAAAGTATAATCTATTGCCATTTAAGGATGGAAATACTCATAGGGAACAGACCTATTTCCATCGGGGCAGAGAGTGGAAATAGGTCTGTTCCCTATGAGTATTTCCACCTATAATACTATTAATAAAAGGGGATAAGAATGTTCCTGTTTAAATCCTGCCCCAGGTGCAAAGGCGATCTGTACTCTGACCACGATCTGTATGGTGCTTACCTGACCTGTGTCCAATGTGGCTACACCCATGACTACCTGGCCGGACCACCTGAACAGAATCCAAGGAAGGAGCATACCAGGCATATCGTCAGAGGGTCATTAAAGTGGTCCTACCTGGGGAAACATACACTGCCCAGGTGAACCCCCCCTTAAATCGAGTCCTGTGAAGCCCTGGACCCCTTCTAGCTGGTATCTCCCCCCCACCAACGCCTTGGTACTTCTTGCTCTTTCCTCCGGTTGGCCCAGTCCTTCACATACCCTATGAAATCCTCCACCACTCCCTCGTCCCCGTCATACTCCACAGCCACCTTATCCAATATTATGTGGAGTTGCTGCACCAGGCGGGTATGGGCATCCACTACAGGTCTCACCAACTGCTTGTCCACCTCGCACCTGAGTCCGCCACAACCGGAACATAGATCGCAATGGTGCTGTTCAGACTTCCGGACCAGCACAGAGGCCAGATGCAGGTGGTGCTCCCACTGGTGAGAGTGGCCATTGAGTCCAGCCACAGCTTTGGCTGCTAGTTCAGAGCGTGTATCCCAAGGCATATCTAATCCCCCCTTTCAAAATAGCCACCACAGATCTCGCATGATGCCTTCAGGTCCAGTTTCCTGGCCATCCTGACTATTTGGCACCCACAACTCCACTTGGACATGGTGGAGGGCTTTTTCACCCTCTGGACCGTCTTCCTGGCCAGATCAAATGCCAGGAAGTCCGGCTGGAACTCCTTCTCTATCCGCTCCCGCATCTCTGGAGTCAAGCTGGTCTTGGCCCAACCCCTGGAGCCCTGCATCTCCACTAGCAGGCCAAACATCCCCTCCCCAGATTCCTTGAATTTCTTGTTGTGCCTTCCAGCCGAGGAGCAGTCCACGATCCCCATATCATTATTCCAAAGGTGGTTGGTCTCATGTAACATGATCCCGACAGTCTCCACAGGCGGGTTGTGCAGTTCCTCAGCGCACATGGTTATCTCATGTACCTGCTGGCCCTCCCTGGTTTCCCACCGTTTGGCTGCAAACCAGGCGCAACTGCTCCTCTGGCCCTTGGTCTGGATCACTATGGTAACCGGAGGTGCCTCCTGGTCCCTGTCCCCGGTGAGAGCGTAGCCCCAGGTCACGGCTCTCTCCAACTCCTTGATGCATGGGCCAAGTGAGGCCGTCTCCACGGGTCTGGGTTGTAGGGTCTGTCTGGCCATCCTTAAATCTCCTTTCCGGCTAATCTCATCAACTCTGGCAGGGGCCTACCGAATGCGTTCCCTGGCTGGTCTATCCTGGGCCTCCTGAATTTGTACTCCTTCTGGTACAGGCTGGAGCATCCCCTTTTAGCACACCGCCAGGCCACTGTGACGCCCGTTACGGGGCTTTGTACGCTGGGGCTGGGCCATAGTGTCACCTGGACTTGAACCCACTTGTGTTCGTGCTCTAGAACACGATTTCCATCCCTGTCCCGGACTACTGGCATGTAGACCTCCTCCTAGATGAATGGGAACTTAATCTCCCCTTCTGAACTTATGTAGACCTGCCTCACATCAGGGTTGTCGTTGTAGCCCTCTAACCAAGCCTGGAACTGCACCAGGAACTGGCAGGACGCCTCGTCCCTGCCATCGTAGTCATCTGTCTTTATGCCATTTAGCAAGGTCAGCATCTGGGCCACCATCTGCTGGCGCAGGGTGGGATGCTCCCTATTCAGTGCCTCTACCAGGTGCGGGTTCATAGCCTCAGAGCCTATCCTGTTGGTCACCTTGTACCAGGCAGCGTAATAGGTCTTGGCATCAGTTTCGCCTATTGTCATGGTTAGACCTCCTCAGAATGGCATAAAGACATATGCCATTTAGCAATGCGTGGCTTACGTCGGATGCGTCGAAGTTGTAGCCTTTATATCTCCTACCGAAATATCGGTAGGAGATATTCTGAACCACAACCTGGACACATGAACTCCCTATCCATCTTGTCAATCTGGATGCCATGGGCAGAGTAGCCACATCCACAGGAGACATCGTAACCGGACGCTACTATGGACAACTCGTATTCCTCAGTCGCTTCCTGCTGGATGCCATGGGCAGACTGCTCAAATACCTCGATGCACTCAGAGCAAATCATCATGCCGGTGGTTACCATGTAGCCGTACTCCTCGCCGGGGAGTATTTCAGCCCCGCATCCTCCGCACCTACTGGCTGGACCGGGTTCCAGGGTGCGAATCTCGTATCCGGCTCGTTCGGTCATGGTCTATACCTCCTCATTAGTCTGCTAATCTCTGTTCCCTATTTTCTATTTGGTGCTGATTAGGATGCGGTAGTCCAGAGGACGTTGCGGTCCATGTCCATGACGGTGACGTTGCCGTGGTCATCTTGATGAATCCAAACCTGGCTTGATTCTATCCACATCATCCCATCGTCTTTGTATGCCGAATCATCAAATTCGGCGGCTTCAATGGCTTCCCAGTCCGGCCAGAAGCCGAAGTCCGCGCCGTCACCTGGGTGAGCGCCAAAGAAAACGAAGGGTGGGCAGAGGTTATTCAATTCACGCTCAATATCTGCAATCATTCCGGATAGTTCTGATTCATCCTCAGTGCCATTTTCGATGAGGTCATAGGCATCACCCAAATAACGATGGGTGAACCCGGCCAGTGATTCTAGCGCACTAACAAACGCAGGCAGCAAGTCCTCAGTTCGCAGGGTGCCGGTGGATACGGATCCTAGGGTAAACGGGGTATGCGTGGTAGTCATGGTTACCTCCTCTTACGGTTAGAAGTGGACACTGGCGTTCTGGAGGATCTCTTCCATCTTCTCGTGGATGCTCAGGTACTCCTGGCCCACGGCGGTTTCATCGTCCTCATCTGGGCCAGGCATGTCGTTAAAGCACCAGTATGCGTCCTCCAGTTTTAGCAGGATTTGCTTGAGTGCCTGTAGGTCGTCTGTTGTCATGGTCTAGACCTCCCTAAAGG
>Ga0114899_1001247_pt1 | contig 15281 bp, 15 predicted proteins | sample MalvireepMed_215_FD_83497 | JGI IMG/M metagenome (GOLD analysis project Ga0114899, IMG submission 83497) | Marine viral communities from the Global Malaspina Expedition - Malaspina viral metaG DeepMed_215 | ecosystem: Environmental > Aquatic > Marine > Oceanic | place: Mediterranean Sea... | reverse complement strand
TCAATATCGTATCCGGCAATTCTGATATTGCCCATATACAGTGGCAGATCGCAGTAAAGGGTCTTCAACAAAGAGCTCTTGCCACTTCCGGTTCTTCCCACCAGATAAACGAATTCGCCTTTCTCAATTTTCAGGTCAATATTATTCAACACGGTGGTGTCTTCCTGAAAAATGCTTGCGTTAACAATTCGTACGATAGGTTCTCCGGAGAAGCTCATTTAGATTTCTAATTTTTGAAGTTTACCAAAAGGCAGGTCATTGATTAACTGCTTTAACGCAGTTTCCTTGCCATCAAGTCCGTATTTATCCAGATTTTTTAACGGACGGTCAGCTCTGAAGTAGGCAATGAGTACAAAGTTCTCATCGCGTAGTTGTATGTAATCTGGAATTTTGGCTTTGCCTTTAACCTTGATGATATACATTTCTGATGTTAGCTCCGGGATATTGGAATAACCCGGAGCCTTAATTAATGTTTTATCCATTGGCTTTCTTGTGGTCTGCCAGGAATTGCTCCAAACCTTTGTCTGTTAGGGGGTGATTTAAAAGTCCGGTAATTACTTTCAGCGGACAGGTAGCCACATCGGCTCCAATTTCGGCACACTGAATCAGGTGCATGGTGTGTCTGATAGAGGCGGCCAGTACTTCAGTAATGTATCCGTAGTTGTCATAAATGTCTACAATCTGCTGAATGAGCTGAAGCCCATCGTAGCTGATGTCGTCCAGTCTGCCAATAAACGGAGAAACATAAGAGGCTCCCGCTTTAGCAGCCAAAAGCGCCTGACCAGCTGAGAAAACCAGGGTGCAGTTGGTTCTGATGCCTTCAGAAGTGAAGTATTTAATGGCCTTCACACCGTCTTTGATCATCGGAATTTTCACCACAATCTTGTCATCAATTTTGGCCAGCTCTTTTCCCTCTCTAACCATCCCGTCAAAATCGGTAGCAATTACTTCGGCACTTACGTTGTCATCTACAATGTTACAGATGGCCTTGTAATGAGCCAAAACTCTATCGTGACCTGCAATGCCTTCTTTTGCCATAAGTGAAGGGTTGGTAGTTACACCATCCAATACGCCCAGGTCATATGCTTCCTGAATTTCACTCAAATTAGCGGTATCAATAAAGAACTTCATTTTCTGATTTTTAGGGGTTTATGATTGATTACAAAGCTAGTATTTTTTGAGAACCGGAGCAGTTTTGAATAAAGATTCTCCGATAGTAGCGGTCACTAATTGTCATACTCTTTTTTCTTCACCAAAACCATCATGTCGCCTTCAATGGGTAAGTATCCGTACTCGTAACAGAACAGATAAGTAGCTCCGGCCTTGGTGGTGTAAAGGCTGGTGTGGTAGTCGAAATCAAATCCTTTTTCTGCCATTTTAGAGCGATGAATTTTGGTAGTGCCTCCCGGGTTCATCTCTTCCAGAATTCTCCTGTTCTTCCTTAGTATATAATGCACGTTACGCACATAATTGTTTGCATCGGAATTCTGCCGGTTGTTGTAGGAATTGCGACAGGCGTCATCGCAAAACTTCTTGTCTGCCCGGCCTCTCAAGGGTTCACCGCATTCAATACAGGTTCTTTCTTCCATAATGTGTGTTGTAAGAATCTGTCCAAAATAGCGAATAACAGCGATTATCCGTTTACAAACGACTACAAATGGTTACAACTATTTAACAACCGACTCCTCTTTTTTGGCTGCCCTTACTTTGCCACTGTTAATTCGATAAGCGAAACGACAGCAAGGAATTTTCAACATTTAAACTTTATAATCATGCAAAATTTAAGAAACCGAGTACAGTTAATTGGAAGATTGGGTCAGAATCCTGAAGTGAAAACCCTCACCAGTGGTAAGAAGCTTACTACATTCTCCGTGGCAACAACAGACACCTATAGGAATTCAAATGGTGAGAAAGTGGAAGAAACGCAATGGCACAATATTGTGGCCTGGGGAAAGGTAGGGGAGATTGCTGGTGAATATCTGACCAAAGGCCAGGAAGTGGCGCTCGAAGGAAAGCTGACTCACAGGTCTTATGAGACAAACAGCGGAGAGAAGCGGTATGTTACTGAGATCAATCTCAATGAGTTGGTCATGATGAGCGGTGCGAAAAAAGCTTAGGCTGAAGTACCGGCTGGGGCTGATCTGTTTCTTCGAAACAGGTTAGCCCCTTCAAATATGTAACAATACCTGATAGCTCATAAACAAGCCCATGATACCGAACACAACGAAGAAGGTTTTATTTGCGCTGTTTAATTTATTGAATGCTTTCATAATGATAGGTTTTATGCCTAGCGTATAGGCAAAAAACCTACCATGCTGAATTTGAGCTAAAAACAGGGTTTTTGACTTGGTTTAATTCCCAAAATTGGAATTTGTTTGAATCTATAGGACTGGAAATGCCATTTCAGGCTAACGCCATTTTTCCATCACTGTTACCCAGAAGCCATCACCATAAGTAACGCACTGAAGCTGAAGACCTTCATTGTCATTCTTTAGCACCTTGTCCATTGGGAATTCGGTGGTTTTGTTCCAACGCTGTTGGTAGTTATTGGCATTTCGGTCGGCATACTTCGTCATTACTAGAAACCATTGACCATTGAGGTGTTTGAGCGTTGTAATGAACCAGCCTTTATCCCAATACTCTTTGATAGCATCTTTAGGGAATTCATCATACCGGTTGTACATCTGGTCCGTGAACTGCTCGTAGTTATTCGTTTTATTGAAAATTATGGCCCAGGTATTTTCCCCAAATGTGGCTTCGGTAATGTAATAGCCCTCATCCCAGGATTCCTTTATTTTCTCAGCCGGAAATTTACTGTCGGTTGCCCAGCGTTGCTGAATGAACTTGTCATTGAATGAAGTCATGGTAAGGCTCCACTCATTATTATAGTAATCCAGGCTGCTGATTACCGAGTTGTTCTTATCCCAAAGCTCTTTGATTTCATCCTTCGGGAAATGCTCTCTTCTGCGATAGGCCTGCCAGCCACCGAAGCCTTTGCGCATAAACACATACCAATGGTTGTAGTCATAAACAGCAGCTTTATAATTATATCCTGCATTCCATGAGTCTTTCAAAATAGGGAAGTCATCAGACTGAATGATGTCGTGAGTTTTAAGAGTTGTGGCATCAGAAACCTCAACATCAAGCGAGGCTACGTCTATTTTGGTGGTTTTCTCTGGTTGTGGAGTGGATTCGGGCTGATTGACAATACCGGCAGCATCGTTCCAGCCTTCTTTTATAGCATTTAGCCTTTTCCATTTGGCAGGGTGGCTGGAATAAGAGTCGTCATCAGACGGATGAGGCAGCGCGTTCATAGCGGCCTGCGCATCACGCAGATTTGCTCCGAGTTTCTGTAAGACGAACCCACTGAAGCGGTCTGCTTCCAGCTCCATTTTTCTGGACTCTTCGTTGTCGGTTCTTCTAAGCGTATGACCTTGCAGGTGGTGTCCGATTTCATGCGCCAAAATACTCGTAGATGTCCAGTCGTTACTGGCAGTATTGGAAATGTTCTGCATGAACTCCTTGTCATAAACAATGTAGCGGAAGCCATCATTTAAGGTTACAGCCGCACAGTTGTCAATATTGGGACAGGGCACCATGATGAAGTTGGGGGCAAGCCCTAACACCCTCAGAATCTTCTTGGTGGCCTCGTTGGCATCTGTACCTCCTGAAAACGATCGCTGCATTTGCATACAGAGCAAATCAGGCGTGGCACCCTCACCGTAGGTACACACGAAATTGGTTTCCAGGTTTTGCGCATGGGCAGAACCTAAAGCGAACAGGGAGCAGATGGTTATAAATAGCTTCTTCATATTCAGAATTAAGGTTTCGGGTGAATGTGTCTATTCTGAATCGGCTAGTTTGAGTGCATCTAAATTAGAGAAAAAAGAAATTTATTCAACCAGCAGGTATTCACATTCTTTTAAAAAGTCTGGATCGACCTGCAGGCCCAAACCGGGAGTATCGGGTAATGTAATCTCCCAGTTGGGCTGATATTCCATGCCCCCAATAATCGGGTCAAAGTCATGGAACAAGGGACTGTCCAGGTCAAAGAACTTAATTTGGGGCGATGTATAGGCCAAGTGACAGTTGGCGGTAAAAAGGAGCCTGCTTTCAATAAAACCTCCAATCTGGCAGAGTATTCCGTGTTTTTCGGCCAGTTTCAGGATTTTCCGTGCTTTGCATAGTCCGCTGGATTTGCCTAGTTTGATGTTGAAATAGTCGCAGTATCCACCTCGTACCAATTTCTGTGCGTCTATATGATCCATGAGGCATTCATCCGCCATAATCTTTACAGGGCTGTTGTTGATTACTTTTTTGAGTTCGAAGTATCTGCGTTTGTTGATAGGTTCTTCGCAATACTGAATATTCAGGCTTGCTACTGCATTGAGCACCTTGATGGCCTCGTCCTTATCCCAACCCTGGTTGGCATCAATCCTCAAGTCAATTCCAGAGCCTACTGCTGCCCTGATGGATTCAAGGCGTTTAATATCTGTTTTGCAATTGTCTCCCAGCTTAATCTTAAGTGTTTTAAAGCCACGTTGTACCTGATCCAGCGCATCCTGCGTCATAGTCTCCACGGAATCCAGACTGATTGTAAAGTCGGTTTTGATGACTTTATCTGCACTACCACCCATTTTTTTGTAAAGAGGCTGTTCAGAATCTTGTGCCCATAAGTCATGGCAGGCAATTTCTATGGCTGATTTAATGGCCGTGTTGCCGAAAATGACCCTATCCATTTTTTCGCTGATTTTGTCGACATCCTCCGGATCTTCATCCAGGATTTTCTCGGCAAGCAGCTTACCGACTGCAAAACAGGTTTCGGGTGTTTCTCCGAGTATGGGAGGGAAGGGGCAGCATTCCCCCCAGCCCTCAAGGCCCTTATGGGTAGTTATTCTAACGAATATGCTGGTGGTGAAATCGCGTCTTCCCAGGGAAGTAGTGAATGTTTTCTTCAGCTTGATTTTAGCCTTGAAAAACTCGATTTTACGAATCTTCATTCAGATTTAAGCTTTTTTGACTCAACGAAAATAGCGTAAAATATAGCGGCCAGCATCAAGCCTATGGCTACCCAGCCCAGGATATTTGTGCCTCCTTTGAACACCAGATAGTATAGTGCGGCACCGGCCCCTCCACCAATGATTGGGCCGACAACCGGAACCCAGGCATAGTCCCACTTAGAGCCTCCTTTTCCTTTGATAGGTAGTAGAAAGTGTGCCAGTCTTGGCCCGAAATCTCTTGCCGGGTTTATGGCATAACCGGTTGAACCTCCTTGCGCCATACCGATGAGGGTAATCAATCCTCCAACAACCAATGGATTTAGGCCTTCGGTGAATTCGTTGGCACCGATCATCATGAGCCCAACAATGAGTATCATTGTGCCGAGCATTTCACTCACCAGGTTGGCACTGCGCTGATCAATGGCACCTGCTGTACAGAACACTCCCAATTTGGCTCCTTGATCTTCAGTTTTGCCCCAGTGAGGCAAATATTGAAGCCAGGCCAGTGTAGCACCAAAAACACCTCCAAGTACCTGGGCTAGGATATAGCCGGGAACGATGTTCCAGCTAATTTCTCCGGCCAAAGCCAGTGAGGTAGTTACAGCAGGATTGATATGTGCACCACTAATGGTACCTACGGCATAAATCCCGAAGGTAACGGAAAGGCCCCATCCGATGGTAGTAATGATCCATCCTGAGCCTTTGGCATAAGAGAAATTGAGGGTAGTTGCGGCATTGACACTGTTACCAAAATAGAGGAGAATGGCGGTGCCAATAAACTCGGCCAAATAGACTGACATATTGCAAAAAGTTTATCGTGATAATACGATAATCAAGGCAATAAAAAAAGGCATCAGGATGTCGCACCGCTACAACCGCCTACCCTTGCTCTGTTCCCAGCCTGGGGGAGTTCAGCAGGAGCTGGTCGCATCCCTCTGCCATTGGGTGGCAAAGGTATTAAGAAAAAGTTAATGGGAAAATGTCGGGCGAAAAAATGAATGAAATACCTAGATTTAGGTATTTTAAAATCTGAGCGGAAAGGGTTGTTTTGAATATAACCACCCACGATACTCAACTAAGGGACACTGACAATACTTTAGGATTGGTAACCTATTGGGTAATGATTATATAACCAAACTTCAATCCAATGAGAAAACAACGCGACACTTCAGATGATTCGCTTTTTAAAAGCTTGAATTCAAACTACTTAAAGAGAATACCAGACCCTGATCCGGACGATGAACCTGATGATCCAGAGCCGAGTGGAGGAGATCCCAACGATCCAGGTCTACCTCCTCCAGGCAGTGGGAATAAATAATAATATTGATTGAGAATGACATTTAGGAATTGTCTTCTAATTTCTCTTTTAGTCACTCCTTTTTTGCTTTTTGCGCAAACAGAGCAAGAAGAGGAGTGGCTAAATCTTATTAGAAAAGCCGATGAATATAGCGCAGGGTCTATATATGATTCTGCATTGATCATTTCGCAGGATATCGCTCTCGCAGCAGAAAGGGAGCGAAACTACGAGTTCATGACCAGGGCATACTTTGCCATGGCTTCAGTGCATTACCGAACCAATAAGATCGATTTGGCTTCGGAAATTTATGAAAGGGCCAGGGAATCAGCTGAAATATGGGGGAATCAGAGCTTTATTGCCAGAGCTGATTTGGCCAAGGGAATGATCTATGATAGGTTTGCTACAGACATTCTAGATGTCGATGCTAAGAATTATAATTTGAAAAGGGCAACAGAACTTCTAGATTCCGCTAGGATTTTTTATGAAAAAACCAGACAGTATTACCTTGAAAATGCACCAGAGAACTCTTTGATGCTGGCTACTGTGGCAACCAGTTTTTCGGCTAACTACTATAGAAGGGGGCAATTCCTGAAGTCTATTGAGGAGAGAAGAATTGCTATTGAGCTATATAAGGATTCAGGATATGAAAATTACTACATTAATTCTGTTTATCAACTTGGTCGTGCATTTCTCAAACATTATGAACAGAGTACCCAATACATAGATAGTGCAAAGAAATATTTAAGTGCTTCCTATGAGATTAGCTTAAAAAACCAAATAGATGAGGTGGCTATGGATGCAAGTCAGGATTTGGCACTCGTCAATCAGTATGAAGGAGAAGTTGATAATGTTGCTTTTTACAGAAACCAAGCTGACTCTCTCGCTAGAAACATATACTCTAGTGATTATGATGATCGAGTACTTGAACTTAGAGCTCAGTATGAAACTGCTTCTGCTGAATTAGAAGCTGAGCAGCAACGCTATATAGCTCTGAAGCAGGAAAGAGATAAGAAAATAGTGATCATCGTGTCCATTGCCCTGGTGGCTATTTTCACCATTTGGCTTTATGTGCTGAACCAAAGACGCAGGAGTATTAAAGCCATTGCAGCAAAAAATGATGAGCTCAATAAACAACGCATAGACGAGTTGCTTCAGCAGCAGGAGATTGCCTCACTTCAAGGCGTATTGGAAGGCCAGGAGCAGGAAAGAAAACGTGTTGCCATAGACCTGCACGACAGGTTGGGAGGCATTCTTTCTATGGTGAAGCTGCACTTCAGCGCGGTTGAAGAGAAGCTTCCTCCGGATAACCCGGAGAAAAAGAAATTCCTCACAGCGAGTGAGTTGTTGGACCTGGCTGCGGGTGAGGTGAGAAATATTTCGCATAACCTGGTTTCTGGAGTGCTGGCCAAATTTGGTCTTCTGCCAGCATTGAAAGATCTGACAGATAGAATCAATGAATCAGGAGAAATCAAACTTAACCTCATTCACCATAACATTGAGAATGCGCTGAATGGTGAGCAGGAACTTCAGTTGTACAGAATAGTACAGGAACTCATAAGTAATATTCTTAAACACTCAGAAGCTGATGAAGCAACCATCCAGCTGATCAGAAACAAGGATGAGCAGAAAGTAAACCTCCTTGTGGAAGATGACGGAAAGGGTTTTGATCCAACAGCCCCTTCTTTGTCAGGTGGTATAGGTTTGAGCAACCTCAAAGCAAGAGTAGGTAAGCTGAATGGGCAGTTTCACATTGATTCTGGTAAGGGGGCGGGTACCTCAATTTCAATAGATATTCCGATAGAAAATGATTAGGATTTTTGTAGTTGATGATCACCAGGTGGTGATAGATGGAATTTCTTCAATTTTCGCTGAAGTGGAGGAAATAAAAATAGTTGGCTCCGCATTAAATGGAGTAGAGGCACTCAGAAAGCTGGAAACGGAATCGCCAGACGTGCTATTGCTGGATATTAATATGCCGGAAATGGACGGTATTGAACTGGTGCGGGAGCTAAAGAAGAAAGGCAGAGAAATTAAGACACTGATTCTCACTATGCATAACAACCCTCAGTTTACCAAGCAATTGATAGCTGAAGGTGTTCAGGGTTGTGTGTTGAAGAATGCTGGTAAAAAAGATCTGATTTTTGCCATTACCGAGATCAATAATGGAGGCACTTACTACACCGATGCCGTTACCAAAACGCTGGTAGAAAGTCTTGAAAAAACGCAGGAAGCAATAGATGAAGTTCAGTTGACAAAACGCGAGGTAGAGATAGTGAAACTGATCGCTTTGGAGCATACTACCAATGAGATTGCTGATAAACTGTCTATCAGCGCTTATACGGTGGATACGCACAGGAAGAACATTATCAATAAGCTGGGTGTGAAGAACCTGGCAGGCCTGGTGAGGTTCGCCTTTGAGAAAAATCTGCTTTAGTATGGGTCTTCAGACCACTTTGAGAGGTCTGAAGACTGAGATTAACTTTCCCGGCTAAACAGATCCTTCTTCAGGTAAAGCTGGAATTCCAAAGGACTGCTTTCTTTAAATTCGTCTACCTCAAGGTCTTCATAGATGTCTTCATCGAATTGCATATCAGTTTTTTCAACCCTTCCATCAGGGTGAATGATAAGTTCGGTTCCTGAATAATCGATGGGATTCACAGAGACCAACACCTGATAGTCGTCAAATACACGTTTGAAATACTTGTAAACGATAGCGTCCTTCTTTTTCATAGTTTTTTCTGCAGAATTGCTTTTTGAACCACTTTTACCGGTTGGGCTTTGACTTTAGGGGTTTCGGCATTCGTGCCTCCGCTTTCTATCATTGAACCGTTTTGCGAGCTGATGGTTGTAAATAGAATTTCGCCTTCTTTTAGTTCGTAGCTCACCAAAAGTTCCGAAGTATTAAGGCCAAACCAACTATATAGTCCATCATTAATATGGCTCATGTATAGTCTGATCCCGTTGAGCTCATCCATAATTAGTTGATTGGGCATTTCTGCGTTCCTGAGCAACCTATAGTCTCTGACATCTGCGTTTTCGCCCTGGCCATATGATATTTTCCATTGAAAGCTGGAATCTGAAACTGATTCAATATTGAGCTGCATCATTACTTTTTGCACCAGGCCGGTTTCATTGAAGATTTCGACCTCGCCTGCCCAGGTGCCGATCCATTGATCTGAAAGCTGTGCAAAAATGCCATTGATGCCAGAAAAAGTAAGGAATGTGATGAGAAGAGTAGTTCGAATGATTTGTTTCATTTCAATCGGTTAAGCAGGAATTTGACAATTAACGCACTAAAAATGCCAATAATGGCACCAACAAGAATATCTCCGGGAAAGTGAACGCCCAGATACACTCTTGAATAAGCCACTACTGCAGCCCATATAAACAAAAGCCAAGTATGCCTGATGCTGTCTTTTAACAGAAGCCAGCAAAACATAGCAATGGCAAAGGAGTTGCTGGCATGACTGGAAGCGAAGCCAAACCGGCCACCGCAACCTTTGAGCAAGTGAACCTGCTCTTCCAATTCCGGGTCATAACATGGACGGAGTCGCTCAGCCCAGGGTTTCAATATCCCGGATGCTACCTGATCACTGATCAGAATGAGAAATATAACTCCCACAATCACTTGCCAGGCAGCCAATCCAGAGTGTTTAATGAGAAAATAGAGAAGCAGGGCATAAAGTGGTATCCAAACATACTTGTTGCTGATCCATGGCATCACAGCATCAAGGATTTCCGAATGGGTGCCATTCAATAGCTTAAAGAGAGATTTATCCCAGCTTTCCAGTGTTTCTATCATTCCAGCCAGTTTATTCCCTTTTTCAGGAGTGATAAGGTTTCGGCTTCCCTTGTATTGGATTTGGGCTGGAGATTATATTCCCAACCGGCCATGGGCGGCAGGCTCATCAGAATAGACTCGGTTCTTCCATCCGTTTCGAGTCCGAATTTTGTTCCCCTGTCAAGTACCAGGTTGAATTCCACATAGCGGCCTCTTCGGCTCATTTGCCAGTCTTTTTCCCGCTTACCATATGGCTTCACCGAGTTTTTAGACATGAAATGAGAATAAACAGGAGCGAAGCTGAGCCCCACATCTTTCACAAAATCGAAGATATCCTGCTTGGATTTTTTGGCATCGGAAGAAAGGTGGTCGAAGAATATTCCTCCTATGCCTCTTGTTTCATCACGGTGCTTAATAAAGAAGTAATTGTCTGCCCACTGCTTGTATTCTTTATAATAATCCCTGTCGTGCTTGTCACAAACAGCCTTTAGTCTTTCATGAAAGAAACGGGCATCCTCTTTATCCACGTAATGCGGGGTAAGGTCAATGCCCCCACCAAACCAATAGGTGCCGGTAGACATTTCGAAGTACCTGATATTCATGTGAATGATCGGCACCCAGGGGTTTTCAGGGTGAAGCACAATAGAAACGCCAGTCGCGAAAAAATCTCCTTCGGTAAGTCCAAAGGAATTCAGGATTTTCTCAGGGGTTTTCCCCCACACTTCTGAAAAGTTGACTCCTCCTTTTTCAATGATATGGCCACTCCTGATGATGCGGCTTCTGCCACCACCACCACCTGGCCTTTCCCATTTATCTTCTACAAATTTTCCCAGTCCGTCTGTTTTTTCAAGCTCACTGCAAATGTGGTCCTGAATGTTTTTAAAAACGGCTGCAATATCTTCCTTGGTCACTTCAGACATGGCGTAAAAATAGCAGTTTAAGTTAAACTAATGAACCATATTACGGAACAGTAGATGCAACACTTTCGTGGTCTCACGGGTTTATCATAAGAAACCTACCGATCGTTAGGTTTTTTCTGAATGGAGTTGAATTATTACCTAACTTTACCTTTGAAAGAAACGCCTGATGGATTTGACCAGAGAAGAGATTAAGAAAGAGAAGCAGACCCAACAAATTCAAATTTCCAAAAACATATTAGAGAAGGCCTATAAACTCATGCAAACTGCCTATCACATGGCAATTCTGTATGATGAGAATAAAGCGGTGTGCAGCAAATATGTACACAGCACTTCCAGAGGGCATGAGGCCATTCAACTGGCCGCTGCCTTTCAATTGAAAGAATTTGATTTCGCTGCTCCTTATTACCGAGATGAGTCCATTCTCCTGGGTATTGGCATGAAGCCTTATGAGCTGATGCTTCAACTATTGGGCAAAAAAGATGATCCATTTTCGGGAGGTAGAACTTACTATGGCCACCCTTCGCTCAAACGGGAGGGGTTCCCAATCATTCCGCACCAGAGTTCAGCAACAGGCATGCAGGCCATTCCGGCAACCGGAATGGCTCATGGTATTCACTATATGGAGAATCAAGGCCTTTTAGGTGGAAACAATAAGCCGGTAGTGCTTTGCTCATTGGGCGATGGTTCTGTCACTGAAGGCGAAGTTTCTGAGGCCATGCAAATGGCTGTGCTGCATAATCTGCCAATCATCTACCTGATTCAGGATAATGACTGGGGAATTAGTGCCACAGGAAAGGAAATGCGTGCCATGGATGCCTACGAGTTTGCAGCAGGTTTCAAAGGAATGGAGAGAATGAGGGTAGATGGTTCAGACTTCAGTAGCTCTTTCGAAGGAATGCAATCTGCTTTTGAATATGTGCGAGAAAACCGAAAGCCAATTCTGGTTCATGCCAAAACCCCTCTTTTAGGACATCATACCTCTGGAGTTAGAAAAGAGTGGTATCGTGGTGACCATGACCTGGATGAACACCAAAAAAGCGATCCTATTCCAAAGCTTAGAAAGCAGTTAAAGAAATTAGGTTTCAAAGAAGCCGACCTGGTGAAGCTGGAAGATGAAACCAAAGCATTTGTTCAGTCTGAATATGCCAGGGCACTCAATGCAGATGATCCGGATCCGTCTACAGTAATGGATCACGAATTCGCCCCAACGCCAGTTACCCAGGAAAAGGGAGAGAGAAAACCGAGAGGTGCCGAAAAGGTGGTGATGGTGGATGCTGCTCTTCATGCCGTAGACGATATTCTCAAAACACACCCTGAAGCCCTTTTTTATGGCCAGGATGTGGGTGGAACTCTGGGAGGTGTATTCCGCGAAGCAGCCACTCTGGCCCAGAAATATGGAGACTCAAGAGTTTTTAATACTCCCATTCAGGAGGCATATATAGTTGGCTCAACAGCCGGAATGTCTGCAGTAGGGGCTAAGCCCATTGTAGAGATTCAATTTGCAGATTATATCTGGCCTGGAATCAATCAGTTGGTGGAGGAGCTTTCCAAAAGCTGTTACCTCAGCGAAGGCAAATTCCCTGTACAATCGCTTATCAGGGTTCCAATCGGAGCCTATGGTGGAGGTGGGCCATATCACTCAGGAAGTGTGGAGTCTACCTTGCTGAATATCAGAGGTATTAAGGTGGTTTACCCGTCCAACGCGGCTGATATGAAAGGATTGCTGAAAGCGGCTTTCCTGGATCCGAATCCTGTGGTTATGTTAGAACACAAAGGCTTGTATTGGTCTAAAGTGCCAGGAACAGAAGCAGCCAAGACTTTCGAACCAGATTCGGACTATATCATTCCTCTAGGAAAGGCCAGAATTGAACAGGAGGCCAGTGCTGAAGCGCTGGAGAATGGCGAGTCCTGTGTAGTAATTACCTATGGTATGGGTGTTTACTGGGCCAAAGCGGCCAGTAAGAAATTCGAGGGAAGGGTTGAAATCCTTGACTTAAGAACGCTCAACCCAATTGATTGGGATGCTATCAAAGAGGCTGTTTCCCGGCATAATAAGGCTTTGGTACTTACAGAGGAGCCTTTACTCAATTCATTTGCCGAATCATTGGCGGGCAGAATTTCTCAGCATTGCTTTAAAGAATTGGATGCACCGGTTATGGCTTATGGTGCTGAAAATTTGCCAGCTATTGCACTGAATGTAGAACTTGAAAAGGCCATGCTACCAACCCCTGAGAAGGTAGAGAAAGAGCTGGAAAAACTTCTGAATTACTAGAAGGGATACCCCACGGCAATATTCCAAACGGTTTGACTGCTTTTGAAGAAGGGCCTTCTCCACCTCTCACCTTCAGGGTAACGAGGGTCCTTAATCTTATGTCCGACATCAAACCGGAATACCAGGAAGCTGAAGTCGAAGCGAAGCCCTAAACCAGCACCCACGGCTATTTCTTTATAGAAATCGGAGAACTGGAAAGCTCCTCCGCTGGAGAGATTGAGCCTGGTGGTTGAAGAAGGGTTTGAATCGTCAATAAACTCCTTGAATCGCCAGACGTTTCCTGCATCTATAAAGAAGGCCCAGTCTATAAAACCGGTCACATTGCCTCTATATTCCATACTCATTTCCAAAAGGATCTCGCCTGGTTGCTCAAACTTGTAGCTATCCTTTCCATTGATCAGCGCCACATATTCTCCATTTTCGATCACATTGAAGCCATCCTCATCCAATAGAAGAGGGTGGGCCGAACCAGGGCCTAAACGCCTTGGCAGCCAGGCCCTATTGCTACTACTACCTCCTGTAAAGAAATATCGCTCATAAGGAAGTGCTTCATTTTCACCATAAGGCCTTGCATATCCGATATTTGCCCTCCAGGCAATGGATTTCTCCTGAGAAAGGGGTATGTTTTTCCTGAAATCTAACTGGAGCTTGGCATACTGATAATAGGTGAGGTTGTTGTTCTCGAGAAGCCCTGTACCCACGAAATTGTAAATATTTCCACCAGCCTCTAAATAGAGTCTTAAGTAGTCTGAGGGCTCATTGATGCTTCCATAATTGGAGTTGAAAACGGCATTGAAAGAGGTGCTCGACACGAATGACCTGTCAAAGGCCAGAGCCAGTGTATTTCCCTGCAAGGCGAGATCAAGCAATTGTCTGGCAAATGCAGAGTCGATTCTTGTCGTATTAATCAGGTTGATCTCGGAAAGGTTAAGTCTATATGAGTTGGTGCCTTTCTCATTTTGCCATGAATAGCCAAATGAGGCGTTGAGGTTGCTTCGCGAATATTCTCTTCTTGTTGTAAATGAGTACCCCGCAGTTAATATGCTTTTGGCATTAAATGAATTCCTGCTCAGGTTTCTTGAGTTAAAAGGGGTGATAAAATGAGGGAAGGTTAAGCTGAGTGAGCCACCGTATTGCAAATTACTCAAAGCACCACTTTGGTCAGTTGCAGCCGATACACCATCAGAACCCACAAAACCGTTGAGTTGGGTAATTTCAGCACCCTTAAAGGTGTTTCTGTTTCGAATGGAAAGATTATAAAATGGGCCAGGGTTGCCTTCTGTAAAGTTAATTCCCAATTCCTGGGTGAGCTGAAAACGCTGAAGCGGGGCCGTGTAAATATTGGCGAAGAATTTATCCTGAACAAAAGTGGTGTCAAAGTTAATGTTCACGAACCTGAACATATCCATATTCAGCAGTTGCCTTTGGGTATTCACCACATTCGAATATTGATAAACATCATTCGGGTCAAGTTTCAAACGTGTATCCAAAACTTTCGGAGAGTAATAAAGCTCACCAAAATTGTATTTCACACCTTCATATGGCTCAGAAGAGGTGATTTCCTGCGGACCATTGGTGTTCACAATTACTGAATCCAAGCTGAATTGCTTGTGAAAATCGCGGTTGGCAGGTTTGTTCACCACCGTGGTTATCCACAAATCTTCAGAGTTGGGAGCATATTCGATTACAAACTCAACAAACCTTCGGTTGAACTCGAAATAGCCATTATTTCTGAGAAGCAGATCAATTCTTGCCTGTTCGTTTTCCAGGTTCTGGCGGTCATAATAAGCGCCTTGCTTCAAATACGACTCATTTTTGGATTCATTGATGATTCTGGTAATGGTGGTATCTCCTGTTCGTAGATTGAGGCTGTCGATGAAGCTTCTTTTGCCTTCGGTAATAACGAAACTTTGGGTAACCTTGCGCCCTTTTTCCTTTGTGTCTATCTGAACGTCAGACTTTCTGAAGCCTTTGCTCATCAGGTAATTCTTGATCCGGGTAGCCGATTGGG
>Ga0114899_1001244_pt1 | contig 15307 bp, 13 predicted proteins | sample MalvireepMed_215_FD_83497 | JGI IMG/M metagenome (GOLD analysis project Ga0114899, IMG submission 83497) | Marine viral communities from the Global Malaspina Expedition - Malaspina viral metaG DeepMed_215 | ecosystem: Environmental > Aquatic > Marine > Oceanic | place: Mediterranean Sea... | reverse complement strand
TGAGGGAGGAATACGGCCTTCTCGTAGCGTATAGACAAAATTTATGGCAAACACTACTATTAAAAAGCACTTACACAATTAAAGGGTGATACAATGGCAAAGAAGGTTACTGAAAGAGAGTCTGTCTCCTGGACTTCGGCCAATCTCACCGAAGAACGGCTCAAATACCTCAAAGACCTTCTTCCAGAGGCATTCTCCGAAGGCAGGGTGGATTTCGAGAAGCTCCGCCAGGCCTTGGGCGATCTGGTGGATGACCGACCCGAGCGATATTCATTCACTTGGGCTGGCAAGCGAGACGCGATCCGCCTGCTCCAAACCCCAAGTCGCGCCACTCTCCTCCCTGCTCCGGAAGAGTCCGTCAACTTTGAGACGACCCAGAATCTCTTCATTGAGGGCGACAATCTGGAAGTCCTCAAGCTCCTGTATAAGCCGTACGCCGGCCGGGTAAAGATGATCTACATTGATCCGCCCTACAACACTGGCAATGAGTTCGTTTATCCAGATAATTTCACCGTCCCACTTGATGCCTATTTGGAACTTACCAGCCAAACAGACGGAAACGGTAACTTCCTTACCAGCAATCCAGAAACTAGTGGCCGCTATCACTCCGCATGGCTTTCTATGATGTATCCTCGCCTTTTTGTTGCTCGTCAACTACTCCGCGAAGATGGGGTCATTTTTATCAGTATAGACGACCATGAAGCTCATAATCTTCGCATCATGATGAATGAGATTTTTGGAGAAGAGAATTTCATCGCTCAATTAGTCTGGGAAAAGGGTAGGAAAAATGATGCGAAATTATTCTCTGTTGGCCACGAATACATGATAATCTATGCTCGCTCACGAGCGACACTGCGTGATTTAGGAACAGTATGGCGTGAATCGAAACCCGGGGCTCGTGAAATTTGGGACAAATATTGCCAACTAAGAGGCAAGCACGCAGACAATGATGAGATTACAGAAGAAGAATTGCAGAAATGGTATAAAGAACTTCCCAAGGACCATCCTTCAAAAAAGCTGAGCCGATACAAGCATATTGATAAATTTGGCCCATGGAGAGATCGTGATATTTCTTGGCCTGGAGGTGGTGGCCCCCGCTATGATGTAATTCATCCGGCAACAAAGAAACCCTGCAAAGTCCCTGAAGCCGGGTGGCGATTTGCATCTTCCGAAGCTATGGAAAAGCAAATTCGACTGGGCCTTGTCGTATTCCGCGAAGATCATACTCAACCCCCATTCCGAAAAGCACATCTTTGTCCAGTACCTGATGAACTGGATGAAGATGAGGACGCTGAATTTAGTGAAAATGGGAATGGAAATGATGAGGCATCTTTATCAATCGGCATGCAGGTCATGGGCAGTGTGATATACAAACAGTCCCAGGTTGCGGTGAAATATCTTCGAAGTCTTATGGATGAAAAAATCTTTAATAATCCTAAAGATCATGAAGTCTTAGCTCAGATTATAAACTACTGTACCAAACCAAATGAAAATGAAATTGTCCTTGATTTCTTTGCTGGAGCTTCCAGCGCTGCAGAGTCCGTTCTGAAATTAAATCATGAAGAAAATAACAACCTCCGTTTCATAATGGTTCAGCTTCCAGAACCTATTAACACATCTACCTCCACTGGTAAGAATGCTCTATCAATGGGCATGAAGACGATTGCCGAAATAGGTAAAGAACGTATCCGACGTGCTATCAATAAAATAAAAAAGGACCGCGAAGGTGGGTTAAAAGACCGCAAACAGCACGAAGATCTCGGTTTCAAGGTCTTCAAGTTAGCCGAAAGCCACTACCGCCAATGGTCTGGAGTTGAGGAGAAAGATCCGGAGAAATACGCCGAAACAATGAAATTCTTCACCGATCCGCTCCTCTCCGGCTGGAAGTTGCTCAACGTGATTTACGAAGTCGCGCTCAAAGAGGGATATTCCCTTACCAGCACTGTTGAAGAGCTGAAAGAAGTCACTGACAATACTGTGTACCGTGTCACAGACCCGGACAAAGACCAGTCATTCCTCATCTGCCTTGATAATGAACTGAAAATCAAAACCGTCAAATCGCTCAAACTGAATAAAGACGCGGTATTTATCTGCCGCGACAGCGCGCTCACAGACGAATTGGCCGCCAATGCAGCCCTACAGTGCCACTTAAAGACAATCTAATATTATGAAATTTAAATTTGATTCTAACCAAGAATTTCAAGTTCGAGCCGTGGAGGCGGTCGCGAGCCTTATGCAAGGCCAGCCGCATATAGAACCGCAAATGGAATTCAAGCTCGGCATGCTCTCTGCTGTGGCCAATCACCTTGATCTGGATGATGGACAGCTGCTTGAAAACCTGCACAGCGTACAAGCGCAGAATAGCATCTCTCCTGATGCTGAATTAAGATGCATTGAGGAGGATATTGAGGATGCCGAAGGCAGGCGCACAATTCGCTTCCCCAATTTCTCGGTTGAGATGGAAACCGGCACTGGCAAAACCTACGTATACCTGCGAACCATTCTGGAGCTCAACAAGCGGTACGGCCTGCGCAAGTTCATTGTGGTCGTTCCCTCGGTGGCCATTCGGGAAGGCGTGCTCAAGACCTTCCAAGTGACGGAAGATCACTTCGCTCGACTCTACGATAATCAAGTCCTGCGCTACTACCAGTACGATTCGTCCAACCTCTCTCAGGTGCGCCAGTTTGCCCTCTCAGATGCCGTTGAAGTCATGATTATGACTATTGACTCCTTCAACAAGGCCGCCAACGTCATTCGCCAGAGCACGGACCGGCTCCAAGGGGAGACTCCTATCCACCTGGTTCAGGCCGCGCGTCCCATCCTTATTCTGGATGAACCCCAGAACATGGAGAGCGAGAAAAGCATTGCTGCGCTTTCCTCTCTTGATCCTTTGTTCGCTCTTCGGTACAGCGCCACGCACCGCAATCCGTACAACCTGGTCAACCGCCTTACTCCGTTTGAAGCGTATCGACAGGGATTGGTCAAGCGCATTGAGGTGGCTTCTGTGATCAAGGAGAATGATGCAAATCAGGTCTTCATCCGCCTGCAGGATATCCAAACCAAGAAGCGGACCATCACAGCCCGTCTCGCAGTTCACAAGCTCATGAAAAGCGGGGCTGTCAAAGAAACCATGGTCACGGTGAAACCAGAGGACTCTCTGGAGGAGAAAACCAGCCGATCCGAATATCAGGGCTTTGAGATAGACGAGATCAACCCAGGACTTGGATTTATCCGTTTTGCGAATAATATAGAGCTTCAGAAAGGCGAGGAAATGGGCGCGGACAAGGATGCCATCTTTCAAGCCCAGATCCACCACACTATTGAAGAGCACTTCCGCAAACAGGCGCGGCTCAAAGATTCCGGCATCAAGGTCCTCTCCCTTTTCTTCATTGATCGCGTCAGCAACTACGCTGAAGAGGACGGCATCATCCGCCAGCTCTTCAATAAATCGTTCAATGCGCTCAAGGAGGAATATCCAGATTGGGAGGATGTGGAACCTGAAGCAGTGCAAGCCGGATACTTCGCTCAAAAGCGGCGCAAAGGAGGCGCAGTAGAGCTGGTTGATTCTGTTTCCGGCGAGTCCAAGGACGACGAGATGGCGTATGATTTGATCATGAAGGACAAGGAATCCCTTCTGTCCTTCCCTGAATCCTCTGATGATGAGCAGACCCGGCAGAAAAAGCAGGTCAGTTTCATCTTCTCCCATTCCGCGCTCCGCGAAGGATGGGACAATCCCAATGTCTTCCAGATCTGCACCCTTAATCAGTCCGCATCTGAAGTAAAGAAGCGGCAGGAAGTAGGACGCGGTGTTCGGCTCTCAGTTGATCAGGCGGGAGAGCGTATCCGAGACGAACAAATCAACATCCTCACTGTGGTGGCCAACGAGAGCTACCGCAAGTATGTGGAGACTCTTCAGAGCGAAATCGCCAGCGAGTATCAGGAAGAAATTGAAGCCCGGTACGGCAAGCCTCTCTCAGGATTGAGCGATGAAGAGCGCCGTGAAATCGAGGAAGAATATGGTGAAGGAATCCTTCCTCCTCCTCCGCGTGAAGCTGGCGAGCGTCGAGCCAAGCTGCGCAAAGCCCGGGCCTTGAGTCCGGAATTCAAGGAGTTGTGGGAGCGCATCAAGCACAAAACCCAATACGCGGTCCAGATTGACACCCAGAAGCTCTTAAATGAAGTGGTTCCAGAAATTGAGCGCGTATCCATCTCCCCGCCCCGTGTGACCATTACCAAAGCGCGGGTGGCTGTTGGTGATGAGAGCATTTTTGAAGCTCAACAGCAAAGCGCCACAAAGACTGTGGCCGCTCTTTCAGGCCGATTTCCTTTGCCCAATCTTATTGAAGTCATGGGCAATCTCTTGGAAAATACCTCTCCCCCAGTCCGCCTCACACGGCGCACTTTGTTGGAGCTTTTTCAGCGCGTCAAGAATAAGAGCGCAGCTGTAGAAAACCCTCATGAGTTCGCCACTGTGGCCGTCTCCAAACTCAAAGAAAAGCTCGCGGACCAACTGGTGGACGGCATCAAGTACGAGAAAACCGGCCAGTGGTATGAGATGAGCCAAATTCTGGATGAGAAAGAAGTGGAACTGTTCAGCAAATACATTGAGGGAAGCGACAAAGCAGTGTATGACCTGATTCCCTGCTCATCTTTCCCACGCCAGACGAGCTGCGGATCGTGGCTAGGGCGAGGACGGCTAAAATGAATAGGAATCATTATGGCTCTTCCTCCAGGCGGTCGATGCGACCATTCTGCATCTTCACGTGTTCCTTGAGACTCGCCATCTCGACGCAGATCGCCGTCAACTCGCCGCGCATGCGTTCGATGCGGTCGCTGAAGTACCGCGTCACCGTCAACGCAATGGTGCCCACGACGCCTGAGAGGGTGACTACGATGACCGCGACCTGCAGCCAGTTTTCGGTAGACATTACGAGATCTCCCCCTTCCAGGCCTTCGCCACGTCGACCACCGCCTGCGCGACGATGTACGCGATGGTGATCCACATGGCTTCCTGACTGCCGGTAGCCACGGCGATGGCGGTCCCGCTGCCTGTGGCGGCCAGCTTCTTGGAGGCAAAGCCCTTCAGCTTATTCAGCATTTTTTTACTCTTCGGGTTCCTCGGCAATTGCTGTTTGTTTACACTTCGTCCCGATGTCGTCGAGGGAGGGGAAGGCCGTCACCTCGATGTCGTCGAAGTGGGGCTCCTCGCCGACTTCTTCGCCGTACAACAGCCGGTGCGCCTCGGCATACACGCCGGCGGCAAAGCACTTGTCGATAGCTCCGTCTATTTTCTTTACGATGCGCAGGGGCAAGGCCAGCACCACATACGGCGCCGCAGACTCGTTTTCCCAGTCCGGGTTGACGATCACATCTGCAAGCTGGTCCAGGCGCCGTTTGGTCACGGCATCGACGCCCTGCCCGCCCTGGGCGTCCAGCGCATCGACGGCCAACTTGCCCAGTCGGAGTACCTCGTCCTGGGCCGTAGTGCGAGGTGTGCGCCACTTGTTGCGCACGATCTGGTTGAAGTCGACTTCGATGCGCTCTTTCTCTTCTTTTTTCTTCCCCATTGTTTACTGCTCCGTAGGGTTTTGAGTGTAGGGGTTTATGGAACTGGTACTACGCTGCGGCACCGCCGTCTGCCACCAGTTAGATAATTACGCCATCGATAACGCTTGCGGTCAATATCCGGTCGTTTGCCGTGCCCAAATCTTCGGCGTCTAACGCGAGTACTCTTATCATTGATTAGCGTCATACACTATTTTTTTCTCAGCCAACGTTAAACCATTCCACCAAGAGGAATAAGTATTTTCAACAAGCATATCTATACGTGTATTGGCTTCGGCTTGCAGTAAATTAGCCTGTGTTGTGCCTTGTGCTACTGCGTAAGAAGCTAAAGCCGCCTCTTGGTCCACATTGGTTGTTACTGTATAATCAACCATGACATATTCTCCTATTAAGTCAAAGCGGCATAGGCCCAAGCATTCGACACATGATCATATAGATAGATTCGATTGTTGGTCGTGTCGTGTACGATCGCTGACAGATTGCTTATATCAGTTGGAGTACCCGAGGGTGCCCCGGGCATTGAGGGGATATAGAGAAATCCATCTGTGGCACTGGTAGCTATTGCGGCGGTCCCAATGATTATACTGCCTCCAGAATTGATTCGTAGCCGCTCGGTCCACGTTCCACTGTTATCAGGCATTGGACCTACCGTAGCCGTTCGAGCATCAATCACAAACTCGCCCGCTGCCCCCACTTCAATCCGGTAAACGTCGGTAGCATCATCGGCATCATCGGCGGCCAGGTAGAGCCGCGCCGAATTGGCCTCGGGTGCTATTATTGCAAAGCCGTAGCCGTCGTAGAAATGATAGTCCCCGCTGGTGCCGCCCAGAGTGCCGCCTTTGGATATCTTGAAGTAGTCGGAATCATCATCATCCGAACCCATAACCCATTCATTGGTCCCGCCAATGTCAAAGGTGATGGTGGGATCGCCAGCGGACCTGTTAATATGGAGGGCCGCATCTTCTACGGTCAGGGTGTCAGGGGTAGGCGTATCGTCAAAAACCATTCGCCCCTTGGCCGCGCCCAGGCCGATCCAGCCGTCATCGGCCAAGGTGAAGTTCGCCGAAGCCGGAAGGTCATCCGAGAGTCCTAGATTCGGATTGTCCGGGTCCATGATCCCTTCCAGGGCCTCAACCACATAGTCCACGCCCTTGTAGATCCCCTGAGAATTGCTCTGTTTCCAAGCCTTCTGGGCGGCGGGGCGGATGTTTTTAGTCCACGGTGCGAATGAATTGGTAGCCATAATTAACCCGGAGCGATGACCTGGGTAGATTGGGGGTTGCGGTCTTCAATCAGGCCCGATTCCCAGGTAATGGCCCGATAAAATTCTTGTTCGAGGGCGGTCCAGTCCGTCCAGTTCTCAGGGATCGAATCGGGGGCAATGATCAAGATGGGGAAGTACCACGTCGGCACCTCCAACAGCTTGACGCCGATGCGCATATCATCCAGGGAAGGGTAACGCACGGCTAGTACTTCGTATTTGGTGGTGATGCGTTCGACGTTGGCCAAATCCACATGGGTTTGCCCCTGGGTATTGGCCCATCCGCGAGAGGCGACGGTAATGATGTCGGTGACGAGGTCGGAATCGATGACCTTGCCCATGATCTCAGGTTTGCGCTTATCGTCTCGCAGCAGCAGGATATCGTCGTCGCGGATGGCCTCCGCCGTCCCGTCCGCGACTTTAAACGTGAGCGCGGAGGTGGAAGTAATCGCCCCATCCAACGTCGTCAATTTCAACGGCCGCTTTTTCTCCGGCAGCCAGGCTTGATCTAAGATTGCGATATCACCCGGCTCGATCTCCATATGTCCCGGAGGCAGGTAGACGGTAAGGATGGGCAAGAGCTGACCGAACCATTCGGTACGGAAATCGATAACCTTCTGCGCGGTGGCCCGGTCGAAGATGTAGTGGGATTCCTTGCCGCCGATGTCGAGCCCGCTTTGTTTTCGGCCCCAGGGCCGTAAACTCTTGTGCTTCCGCCGGGAGCGCAGCGCATCGGCATCGAGAAAGGGACCCAACCAAAAGGTCGTGCCGGCCGCGATTTCGGTGATCTGGCTGCCGGGGGCTGCGGTGAGGTTGAGCGTATCCTGGTCAACCGGGGCGCCGTTGACGGTATAAGCCTGGTCCGTGTCGACATAGGCGACCCACCCGGTTTCCACCTCGTCGTCTTCAAAGGTCTGCCCTGAAGCGTTCAATTGCCCGGTAGTGGCGTTGACCGAGCACGTCCCGGTAATCCGATAGGCCGAAGAGGCGATCTCCAGGACGTTGTACTCGTCGGAAGAGAGATCGCGCTGGGCATGCACCACGAATTCGTTTTCTAAGTCGCGGTTTTCCACCCGGGAAAAGTCGATGTCGGTCAGGTAGTCGTTGTAGTCCACCTCCGCATCCTCGACGCAGAGGTTCCACTGCTCCAGGAAGATATGCTGGGGATCCGCCGCCTTGTCTCGAGCCACGACCCGCCACTTGCCGGCTGTATTTTGATACAGATGTAAGCCGGCCTCTTCCAAAAAGGGCTGAAGGTCTTCGATCTCTTCGAGGATCTCCAGTATAGGGAAGAAGAAAGACCAATCCGACCGAGCCGCCGCTGCCGTGGTAAACGAAGCCGTGTCCAGATCGTTGATGGACTTGGCCAGTAGGTCTTTGTGCCGGAAGATCGTTTCGAGGATGTGGACCGGATTGGTGTGAACCACCCCGTCGGCATTGATGACCGTGCCGTCAACATAATAGGTCGCCTTATCCTGGACGCCCTGGATCTTCTGGAACACATCCAGGCTCTTGGACTCGATCTGGTTCAGATCGTTAAAACGGACATCCAGTTCGATCCGCTTGATCGTCGGCGTCGTCGAGAAGGTCAATTCGCACTTGAGGATCTGATAGTCCCAGTCCTCGGCCCAGACCGACAACTCGGAAGCCAGAGAAATGGAAGCGTCGTTTGTGTCCGAGCCGGTGATGGGCGCCCCAAAGGCACTATGTTCGATCGAGTACGAATAATTGCCCGTGGCTTTGATCTCGACCGTGGCTGCCGTCAAATCGCCCAGTTTAGGCACGCCGGCAAAGTAGATAGATAAGGTATCGGTAGCCAGTACCGTCACAGAGGTGCTGTCGTCGCCGTCAGCGGTATTCCTCCAGGCGGTGACGGTATTGGCCCCGTCCTTGCGCACGGGCCTCAAAAGCAGTTTCCGCGTCGGGTCGTTGACCGTGAAGTAGGCACCCGTCTGTGTGAAATTGAGAATTTCGGCCAGGTGGTTATCGGCCTGCACATAGCGCTGGAAGGGCGTGGAGTTGACTTTGTTGTAGAGACCGGTGGTGTACTTCTGCTGGAATTTGTCTACGCAGTAGGCTTTTACGACCAACCGATCGACCCCCGTCCCGTCGTAGGGGCCGATATTGTAATTGCCGAAGTAGAAGGGCAGGGGTTTGTTCCAGTGCTCACGCGGGGCGAATTCAAAGCTGTTACCGGGTCCAGGTAGGATCTTTCTCCGAGGGATCCCGTCCCAGTCTTTGTCCGACACATCGATCACGTCGATGGTAAACTCTTCAATATCGTGCGGGTGGTCGGTAATTGCCCCCCGGCCAATGGGAATCCGATCCGTATTGTCCTCCGTCCCATCAGAGATGAGCAGATAGGCTTCGACCTCGTCGTAGGAGAGGATAAAGTCGTCGGCCAACTGGGAGACCTTATTCTCGTTGCGTAGCGAGAGGCGTAAGGAAGCGACCGTGGAGAGCCCTCCTTTTAAGTTGAGTTCGGTCCACTCAAAGGAGAAATTGGCAATCAGGTCGGTGTAGACTTGAGCCGACAGGGTGATCTCGCGCGTGGCGTAGCAGCGCGGACTCTCGCCGGCGGTGGGCTCGTCGACCTTCACCACAAAGAGGAAAACCAGCTTGCGGTAGTCGGTGTGCTTGGTGTTCTCGGCCGTGGTGCCTGCCAGGGCGATCACGTGGGTACCTCCCTGAGTTCAATGAGGCCGATCCAATGGCTCGACCGAGCCGGGGTGAAGGTCTCCAGCCCGCCCCAGTACCGCACCGTGAAGGTGTTCGAATTGTAATCGGTGTAGGTAAAGGACTTCTCTTTGAAGTTGACCGTCGTCTTGACAAACGTCTCCAGGGCCGTATGGTCGGCATCGGGCAGCATAGCCTTGTCGTTCCACACCAGGTGGGGCTGGTCCAGCGTGGACCCGTCGCCCAAATCCGAGACATCGATCCGGCCGCCCACCGTGGCGTTGGCCCGCTGGAAGTGATTGGGCCGGGCTGCACTTTCCCGGGAGGGGGCTCTAAATACCACCGCCGGGTTGGCGCCTTCCTGAAAGGAGATGGTCGTCGCCATGATTTAGCTCGCCAGACGGCGATCGCGCTGGGAGCGGGTGATCCGCGCGTCGATGATCCGGCCCAAGGCGTCCATGTCGAAGATGTCCTCGGGTTTGATTTTGATGCGGTGATCCCCGATCTGGAAGAGGCGGTCGGGCTGCAGGGTGATCAGCGGCCGGCCCGTATAGGCCGAGACAATAATGTCGGACTTCCAAAAGTCAATCACATCCCAGATGCCCAGCGTGATCCGATGGGTCTTATCAATCTTGAACAGATCCGTCCCGCCTAGGGAAACGGGGTCCTGCGCCACGAAATTGCCCAGGGTATCGTGCAGATCGCCCACCAGGTCCATCAGGGGGAACAGATGGGCGGCAAAGTCGAGCTGAAGGTTATCTAGTTTGAACAGGACGGCCGCGTCGTTGATGGTGCGCGGGGTGAATTCGACCATCTTCTCGCCCTCGAAAAGCAGCGAGACCTCCTGCGCGATGAGAGGACCGTCGACCAACTTCGTCCAGTCAGAACGCTCTTTGAACGTGCGGGGTTCAAACGTTATCATCTTCTCGCCAATGAAATTTAGCGGGATCTCCTGCGCGATGATCCCGCCGTTGACGAGTTGGGTCCAATCTTCAGGCTTGTTGAACGTGCGCTGCTCAAACGTTATCATTTTCTCCCCTTTAAAGACCAGGGGAATCTCTTGGGCAATGATCCCGCCGTTTAATAACTCCGTCCACTTATCCGCAGAGTTAAAAGTTCGGGGAATAATCTTTATGACTTCTTCCCCTATTAAGGTCCAGGGAATCAAGGTCTCGGGCATGTCGAAGAAGTCTTCCACCTTCTCAATGCCGAAGGCCGATAAGGGGGACTTCGTCATCGTGAGGAACTGGCTCCAGGCTCGCGCAAGCCCGCCGGACAACCGGTCTATATCGTCCTCGAATACGAAGTTGGGGGCGGCGTCAGCTGAGATTTTAAACTCGAGTCTTTTATTGAGCTTGAGGAAGTCTTCGGCGTTCTCTATACCGAATTCCGCCAGCGTCGACGGACTCATCTCCATAAACTGGTGCCACTTTCGCGGGATCTTCGCCAGCTCCGCAGCCATATTGAAGAGGTGTTCGGCCTGGGTGACGTCAAAGGCCGCCAGGGGGGACGCGCTCATCTCCATAAACTGGTGCCAGTCGCGGGTGAACTTGGGCAAATCCCGGCTCATATCGAAGAAGCCGGCGGCGGTATAAACCCGGAAGAGCCACAACGGCGAACGTTCCATCTCCAGGTACTGATGCCAGTCGCGCTTCATCTTCGGCAGGTCTTTGCTCGTGTCGAAGAGGTGTTCGGCTTGCGTCACGTCGAAAGCCGATAGAGGAGACGCGCTCATCTCCATAAACTGGTGCCAGTCGCGGGTGAACTTGGGCAAATCCCGGCTCATATCGAAGAAGCCGGCGGCGGTATAAACCCGGAAGAGCCACAACGGCGAACGTTCCATCCTGAGAAACTGATGCCAGTCGCGGGTGAACTTGGGCAAATCCCGGCTCAGGTCGAAGAAGTCGCCGGTCGTCTCCACGCCGAAATCCGCCAGGGGAGAGGGGCGCAGGTCAAACACCTCGCTGGTGGGAATTTCGGTCGAGTCCAGCCCCAGTGCCCCGGCAAAGACGTTGTCGATGGAAGCGCCGCCGGGGCGCTGATAGACCGCACCCGCTGCCAGCTTGCCGGCCGAAGTCAGAGTCCCCCCACTTTGCCGCAGACGCAGGAGTTCGGCTTGTTCGGCGCTGGCCAGTGCATCGATGGCCCGGAAAAGGTTTTCGGTGACTTGCGCCTGGGCGAAGGAATCGGGACCGACGCGTTGAAAATCGCGGGCGGCTTGGGCGCGCAGTTGAATCTCTTGCGTGTCGAACTGCGCCCGAATGGCCCGTTCCAGCGGTAACATCACCGCCGAGAGCTTGCCGGCCGCGTCGGTGAGGCCGTCAAATGCATCGCGGATCGAGAAGATACGGGGCACCACATCCGTCAAGAAGTCGACGTCCTTACCAAAAGCGAGATCGATTTGGCGGAAAAAGCCCCCAACCGTCAGGCCCAGTTCGTCCAGAACCCGCCCCGAGCGCCCTTGACCAACTTTAGCGAATTCTCTCGTGAGGTTGTCCAACTGCTCGAACACTGACAGCGGTCCAGCCTGGGGGACTTCCTCCGATCGAATCTGGTCAAAAACCTTCAGGATGGGATCGACGGCTTGCCGCTGGGCCGTTAGAATTTCCTGGCCTACAGCGCTCTGTAGTGAAGCGGAACTGGCTAATCGACCTACGGCATCTTGGATCTCCCGCGTCGTTTCCAACAACTGCCGGGACAACCGGGCATGCTCGTCGCCGGCCAGACCCAACACATCGAGAAACCCATGAATACCCGAGATGGCTGCATCAAAAAATTCACCCTCCAGGACCTGGATGCCGGCCCGTGCGAAGTTCTCCATATTCGGCACCAGGCGCGTGAATACCGTCGAGACCTGTTCGATCTGGCGGACCGTGTCGCTGGGCAGGTAGAGCAGTTTTTCTAGGCCGAATAGACCGGTTGCCTGATCTCTCTTAGCTCTTAGTTCATCCTCTGAAGTCTGGAACCTTTTGCCGATCAGTGAGCGTTCCTGCGCTTGAAGCTCTTTCAGGGCTTCAATTTGTTTTTGAGTGGCCCCCTCCAAGGAGAGCTGGATCTCTTCTTGGACCTGCTGCCACCTTAGAGTAGCCAGGGCGCGTGCCTCTTCCGAATCCATCGCCAACAAGTCGACCTGACGTTTTTTTTCGGCGATCTGGACGGAGGTCTGAAAATTCCGATGCAGTCCGCCCAGGGTCTCGTCCAGCTCATCGACCGGCACGTTCAGTTCCTGTAGGGGGGTCTCCAGGGCCTCAAAAAGGCGATCGATGTCCCCCAGCCGCGCTTCTATGGCCGTCTTAAAGCCGTCCGTTTCAGGCCCCCGTTGCGAAAAGGCGTGGGCTTGGGCCGAGGACTGGCGAAGCGCCAACCCGCCGAGGATGCGCTTCGCTTCAGGCCCCAGTTCCAGAGTCGGCCCAGAGGTCCTGCGAAACGCTTCGGAGGAGGAAGACGGTCGCGGCGAGGGCGGGGCACCTTGCGGGTCGTGCTCCCCGAAAGGAATGGCACGAGTCGCATCCGACGTTGCAGAAACCATCCGATTGAGTGTTCTATCCAATCGTTCCAGGACGGCTGCATCTGGCGCGGCGATCGTTAGAGAAGTTTTGTCGCCGAAAGGAAGGGGCTCTTCTCGCAGCGAGGGCGGGGCACCTTGCGGGTCGTGCTCCCCGAGAAGAGCCCCCCCCGTCTGGAGAAGGGAGCCCCCAGGGAGAGCCCTCAACCCCATGAGGGTCAAGGCGTCGAAGAAATGGCCCCCGGTCAGCGTAGCATCCAGGTCCTGTACCCAACGCTTCATGGCCATGAGGCCACTGACCGCACGGAACGTGGTGTCAGCCAAAAAAGCGACGGCTTTTCCGATACCTTCAACGGTTTCTCGTGCCCCGTCGGAGGCGGCCAGTTCGGTGAGCTGCTCGGTGATCTCGGTCAGGGATGGAATGAGATTGTTACCCAGTTCCCGCTGCAGGCCGCCAAAGGCCGTTTCCAAATCGAGCAGTCGGTCCTTGTACTGGGCCGCCTTTTGCGCCTCCTCCGTAGAAAGAACCGCCCCCAGGCGCTGGGCGTCGGCCAGCAATTCTCGAATGCCGGTCGCCCCGCTCTTCATCAGGGGAATGAGCCCCGTGGCGCTGCGGCCTAAGACACGCGTGATGGCATTGGTGGTCTCGGCGCTTTCGCCGGCCCGTTCAACCGCGTCGGCAATGTCAAAGAACACGTCTTCGGCCGAGCGCAAGCGCCCGTTAGATTGTTCGATTTCTATCCCGAGAAAGGCGAAGGCGTTGCCGAATTCTTTGGCGCCGGTCTGGGCGGAGGCCATCCGTCGCTGCAACCGCACCAGGGAGGGTTCGACCGATTCTATCGAGGCCCCCGAACGTTCGGCGGCAAAGGCCAAGCCCGAGAGCAGTTCGACCGAGAAGCCGGTGCGCTGGCTCATCTTGTCAAACTGATCGCCCACCTCGGCGGCGTGCTGGGCCAAGGAGAGCAAGGCCGCCCCCGCCCCCACCACGGCCGTCAAACCGGCTGCGGCTGCCAAACCGGCCGGGCCAATGGCGCTCAAGGCGGCCCCCATTGGCCCGGCCTGGGCGGCGTACCCGTGTAAGGCGGCCTGACCTTCTTTGGAGGCCGCATTGAGCGCCAGCAACCCTTTAGAAGCCGGCAGAGAAGCCTTTTCGATACGTCTCAGAGCCGCCTGTCCCTTATCCCCCAGTTGCTCTAAAGCGCGTCGGACGGTCTCGTGGTCTTTAACAGAGAGGCGAACAGCTAGCTCACGTGTCGGCATGAGAATTCAGTTGAGCCACCATAGCCCGTTCCACCATCGGTAAGAGATGAATAAGAATTTCTCGGTCGTAGTCCATCGTGTCGGCCACCTGCATCAGCGCCGGCAGGTCAAAACCCAGCACGCCGCCCATGGTAGTGCGCAATTGCCCGCCACAGCGTTCTATTAAGTCCCAGGCTTGGAGACCTTGTTCGCTTTTTAAGACGTGCTCGAAGTAGGGGCAGCGTTCGCCGCCGGTGCCTCTTTTTCCTCGGCTGCAGTCGAGGTCGTCTCGTCGACAGTCGGTGCAGTACTCGAGCCCGCCGCCAGGCTGGAAGTGCCATTCGACGCGGGCTCGAAGCCGTTTCCCTCCTCCACCACCTCGGCGTAGGCCTCCATATATCGGAACCGGAACAGCGTAGCAATGCCCGGAATCAACATGAGGTGGTTGATGTTTTCTTCGGTCAGTTCGGCCGGCTCGTCGTTTTTATCGGCGACCCCTTCCCATTCGAGAATCCCCTTTTGGGCCAGGCCCTGAATGTAGAAGAGCGCTTCCAGGCCCTCCTCCATGTCCGGGTCCTCTAAATCGGGCAGGTCGATCACCTCGGCGCCGGTGGCCTGGAGTGCTTCGTAGTCTTCCTCCAGCTTTTGCTGATTGCGCCGCGCATACGCCCGGGCCGCCTGGTCGATCAAGGTGGTGTAGGGTTTGACTTTGATCTGGACCCCCAGCGCCAGCTCCAGCGTGTGGGGGTCCTTGGGAAGTACAAGTCGAATCATGGGTTGCCGCCCTTTCGGTGATAGATTTAAGCGTAGCTTGAAACGTCGTTGATCAACACGACCTCCAGCATTTCGCCCTCGCCCGAGTCGTCGGCGCCCTGGAAATTGAAGTCCTGCGAGATGCCGCCCGACCCGTCGACCGAAGGCTTGTTTCTTTCCAGGTGGATTTCCTGACCGGCGAGGGTCAGCTTGTTGCTGGCGTCGATGGTGTAGATCAGATCCAGATCGATCGGCGTGTCGGCGACCGCGTCGTCATACAGCGTCGTCGAAGCGAAGCGCGTCGAGAG
>Ga0114899_1001241_pt1 | contig 15336 bp, 13 predicted proteins | sample MalvireepMed_215_FD_83497 | JGI IMG/M metagenome (GOLD analysis project Ga0114899, IMG submission 83497) | Marine viral communities from the Global Malaspina Expedition - Malaspina viral metaG DeepMed_215 | ecosystem: Environmental > Aquatic > Marine > Oceanic | place: Mediterranean Sea... | reverse complement strand
CGACCAAGAAAAACCTTGCAATACAAAACACCAGAATCTTTAATGAGAGCACACCTGCTGAACCTAAGTCGCAGAATGCGTGATGCACTTCAAACCTGAATCTAAGAAGTGTAACTACGTAGTGTCACTGAACATAGACGCAAACTTCCTTTTCTTTTACTAACAAAATCAAAGAGTTATAAGTTAGGTGGCGTCATAGTTACAGAAAACTTGATTATAACTACTTATATAACTAGTATTTTATTTGTAGGCTAATTTAAGGCGCAACTATGAATACTCAACAGAAACCCAAACTAATGTGGCAGGTCAGATCTGCAATTCGAACGCTTAATTACTCCTTGTGTACCGAAAAGAGTTACGTTTACTGGATAAAGTACTTCCTTCATTTTCATCAATTAAAACACCCGTTAGAAATGGGGGCGATTGAAGTAAATGATTTTCTTAGTCACCTTGCAGTTAACAGTAATGTCGCACCTGCTACTCAAAACCAGGCTTTATGTGCCTTAGTTTTTTTATACAAACGAGTTTTAAATGCACCACTACCAGAAAATTCAATTAATGCTGTAAGAGCCAAAAGACATCGAAATTTGCCTGTGGTGCTTTCATTACCAGAAGTTAAAATACTTTTAGATAATATGAGGGGCTTGCCTAAATTAATGGCGCAAATAATCTATGGCACAGGATTAAGAAAAAACGAAGTTCATCGGCTTAGAGTGAAGGACGTCGATTTCGACCGTAATCAAATTACCGTCAAAAGAGGAAAGGGAGGAAAAGATCGTCCATTGCCACTGCCGCAAAATTGTAAAACTGAACTGAAGCTGCAATTAGAATTTGTTGAACAATTATTTCTCAAGGATCAAAGAGATGGCGTAAATGGTGTCGAGTTACCTTATGCGATCGAAAGAAAATATCCAAACGCCGGAAAAAGTTTAGGATGGCAGTGGATTTTCCCTAGTTTAAAATTAAGTACCGACCCTCGAACTTTGATACTTCGCCGCCATCACGTTCATCCGACGGTATTCTCTAAGTATGTGAATAAATCAGTGACCCAATCAAAGATCACCAAGCATGTAACGGCTCACGTTTTCAGGCATAGTTTTGCGACTCATTTATTAGAATCAGGCGCTGACATTAGAACCGTGCAAGAGTTGCTCGGTCACAATGATGTAAGAACCACTCAAATTTATACACATGTATTAAATAGGAATCCAAGCGGAACTTTAAGCCCGTTAGATAAGCTTTAATTATGCTTCTAATTTATAAAATAGTAGTGTTGCGTTGACCAGTTGAATTCGTTGGACATTTGAGCCTGTCATTGTTTAAACAGTGAATGATAACTCAGTCGTTTATTTAATCCGCGCCATAAAATATGAGTCGACAAATTTTCCATTTTTGAATGCATAATTTTTGGCTGTGCCTTCAATCTCAAAACCGAATTTTTTGTATAAATTAATTGCACTTGTATTATCACAATAAACTTCAAGCTCAACTCGATTAATATTAAGCCAGTTGTCAGTCATGTCTAACGCTGACTTTAATAACGCTGAGCCAACCCCTTTTCCTACATGGGCGCTTGAAACCCCCATGCCAAAAGTTGCAACGTGTTTACGTCTTGGTCTATCCATTGAAAATAAAGTGAGCTGACCTATAACTTCATCATTTTCAATTGCAACCAGACTATGTTTATTGTCTGAAACACTCTTAAGTCTGTCTTCCCAAAGTTCATCGGACTGAAATGGCAACTGCAATGTATTGCTAAAGGCGTGCTCTTGTTGATAAATCGCTTTGATGCCTTGTAAATCTGATAATTTACTATGTCTAATAATCATTGCTACCCGTACTTCCATTTAAGCTAAGTTTTAAAATAGTCTGCCGTAGTAATTTAAATCAACGACCTCATTCTTAGTCGTTTTGTAATCTCTTCTTATAGTACCTTCTAGCTCGAATTTGTTTTTAAGCGCCACACCGATGCTAGACAAATTTTCACTATTGGCTCGGCACAAAATTTTCTTGAAGCCAAACTCATCCGATACATAGTCCATTACCAGCGCAAGCGCTTTTGATGTGATCCCTTTTCCTTCATAAGCTTTATCAATCAAATAACCAACTTCTGCTTTGGGTACATTCCAGTCAACATTTTTTATGTCGACTAATCCAACAAATGAATTATCTTCTTTAAGGCTGACAACAAAAGGAAAGTAACTCTTATCTTCTATTTTTTGTTTGATCACTTCGCAGTAGGCTTGCGTATCTTTGAGTGTCTTAGTTTTCGATACTGTTCCGGCAAAATAATCTTCAAATCGATCTCGGTTAGAATCGATTAAATTATAAAATGAATCGCTATCTTTAGTTTCTAACAATGAGATCTGAAACTTATCGAACTCTATTTTCATTCTAACTTATTTCCTTTGTTCTTCTAATACTGAATAAATATAAGCATCATGCCATTGCTCATTCACTTTAAAGTGCGACTTAAGAGTACCCTCTTTCTTCATACCAAGCTTCTCCATTAATCCCCACGAGGCTTCATTGTCGGTTAAACATAAAGCGCTTACTTTGTGCACATTAACTTGTTTGAATAAATAATTAATAAAACTAGCGCTGGCTTCAAAAGCATATCCTTTAGCTTGATAGTTTTTGTTAATACGATAGCCTATTTCGCCAATTTGACTATCAACATTAGTAAACTTAAACATCAGCTCACCAATTAACTTCTGCTCATCCTTGAGCTCTATTGCCAACATAAGCTTCGAATTTTCTTGTCTATTCCAAGGTAATATCGATTGTTGTAACTTCTCTTTTGCTTGCTCTCTTGTCAGCGGTTTACCGATAAAGCGACTCACATCGGGATCACCTCTATGTTCAAAAGAATCCTCAAGATCGCTCATAGTTAAATTACGCACAATTAATCTTTCAGTTTCTAATATCATATTGCTCTCCTCCCCTTGCTATCGTTATAAACAAACAATTAGCTAACTGACTCTATTGCATAATTAGTCGATCGCGCTTTATTTCGTAGGTACATCAACCCCCAGTTAACTGCCAGTAGAAAACTAACAATCAAATAAAATATTCCCATCGATTTGATGTCGTTTATCCATAGTTTATTCACTAATACCGCCAACGCTGAAAAAACAAACATATCCGTTGCGCCACAAAGTGCATTAACGGTTCCAGCCTTGTGGCGAAACGGTTCTATCAGTAGATGCAGACTGCAAGGAAAATAAGCACCAGCGCTGATCATAAACAAAGTATAAGCGGTTAAAGTGGTGGTTAAAGAAAATGGCAATAGCGTTAACATGCCACCAGCGATAAATAATAATGGCCAAAATAGCGCAAGCATATTTTCATAAGATGTATATTTTTGAAGTACTCTTGTAATTGAAGTGCCCAAGATTAGCCCAAGTGCAGGGATCATTATGTACACACCATAATCTTGAGCCGATAAAGAAAGTTTCTGCTGTAATTCAAACGGTAAGAAAGTCGCCGAACTTAAGAAGACCATTGTTGGTAACCATTTAAACAAAGAAGGTGTCACAAATCGTGGGTCGATAAATAGGTTTTTATATTCGATTAATACCTCCACCATTGAAGGCTTAATGCGTTGCATATTTCGTTTAACCAGTAATTTAAAACCAATCCACCAGGTGATCACCAGATAGACTCCGACCAAAATAAACAAAACCTGCCAGCTGGCTTCCGTTGTTACCCAGCCACCGACCAAAGGTGCAATTAAAGAAACAACACTCGCAGCAACCGCAAGACTCGCCATCGCTTTTTTTAATTCCGAACCATCTAAATTATCACTCAGCATTGTTCTACTGACGATGACAGGAGCGCCTGCGCCTATTCCTTGCATTACCCGCCCGATAGCCAACATGGTTGGAGATACCGCGGTAGCACAAACAAATGTACCTAAGATAAAAACAGCCTGTCCAATTAAGAATATTTTTTTTCGTCCAGCATAGTCCGACCAAGGGCCAAATAGTAACTGTGATAAGCCGAAGCCAATAAAATACAACATGATGATCTGCTGCGCTTCGACGTTACTAATATCAAAATATAGCGCTAACTCAGGCAGAGCCGGAAAAAAGATTTGGCTCCCAAACTGAGCGCAAGATAGTAAAAGAATGGCTAAGAATAACTGCATGCAGCCCCCCTTAGGTGCTGTGAATTAATCAACTCAGCTAGTCTATTGTTTATTTACTGGAATAAAAATGGTGTAATAGGTAAAACATTAAGTCCTGACAGGAATTAATATGGATTGGCTAACTGCAACTAAGAGCTTTCAATTATTAGTGGAACACGGCAGTTTCACTGCGGCGGCTGATGTCGCTGAAGTATCCCCTTCTGCCATGAGTAAACGGATTGAGTGGCTAGAAAAGCAGCTTGGCGCGACTTTATTTATTCGAACCACCCGTCAAGTTAATTTAACCGAAGTCGGCTCGGAGTTTTTACCTAAAGCTAAAAGCTTTCTGAAACAGTTCGACTCTATGGTTAGTGATACTCGGCAGAGCTCCAGCCAGCCATCTGGCCTACTCAAAATTGCGGCCACTTTAATTGCCGGTAGTTCACTTTTAATGCCACATATCAAACAGTTCTTGGCGTTATATCCGGAAGTAAAAATTCAATTGGATGTGTTGCCTTTTGGGGATGTTCCCGACCTTGAGCATGACTTAGTTATTTGCCGGAAATATGAGAACTTTAATTCTACCGCCCATAAAGGTGCTCATTTAATTAGTTATGATATTGGTCTATATGGCTCGCCCGAATACTTGAGCAGTCACCCAACGATATCTTGCATTAGCGATCTAGCCCAACACAAGATGATCATGACCAATCATTTTAGAAAAATAGGCAAGATTGAATTTACCAATGGAAAGTACTATCCGCTATCCAACTATAATTTTGTTACTGATAACGTCGAAGCACTACTCTACGCAACAATTAACGGCATGGGTCTTTTATTTGCGTCCCCATTATACCTGAAGTCAGAATTAGAACAGGGACTTTTAGTGCCTATTTTGCCGCATTTGGAAACTGCCGAAATGCAGCTGTGGGGATTTTACCCAAGCAGTGAGTTTATACCGCTAAAAACCCGTTTATTTTTGGATTTTTTAAAACAGAGGTTATAACTAGAATTAACTCAAAATACTTATGTCAGCTTGATCCCAGATAAGCATAGATATATTAATAAGTCTCCTATTCAATACTATAATTCATTTTATTGGGATAAAACCTACCCATAAGTTAAAAAAAGGGTCTACCAAGGACTTAACATGCCGAGCATTAAAAACCATTTTGGTCTAAAAAATAAATTCTTATTAGTATTTGGTGGTATGTTTTTGGTTATATCATCAATAAGTATCTATCTAGGTATATCTTCACTTAACCAGGCAAAAAAAGCATCTCAAGATATAGGACAGACAACACTTCTAAAACAGATTGAACAATATTATGGTGACTACACAAATGCACAAAAAGAGACCCTAGAACTGTTAATAAAGAGCATCGAAGATGATGTCATCAATCTACAAAACTATACGGTTAGCCTCTACCAAAAACAGGCGCTTATTAATACAAAAGAATACTGGGATTCGCAACAACATTTAATTCATCTTGAGAACAACCAACTTACCGACATAAACACGGACATTTCAACCCTTTGGTCGCCAACTTGGATGGATGTTAATCAAAAAGTAATTAAAAAAATTGAGATCAGTGCTTATCTTAACGAATATTTCAAACCATTATTGGATAGAAATGAGAATACGATTGCTAACTATTTTTTAGGCACTGAAGGTTTTTTGCGATATTACCCAAGAGTGGACATGCTAAGTATATTTCCACCAGACTTTAGAACCCTCGATGATATTTATTTTTTGCCTGCGACACCGGCAAAAAACCCAGAAAGAAAATTGGTTTGGACACCACTATATAAAGATCCTGCAGGACAAGGGTGGATGGTCAGCGCAATCGCGCCTATTTATGTCGACGATAAATTTATTGGTGTTGTTGGCACTGATATGACGTTGAATAAACTGGTTCAACACTATATTAACGAGAGTAGCGACAACGATAGCTACTCAATCTTATTAGACAAGAAATTTAAACCTATCGCCATTCCGAAAAAAGCAATGAGGGATATCTATCAGCAAGAACTAGCTGATAATAGTGAAACAATATCTTATTCATTATTAGAGTATCAATCGGACTTCAAAGATTTTTTTAATGAAATATCCAATTCAGAAAAAGGATTTAAGCGAGTTAAGTTAAGCGATAGAAATGTCTATATTTCATTTGTCCGGCTCAATAAACTTGATTGGTTATACGCAATCATTCAAAGCGAAGAAGATATGATGAGTATCACAAAAAATTTAAACTCTGAAATTGATGCCATTATCAGCGGACTTATTATTAACTTGAGCATACCAATGCTTATAGTTTTTACCATATTGATGGTTATATTTTCTACTTTTACTAATCGTTTTTTAAGGCCTATCATACAGCTTTCAAAAGTGACTCGAAAAATTTCTTCAGGCAGACTCGATCAAAAATTCTCCATCAAAGCAAAAGATGAAATTGGTCAACTGGTCAGTGATTTCTCTGCTATGCAACAGTCTATTCACGCCCATCAATTTAGCCTTAAGAAGCAGCTAAAATTCCAGCAATTGTTAATGGAGACCGTCAACACCCCAATTTACATTAAGGATAACAAAGGGATATTTATTGACTGCAACAGTGCGTTCTCCACATTCATTGGTAAAAAGAAGAATGATATCATCGGACATGACATGGGGAGGATTGTTGACCACAAATTCCTCACTGAAAACTATAAGAGTGACAGTAAGTTAATTAAAGAAGGCGGAAGCCACTCTTTTATTGTGCAATTACCAAATGCTTCGGGTGAGCTTAAAGACCTCGCATTCTTAAAAAACACTTATATTGAAGAAAGTGACGAAGTTAAATGGATTGTAGGAACGTTTTTTGACATTACAGAGCTAAACCAAGCAAAAAAGAAGACCGAAGACTTCAATTTAAAATTAAGAGTTAAAGTCGAAGAGAGAACACAGGAATTGGAGAGCATTAATACTCAACTGGAATCATCTTTATTAGCATTAAACAAGACTCAAAGTAAGTTAATTGAGTCTGAGAAAATGGCCAGCTTGGGTGGGTTGGTTGCTGGAGTTGCTCATGAAATTAATACTCCGGTTGGCATCGGCCTTACGGGTACTTCGTGTCTATTAGATGAGACTAAAAAAATAAATGAACTTTATGCCAAAGACAATATAACTCAACAAGACTTTGAGAGATTTTTAGAGACTACGCTCGACTTAGCTAAGCTAATTTTTGCTAACATGAATAGGACGGCAGACTTAGTTAAAAGCTTTAAACAGGTAGCCGTTGACCAAACATCAGAGAGTAAGAGAGAGTTTGATATTGGCTTGTATATTGATGAAGTTCTAATGAGCATTAACAATATTATTAAGAAAAATCAGGTTTCAGTTCAAGTCAATTGTCCTAGCGAACTAGTAATTCTGAATTACCCTGGTGCGTTATCTCAGGTGATTACAAACCTAGTCTTAAACTCGATAGCCCACGGCTTTACTCAACATAGTAAAGGACATATAACAATCGATATACTTCATAAAAGCGACAAATTGGTCATCATTTATAAAGACGACGGCAAAGGCATTAGTAAAGAAAACCTGCCAAAAATATTTGACCCATTCTTTACTACAAGCAGAGAGTTTGGTGGAACAGGGCTTGGACTAAATATTATCTACAACATTATATCAACAAAGCTCAGTGGCACTATCTCGTGTACAAGCCAAGAAGGTAAAGGGGCACAGTTTGACATTACTTTAGATTTAAATAAAACGATTCAAAATCACTAATCTAGTGGCTGATAGCAATAATCTTTTCTATACTTATTTAACTTAACCATATTCCAGTGATGAATGAGTATATCATTAGATTAAACGGTCGATTTTTCGGGCATAAATGTGACAAAACTTAAATTTTTTGAATCTAATAATGACAATTTACGAGTACATAATACTCCTTGGAAAGTCGTCATCTCTGATGATGACGAAGGCGTTCATTCGCTCACTAAAATAGTATTAAAAGATTTTGAGTATAAAAATAAGAAAATTGAGTTTATTAGCGCCTATAGTGGAAGCCAAACGATTGATATTCTTAAAGAATCTAACAATATCGCACTGGTTTTATTGGATGTTGTTATGGAGACAGACGACGCGGGCCTAGTTACGGCAAAAAAAATACGTGAAGAACTAGACAATCAAGCGATTCAAATTATATTAAGAACTGGTCAACCAGGAACCGCGCCAGAAACAGACGTGGTAATCAACTTTGCTATCAATGATTATAAAGAGAAAACCGAGTTAACTTCACAGAAATTGATCACTTCTATCGTTACAGCATTGAGGTCCTATGAAAACATTCGTGCTCTTGAAAAGAATAAACATGGCCTAAATGAAATAATTAAGACGACCGACACAATCTTCACACGTTCGAATTCAGATAAATTCAACACGACAATTTTATACCAGATTATTTCGTTATTAAAACTAAGCCACCACCCTGATGTAAAACATAAATTCAATGGAATATCTTTTGAGTCTAATGGCGGAAACTTTAGAATGCTCGACTCTATTGGCTCTTTCAGCAATGTAAAGTCATTCATTCAGTTAGACGAAGATGTCAAAGCAAGTATTAATCAAGTCATATCTGAAAAACAAAGTGTTATGAAAAACAACATTTATATTGGATTCATTGATTTAGGCAATAATGTTTACAATATCTTCTATGTATCGGGCTGTGAAAGTATTGATGAAATTGACCGAAGCTTAATTGATATCTTTTTCCGTCACTCCTCAATTGCTCTAAAAAATTTATATCTGCATCAAGAAATGTTCACGACTCAAAAGTCTCTCGTTGAAATGTTAGGGGACGTAATTGAAACACGCTATCACGACGCACCAAGACACGTAAAAAGAGTCGCGGAGACATCTTATTTATTGGCGATAAAGTCTGGAATGTCTGAAGAAGAAGCCAGAATTTTTAGATTGGTATCACCTATGCATGATATCGGCAAAATAGGCATTTCAGACGCCATATTGATGAAAAAGGGAAAGTTAACCGACGAAGAATTTACCATAATGAAAGAGCACACAACGATAGGCTATGACATATTAAAAAGCCTTAGTGGCAACTCCCTGCACGTTGCCGCCTTAGTCGCCTATGAACACCATGAAAAATGGGATGGAACCGGATATCCGCAAGGTTTAAAAGGCAATGAGATTAGTATTTATGGACGAATAACTTCGATAGCCGATATTTTTGATGCGCTGGCTAATAAGCGTTGTTATAAAGATGCGTGGAGCCTAGAGCAAATTACAGGTTATTTTCAAGATAATAACGGCACAACGTTTGACCCAAGTCTTTTAAAAATATTTTTTGATAATATCGACGATGTTCTACAAATCCAAATTGATTATTCTTCAACTGCGGTTGAATAATATCCAATCATTGGTACCCAGTTAGAAGAACGTAATATCATCTTCTTGACTGTCGACTGATTGTATTTTTTCTGAAGCGAGTAACGTCTCGTACATATGCAGCTGGTTTCGTCCATTTTCTTTTGCATAATAAAGCGCTTTATCGGCACGTCCAAGCGTATCAGACGCGCCAGACTCTAACTCTAGGTGGGTGAAGCCGATACTGACAGTCACCGAGTCTAATAATGGAAACTGATACTGTGAGGTTATTTTACGAAACCGCTCTAACACCATTTCAGCATCAGCCCGTTTTATATCAGTTAAAAGCACCACAAACTCTTCTCCGCCATAACGGTATAGCAGATCGCTATCGCGGAAAGTATTGAGCATTAGGCGAGAAAACTGCAGTAAAATTTCATCACCGTGCAAATGACCAAAGTTATCGTTTACTTGCTTAAAATGATCGATATCTAAAATAGCCAGATAATAATCTGTCTCATTATTTCTACGTTGATTTTGTGAGTTGACTCCAAAGATTTCTAAAAATTTATTTTCCATCGCCTGACGATTACCGAGCTTGGTCAATTGATCATGATTAACTCTGGAGATCAGGTTGTACTGATTAATATAAACACGACATAAGCACTCGATCTGACTTTTTATCACACTAGTCAGCATTTGATTAACCACTAAAGCAAGCGGCTTTTCTTCATCAATCGGCAATTCAAATCTGGTGTTTTTTTGTTCGCCAAAATAGGATTCATCTGCCCGACCTAGTCGCACCTCAGTGCTAGCTCCAAGATCAGCACCAAATTCAGTTCCAGAACCTGATACAATTTCAGTAACCAAGCCTACTAAGCAATCATTCAGTTCAAGCAAGCTACCCGCTTGAGTCAACTGAACAAAATGCTCACAGTCACAAACAGGCTGCTTTTGTTGGTGTTTGTCTTTTTCACTTAACATTCAATACATCACTTATTCTGTTGATTTCTTTACATAAATATTAATTATTTTGTTTCTAGTAATGCGATAGTCTAATATTTAACACAATAAAGGTTTATCACTTAAAAAGACACTCATATGACTCACACAAAAAGACCACTCTATATTCGATACGCTGGCCCCATGTTACTCGAAACCCCTTTGTTGAATAAAGGTAGCGCATTTAGCGTGAAAGAAAAACAGGCGTTTAACTTAGAAGGATTGCTACCTTGCGCCATTGAAACCATCGACGAGCAGTGCCAAAGAGCTTACAAGCAATACTCTCGGTTTGAATCGGATTTAGATAAACATATTTATTTACGCAATATTCAAGACACTAATGAGACCCTCTATTTCAAACTGATCACCGACCATTTAGAAGAAATGATGCCGATCATTTATACGCCGACCGTTGGCTTGGCCTGTCAGAAATTCTCTAAAATCTATCGAAGGAAACGTGGTTTATTCATCTCTTACCCTGATCGAGAACGCGTCGATGAGATGCTACAAAACGCGACTAAACAAAACGTTAAGGTCATTGTAGTAACAGATAGTGAGCGCATACTAGGGTTGGGAGACCAAGGTATTGGTGGCATGGGGATCCCCATAGGCAAACTGGCGCTCTACTCTGCCTGCGGCGGCATTAGCCCTGCTTATACTTTACCTGTGACATTAGACGTAGGAACCAATAACCAATATTTGCTCGACGACCCTTTCTATATGGGCTGGCGTAATAAAAGGATCACCGGTGATGAATACACTAAATTTGTTGATAGCTTTATTCAGGGAGTACTCAAACGCTGGCCAAATGCGCTAATCCAATTTGAAGACTTTGCCCAAGCCAACGCGACCCCACTGTTGAAAAAATATCAGGATAAACTTTGTTGTTTTAACGATGATATCCAAGGTACCGCAGCTGTCACCGTTGGTACATTGCTGGCCGCTTGCCACGCCCAAGGCACCGACCTGAAAGATCATCGAGTGGTATTTGCAGGCGCCGGCTCTGCTGGTTGTGGAATTGCAGAGCAAATTGTCGCGCATATGGTAAAAGATGGCATCAGTGAATCTCAGGCTATAAGCCAAGTATTTTTAACCAATAGTAAAGGCTTACTAACTGATGATATGGATTTACGTGATTTCCAGCAGAAATTTGCAAAAAACAAGTCAGAGGTTCAGAGCTGGAATAAAGATGGTGGCTATATTTCTTTACTCGATTTAACCCGTGAAGCAAAACCGACCATTATGATCGGTGTTTCTGGCGTTTCAGGATTAATGAGCGAAGAAGTAATCCGCACTATGTATAGTGATTGTAAAAAACCAATCATCTTGCCGTTATCTAACCCAACCTCAAAAGTAGAAGCCTTACCAGAAGATGTTATTAAATGGACCGAAGGTAACGCCACAGTGGCAACTGGTAGTCCTTTTGACCCAGTTGAATACGCAGGCAAATCCTACCCGATAGCCCAATGTAATAACAGTTACGTTTTCCCCGGAATTGGTCTCGGCGTGATCGCCAGTGGGGCAAAAAGAGTTACCAATGCGATGTTTATGACTTCAAGCGAAGCACTAGCTGAATGCTCACCTTTAGTCACAGGAGATAATGACAAGTTATTACCTGACCTATGTGAGATCAGGGACGTTAGTCGCTATATCGCAGTTCAAGTAGGTTTAAAAGCCATGGAAGAAGGTGTTGCAACTCGGGTTGACAGAGAAGTATTAGAGCAATCGGTAGAAAAGAATTTCTGGATGCCTGAGTATCGAGAATATCGCAGGACGCCGTTTTAGGCGCCGGTTGCGGAGCTGCAAATAACAACCCAATCCAGCAAGCCCAGACAGTTTTAACGTCGTTAATATTATCTGGGTTTTAGTTGTTCAAAAAATAATCAACAAAACTCACTGGTTAGACCTATACTTTAACGTGTGAAAATATTTATTCGCTAAAGGAATTGCTTAATGTCTGACCAATCAATTAATCACAGCTGGACGCAGTCTCAATATTGGCTCGCGTTCAGCCTGTTATTTCTAGTATTTTGCAGTTTTAAAGCTAGTGCCAATCCAACAAAAGTTCACCTTCAAAAATTTGAGTACGCCATTTTTTATGTCGAAACAGAAGGTGATTTTGTAGTCCCTGTCGAAGTAGATGCACCTTTCGTTTATTCCTGGAGTGAACCTAGAGGTTCTGTTAAAGGAGAAATATCAGATATTTGGCGTTTTTTAAAAATTAAAACTGAGATCCAATATTCTTACTCTGAAATTGAAAGTACATTGATCAACCATGTCGCCTCAAAAGGCTGGGAATTACACGATTTAGAAATCACCAGCGTTCCGCTACCTAACGGCAGTGTCAGGTTTCGCACCGCTTACCGTTACATTTTCAAACGAAGTATTTAATCTTAGTCGTTTTATTCAGCGGCTAGAATTAACTAATCAATAAGATTAGTTCTAACTTCTAGTGAGCTGTGTAAAGTTTTATGCACCGGACATCGGTCAGCAATCTCCAGTAGTCTTTGTCGCTGCGACTCACTGAGATCGCCTTTTAAGCTAATATATTTTTGCAAGACTTCGATTTTTGACGTTTTTTCATCGCAGCTTTCACAGTCAAGGCTGTGCTCGCGAGAATGTTCAAGCTCAACTCGAACATCATCCAAAGGGATCTTTTTACGATTGGCATACATTCGAATAGTCATCGATGTACAAGTCCCTAATGCAGCTAATAAGTGCTCGTAAGGATCAGGACCTAGATCTAAACCTCCGACTTTGGTTGGTTCGTCCGCTAACCAGACATGATTATCAGCGATCACTGTTCGAGTAAATTGCTTGTTTTTTTCTTCAATTAGCACATGGCCTTTACTAACCGAAATCCCTTGTTGTTCAGTTTTTAGGTTCACTTTCAAATAACGGCTCGCCCAAGTGGCAATGGTCTCTGCTACATATTTAGCATCATCAGCATTTGTCAGTAAATGGTCGGCCTTATCCAAACTAACAAAACTTTTAGGATGTTTGGCGTTACGATAAATTTTTTCCGCCTCACTAATTGCAACCGTTGTATCCACTGGCGAATGAAATACTAATAACGCTTTTTTTAATTGCGAAATATTATCGCTTTGATGATGCCTGTCCAAATCATCTAAAAATTGTTTTTTGATGATAAAACTTCGACCAGCCAATTTTACCTCGGCTTTCCCAACTTTTTCGATGGTCGCGATATCACAAGAAAATTGTTTTGAAACATGGTGGGGATCAGAAGGTGCACCGATGGTGACTACACCTACGGATTCAGGAATTTGTGCTGCACCCGCTAAAACCGCTGCACCGCCTAAACTATGACCAACTAGAATTGCAGGCGCTTGATAATGCTCTCTTAAATAGTCTGCGGCATATACCAAGTCTTGTACATTACTGGAAAAATTAGAGTTAGCAAAATCACCATCACTGCTACCAAGCCCTGTAAAATCAAACCTCATTACTGCATAACCCCGGGACACAAGCGCGCGAGCAATGCGTGAAGCTGCAACCACATCTTTACCGCAAGTAAAACAGTGGGCGAATACTACAAAGGCCGATGGCTTTTCATCTGGCAACTCTAATAAAGCCGCTATTTTTAAGTTATCAGTTCCTGGGAATTCTACTTTCAATCTGCGTTTGCCCACTTCACTTCTCCAGATGTTTGAAAATCAATAGTTAAAGATAGACGGCTTTTAGGTGGTATATGTTACAGCTAAAAAATGGTATCGATATTTGACCCGGCTAATCGCATTCCTCAGCATCATAATACCAAACGTTTTTAATCAAATTTTCTTCACCTTTATTTTTAGAAAATTCATAAACCGATAAACTACAAGCACTCGATTTTTTGCCATCACGAATCGCGGTAGATTTTTCGATTGCAGAAACGAAACTGCCGTAAGACGATATCCCAGATAAACTTGAATGAGATTTTTTTGCTCGTGAAAAATGACCTTTCAGCGCCTTAGTTAACTCCGCTTTACTTTTCGTTTCTACACTCACATTATTGTTCGACACACTCATCCAATGAATATTGTGTGTGGTATATTTCATCATCTCCGTTAAATTTTTCTGGTTATAAGCCGTAACATAACGAGAAATAATTTCGGCATTGTCATTCTGCGCTTGTTTAGTTCTGTTGAAATTAATATCGAAGCCTTTATTATTTTTTGCACTGACACTCGCCTTAATTTGATCGGTTGAGATTTTTTGATACTCAATCACTTGCGGGAAATCGTGAGTGGCGTTCTTAAATCTCAAATGTTTATCCGAACACTCAATTAACTTAAAGGCGACAGGCAACTCGTTTTGTGGCGGCTTAGCGACAAAAAAAATCTCGCCTGCCATTTTAATGATGCGAAGGCTTTCAACAAATGGCGATTTATTATTATTTAAGCTAATCGTTTTACCAATACCTTGCAATTGACCCGCACCGGTCATTTTCCAAGATTCTAAAACCAACGTTTTTTCACCTTTAGACTGCCACTCACCTAACAGCCAATGAGCTGAAACAACATTACTACAAGAGCTCTCTTCAGCCGCTTCAACTTGAACACTAAGACCTAACAAAAGAGCTGAGCTAATAAGTAAAGTAATCACATTTTGATATTTGCCCACATCAACCTCTCAAATTTAAACTTGAATTAAACCACTTCTTGGCATACAAATTAGGCCATCATTGGTTGCAATTACCAATACCTTTTCATCAATCGATATAACCTCACCCGCTTTAATCGTGTGCGGACAAACGACACCTTCTGCAGCGGTGATTAAAAAAGATTGTCCTTGTACTTCAGAGTAAACGCCTAAAGTGCCAAAAGCCCTAAAT
>Ga0114899_1001234_pt1 | contig 15429 bp, 21 predicted proteins | sample MalvireepMed_215_FD_83497 | JGI IMG/M metagenome (GOLD analysis project Ga0114899, IMG submission 83497) | Marine viral communities from the Global Malaspina Expedition - Malaspina viral metaG DeepMed_215 | ecosystem: Environmental > Aquatic > Marine > Oceanic | place: Mediterranean Sea... | reverse complement strand
ATTTTAGATAAAAGTGAGATCTTGGAGAGATGGAAAAAGATATTAGTTTAAAAGATACAACAAATTTTCTTATAAATTGTATCTCTGATACAAAAAGGCTGAAGGATAGCAGTAAAGTTTTAGGATCTTTAGATATTCCTTTTACTAGATTTGAAGCAATCAAGCATAAGAGAAGTGTCGTAGGATGTGGGATGTCCCACCTGTCTCTTTTGTCAAAAATTAAACCTGGGACTTTAATATTAGAAGATGATATAGCAGGTACATCTGTTGCACAAAATGTGATGCATTACCCAGAGGAGGCAGATGCAATATATTTGGGGGTGTCTAATCACGGATACATTAGAGTGGTTCCTATAGGTCATAGGCACACTGTTTTAGCTACTCAATATTCACCAAATTGGAAGCGGGTATTTAATATGTGTTCAACGCACGCTATATTGTATCTAACACAAAGTTACATAAATACTGCGAAACAAGTAATTGAGTCTTGTTTAGAAAACGATATAGCGTTTGATGTGGGGCTAGCGTCCATACATAGGCATTTTAATATATTAACTCCAAATGATCCTTGGTTTTATCAAACAGGACAAGAGGCTTTTACTAACCTCACATTAGAAGTATGATTTCTTTTAGACCAGGATATTATGGGTGGCTTGGAAATCAAATGTTTCAGTATGCCACAACGTTTGCCCTTAGCAAAAGAATAGGAACTTCTTGTAGCTTTCCTGAGAACAAACCTAATCTACATGATATTTTTACTCTGTCTGCGAAGAAGATTTTTTCTCCCCCTGATTATATGTACGCTGAGAGAAAATTTCATTTTACACCTCTTCCAACGGACTATGAAGATTTAATGATTCATGGTTATTTTCAGTCCGAGAAGTATTTTTCTGATTGTAGAGATGATCTAAAATCAGAATTTCGTCTTCGTGACCCAAAGTATTCTGAAAAATTAGATGACGATTATATTGGGATCCATGTTAGGAGAGGTGATTATCTTACTTATTCGTTGATACACCCAGTATGCTCTATGCAATATTATGAGGAGGGATTGGCATCCCTTCCTGATAAACCTGTAAAAATATTTTCAGACGATCCTGAGTGGTGTGTTAAACATTTTAAGGGTGATAGGTTTAATATATGCACTGGAAATTTTATAGAGGATTTTGAATTGATGAGTAAGTGTACCTATAATATCATAGCAAATAGCAGCTTTAGTTGGTGGGCGGCATGGTTGTCTAACAGTAAAAAAGTTATAGCTCCAAAGAAGTGGTTCGGACCTAAGGGTCCAGGTTCTAGCAAGGATATAATTCCTAGCGAATGGGAGATACTATAGTGCATTTTAAAATAGTGGTGTGTGGACGGAATGTCAGTTTGTACATAAAACGATGTTTAGAGAGTATTTTAAATCAAACTTATATTGATTACCAAATTATATGTGTGGACGATGCTTCCGAGGATGTGGAAGAGTTTAAAGAGATAGTAGCTCCCTATTTAGAAAAGTATCCTGAAAAAATTAAAGTTATTTATAATACGGAACGGCTATACCCCCTTCAAAATCATGTCAAGGCTATCGCTGCTTTTTGTAGAAATAGTGAAGACGTAGTAGTTACAGTAGACGCAGACGACACCTTGTTCTCTAAAAATTCTTTAAGAAGATTATGTGAGGTGTATAAATCTGGAGAAGTATGGATGACCTACGGAAATTACGCCAGCGAATCAAATGGAGAAATTAGAAAGGTGCATGAAATTGAGGGGGATTTGGATAGAAGAAATAAAAATTGTTATATCTCTCATCTGAGAACTTTTAAGAAACATGTCTATGATAAAATTGAACTGGAAGATTTTCTTGATGTAGATGGAGATTATTTTAAAGTAGCAGCGGACTTAGTATTAATGTTCCCCATCATGGAGATGTCAGGTCGTGCCCATGTGCGTTACATTCCTGATCCCCTTCTTTTATATAATGATTTAAATACTTATGGTGAAAGTAAGCTATTTTTGTCTGAACAGGTTAGAGTTGATAATTTATTAAGACTTAGAGAAAGATATCAAAAGGTATGATTTTCACAGAAATTGTTGGGGTTGCCGAGATCGGGGAAGTGATGCTTAAAAGTTATTTAGAGTATCACACAGATCCTATTTGTGTTTATTGTAGCGAAGCGGATAGGGATTATTTAAGTAAGAGTATTAATTCTGATGTTGTAAAGTACAATATAGTTAATGAGGACATTATCTCTGCCTATCAACAAGGGCATCTGGGAACCGCTAAGATTTATGGTGAAATTTTATCAGATCGGTTTGTCGAGGATGTTATTCATATTGATTCTGACGTTGTATTTAAAAAAGAATCTATAAGCTTAGTGAAAACTAAACTAAATGAAGGCTATGCCTTAGTCGGCCCCATGAGAAGATATAAAGAAAATCCAAACAACCGACCAGACTGTGAGTACAGAGAAAATGTGGTTCAAACATTTCTCTTTGGCTTTAAAAAATCTTATGTGACTGCGAGAAATAAACATTTATTTACTTCTATGGTTGTGGGGAATAGCATAGATGGGCAACCTGTGATTGATTTTTTTGACCCAGTGTCATTTGATATTTTACAAAATGGAGGAAAAATTTATCATCTTCCAAGACAAAAGGTAGGAGGCTTTTCTGAAACTGGTTCTGACTCCAACATAGGAAATTTTATAAATTGTGATCTAGAGTATGGAGAGAACTTGATTCATTTTGCTGGTATAGGTTCTGGATTTTTTAGATATAAGGGAAATGCTCCTCACATGAGTTCTGGCTACGCTGATTGGGCTGTCGAAAGATACAAGATGTTTTCAAATTTATTTAATATAGAAAAAGAACAGTTCGCCTTATCAGAAGATAAGAAGATATTACAAGAAAAGCTATTGAGGACAGACTATGCTATCTTTAGATGAATTAAAGAGTAAGTACTCTAACAATAAAATTGACTACCCTCTTCTATTTCAAAATATAAAAAGAAGTGGTAGTTATGATGATGAATCTATATTAGATGTTTTTGTTCCTACTTATAACAGGGATAAGTTTGCTGTAAAAGCTTTATTGTATTTGGATCGCTCTTTAAGACATGCGGACATCAAATATAATTTGGTTTGTACGAGTTTTAATGAGTCCCCTGAGTTGGAAGAGCAATGCAATAAGCTAGGTGCCATACTGGTTTGCTGCCCTTTATTTCCCAAGCAGCATGGCATGTTCTCCAGGGCATTGTCCTTTGATCTGCCTTGCAGGTATCTGAGTCCAACCGCAGAGTGGTTGATGTTCACTGATTGTGATCTCTTAGTTACTGAGGATTTTATTTCTGAAACCATCTCTAACTTAGCTTCATCAAATACTTGGCTGCAACCCTATTCTGGAAAGAGAGTATCCAATTTGAACCAAGAGAGTACGGAGATAATTCTTGGTTCTGATGAGTTTTTAGATCTTGAACAACAGACGGTCACCTATCCAAAGGCAGGTGCCCCAGGTGGGTGCGTAGTTGTCCCAAAGAAACTATATGATAAGGTTGGTGGTTATGATTCTGAGTTGTTTTGGGGGTATGGCCCTGAAGATTCTATGTTTTGGGTTAAGCTCGAAAGCTGTTTTTCCACGGTAGATTCAATTGCCGCTTGTCATGTAGGCAACGCCACTTATGCAAAGGAAGCTACTGTTTATCATTGCTATCACGAGAGCCAACAAGGTTTCACCGATAATTTTATTAGAATGGCAGATATCCATAATTCTTTTTTTGCACTCCCCTATAATCAGAAATTAGAATTGATCAATCACAAGAGAGAGTTATATGAAGATTAATTTATTTGATAACGCTTTTAGACATATTCCAATATCGGTTCATGGAAAGACTTCTAAAAATATATCTTATGTAAGAGACCAACTTAGCTGGGATGGTATTACATTGTTTACTGATGTTTATTTAAATTCTCACGTACCTTCACAAATTAATTCTAAACATAAAGTGGGTTGGTTGCTTGAGTCTAGGGATGTTAACCCCCTAACTCACGCCGAGATTGGAAAATACATAAATAATTTTGATTTTATTATAACCCATGATAAAGAGATTTTAGAGAAGTATCCTGATAAAACCAAAAAAAGTATATATGGCGGTTGTTGGATTGACGAGGAAAATTATGAAGTATATAATAAATGTAAAAATGTCTCTTTAATTTATTCACATAAGAAGGCTTTAGAGGGACATCGGCTTAGACACTCTGTAGCCGATAAAAAACTAGAAGATTTAGATCTTTTCGGGAATGGGTCCGACCATCCAATAGAGAAAAAGGAGGAGGCTTTAGTTGATTATCATTTTTCTTTAGTGATAGAGAATGTAAAAAGGGAAAATTATTTTACTGAAAAAATAGTAGATTGTTTCGCTACTGGTACAATCCCTATTTATTATGGTTGCCCTAATATTGGAGATTACTTTGATGTTCGGGGCATCATACAAATTGAAACTGAAAAACAGATTCTAGATATACTGCCTAAACTTAATGAGGACTTCTATTCTGTTAGGTTACCTGCTGTCCGTAGTAACTTTGAAAAATTTAAAGAGTACGCTATTACAGAAGATTGGTTATACCATAATATACTAAAGTATATATAAGGGGAAAGTTAAATATGGCTGATAGTAAGAACAAATGGGGGAATAACACGTCTTTTGAATTGTGTAAACAGATCTGTCTAATTACTCCCCCTTCCCCCTTTTTATTAGATGAGAGGGTCTTTCTGCATATAGGTGTATTGAAAGTAGCTGCTGCTCTAGAACATAAAGGATACCGAGTTGATTTTCTGGATTTAGCTGGAGTAGCGGAAGGCGAAGAGGTTTTAGAAGTATATATAAGGAATAACCCCACTGTTAAAACCTTTGGTATAACAGCTACCACCCCCCAAGTGCCTTTTGCTTTCACTATAGCTAAGAAGATACGAGAGTTAGCCCCAGAAGCCAAAATTATCTTAGGGGGCACCCACATCTCTCTTATGAATTCTGCTATAAAAAAAGAGAAAGTTCCGGGTAGGGCTACAAGAGATATTGAAGAGTTACTAAATCATTTCGATGTTTTGGTTGCGGGTGATGGAGAGAAAGCTATTTTTGAAGCTCTCGAAATTGATAGGGGTATAGTAGATGCTGACGTTCCTAGAGGGGGGTTATTTCTTACTAATGATGAGCTAGAGGCTCTTCCTCTTCCTGCTCGGCATTTAGTGGATATGGACTCTTATCATTACAGTATTGAGGGGGTTAAAGCTACAAGTTTAATATGCCAATTGGGGTGCCCCTTCAGATGTACTTTTTGCGGTGGTAGAAATTCTCCTTTCTTAAGAAAAATTCGTACTCGATCATCTGATTCTGTGGTGGACGAGGCTCGTCATCTATATGATACTTATGGATTTACTGGTTTTATGTTCTATGACGATGAGTTAAATGTAAGTAAAGAGTGGGAATCTCTTTTAGAGAAGTTGGTTGTCTTACAAAAAGAAGTTAATGAACAGTTTATGTTTAGAGGATTTGTAAAGGCTGAATTATTCACTCAAAGGCAAGCGGACCTAATGTACGCAGCAGGATTCCGATGGCTTTTAACTGGATTTGAGTCTGGTGACGAGCATATCCTGACCAACATAGAAAAGAATGCTGACGTGGCTGCTAATACTATGTGTATGCAGTACGCTAAGAATGCCGGATTAAAAGTGAAAGCTCTTATGTCCATCGGTCATGCTGGAGAGAGTAAGGAAACTATAGAGAATACGAAGAATTGGTTGCTTGAAACCAAACCAGATGATTTTGATTGCACCATCATAACCACGTACCCAGGCTCTCCCTACTTTGATGAGGCCATTAAAAAAGAAGATCATTATGTATATACTCAACCCCGCACGGGGGATAAATTGTACCAAAAAGATTTGAATTATTTAGAGGACCCCGACTATTATAAGGGAGATCCAGATGGTGGTTATAGTGCCTATGTATGGACTGATTATATAACTTCCGAAGAGCTTGTATCCCAGAGAGAAAAGTTAGAATCAGAGGTTAGAAACCTTTTGAATATACCTTTCAATCCTGCTGGTGGCGTTGTTAAGTTCGAGCATAGTATGGGGCAGGGACAATTACCTTCCTCTATTTTAAGATCAACGGTGTAATGATAAAACTAGCAGAAGCTACTATAGACAACCAAGATATAGATCAATTGATCGAGTGGCTCAAAACATACCCCCGATTGACCAAAGGTCCTCTCACAAAAGAATACGAAGATAAGTGGAGTTCGTATCTTGATGTGGATCATTCTACATTTGTAAATTCAGGATCATCAGCTAATCTTTTAATGTTAGCCACTCTATTAGAAAGCGGAGACTTGAAAAAGGGTGATTCCGTGATTGTTCCTGCTGTTTCATGGGCAACAGATGTAGCTCCTATTATGCAACTTGGGTTAAGACCTATTTTGTGTGATTGTAATTTACAAGATTATTCTATTCATGTAGGAAAGCTTAAAACTATTTTAGAAGAGGGAGTTCTAAGAGTAGAAAGAAATGGTTCTAAATATAGGGACCGGGCCTCTGCGTTAATAGTAGTCCCCGTATTGGGTCTTGTCCCTGATATGAAAAAGATTCAAGAATTGTGTAGAGTTCATGATGTTATACTTTTAGAAGATTGCTGTGAGGCTCTAGGATCTGAGTATAGAGGACAAAAGCTGGGAACCTTTGGAGAAATGTCTACCTTTTCTACTTATTTCGGACATCATATTTCTACGATTGAAGGAGGGATGGTTTGTACTTCTAATCCTCGCTATGATAAGATTCTAAAATCTATTAGAAGCCACGGTTGGGACCGAGATTGGACACCCGACGATCAGGAACGTAGTAGAAAAAAGTGGAAGGTTACTGAGTTCGATTCTTTATATACTTTTTACCATGCAGGTTTTAATGTGCGGTCTACTGATCTTCAAGCATTTATCGGATTGAAACAACTGGACAAGTTAGAACAAATTGTTGAAGTAAGGAATAAAAACTTTGCTCTTTATAATGAGAGTTTTGGTGTTACTATAGATGAGAGAAATTTTGTTTCTAATTTTGCTTATCCTGTTGTTAGTAAAAATAGAGAACAAATAGTTAAGGCTCTGCAAAAAGAAAATATAGAAGTGCGCCCTTTGATTTGCGGGTCTATGGGGGTTCAACCTTTCTATGTAAAAGCATATGGGGAAACCCCTTTAAGAAATGCAGATAAACTGAGGAAGCATGGAATGTATCTTCCTAATCATCATCTCCTTTCCGAAGATGATATTAAACGTATTTGTGACATAGTTAAGGGTTTGATATGAAAGTATTGGTGACTGGAGGGAGCGGATTTGTTGGAAAACGCTTACAATTAATTAAACCTGATTGGGTTTACTTGTCCTCTTCTGACGTTGATTTGTTGTCTTATGATGATTGTTTGGCTACATTTAAGAAGATCAAACCTGATGCTGTTATTCATTTAGCTGCAAGGGTAGGGGGGATTAAGGATAATGCTGAGAAGCCAGCCGAGTTCTTTTATCAAAACATTATGATGAACACTAATGTAGTTCATGCTTGTTATAAAGCTGGGATAAAAAGATTACTGGCTTCTTTAAGTACCTGTGCCTTTCCAAATGTAGTAGATCATTATCCTTTTTCTGAGGGAAATATTTGTGATGGTCCTCCCGCTGAAACTAATGGAGCCTACGGGTATTCTAAAAGGGCTCTTTATGTTCACATTTTATCTTATAGGAAACAGTATGGATTAGATTATTCTTGTTTCTGTCCTTCTAATTTGTACGGACCAGATGATCACTTTGATCCACAAAAATCTCATTTCATCCCTGCAACTATTAAAAAATTACATGAAGCTGATACTAACGGCACTGTAGAAATTTGGGGGACTGGTAAGCCTTTAAGACAGGCTTTGTTTGTTGATGATTTATGTAAAGCGTTACCTCTTCTGTTAGAAAAACATCATAGTGATATTCCTATAATTGTTGCCCCTGATTTGCAGAATAGTATTTCTGAGATTGTTACTATTTGCAAGGATATAATGGGAAAGGATGTGTCTCTTGATTTTAATGGTAATCTTGATGGACAATATAGAAAGGATGGGTCTAATGATAGGTTTAAAGAGCTATTCCCAGAGTTTAAGTTTACTCCTCTTGAGGAGGGGCTTAGAAAAACTTATGAGTGGTATAAAGAAAGAATTCTAATTTTTTAAATGAGGACTATGATAAATCATGAATAAAATATATTCTAAAATTGAAGATAAGCTGCTTCATATGGTTTATCGTAAAGATGATTTTGAGGAGGGCCGAACACAGCTTGTTAATAACGATAATTTTATTCAATGCTCTTTTTTACGTCTTGAAGAAGGACACACTTTTCGTCCTCATCAGCACATATGGAAAGACTCCTCCTTTACTACGGTAATTGCACAAGAGAGTTGGGTGGTGATTAAGGGCAGCGTTAAAGTATTTTTCTTTGATACTGATGGAGAATTATTAGAAAGCTATATCCTTGAGGCTGGGGATTCTTCGTTTACTTTAGAAGGAGGTCATACTTACGAAATTCTACAAGATAATACTTTAGTTTATGAATACAAAACTGGTCCTTACACAGGACAAAAAAACGATAAGGTATTTTTAGAAGATGATTAGTCATGCCGATGTAGGTGGAGGGTTAGCAAATCAAATGTTTCAGTATGCCGCAGGGTATACTCACGCATTAAAGATGAAGACTGATTATTATTACCCACCAAGACCTCCTCATGTAAGTAATGCTTTAAGATCCAATGGTTTGCGTGAAATTTTCAAACTTTCGGCCCTACAAACTGGAACTCATGGTCCTTTATACGATGAGGCTCCTCAACACGAATGTACTCGGTGGTGTCAACAACGTCTGCATTTTGGATCTCATTATAATACAATACCAGAAGTACAACACCAAACTCTTTATGGGTATTTTCAGTCTGAAAAGTATTTTAGAGAGTATAAAGAAGAGATTAGAAAAGAATTTACTTTTAGAGACCCTACAGAGTTTAAAGTTCCTAAGAAAACTGTTAGTATTCATGTAAGAAGAGGTGATTATTTAAGCAAGCCAGAATATCACCCAATATGCAGCATGGATTATTACCATAAAGCCATGAAAGAATTTGAAGGATATAATTTTTTGGTAATTACTGATGATAAGGAGTGGTGTTTGGAATGGTTTGATTTATCTAATACACAGGTTTCGTTAGCTGAAAGTGCGGAAGAGGATCTCCAACGAATGGCTTTGTGCGACCATCATATAATAGCAAATAGTTCTTTTAGTTGGTGGGGAGCTTGGCTCAATCCGAATAAGGATAAAATAGTTATTGCTCCAAAAAAATGGTTGGGAGACGCATTTGATTACGATCTGTCTGAGATATACCAGCCAGGGTGGATCATATTATGAGTTTTAGTTTTGTAAACAAGTTTGAAGAAGAGATCGCAGAGTTCTACGGGTCTCCATACGCTGTTGCTGTGGATAGTTGTACTCACGCTATTGAGTTGTGCTTAAGATATCTTAAACCTGATTCAATAGCCTTCCCCACTAGAACCTATATCTCTATTCCCTTTTTAGGAGAAAAATTAGATCTTGAGTGGGACTGGGATGAATCAGAGTGGCGAGATTATTACACCATTCGTAATACTAATATTATAGATGCAGCAGTTTATTGGAAGGAGGGTGGTTATATCTCAAATACTTTTATGTGTCTAAGTTTTCAATTTCAAAAGCATCTTAGTCTTGGTAGAGGAGGGATGATATTAACGGACGACAAAGAGGCTGCTGAAGAGCTAAAGAGGATGTCGTATGATGGTAGAGATCCTAATAAGCTTTGGAGAGAGCAAAACATTAGTAGTATAGGATATCATTATTATATGACCCCCGAGACTGCACAAAAAGGAATAAATAAGTTAGAGGAAGCAAAGGACAGGACTCCTCGACAGTGGGTTTGGGAAGACTGGCCTGATTTAAGAAAAATGGAAGTGTTTAAAGTATGAAGCAAGTCCACATAGCCTCGTCACGATCAGTTGGGGATAAGTGTATAGAGTATGCCAAAGCCCACATGCCTAACGGTTATGAGTTTTGTGAAAATATTCAGGATTCTGATATTTTAATCTGTGTTATGTATGACACTATTTTGAAAGAAGATTTTATAAGTCAAAGAAGGTGTTATAACTTTCACGGAGGACTCCTCCCAAAGTACCGAGGAGTAGGGATTTTTAGTTGGGTTATTATTAACGGGGAAAAGGAAACAGGAATAACCTTGCATGAAATTGATAAAGGTTTAGATACTGGTCCAGTTATTGCCTGTCGAAAATTTCCTATAGCTAAAGATTCCACGGCCCACAGTCTTTTTGAAGAGGGGATGGAGGTGCTTTATGAAATGTTTGTTGAACACTTTTTTAACTTGCTGAGAGGGCAATATTCAGTTAAATCGGTTTCTAAGAAACCTAATTCATTGTACACTAGAAAAATGTTGGATGAGAAGCGGGATATAACTAATTTAATTAGAGCTATGACCTTCCCTGGAAAAGAGGGTTTGTACTATTATACCTCAGAAGGGGATAAGGTTTTTTTAAATAAGGACTATAATAAATCATGAATAAGAAAGTAGCATTAATAACGGGGATATCGGGGCAAGACGGGAGTTATTTGGCTGAGTATTTATTATCCAAAGGATACATCGTTCATGGAGTAGTTAGAAGAAATTCTGTTTCTGAGAACCAAGACAGCCGTATTCAGGGTTTAGATGTTACCACGCATTATGGAGATTTAACGGACCCAGGATCTCTGCATGAGGTAGTCACTAATATACTGAATCAAAAACCTTGGAAAATTGATGAGGTTTATAACTTAGGTGCTCAGAGCCATGTTAGGGTAAGTTTTGATGTCCCTCAATACACGCTCCAGACGAACGGCATTGGTGTTTTAAATCTTTTGGAAGTTCTTAGAAAGATGTCTCCTGAGTCTAAAATATATCAAGCTAGCTCATCAGAGATGTTTGGTAACTCTGTTGATGAAGATGGGTATCAAAGAAAAACTACTCTTATGTCTCCTACTTCTTCATATGGATGTGCTAAAGTATTAGGTTACAATCTGATGAGGCATTATAGAAAAGCATATGATATGCATACTTGTAATGGTATTTTGTTTAATCATGAGTCTCCTAGGCGTGGATCAAATTTTGTTACTAATAAAATAGTTAAGGGAGCCGTAGCAATATACAAAGGGAGACAAGACAAACTGGCTTTAGGAAATCTTGACGCTTCTAGGGATTGGGGTCATTCTAAGGACTATGTTAGGGCTATGCATATGATTTTAAACCATGACACTCCTGATGACTGGACTGTTGCTACTGGGGAAAGCAGAACTATTCGTGAGATGTGTGATATTACTTTCAAGATTTTAGGACTCAATTATAAAGATTACGTCGAAGTTGATGCTAGGTATTTTAGACCTCAAGAATTGAACTACTTGAGGGGGGATTCTTCCGAAATTAGAGAGAAACTAGGTTGGGAACCTGAATATACATTTGATTCTATGGTGAACGAAATGGTAGATTTTTGGATGAAAAAAGAAGAAGTTTGAACTATAATATGATATGACAACTTTATATTTAATTTACTTGCTATATGCCTTAAAAGTAGGGCTTGGAGTATATTGGTACGAGTGGTTAATTTTTGTACTTTTACTAGTAATTACTCCTTTTTGGGACTTGGCAAAAATAACATACATTAAGGGTTTAAGCAAAGAAGATGCTAGATCTAACAACAAATCTAAAGATAAAAAAACTTCACTCCTTGGCAAGATTACCTGAACGGAAAACCCACGGCTCTGTGGGGTACGACATTTATTCAGTGGAAGATGTAACCTTGTATCAGGGATGCGTAATTACTGTGAAGACGGGTTTGAGTATAGAGCCTCCTCCATGGTATCATGTTGAGTTATATGCAAGAAGTTCTTTCGGGAAGGATGGTATAATGCTTGCCAATGGGGTAGGTATTATAGATCAGGATTACAGAGGAGAGATTAAATTGCTCTTATCAAAAATTACCCCCGGCAGTAAAACTCTGCTGAAGGGGAGTAGGGTAGGACAGTTAATAGTGAGGAAAACACATTTTCCAGGAGTAGAGGAAGTAAATGCACTTAGTGAAACACAGAGAGGGACAGGGGGATTTGGGTCCACAGGCGAATGGTAATTTTATGGATACAGAAGATTTAATTAAGAAACTGTCAGGAGTAGGGTTTAGAATCCTTTCGGAAAAATCTGATACTGTCTTTGTACCAACAGGTTCATATGCTTTAAATAAGGTAATGTCTGGAAAGTACACGGGAGGAGTCCCTGTAGGTCAGATAACTCAGTTCTTTGGTGAACACTCTACAGCTAAGACGGTGTTCGGCACTTGTGTTTTAGCTCAGGCTCAAAAGAAAGGATACCACACTATACTGATTGATAGTGAAACTACGTATAATAAGGACTTCGCAGTAAGCCTAGGCATTGATTCTGATAAGCTTTTAGTTGTGGAGCCTAACACTGTCGAGGACTGTTTTAAGGCTATTGCGGACGTTGTGGCGGCAATAAGAGAGGATGATAAAGATACTCCCATTGTAGTTCTTTATGATAGTATTGCCGTATCTCCTTCTAAGGCTGAACATGAAGCGGAGGGTTTTGATGGTAATAACATGCAAGGGGCAGTCAGAGCAAAGTCTATAGGGGCGGGCCTGAGAAAATTGAATGCTTTAGTTTATAAGCAGAACGTTGCCCTATTGATTATTAACCAAATTAGGCATAAAGTGGGTGTGATGTATGGAAGTCCTAAGACCCTAGCTGCTGGGGGTAAGGCATTGGAATATTACTTGGCAATTAATTTGGAATGTTCATTTAGTAAGAGTGATTATGTTAAAGAGGAAGCTGGAGTTAGCATAGGTATCAAGGGTAAGATTAGAGCAACTAAGAATAAGATCACAAAACCAGACAGGGACTGTGAATTTAAGCTTTTGTTTGATGAGGGTCTGGTATTAGATTATGGACTACTAAAGTGTTTGATGGAAGACGGTCTTCTTGAGAAGAAGGGTTCTTGGTATTCCTGCGGCGGTAAGAAGTTCCAAAATTTAAAAGATTTTGATAAGTACCTAAAAGATACTAGCTTGTCGGACTTTAATAGTATTAGGGAGGTTTTAGGACTATGAACAGTGTAGCAGATAGGCTAAGTAAATTTTTGGAAAATGCTTTTAAGAAGGCGTTTGATAAGGATAAGATTAAGGATAATTTAGGAGTTTCCTCTGATAAAAATTCGTCTTTCTTATATGAAAATATTCAAGAATATAAGGATGCAGGATATCATTTTAGACGTACCAAGGTTCAAATGAATCGAGGTTTAACAAGAGAAGAGGCATTTGAAGAGTTTAAGAACGATAAAAAGAAGTAGTAGTATGCTGCTTAACTGCCTAAATAATAATAGTGGACTAATGGTTAATCCCGTTGGAAATACTATGGATAATTTTAGAATTCCGATTCATTTGGATCATGGAGATCTGTATATTACAGAAGCTCAGTTACAATTTTATTTGAACGATTTGCCTTCTTCTTTTAAAGTTAAGGACATACTGAGTGAGGGGCAGGTATCTAAGGAGTTTTTGTCCTATTATGAGAAGTGTGCGACATATAATTTGATATGGGACTTATCAGAAAAGCACCCTAAGTCATCAAAAATGTATTGGGACGATCATCATCATGAATTTAGAATTACATATCCCAAAGATGGCATTGTATTTAAATCTTTAAAGAGGCATGGTCTAAGTCCTTCTACTTTATAAAATGAGTTATTTAAAGTTTATTGTCTACTTTTTTATGAGTATTATTGATGGTGTTATAAATTTATTATGCTCACTTATTTGTTATTATCCAGGTATGGACTTAGCTTCGTCCTTCCTTACAAGGACCGAGTTAGGGAGGGTATACAGAGTGATACAAGAAAGAAACGACGAAAGAGAAGAAAAGTCTCAAAAAGCTCTTAAAGATATAAAAGATATAAGCAATGGGAAGAACGTTTCGTAAAGAACGAGATTGGGACCGACCTAGATATAAGAGGAAGGGCTCCCGAGATAAGAATAACGATAATTTCGAGGAGGATATAGATTATGCCGAAGACTTACATATTGAAGAAACCAGTATTCGACGCAAACCGACTTCAAAAAATAGCAAAAAATATACTGGACGAGGCAAAAAGTGATAGGGATAAAGCCTTAGATACCTACGATTTTTTCAAAACTAGGGTAGAAAATGATCCTGAGGATGGCGATTCGAAGAGAGGTATGGTAGAATGTCTGAAGATTGCCCAAGGTTCTAAGAACGCAGCAATTAAGCTGGTGGATCTATTCGTTAAGATGGGCATTAAAGTAAATGATGATAGCCGGTCGGATGTTGTTTTAAATTTTGATAGTTTGTCCAAATTGACGGAAAAATTAGATGGATAGTAAAAAAATTCCTTATAAAGTAGTTTGTCCAGTACTGGATGCCATTCTTCTTATCAAGAAATACCCACCTAGAAAGTTACAGGAGCTTCATTTGGCCTTAAAAAAGAAGATTAATTCTTCCGAGGTTCCTCTTGAAATTCCAAGCTACATAGACTTTTTGATTAACACTTTTATTGTTGATGTAGATAATTTGAAGGAGATTATTAATAAGGAAGATGAGGAAGATCATGATATAGTTTATAGAAGTGTCTACGAATGTATTGTTGGTCTTTATCCACCTTTTTCCTTGGATGTTATATGTAATGATATTAACTCAGAGTTGTTCTTAGAAATAATGCAGGTTAATAAGGCAGACAAAGCAATATTTGAAGAGTTTCTTAAAAATGTGGGTGAATCCATAGAAGAGATGGATAATTCACCTATTAATTCTAGTGGTAAGAATAGTATCTTAGGATTAGGTTCTTTATCAAGTGTACTGAAGCTGGAAGCTACGTTGAAGAAAAACATTATAGGCCAAGATGAGGCAATTGAGTCAGTTATAAAGAATGTAAAGTTGATTGCCTCTAACCTTTTTAGTATGGGATCCCTATTCTTTATAGGCCCTACTGGTGTAGGTAAGACAGCATTATCTAAGGTTGTAGGGAAATGCTATTCAGGTAATTTTTATAAGATCAACTGTTCTGAATATTCTAGTGGGCATGAATATTCTAAGTTGATTGGTGCAACTCCAGGATACGTAGGTTATACAGATAAGAGTATCATGGCTGAAATGGCAGAAAAATCTAATCAGTGGGTTCTGTTATTTGATGAGATAGAGAAAGCTCATCCAAGGTTCATGAACTTTTTACTATCCTTGTTAGACGACGGCACTGTTACGGATAATAATGGTAGGGTCTTAGATTT
>Ga0114899_1001232_pt1 | contig 15451 bp, 24 predicted proteins | sample MalvireepMed_215_FD_83497 | JGI IMG/M metagenome (GOLD analysis project Ga0114899, IMG submission 83497) | Marine viral communities from the Global Malaspina Expedition - Malaspina viral metaG DeepMed_215 | ecosystem: Environmental > Aquatic > Marine > Oceanic | place: Mediterranean Sea... | reverse complement strand
GTGCAAATCCTGTCGGATTCCGTGGCGTCACTTCCCATTCACGCAGTGCGCAACGGGCAACAGCTCGCTGAAACACCAAAGATTCTGAAGCAGCCTGACCCGTCAGAAACCCGCATTGACACGGTTGCAGCGATGATGACCAGCCTGCTGATTGACGGCAACGCCTACGCAGTCGTTGCGAGCCGCGACCAGCTGGGTTTTGCCACCAGTCTGATGGTGCTAGCGCCATCCAGCGTTTCTGTGATGATGGAAGCAGGCGCAACCGTGTACCGCGTGGCCGGTAACGAGATTGACCCGGCAGACATGGTGCATGTGCGTGGCGTCACTCTGCCGGGCCACATGACTGGGCTTGGCCCGCTTGCCGTGCAGCGCCGCAGCATCGGCCAGGCCATCGCTGGTGAGGACTACGCGGCTGAAATGTTCACTGGTGGCAGCATCCCCAGTGGCGTCATCCATGTGGACGCTGAACTAAACCGTGAAGAAGCCGAAACGCTGAAAACAAGGTTTGTGGCTGCCCACGGTGGCCGACAGCGCACGCCCGCTGTGCTATCTGGTGGCGTCAAATACGAGCCGCTGGGCTTCTCCGCATCAGATTTAGAGCTGCTGGAATCCAGGCGCTACAACGCCCAAGCCATTTGCACCATTTTTGGCGTGCCAGGCTTCCTAGTGGGCGTCGGCTCAGCTGACAGCATGACGTACAGCAACGTGCAGCAAGACAGCCAACTGTTTGTGCGCTTCACGCTGCGCCCGTGGGTAACGCGCCTGGAAGCCTCACTATCTGCGCTGCTCCCACGCGGCCAGGAAGCGCAATTCAACCTAGATGCGCTGCTGCGGGCCAACACACTAGAGCGCTACCAGGCCCACAGTCTCGCCCTGTCAGACGCTTGGATGACCACTGATGAAGTGCGTGCCATTGAGAACCTGGAACCGCTCACAGACGCTCTCAGGGGAACTGACGATGAATGAACTAGAAACCCGCGCGTTTGAACTTGCTGGCATCGAAATCCGCGACGACGACGACGGCTACCACCATTTGGTTGGCATCGTCGCACCCTGGGCAGCGACATACGACACAGGGCGCTATATCGAATCATTCGGGCCAAAGGTCTTTGACAAGTCCATCAAAGAACGCGGTGACCGGATACCACTTTTGGAGCAACACAACAGGTCAGCCAACCCAGTTGGCATGTCCGTATCGTGGGAAAAGACCGCTGACGGGCTTGTTGGAGACTTCCGACTGGCCCGCACCAACCGTGGCGAAGAAGTCCGGCAGCTGGCAACGGATGGCATGGTCACTGGCCTGTCAGTTGGTTTCCACCCAGTACGCAACCAACAGCGCACAGTCAACGGCAGACAGCATGTGAGCCGCATCGAAGCCCGCCTGGACCACGTTGGCTTTGTCACCGCACCGGCCTACGACAACGCCCAAGTCTTGGCTGTTCGTGGCTTTGACCCTGATGATGACGAACTAGCGCCACGGCTTGCCCGCTGGCGGCACCTGCTGAACACTGACTAATGGCCCGAATCATTTGTGTCTGGGGACCGCCCTGTGGTGGCAAATCAACCACTGCCCGCAAAATGGCAAACCCAGGTGACGTAATCGTTGAACGCGACAACCTGCACACAGCGCTAACTGGGCTGCCAGCCCATCAGCACACTTCCAATGGTATGCAGCTCGCCAATAGTGCGTTCTACGCCATTTTGAACCGGGCGCAGAAACTAGATGGCAGATTCATTTTTGTGTGTGGTGCGCCTACGGCACGGCACCGCGAACCGTTCACCAAGATTGGTGCAGAAATGAAACTGGTATGGGCCGACCGGGCCACATGCCAAGACCGCGCCACCACAGAACGTCCAGAGCGGTGGTCCAACCACATAGATGCATGGTTCAATCAGTTTGAAAGAGACAACCGCATTGAAGCAGGAACACTGATATAAATACCGCTGCAAGTCATCGTGTAAGATGACAAATGAGCGCCGCAGATTAGCGCCGCCCACATGGGCACCCTGGCTGCACCCTCGTGTAACAGCCAATCTTTGGAGTCTAAAAACATGAAGTTGCTTGACCAGCTGGTTGAGGAGCGGGCAGAAATCGCTGACGCGCAGGAAGGCATTGTTACGCGCGCTGCGGAAGAAACCCGTGACCTGACTGACAGCGAAGATACCAACCTGCGTGATCTCAAGGAGCGTGCAGACGCTCTGGATGGCCGCATCACGGAGCTGCGAGCCGTCCAGGTTGCGAACCTGGAAGCCGCCAAGCTGCGTGCCGAAGTGAACGCCACTGATGAGCCTGAACAGCGGGCCACCGGTCGCGTCACCATCACTGACGAGCCGCTGACCTACACGGAACGTGGGGAACATTCGTTCTTCACGGATATGTACAAGTCTCAGGTTCTGCTGGACCCGTCCGCACAAGGTCGGATTCAGCGCCATCAGTCAGAAATGGAAATTGAAAACCGTGACGTTGGCACTGGCGCTTTTGCCGGGCTTGTCGTCCCCCAGTATTTGACGGATATGGCCGCTGATCTGGCCCGCGCCGGACGCCCAACTGCAAACATTTGCACCCGGCTTCCCTTGCCTGCCGATGGGCTTACTATCAACGTGAGCCGTGTCACTACTGGTACGTCGGCTGCGGCCCAAGCCTCGGAAAATTCGGCTCTAAGTGAAAGTGATATTGACGATACTTTGCTCACCGTCAATGTCCGCACTTATGCCGGACAAAGTGACCTTTCTAGGCAGGCCATTGAGCGCGGAACTGGTGTTGAATCGCTGGTTATGCAGGACCTGGCTCTGGCCTATTCCACCAGCCTGAACGGTGATGTCATCAACGGTGCCGGTACTTCTGGCACTCACTTGGGCATTCTGAACACCACCGGCATTGGGGATGTTGACAAGGATGATGCCAGCCCGACTGGCGCTGAGACTTGGCAGCAAATCATCAAGGCCATTTCAACGGTCAACGAGAACCGATTTTTGCCGGCTGACATCATTGTGATGCACCCGCGCCGTTGGGCTTATTTGGCCGGTTCACTGGACAGCAATAACAGGCCTTTGGTCAACCCTGCTGGCAACTTCCCGACTGACCCGGTGGCTGTCGGAAACGCTGCTGGTTACGGTGGTGTTGTCGGAAACATTGCTGGTGTTCCTGTGGTCACGGACGCGGGTATTCCCACGAATCTTGGCGCGGGCACCGACGAGGACCGCGTGGTTGTGGCCCGTCGGTCGGACCTGCTTTTGTGGGAATCCGGCACTGGCGCACCTGCGGTTGCCCGCTTTGATTCCGTCGGCTCAGGTTCGCTGACCATCAAGATTGTGGCCTTTGGCTACAGCGCGTTTACCGCCGGCCGCTACCCCACGGGCGTGGCTGTTTGCCAGGGAACGCTCTTCAACGCAACCCTGTAAATCATTGTCAGCCCAGGCGCAGTAGCGGACGCTGCGCCTGGGCAGGCAAGCCCAGGAGGCACGATGACTGAAACCAACGATGCCCTGTGGGCCAAGCAGGCAGCTGCCCGCGGTGAACAGCCGCCTACGGCTGCACCGGCACCCAAGAAGAAGCCCGCACCCAAGCGCAAGAAGTGACCGGTGGCTGACTACACCAGCCAGGCAACCGTCAAGGAATACTTGGGTATTCCGTCCGGCACGACCAGCGAAGATGACGCCATTGACGCTGCCATTGACGCGGCTGAAGCAGAAATCAACCAATACACAGGGCGCACCTTCGTGGTGCCCAGCTCTGCAACAGCAAAAGTGTTCAGCCCAGTTGACAACGTGCTGGTTGAAACTGACGACATTGCGCAACTGACCGGCCTGGTTGTCAAAACCGACAGTGAAGATGACGGGGATTATGACACCACGCTGACATTGACCAGCGAATACGTTGTAGTCGGCAACGCAGCGCCCTACCGCATCATTCGCCGCGTTGACGGCTCACCATTCCCCAGGTACCTGTCTGGCCGCGCCACCATTGAAGTCACAGCGTTCTACGGCTACGCCATGACTGTCCCCAAGCCCGTGGTTCAGGCCGCAACCGTTCTGGGTGCCAGGCTTTACCAGCGTCGCAGCTCGCCACTGGGTTTCCAGGCGGGCTTTGAAGGTGACGCTGTGCGCATCAGCCGTGTTGACCCTGATGTAAAGGCCCTGCTGGCTGGTTATCGGCTAGTTGGGGTTGCCTGATGGCTGACTATGCCGCAATCCGTGATGGCCTAAAAACGAGACTTGAAACCATCACAGCGGTCAAGGTGGCATACGACACGGTGCCGGACCGCGTTGTGGTGCCTAGCATCGTTGTTTCTCCTGGCAGCCCTGTGGCGACCTATTCGCAAAGCTTTGAAGGAACTGCGGGTGCTCTCACCCTTTTCAGGTTTGAACTGGTAGCGCTCGCAGGCCGGTTTGAACCAGGCGCTGGTCAAGACGTTCTAGACGGCTTCATTAGCGGCAGCGGCTCTGTGCCTACTGCGATTGCTGGTGACCGCACCCTGGGCGGCACAGTGGATTACACAGAAGTATCAACTGCTTTGGACTACGGCAATATTGCGGTTGCTGACACCGCCTATTATGGATGCAGATTCACAGTGGAGGCTTACGCCAGATGAGCACTTATAAGATCACCGGTCACCACAAGGTTGCTGGTGTTGAACCAGGCGGCACTGTCCATTCAGAAGATTTGGCTGGTGCTAATATTGAAGCGCTGGTGACCGCAGGCCACTTGGCTTCCCCACAATCAAAGAAGGCCAACAAGGCCATGGAGGATGACGCCTGATGGCTGTCTCAATGCTGAATGATGTTCAGGTCACTGTGAACAGTGTTGACCTGAGTGACCATGTGGCTTCTGTCACCTTTTCGGAAACAGTCGCTGAGCTTTCCACATTGGCAATGGGGAGCTCAAATATGACCAGAATTGGGGGAATCAAGGATGGTACTTGCGCCATTGAATTCCACCAAGATTTTGACGCGTCGGAGGTTTACGCCACGCTGAACCCGCTGCTGGGCACCACCACCACTGTGGAAGTCACGCCCACCAGCTCTGCTGTGTCGGCAACGAACCCGAAGAAGTCAGTTTCATGCCTGGTGACTGAACTGCCGTTTGTGGATGGCGCGTCTGGTGATCTCAGCACGATCAGCGTCACCTGGGCATTTAGCGGTGCAGTTACCACTTCCAGTTCGTGATTGATGTCAGCCTGGCGGTCACGACGGCTGACGGGCAAAACTGGACTATCACGCCAACCGTAGGCACCTACGTTCGTTTTGAACGCCACTTTGACTGCTCTGTTAGTCAAATGGCCGACGGTATGCGCATGGAGCACCTAGCGTTTCTGGCGTGGGAAGCGTCCAGGCATCAAGGCCACAAGGTGCCTGATTTTGACGCGTTCGTTGACCAGATTACGGAACTTCAGGTGGTCAACAATGACCGCCCTTTAGCAGAACCAGCCTGACGTATCATGTAGCGGAGCTGGCTATAGCCACTGGGCAACCTGTCGGGCATTTGCTTGAACAGCCGCCAATGGTTGTGAAGGCTCTGCGAGCTGCACACAACGAACGCACGAAAGCGCAGAACAGGAAGAACCGTGGCCCAGGTCGCCGTTGAAGTCATTGGAGGTCGTGAGCTTCGCAAGGCGCTGAATGAAGTTGGTGGTGCCGCAAATGACGAACTGATAGCGTTGCACAAGCGAATGGCGCAGATGGTGCTTGATCGGGCGCTTCCCAATATCCCGATGCGTTCTGGAAAGCTGAAGAAGTCAGCTAAGGCCGTCGGGACGAAAGCGTCTGCCCGCGTCCAAATCGGCAAGAAAGCGTTGCCGTATGCTGGCGTCATTCACTATGGAAACCCGCGCCGTAACATCAAGCCGCAACCGTTTTTGACGAACGCTCTTGAAGAAGTGGACGAGATCGTCGTTTCACAGTACCGCCGCGAGATCGCCGCACTTGTGCGCCGCTACGGTTTGGAACCGTTCTGATGGCAAAACCCAAAACAAACGTCAAGGTTGCCATCACCGCTGACGCTAAGCAATTTGCCAAGGAACTGAAGCAAGCTGAAAAAGATGTAAGCGGTTTTGAGAAAGCAGGAAGTAAAGCCTTTGGTGCTCTGAAAACTGCTGGTGTCGGGCTGGCCATCGGCATTGGTGCCGCGTTTGTCAAAGCCGCACTGGACTTTGAAAAAATGGAAGGCATCCTTATCAAAGGCACGGGTGCCACAGGTGAAGCGCTCGCTGACCTGAAAGACCAAACGCTGGATGTTCTCAAAAGGGTTCCTGAATCCGCAAACGTCGTTGCCGGTGCCATTGCGGACGTAAACACGCATTTGGGTTTGACCGGTGACGAACTGGAGCAAACCAGCAAACTGTTTTTGGACTTTGCGCGTGTCGCTGAAGTAGACGTTGGTGACGCCATCGGCCAGGTTGACGCCCAGCTCACCCAGTTTGGTTTGGGCGCTGCCGACACTGAAGAAGTGTTGGGTGACCTGATTCGCATTAGCCAGGCCACTGGCGTGCCAATGAACAAACTGCTAAAGCAGATGGAAACCTTTGGGCCTATCTTCGCTAACGCTGGGTTCAGCGTTGAAGAAACCACAGCCATTTTTGGTCAGTTGGAGCAGGCGGGCGTTGACATGACCCGCGTTGGTCCGGCGCTCAACAAGTTTTTCCGTAACGCTGCTGCTGCCGGTGAGGACCCGCAGGAAGCGCTGCTGGGTTTGACTGACGCCATCCTGAACGCATCCAGCGAAGCTGAAGCACTGAACATTGCCACAGAAGCGTTCGGTGCTGAGGGTGCGCAACGCATGGTGTCTGCCATCAAGTCAGGCAACCTGGATTTGCGTGAATTTGGTGGCCTGATGGGTGAAGGCGTTGGCGTTGTTGAACAACAAGCCGACGCCACAGCCACGCTGTCTGACAAATTCAACATTTTGAAAAACAAGGTTTTGGTAGGGCTTGCACCGCTGGCCATCAAAGTCATGGACGGCATCATGGTGGCAATGGATGCGCTGCTGCCTGTGGTGGACGCAGTTATAGCGTCCGTCAGCGATTTCTTCCGTTCGCAGGGCTTTGCCAACTTTATGGCCACTGTTGGCGGCATTGTCAGCAGCCTCATCAAAGGCGTCAAAGAACTATGGAAAACCTATGAACTATATGTTGGGTTCATCGTTGACCTGTTCTCAGGTGACTTTGCTGGTGCATGGGCCAAACTGAAAGAAGCCGTGACCAGGGTTGTCACTTGGATTGAGGACAAGTTTGGTGACGTTCCAGGGTTGATTTGGGAAGCCATCAAAAAAGGCTTGTGGATGCTGCTACAGGCCGGGCTGGACATCGGCCACACGCTCATTGACGGCATTTGGGATGGCTTGACCGCCATTGGTGGTGCCATCAGTGACCTGGCGGGCACGTTGGCTGACGCCTTTGTTTCAGCTGTGAAGTGGGCATTGAACACGTTGGTGATTGACCCGCTGAACAGTGCGGTGCGCATTGGTGTAGATACGTTGGATTTCGCACTAGGCCCATGGATCAACTTTGACGACCCTGGCACGCTGATTCCGCGCCTGGCTGACGGCGGGATTGTCACCAGTCCAACGTTGGCGCTTATCGGTGAAGCCGGACCGGAAGCCGTGGTGCCGTTGGACCGCGCTGGCGGCATCGGCACCACCTACGTCACAGTGAACGTCACTGGCGTGTCTGGCGCTGAAGTCGTCAAGGCTTTGGAATCACAGGGCTATTTGCAAGCCGCGCCAGCACTGTCGTTTGACGCCAACCGACGCAACCTGCTTGGCTAATGACCATTTACACGGAATGGGCGGTTTTTGCAGGCGGCTTTGACGCGGCCACGACTGTCAACGCCACCACAGGTATTCCGTCAGATTCAAATGACCTGACGAGCCGCACCAAAACCATTGTTGTTGACCATCAAATCATGTTTGGTCAGGTCGGCAACGCTTCCTGCTCTGTGACGTTCGACAACACTGATGGAGCGTTGACGCCTGGTGGTGGTGGCACGTTCAGCGCCACAGACTGGTTTCAGCAGCCACTCTTCATCGCACCCAAAGCTGATACGTCGGACCCGCCTGGGTTCGTTGCGCAAGACCCTGGCACCACGAATCTGCCAACAAACGTGCCGTATTTCGTTGGCCCAATCACTGACGTTGACCACACAGACGACGGGTTTACATCCACAGTCACGTTCAAAGCAGTTGACTGGCTGTCATATATGGCGCGCTTGACGTACACCAGCGCTTGGTCAGCAACTGATGAACGCCTACCAGCAGTCATGCTGGACGCGCTGCCGCTCGCGTCAGGTTCGTTCCCAAAATGGGGAGCTAGCCTGCTGGTCAAACTGCCGTTGGCCCGTGCTGATGAAGAATGGGAACACCTGACGCAATCAGGCGCAGTGGGTGACTACGCAGGTGACGCTGTGGCGCGCGCTATCGCAGCTGATGGCGGCATCATGTTTGCCGGGTTCACAAGTTTCGCTGGCGGCACAACAACCGTCATTTATTACCAGGATGGCATTGAACGCAGACGGCTAGCAAAGAATCCCAGCACCGCTGTTGAACTGGTGTTTGAAGAAGCAGACAACCTGGGCACTACTGATCTGCCGTTCCGCAACTTGGATGTTGGCTTCAATAACGAACGGATTATTACGCACGCTGAAGTGACCAGGGAAGGTGGCAGCTCGCAGTCGTCTGCTGCGGACGCCACAGCCGCCAAATATGGGCCACGCTCCATCACGGTGGGCAATACGCCACACGTTGACGACACAGCCGCCAGCGATTTGGCCACGTTCTATACGTCACGTTTTGACCAGGTGGTGTTTGCGCCCAGATCACTGGAAGTGACTGGTGCGATGATTCAGAACTATTGCAATGACGCAGCCATTGACGTTGTGAAACACCTGATGGCGTCCAACACTTACGAATGGGGAGCGCTGTTTGGTGAAACAAAAGTGACCTGGACTGGCGCGGGTGCGAGCAGCCAAACAGCCGCTGTGTTGCCGTTCCGTACCCAAATGGTTGCGACACCAGAAGATTGGACGATGCGGTTGACGTTCCGTGACGCAACCAACTTTGGTGGCTTCATTCTTGATTCAAATGAACAAGGCATCTTGGATACGAACCGATTGACGTAGGATTTCAACTATGGCTAATCCATTTCCGTTTAGTGCTGGTGCGGTGCTCACCGCTGCACAGCTCAATGCCCAGGGTGAGTGGGAAGATTACACGCCCGCGTCAACGTCTTGGTCAGGCACCTATGAAGTAAGCCGCACGGCTCGCATTGCAGATATTGTATTTTGGCGTGTCCGCTTCACACTGGACGCAACGCCAAGTGGCACGCTGACCATCACGCCACCCTTTACGGGCGCTTCGTTCGTTCGTGGTGGCAGCGCAGGCGGTGGGTACGCGTATGACACCAGCGGTGATGATTCATACGCTGTTTCCCCGTATATCTCCGGTTCTAATGTGCAACTGATTGAAACCCAGGCGCAGAACCAGACTGCTGTTACGGCTACGTCACCTTTCACCTGGGCTTCTGGTGATTCGTTTCGTTTCCTGATGATTTACGAGCAGGCATAATGCTTGGGCGGGCTGATTGGCGGGCTAAACGTGCCCGTTGGGTAACCCGGCATAACGCCAATCTGCCTAAAGTCGTCATTCATCATGGTGGCGTCAAACTTGCCACCCATAGCCGTGAAGGCGAAGCCGCCACATTGCGGGCCTATCAGCGGTCGCATTTCAGCCGCGGCTGGTCAGATTGCGCATACAACTTTGCTGTTGGTGTCGAATCAGGCCGCACTTGGGCAGTGCGTGGTTGGAACAGACGACCAGGCGCAACCCGTGGCCACAACAAAACCAGCATTGCTGTAGTCATCATCGGTCACACTTCGCAGCAGCCAGTTTCCGAACCTTGCGTAAACGCCATCAAAGACCTGATAGCCGCAGGCATTGCTACTGGCCATTTGGCGGCTGATGTCAAGATTTACGGGCACAGCGACCTGGCAGCCACGCAATGCCCTGGCCGCAGCGCCCGCACCGCGCTAACACGCATGATGCCAACCGACACCAGCACCGCAGACGAGCTGACGCAACTATTGGATGACGTTGGTTACAGCATCGCTGCCAGCCCTTTGCGCAGACGTAGCCGCGGCTTGGAAGTCACCACAGTGCAGCACCTGCTAAGCAATATCGGCCACGACCCAGGCCGCATTGACGGCATTTACGGCTGGCGCACAACCCGTGCAGTAAAGTTGTTTCAACGCACAACCACTGCACTAGCTGTAGACGGCATCACAGGTGCCCATACTTGGCGGGCATTACGGAAGGCACGAACGTGAAAGACGTTCTAACCAGGGCAGCCAAAACCTATGTGCAAACCTTCCTGGGTTTGTGGCTTGCATCAGGCATCGGCTTTGACCAGGGCAGCCTATCGGTGCTCAGAATGGCCGCTTTGGGGGCTCTGCCAGCCGCACTATCTGTCGTCCAGAACAGTTTGAAAACAACTAGAGGATGACCGATGGCAGAAATATTTGCTGCCACTGGGCTGGTGCTCGCAGCAGGCATCAGCGCGGTAGCCAGTGCGCTGGTGGCCAGACTTCGCACTGACAACACGACGCAACACCAGACGAACCTTGACCGGCTACAAGACATTGCGTGTGATGTCGGGGAAGTGAAAACTGATGTCAGAGAAGTCAGGCAAGCCCAAAACCGGCACCTTGAATGGCACGCTGAACGGTCAGAATCTAGCTGACTTTGCCGAAGGACGCCGTAGAAGGAACCGCAAGTGGATTGACCGCCTGCCTGATGATGTAGTCACCCAGATTCTTGAATCTGACGCTGGCTCATCAGTTGTCACCGCCTGGTTGGTCAGTTTGGGTTACGACGATTGCACCCGCCATAAGATTGACCCGCTGATTACGCAAAGACGCAATGGTGAGTGAACAACCATTAGCGGACTTCGCTGATGACGCAGACCTGTTGGCTGAAGTCACAAAACTGCGTCGCAAAGTCGGCAAGCAGCAAGCTGACCTTCAGATTGGCCGGCAACTAGAACGTGACCTAACGAAAGAACGCGAGCACCTGCGTTTACGGCTCACGACTTATGAAGCCGCAGCAGCCACTGACCCACCCAAGTGGGTGACGCCACGCAAACCACGCAAAACCGCTGCAACCGCAGTGGCGCTTCTCAGCGACTGCCACTGGGATGAAATCGTTGACCCAGCAGAAGTCCCCAGCAACGCGTACAACCGCGACATTGCCGAAAAGCGGCTAAGACGCTTCTGCGACAAGGTGACGCGGCTAAGCCTGGAACAAATATCAGGTGTCACCATTGACGGGCTGGTGCTCATGCTGGGCGGTGACCTTGTATCAGGCAGCCTGCACGACCTAGCCGAACACAACGAAACGCCTTACGGGCCAGTCACCGTCGCGCATTGGTCCGCGCAGCTCGCAGCCGCCATTGACAACCTGGCAGCAGCGTTCCCAAAACTGCATGTGGCGTCCGTTGTCGGCAACCACGGCAGATTGACGATGAAACCCAGAACCCGTGGCCGCGCCCGCGATTCATGGGATTGGCTGCTAGTCCACAGCGCCCGCACCGCACTACAACATTTGGACAATGTGACCTGGCAGATTCCAGAAACACATGACGCCCAGGTGAAGGTCTACGACACCACACACTTGTTGACGCACGGAGACAGCGTGACCGGTGGTGGTGGAATTGGCGGCATTTGGCCACCCATCAAACGCCTACAGGCACGCCTGCAAGTCAACCAGCCGCATGATGTCCTAGTCATGGGCCATTGGCATCAGCTGACAATGGCGGCTAGCGCAGGCATCATCGTGAACGGCTCGCTGAAAGGCTTTGACGCCTACGCCCGCATTTCAGGTTTTTCTGCTGAACCCGCCCAGCAAGCGTGGTGGCTTGTAACACCAGAGCACGGCATAACGATGCAAGCACCGGTGCTTGTCACAGACCGCGCAACTGAAGGTTGGTGACGAAAGACTTGACAGACGCTGCGGGCTTCTTCATAATCAAGTCACTACCCGATAGTTCACAAAGGAGACACAACGATGCACAAGACCCATGTGGGCAGCGGTGGCGCTACCCCAGACGAGCAGCGCCGCAAGATGGGCGGCATGATGACCGCCAAGCAGCACAGGTTTATTTTGCAGCTGCTCACCCAGGTTCGATACCGCACTTGCCATGAAGATGCTTTCCTGCGCGTCAGCGACACGGAGCTGCAGCAAATCCAGCACGCAGAACAGTTGGGCGCTTTCGTCCGGTGGAACCATGAGCGTATGGCGTTCAGGGATGCCAGCGTCACCATCAGGGAACTGAAGAAGGCACGCCACACGCTCACCCATCAGCCAAAGGATGCAGCATGATGGCGTTGCTGGCGATGGAAAACCCGTTTTGGGAATGGCTGATCGCGCCACTGGCGCTGATGTCGCTGGGCTTCTGGTTTCGTGAAGCCTGTGAATGGTTTCTGGACCGCAGCGACGGTGACACCTACGAGCCTGGTCTGCGGTATCTGATTGAGTGCGCAGCCTGTGGGCGGCACCACGAAGTTGGGCACATGGACTGGTGCGCGTTGGCGTGCCAGGGCTGCGGTGGCGAGATTCCCAACCCGCAGGGCTGCTAATGGCCAAATTCCAATACGAGGATGTAGACAGCCGTTTGCACAGATTCTGGGAAGCTCACCCTGATGGGCGGGTGCTCACCCAGTTGCTGCACCATGACGAACAGCGGGTAGTGGTGCGGGCTGAAATCTGGCGTGATGGTGCTCAGATGCTGCCGGACGGTTCTGGGCTGGCTGAAGAAGTGCGTGCCGGCCGCATCAATGAAACGTGGGCGGTTGAAAACTGTGAAACCAGCGCCGTTGGGCGTGCGCTCGCCAATCTGGGCATGTCTCCGAAAGGTGCGCGCCCGTCAACTACCGAAATGGGCAAAAAAGACCGGCAAGCGAGCGAGCCGCCACCAGTGCCGCCCAATCCGGTGAAAGCAGCCCGCCAGGCGCTCGCTGGGGAACTGCCAGCAGGGCTTGTAGACACTTCTGCGTTGCGCGACCGCCTGAACGGCTTGGCACCATCGGAGCGCGGCCAGGTTCGTGCCGTGCTGGAAGCCATGCAAGTGGCATTGCCGATTCCTGCCACGATGGAAGCCGACACGCTACGCGACCTGGAAGCCGCTGTTGACAGAGAACTGGGGGAAAACCAGTGAACCTGTTTGAAGCCGCAGAAGCCGCCCAGCAAGAAGCCCTGGAACGCGTTGACTGCAACGCAGACTTGGCTTGGAAAGACACTGCACGCCAAGTGCTAGTGGAAACCGCCCTATTGAAAGACGAACTAACCAGCGAAGATGTTTGGCAGCGGCTAAGCACCCATGACGTAGAAACACATGAACCCAGGGCTATGGGTGCCATTATGAAATGGGGAGCAGCCCAGCATGTGATTGAACCCACTGACCGCTTTGTGTCCGGCACGGCTGTAAGCCGCCACAAAGCACCTATACGGGTTTGGCGGTCGCTGTGCACCAGGTGAAGCCCGGCAGCCGCTCAGAAGCCCTGGATGACGCTCTGACGGAAAAGCAATGGCAAAGAGTCGTCACGGATTACGCCACGTTGTGTGGTTGGGAATGGTTCCACAACCCAGACAGCCGCCGCGTCAACGCAGGGCTACCTGACCTGCTGCTGGTGCGTGACGGTGAAGCCCTGTTTGTGGAGCTGAAGAAGCACAAAGGCAAAGTGACCCGTAAACAGCAACACATTTTGGGTTTGCTGGATTCGGCGGGTATCGAAAGTCATATATGGTGGCCTAACGATTGGCCGACAGTCACGGAGCGGCTGCGATGATCCCCTACCATCGCACCCATAGCGCTGTTTCCTCCTTTCCAGCGCTGCCGCTTCAAGCCCAGGGGATGGGTTGGGTAGAACCTGTCCCCTGGGCTTTCTCGCCTAGGTGCTCAGCATGACGCCTGAACAGAACGCTGAACTGCTCGCTGCGGTGCTCAATGACGACATTGGCAGCCCAGCGGCACGCCTAACTGCCATAGACCTGTTGGATTGGCTTGCGTGCGCCGGCCTGGTGCTCGTCAACGACGGAGAAGAAGCCAGCCGTATCTATTTGGAAGCCCTGATGCGTAGAGCACCCGCAATCAAGAAAGACGAAGAAGAATGAGCCTGCGCGCCCTATCGCACACCATTGACTATTCCAGCAACACTGGTGCCACGTTCATTGTGGAACTAATGGTGGCCGACAGTGTGAACGACCAAAACAGCAACCTGTTCTGGATGAGCACCGGCAACCTAGCCAAGAAAGCCCGCGTGGCCCGTTTGACAGCCAACAGGGCGCTTCTGGAACTGGAACGCCAAGGCATTCTTCAACGCATCGGCGTAGGCCCGTCAGGCAGCATCAAATACAGATGGCACCCTGTGACGACAAATATCACCTGTGACGAGAAGTATCAGCTGGGTGATACGACAAGTATCAGCACCTGTGACGACAAGTATCACAAACCACAAGTAACCCAATTAGAACACCAAACCAGCAGCAAGCCCGTAAGCCGCAAAACCAGTGCCGCCAAAGCCAGAGCCGTCAAACAGGCCATAGCCCGATGATTAGCCAAGTCAACGAAGAACAAACACTGACCCGCAAAGAATGGCTAGAAGCCAGGGAAGCCGAACGCAAACGCCTATTCCCAGACGAACCAGACGAAACCAATGACGACAGCTGACAAGCTGGAAACCGAACGCTACGCAACGGTGCTCAGCGAATACGACCAGCAACTAGCTGAACAACTAGCCCAGGTGCTCAATGACATTCTGCCGACGCAAGACAAGGAGAGCACCAGTGCAATCAGTAGTTGAACGGATTGAACCCGACATAAGCATTTGTTGTTGCGGACGCGTTTGGGTTTATGAATCAACATCGGGCCAAGACTGGTCAGCGCTCACGCATGAGTACTTGGGTGGCGAGCCGTTCAACCAAATGCTGCACAGCGGTGACTTGTGTGAAATCCGGCCCTGGTCAGGTTCGTGAAAACACTGCCGGTGCATTGTGTGAACTGCGCTGGTGTTATTGAACACAACGACTTCAGAAACGAAACAGCACCGCTATGCCAATGCGATAAGCGCGACCAGCTGCCACGGGTTGCCTGGTGGAACCAAGCAGCTTGTGCAACTGAGCACCTGGCGCTGATGTTCCCAGACGAGCACGGCAACCAAGACGTTCACAAAGCCAAGACAGTTTGCCAGCACTGCCCAGTCATTGTTGAGTGCCGACACAACGCCATAGGCAACGACGAAGAATTTGGAATATGGGGAGGACTCACTAGGCGTGAACGCAACCTGGTTGCTGAGCACCAAACCGAAGTGCGCACCTGTCGTCGCTGTGGCGTCCCCTACGTCAGCGTTGATAACAGTTTTCGTGGCAGGAAATATTGCAGTGGCGACTGCACCACCAACAGCCGAAAAT
>Ga0114899_1001230_pt1 | contig 15514 bp, 26 predicted proteins | sample MalvireepMed_215_FD_83497 | JGI IMG/M metagenome (GOLD analysis project Ga0114899, IMG submission 83497) | Marine viral communities from the Global Malaspina Expedition - Malaspina viral metaG DeepMed_215 | ecosystem: Environmental > Aquatic > Marine > Oceanic | place: Mediterranean Sea... | reverse complement strand
GTTCAATACTAAGTTTCTTTGCCCAGATTGCATTAACGCTAACTGCATGTTCTCTAAAGCCATTTAAAATAATACCTAGATCGTCCTTTGTACGATTAGACATTAGCTTATTATCCATGATGCCGGTTAAAGAAACACCAAGTAACCTTTCTTCTTCTGTATTTTTAATCCACTGACTACCTAATCCTTTCAAAGAAGTGAAGCATGACTGAATAGTGCCAAGAATGGTAGCGAGTTCTATTTTCTTTTCTAATGTTTCAATGGTGTCGGTATCTCGCACCACTACTTCGGACAAATTACAGAATTGCTTTGGCCGTAGAATGATCTCACTACAGGGATTAGTCCCGTATTGAATGTCCTGTTCACGCCGTTCATATTTAGCTGCTTGTACTTGAGCAGCTTGTCTATTAAAGATGCCACGCTCTCCTGACTTGCTGTCATATAGAGCTACCCATTCCCGCATGAAGGTACCAATGTCAGGCTTTTCTGTGTAACATACACTATTATTTGACAAAGCTCGTTGTGGGTCTGTTTCCCACCATGAACCAGATTTTGCGTGACGCATACGATCATCAGATAGATTTGAAAGACTAATCAATGCTGATCGACGAACACCGCCTACCACTACTACATCAGCTACCTTACAAATGAGGTCATGGCATTCGATACTAGAGAACCTGCGACCAGCGGCCTTACGAAAAGAATTTACGGTAAAGATAAAGAGATCATGTAATGGATCAGGACCACTTGCCCTGCCACCAAAAGTTTTTAATCTAGCACCAGCAGAACGAACTCGTGACATATCCCATTTAGGAATCATACCCGCATATAACAAGTTAATTAATTCTTTATAGCCTCTATGCCAGCCCTCCTTACTATCTTGGACAATGATCGTAGTCTCACTGTCCTCAAATGTTTCTGGAATTTTGGGTAACTCATTCGTGTATTGTCGCTCAACACTAAACCCTACCCCGGTACCGTGCATAAGTATATACAAACATTCATCGAATGATCTTGGACTATCAACAGGCAGGTACGCACAGTTATAAGCTGCGATATGATTGCGTTCTAGTGCAGGGCCAGCAGTCATCATCGCTCTCATACTAGGCATCACATTTAAGGTGACAATAGTAGTATACAATTCTGCGTACACTTCAGAATTAAGAGTAACTTTATGTTTCTCTTGCAAAAACTTCTTATAAAAATCTAGTAATCGGCTAACAGTCTCCTCCCATGTCTCTCGTCTTCCTTTGTCATCTATCCAACGAGCATAACGAGACAGTGCTATAATATTCTGGTAGTCACTCATTTTTTTAGTCATCTATTGTTCCTCCGCTACATTTAATTCTTAGGGTTTTTACGGTAGCACCATCAATATGTTCAAGTAATTCTGTAAACATGTCTATAAGTTCATCTGTAGGATCACCATCTACAGGCATAAAAAAATCTTCAGGATCAACATCTAAGACTATAGATATTCTAGCTTTTGTTTTCATGCTTTTTAATATCCTTTAGCAAGTGTTCTAAATACCATTCAGCTTTATGTAAATCCTCTGACCCATTCTTATATCGTTCACGCCATGTATACTTTAACACATTTCCTTTACAATAGCCACGAAATTCTTCATCGGTGAGAGTTGCCCGAATAGCTTGGATACATTCTACCCCATGTTTATTGTAGTGCGTTGGATGATTTACTACATCGTTCATTGTAGGAAGAAAGTATTGTTCTGGATCATGTGTCATTGTAGCGAGTGTTCCTAATTCTGCATGGCGAGTATCTGGATCATTAAGTTTAGTCTGAACAAAGTTTTTCTGAAGCAGTTTTATGGTAGTTGCTATTTCTCTTAGTGCTGATGCTATCGGCCATGTATCATTTCCCATTAGGCTGTTCCCTGTGTGTCTGTATTGAAGTGTAAAATATTATCTGTACGTCGTAATAGTGTCTCCGGTACTGGAGAAAGCATACGGTTATGGGCATAGGCTTGAATGACCTCCCGCACAAATGCATTTTCTTCCATTGCGGGAATAGACGCTGCCGTACAATTGCACAGTGCAACCATATTATTAAATTCGTTTTCATCTAAGGAACTATTATTCGCATCGGCTATAATAGCTACTTGAACTTCCCCTGTCCAGTGTTGGGTTTCATCTTCTTCTGAGATTTCGTTATCTGCTGATTTCACAGGTCTAAGCACTAGAATAAAATCATCAGCCGTTAAATGATCATATACACTCATAATATTCCTCACTTTCTAATTGGGGGTTCAATAAGGATTCCTACATTGGTTAATTCGGGTGGCATAAAAACTAATTTTTCTTTGAGCCATTCTTGTGGAATAACTCTGTCACAATATTTTATATCCTTTTTTTCACACCATGCACCATACGAAGTCTTAGACCCTTTTCTAATTTTTCGTGCGCTATTTTCAAACACTAGCCTAATATCTAAATTTGAATGTTGTTGTTGTATTTCCACATGTTTTCGTCTATCTCCTGTAGCCCAAAAGCCTTTTACCTCAATAATAATACCATTATCTAACACAAAATCTGGTGTGTAAGATCGAATTGCAAAATCAATCCATTGAATTTTTATGTTTTCGTATCGCAATTTATTCTGTGCTTTTACTATTTGTTTAGCAACTACTTCTTCAAGATGTGAACGATAACCTCGTTGTCTGGCCTTGATAAAACCTTTCTTATTATACTGCATAACTTAGTATTACTATCCTAAACATTTAATAATGTTGCATGTTCAACTGGAACGTGGAAAAACTTCTCTCCATTTTTGATGTACCTATTCGGAGCCTCTTTTACTGTGGCTACTGTCTCTAAAATAGTGGCTGGTATCTCCCACGCTTGCTTACAATCAGATCGCAACACATAGAAAGTTAAATTCTTAGCTCCCAATAGTTTCTTCTTTCGATAGGGAATCCTAATTTCTTTCCAGCTATCGGGCCATTGTCCTTTCCACGAAAACTTTATCTCCACTTCAACATTGTGTACTTCACCATCCTTTTCTGTTGTAAGATCACAGCTATAATTTTCTTTCTTAGCTGTGACGCTATGTCCTTGTTTTTCTAACCAAGATGTAATGATAGTTTTTGCTTGTGTATCTGCAAGAGTATAGAGGTTTCTATCAAATGGTTTATGTATAGGCATAAATATATCCTTTATAAAATGAGGGAGAGCATCTACGCCCCCCCTCTAGGTGAACAGAATTAAAATCTTGAGTCTGTGAACCGATAAAGATTACGCAAGGTGGTAGAGAGTGTTGTATTCGGAAAGAAAGGCTGAAGCTTCGCTGCGGCAGTGGCTGGATAACCCAGTTTACGAAGTTCGTCTGCTAATTCCGCATCTGCTTCCCTTCTAGCGGTTACTGCGGCATTAACTCCAGCCAAACGCTTCTCCCTAAGAGATTGTTTTGCAAGTCGTAATTGAGTTGCCATATCATCTACCATTTGTTCCAGTTCATCCACTGGAATATCTTCGTATCCATCTTGCGTTGTCATTGCCCCCAAGTCTGTCTTTATGTCGTTCTCTGTCATCGATATTTTCTCCTTTCTATTTAATCTGAATTAATATAGCAAACTATTGGTTTAGTTTTAGCTTTACTGAGTCGAGAAGGCTCTTCGGTCAATTTATCTCCCCAACATGCGTGTTTAAAATCACAAAATTTACATTCAGTACCTAAGATATAATTTCCTGTTGGGTTTCCTCTAAAGAACTCCTTTACAGGACTAAAACATCGAGCAAATTTATTCTCCTTTACAGTTTCGATGGTTTTTTCAAGTTGTTTCATTACTTTCTTAGGATTACTAGTGTACTTAACATACTTAAACTCACCAGAGGAATGGTTTAATACCCACCACCCACCGGGGTCTACGCCTTTGCCTTGTGCATACACAGTAAGCTGACCAACATACCCAAAACTATCATTGTCGGCTAGATGATCACCATCAATCCATTTATTACGATAACTCCAAGGAGAAGCTGATTTGATGTCATCTACTTTATTGTCAAGCACAAGATCATACTCTCCTGCTACAACTTCACCACCAATTTCTGTTTCAATCTTCTCTGGCTCCTCAAAGGTAGCTCCAGCTTCCTTTAAAACGCCCTTAAACACCGCTTCCGTGATGTCTCCGATCATCATTCGTAGCAAGAAATGTGAAGCAGGAGGAACCGCAGCCTCTGGCTTATTCTTTTGGAACCAAAGTTGACAGGTAGCCCGACCTATATTACTAGCCCGAACACGAAAATTTCGTTTCTCATCTCTGTTAAATTGTTTCTTAACCGCCTGTTCAACGTGCTTCACAATCCCTTGAATTGTTTCTTCAGACATAGAAGCTTTGCCCTCTCGCACATCATTGAGGTATGAGTGGACAAGAAGTTCTACTGGATGATCCATTTAATCATTCTCCTCTACAGTGATAAAGGATTCTACGACATCTGCTTCCTCTGGACTAAGCGTAGCTATTGCATTTGAGTTTTGCTTGTACTCTTCCGCAATAAAGTTATTGTAGTTTGCCACCCATGCACTGAAATTCTGGAGTGTTTCATTATCTTTGGGCTGCTCAATGTCTATTATCTTAGTAATATCTAGCTCTGGAACTGGCTTAAAGAGCATATTTCCATTCAACATTGGTGCCCCTTTAGTAGATAGTTCAAGACTGTGTTGTGGGAATAGATGCCCCGCACTTCTATATTTTTGCAAGACCTCACCAAGAATTTTAAACGCTTCATTATTCTCAATCTCCCAGATAACTGGAATGGGACCATTGGGTGTTACTGCTTCACCTTCCTCATTAACTGGATCATGTAACGTAACCTCTCCAAACAAAGCACGAACTCGTTTGACCGATGTAATAAGTTTTCGTGTTTCATCCGGCAAAGCTTTCCAGTCTTTAATGTAACCACTTGGCCTACCACAATTAAACCCACCATCATTATCAATCAAATCAGATGATGTAAATACTTTGTAGTCGTGAGTGAAAGCAGATTTTAAGTACCTACCACGCCGACCACCGACCTCTGGATTTAGATTAGGAATCCAACGAGAGAACCGGAACCGTTGCAAGAAAGGCCGGAACGAAACGGTTTCTGAATAGATAAAATTCCCGTTTGTATCAAACCTGTATGCTCCACCGGGTACCACTTCTGCTTGTCGAATCTTTCCGTTAGTTTTAACTGCCCCCATAATAGCCTTATGCCAAATACGCATTCTACAAAGAGCATCCGTAGAACGGGAGACTACAGTATCCCCCGGAATACCCATAAATTCTGCTACTGAAGCTTGGTTTTCTGTATCAAGTGTAACTAATTCTGTGTCCATTATACCTCCTTGTTGTAAAAGATTGTACCATTATATCGTACTTAAAATAGATGTCAAGCATATTCTACTACACTCATCCAGTTTGGTCCTATCTTACAATCCATAGGTAGTTCAACATCAATATCAACCTCTAATCGCTGTAAGAGAGCTGTTCTAAGTGTTTGTTCTGCCTCACTAATACTGTGTTTCACTTGTTCTTCTTCACCCGGATATGTATCTATCACAATACTGTCATGTACACTATTTACAATTAAACTATGAAGTTCTTTCTGTCTCATGTACTCTTCAACTAAAAGCAAAGTGACTTGAACAATGTCGGTTGAAATTGACTGTACCGGATAGTTTTTAATTGCGGTAAAATGTGTCACTCTACCGCCTTGCTGTCTCGTTACATCTGGAAAAGCAAATTGTCGTCCGGTTGGTGTTGTCACCATACCCGTAGCCATAACTTCATTGGCTAAGTGCATATGCCACTGTGCTATACCTGTATATTTTTTAACAAAATGGGTATAGTATAATGCTTCTGCTTTTGTTCTACCAAAACCTGTTGCACCAAATAGAGGAGCAAAAGTGTGTGCCTTTGCCTCTTGTCTAGTTGTATTTTGTCCTCCATCACTAATTACTTTAGCTGTATAGCTATGAACATCAAAGCCTGTAGCAATCTCGTGTTTAGCTACTTCATCATTGCCTAGAAATGCGGCTGCTCTAAATTCTAACTGAGCAAAGTCTGCCTCTATGATTTTACCATCCGGCCAACGAGATTGAAAGACCTGTTTAATAGGAAATGTATTTGCTCGTGGCATGTTCTGTAGATTTGGAGAGTCAGATGCAAGACGACCTGTTGTTGTTCGATGTTGTAATAGTCTAACGTGCAACAGACTATCTTCTTTCATGTAAGTCTCAATTCCATCAATAAAGGCAGAGATATAAGTATCAAGCGCAGACAATCGACGAATATTATATAGAAATTCCTGTGCTTCACTCATCTTTTTATTCTTTGCCGTAGCTTCTAGAACGGTAAGATTAGTTTTGCTGGTACTAAAGCCATGATTCGCAACCCAACTGGCGGCAGGAGCAGAAAATTTCAAACCAGCGATTTGTTTCTGTGGTAAATATAACACACCGACATGATTGCAAACCTTGCAAATACGTTTTGCTTTTCCTACTGTCCCATCCTTTTTTATTGCCAGATTATATCCTTTGCCCTGACACTTTGAACATTGCACCGCCTTAGTTTTATATATAATTTCCGAATTATCGGTAACGGCTTTCTTAAACTCCCCAAGTTTCATGTACTTGTTAAAACTGGTGGACCAAACACCTTTATCCTTTGGTTTGCGACTGTAAATTACAGCACTCAGTTGTTCTGGAGATGACAGATTAACAGGCGTATCCCCCATTAGTGTTGCTGTCTGACGACTAAGGGAAAGTATTAGTTCTTCTCGTTCATTTTGAAATTCGGTTCGTACTTTCTGTAAAGCTTCCTTATTTACATAAAACCCACGACAATATATCTTGGCAAGAAGAATACACAGACTGTTGGTTAATTCAATAATATTTTGTAACGGTGCATACTCCGATGTAAACATTTTTTTGCGTAAGTTCTCTGCTAATTCTTGTGTAGCACGAACATCTGTAAGGCAATACTCCACAAGTTCATCACCATCCACACTAGCAACGGAGATTCCTTGCTTAAGATTTTGTTGCAATGTATCTAACTTCTGATTCTGCAACTGCCATCGTTCTGCTATCGCCGCTAACGATAAAGGTTCCTTTTGTCCACGCTGAAATAGATATTCTACCAACAGTGTATCAAATATTGGGCCGTCATATTTAAATCCTGTATCCCACAACCAGATCAACTCATGCTGTGCATTATGGCAGATCAAGACCGTAGTCTCATCCAACTGTTTTTGTAATAGTTCTTTAGCATTCTCTGTACTATGCGTGTCATGATTAAACCAAAAGGACGATTCCTTTCCATCGTTTTGTTTGGTACAAACTAATACCAATTTATTTCCGGTGGTAAAGGGATCAAGTAATACCTTTCCCGATGGAAGTTTCTGAACGGTATTCTCAATATCAATGGTGAGCTTCATCATGTATCCTTATGAACTATAGGTTGCAGTTTCAGGATCAAGGAGAGTCACTACTCGTCCATGTTTCCCGGTAAGTTTATTCTTTAGTACAAGCCAATGTCTTTCTGGGCTTTCATTCTCTTGTTGTCCCTCGACCATAGGGGTTTTCGTGATACAGAATAGTACGTCTGCTTCACTTGCTTTTCCGGTACGAGAGCCTTCTAACATAGACATATTCACGAATACTTTGCCTTCTGCCTCCGCTGAGAGTTGAGACATGGCAAATATAACACAGTTATATTGCTTTGCAAGAAGCCTAAGCCTAATATAAGTAGCCTTTAGTTGTTCATGATGGGCCGTGTATTTACCTTCGGGCTGAAACTTGTCTGCCATATCAGCTACCACAATATCGGGTTCATACGCCTTAATGGCCCTCTCTACACGATCTAAGTCCCATCCTGTAGCATCGGTAACTTTGAGTCTATCCTTAATAGGACCAAAGAAACTCTCTGCTCTTTGCCGATCCTTTACAATGTCTTCGATCTTCATACCACACGATGCTGTAAGGTACCTAGCTGATACCCGACCTGTGTCCTCTTCGTTAGCCAACACCATAACCTTAGCACCTTGTTGGGCAAAACCATCGGGACCAGCACATAAATATGCATGGGAAGATGTCTTACCTGTGTTTGGTCGAGCGGCACCCACAATAATTTGTCCTTGATTAACACCCGGAACAAGCTGTGCCACTGTAGGTATGTTAAATTTCCATTTGAATTTCAATTCATTCTTTTTCAGTAACGAATCAATATCCATTGGTTCGAAGTACACTTTCAGTGTCGGAAGAAAGTCATCCTCTCGTCTATCCATAAATAGTTTTATATTATGTAATGATGTTACCTCACCATTAGACATCTTAAAAGCTATATCCATTAATTCATTAGCAGCGTCCTCCCTATTGAGTTCTCGTAACACATCTTGTGCTACATCTACATTCAACGGAGAAGCATCCGTTAGCTTACGAAATAAATCTCTATACACATCTCGTTGTGCTGTTGTTAGGGTAGGATTAGATGTATAAAACAAAGCCTCAATATCGGAAGGGCCAAGTTTCTTTTCATAATCCACCATTGCTTTATCAATAGCACGTTTAATGTTTTGTGTTTCCTTGCTTCGGAATACTTTTTCTTTAGCTAAACCACGATTCTCCTTATAAAACTCTCGATTAAGTAATGTCTTTAATAATGCTAGTTCCATATTGCGCTCCTAATACATTCTTGCACGTTCACAATATCATTTTTCCTCCTATATTTCAAGTCATCTTCCAGCTTCAATGCCTTAACTTTCATGCTAGGTATTAAACCTCGCAGTTCTCTGGTAAATTTGAGCGTTTTGTCGGCGGCATCAGGATCGAGGGCCACAATGACCCCTGTATAGCCCTGTAGTTGCTCTACATGAGCAGTAAGAAGCGAGGTACCAAGTAGGGCCACTCCAGTACAGTTGTCGTCTGTTGCCCCTACAACGGCTGCTGAGATAGCATCCTCTACAACTACCGCTATCTGTCCAGTGCCAGAGGTATACGCATAGCTGGCTGATCCATAGCGTTTCCATTTTGGGAACCGTCTGATCATAATATCTCTTGATCTTCCGGCAGCATCCACGAGCAAGCCTCTATGTCGAATTGGAAATACAATTCTATCTTCCTTGACATCATAGTATAATTCAAGAGTACCGAAAGGGTATTTGTGATACTCAAGCCACTCTACTAGTTCTGACCGACCAAGTAGTGCTTGCTTAGGCAAACGAAAAGGTTTGGTGTTTTCTTTAATCTGTGATGATTGTATATCCCTAACACGCACACTCGTCGGATGTCTACCCGCCAGTTTACAACCAGCTTTATAACAGTTAAAGAGAATACCATTCACGGTTCTAATGGCAGTAAAGGTATTATGTCCAGCACATATAGGACAGTCACCTCTGTACTGTTCATCAATATTTAAATCTAGATTACGAATTACATCAGCGATCATGATCTGCTTCCCTTAAAAACTAACTCCGCAAATAAGTCAGGGTCAAAGTTTCGTTTCGCTGCCGCATTTCTAGCCTGATCTGTATTGATTACAATATAGGGAGACAGGCTTTCTCTACTCTTGTGACCGGAGTACGACATAATCTCTGTATCTGTTGCACCATGATTGGCTAAGTCAGTCAGTACGGTACGTCGTATGTCTCGTAACTGTAGTTCGTTAGGTAATCCAGCTAGTCTCATTATACTTCTGAAGACACGAGATATATTATTCTCACTGTAAGGTTTCAACTTCATGGGATGTGGCACAACCCACTCTTGGAATGCATAGTCTTGCTTTTGATCCCGTAACATATGGGTAAGTGCATCTGACATTGGGATACCGGGTATTCTTTCCTTGGTTTTCTGAATTACCTCTCGCATATATAGTTTCTCATCCAAGTCATAGTTTTTCCATGTAGAAAGGCGTATATCTTCTATTCGCTGACCTAATTCCACGTTTATACGCACTAACAAGCCTATATTACGCCACTTTGGCACACTAAATGCAGTCTCCAGAAACTTTTGGAAATCTTCGGTCTTCCACGTATTATTTCTAGGCAACTCTTTACTCCTTTCAACAAATCGCCAAGGATTTTTCTCTAAAATATCATACTTCAATAGTACATTCCATACTCGTACCACAATTTGCAACGTGTAGTTAGCAAAGCGTATGCCATTGCCTGATTTTATACTATCCAGTAACTTCCAGTATATCTTCTGGCACTTTGCTACATTCACATCGGCAAGGGGTATGTCCCCTACTTGTTTCCGATCAACCTTTAAATCACATAGCTTTTTTAGTTGATAGATATATTGTAAACGAGTTTTCTCGCTGGTAATCTTACGGGTAAACTCAGGTGTCTCTTTAAAGAGTTCTATAGCGCCGCTTACGGTATCTCTTTTTAGGTGCATCTAAATTATTCCTCTCTAAACATTGCTCATGTCTCCGTTTCATTTCAGACCATCTCTTTAGCGACAATCTACCACGCATCCGATTTTCTGTACACTCTGGATCACCAAGATGCCTAGTAAACCGTGCCCACTTTCTACCTTCCTTTACATAAAAGACTCTGTACCCACAACCAAAGCGAGGAAGCTCATTTATAAGATACATATTATAGTATGTACCATACCTATTTGTCTTAATGTTATTCCACCGTTGTTGTCTAGCTGTTACTTCTTGTTCACTGTCAGCCATAGCAACGGCAACAATTTTTCTTGGCCTACCACGCTTCTTCTTACGAATCAGAAAAGTAGGTATGTCCTCTAGCATTTTATTTAACTCCTTCATTCGACACTTCTCGGAACGAGAAAGCCGTTACGTCTGCATGATTCACATCCTGTGATAATTGTTCTAACAACCGCTCGTAAGCATCGTCAATGTCGTAAGCAAGCAAGGTATCTCTATATGTAATTAAATAAGTCTTCATTAGTTTAGCTCCTCATGATTGGATGCATGGATCATTAGAGGACAAACCGATGTCCATAATTTCGGTACTTATAATATCTTTATGCTTGAACTCGTAGTCAACTTCTTCCATTACTTTTTGTATATCGGCACCATCGGTTAATTTAACTTGAACAATAATTAACATTGGTTTAGCTCCTCATGATTGAGAGCAGAGTCTGCTTCAACTAGATAATCTTTTCCACGATATGTAGAGTCTGCTTCAACTAGATAATCTTTTCCACGATATTTTACATTATGTAAAGTAGTTATTTCTCCATCGGTTTCAATCCAGACTTGTGCACCACATGAAAGAGGTGCGTTTGGTCTATAAACTACACGGCATGGTCCACCCATCAGTACCTCATGTGCATAGGTATTTGTTTTGTATGTCTTACACGTAAGCACTGGCTTGTTTTCCTTCTTTGCACGATTCGATTTAATAATATGTTGATTAACGTGCACAATAGTTTTCATGATTGTCTCCTATAAGGTTAATGAATTTATATAATATCGAAGTAAGCCACCAAAATAAATCGAACCTACACACAGGTTCAATAGGATTAAAGATTTATCCCACCATAATATACCCACAACAAACCAAAAGACACCACCTAGTGTCGATAAGAATAAATTAACAGGTACAATATCTAAAGCGGTACACGCTGCACCTACTAAAATACAAATAGTACCTGCCCATTTGAGGTACCAGCTCAAGCCGTGTGAAGGAGTAACTTTTTTAATGGGCATTATTTACCATCATTAGCTAAGGCTCGATTGAGTCGAGCATAACGACGTTCTAATAGCCCAAGCCGTCCTTCCACACGCTCTAGGTGTGTCTTTAACAGGTAGTATTTATCGTTAGTTAATGTAGAGTCTTCTAGCAGTTCACGAACTTCACATTGTACTAACTCTTGCAGTAGATCGTAGAACTTTTCTTTAAGATTTGACATAGTTACTCCTTAATTATTTTAGATACGTATGGCCCTCAAGTTTAAGGGTTACAGCCATAGTACCCGCCCAATACGGGGGGTCTATACTATCATGAGCATAGTAGTGGGTGGCTCCATCTGTAAGATCAGCCACCATACCAGTGTAAACAAACAACGCATTTTGTACATTCTTTTTAAAGGCAACTAAATCTTGTATGGTATCCGGTAAATCATCACCATACCAACTAAACTGTGCCCTCTGGGTAATGACTTCACAGATAGTGGAGGGCCATTGAGAGTTCGCTACTCTATTGAGAACTACATGAGACACAGAGACTTGATCTTCAAATCCTTCGCCTCTTGCTTCATGGTATACGTTCGCACTGAGACAATACATACTAGATAAATCACTAATAGAAAACGTAGACTCAGGAGTTGCCATGTCCCAATTATACATTGAAACTAATAGGATGTATAAAGCTGTCCAAGTTAACTCTATCATTTATTTTCCCACATATCTACATAACGATCCCGTTTCCGTTTTCGTTGCGCTTTTCGTACTTGATCTCTACTTTTCTCTTTGCGTTTCCTAGTCCACTTTTCTGTCTTACGTTGTTCATCATCTGGATGTGAGTGTTCCTCAGTTTCATCCAACTCCGATACCTCTTTTCGACGGGTCATACTAGTCTCCCTGTTATGTACATAGGCTTATGTAACATATAGTATAGAAAGAAACACAGGCCTGTGTACGTTGCAAGTGCAACATTATACAGATTTTGAATCATATGTCAAGCCCTCATAGAATTGTCTTTCCAAATCAAAGTAGTTGCAATAATCCAAAATATATGTACGAGTAAATACTCTATACTGCTCACCAAATTCATCACAAATTGTACCTGTAATCACATTCATGTCCCACATATACGGACGATTTTTCTTTCCTGTATTCATGAGTTCTTGAATGCGTCTTTCTATAACTTCCTTTTTACTTTCCATAGAGAGTATCTGCTGTAGATTGCAGCAGCCTCCATACTCGTACCACCATAATTGCGGTGTAATCCAGTACAATTACTGCAATTACTACGCCCACTCCGATACTGAATATTGTATCTACCATGATTAATAACCTACCTTTCATTAACTTCCATAGCACCAGAGATATAATTATCTAGGTACCGTATAATAACGGTACCCTCGTTAGAGTATGCGAACCATCGACCCGGAGAGAAAGTATAAATACTATCTCCACCGCAGTCATAGTCCATTAGATTCGCAAAGCTATCCTTGCTCACTTCAAAGGAACCTTCAAAGTTCCAATGTCGTTCTGAACTATCCTCCCTTGTATCCAATCCGCCATCGAAATTCTCATCTGCATCACAAACTACGCACTTATGAGTTCCATCGCCATATCCGTTAGCGAAGAAGAACCGTACCCCATCGCTTGTGATAGCTACGGACCCAATGTCCGCACCTACTTCAAATACATGCTCAGTCATCTTGTTGCTCCTTTTGTTTGCGGTTATAGACTTTACTAGATGGTACTTTACGTTGGCGGTACTGCCTGTCCATCAAAGATTTAGCTACAGGATTACCCTTATTGGGCTTACCCACAGGTATCTTTATATTCTTTTGACGGACAGGCATTATGTTACCGCTACTTTACAGAGTGGATCACATGATCCCGTGTACCGGCAATACTAACAACCCGATATAGGTTGTGGAAGACCGGCATAAGAGGGAAGTAACGTACACGATACCCATCGCTTACCTTGATGTGCTTACGAGTACGGGTAACACCCCTGCCTTGGTACTTGCGAGTAGTACGGTCAATGCTTGAGTGCTTACCCATGAACCAAAACTTTATCAAAGTGAATTTAGCTTGCAAATAATTGTACATTTAATATCCTTTCTTCTGTTTTAGGTTTTAGTTATTGCAACTGCAACGAAAATAATACCAACAACAACAATCCACACAACTGTCATGGTGGAAAAGTCTTCCATGTCTACTCTCCTTTCTCTTCCTTGTAACACGTTGCACAAAGAACCAATCGTCCCCCGTGTTCCACGATGTCCGCAAAACTATCACAGTCATCGCCACCACACAAGGGTCGTAAGTCTACAAAGCCTTTCTTGCCATGTACTTGCTTAGTCATTGTCTTTGCTCCTCAGTGATCTAAAAAGATTACGGGTTTCTCTTTCATCGTCCAACATAAACCACAGGTTGCACAGCTTTCAGTCTGTCCTATTTGTTCGGGACACACTATACCATCTTGGGATACGTGTTCACCATTGGCAGAAAATTTATCCGATGGGTCATTACTAAATCTAATTGCAAATCTATCTGGATACTTGATCCGTACATTTAGAATAGATAAACCCAATGCACTATACTTGGGTTTAGGGGAACTGGGCGTATTACGAGTGTACCCATAGATATTTAGTAAAGGTCTACGTTCAAGTTGATCTTGCCAAAAATCAACGTACTCTAAACTATAAAAGTCTCCCAAGATATGTAATCGTACCAGATAGGTACGACTTTTCGCATCTAGATCATCTAAATCCTTAGAAATAGCTCCCAATAACGCTGTATTTGCCTTAAATCTATGAGCAAATGGCATATTATTTCCATAGCAATCAAGCCAATGCTCACAGTCGGAGTCACAGGTTGTACGCTCTTCTAAAGTTAACACATAAATTTTAGCACCACGCAACCTAGTTTTCTTAACTACTCTGCCTAACTTAGCCCCTGTATTTCTTTTTATTACCTTATAGGGGTACGTTGCTGCATCATATATATTCTTTTGATACACACTTTGTGCATTAACAATAGCTTTATGCGTAGCATTTAGTGTGGTCATTCACGGCTCCCTTTAAAGACTAACTCCAGATATTCGGTCGCAAAAGCGTCAGGATCATTTTGCTTTGCTTCTTGCTTTGGAAGTCTAACTTCCCCTGTTCTCACAGCATGATTTAGTAAATCAGAAACATACACCCGTTGTATTATTTCTGCATCATCCAACTGCCAGACCTCAAACCCTTCATCTAATTTATATGAGGCTTCAGGAGTTATCCATATTATTTCTACACCGGAAACCCCTGAGTGCGAGTGTTCATCACTCAGAATAAGACAAGTGTCGTCTAAACATTCTTTATCTTTGCTCATCTCTTTCCCTTTCTTTAGTCATCCACAAAAACGAATGACAGGCACAAGGAGGAGAACATTCCCTATGCCTGTCACTCTTGATACAACAGGACTACGCAGCTACCTTTTGTTGCTGCTCGAACCCTTGATAGTCAATCAGGTTCTTGAACGCTTGACCTTGCACTAAAGTCCTAACGTTCCTCTCCTGCTGTAATGCACGATTACCCACAGCAGCCCCCCGCCCACTGTCGAGGTCAACGTGCGTCCCATAGTGGGTCAACACGTTGTAGAAAGCATAGGCATTCGAGCCTATGCCTCTGGAGTAATCATACCACAATACCATCATCCGTTCCAGCCACTTCTGATTGACCTTCACCTGTGTCCTCGTCTTTGTCAGGCAGAGGTACTGCTCTAGGAATGTCTTGATCGTATCTGTAGACACAATCTGTTTCTTCATATGATTGAACAGATGGGCGTCCGTTGTCAACTGGGACGGCCAGTCAGCAGCAACC
>Ga0114899_1001224_pt1 | contig 15550 bp, 13 predicted proteins | sample MalvireepMed_215_FD_83497 | JGI IMG/M metagenome (GOLD analysis project Ga0114899, IMG submission 83497) | Marine viral communities from the Global Malaspina Expedition - Malaspina viral metaG DeepMed_215 | ecosystem: Environmental > Aquatic > Marine > Oceanic | place: Mediterranean Sea... | reverse complement strand
GGCTCGCTCTCGGTCGGGTCCAACAACTTCCCGACGCGGGTTTACGAGAACCCGCCGGAACTGGTCGATTGGCTGGCCTCGGAGATGAAAACCCACGCGGTCAAACCCGAGATCGAGGCGTTTGATCTCAGCCACATCCACAAGGCCGCCGAGATGAACCGCGACGGGCGCATTCCCGGCCAGCTTTATGTGCAATTCGTCATGGGCGTGAAAAACGCCATGCCGGTGGACCGTGAGACCTTTGATTTCTACATCCAGACGCTGAACCGCCTTGCGCCCGATGCGCAGTGGTGTGCCGCCGGGATCGGGCCGAACCAGATTGTGTTGAACGAATGGGCCATCGCCGCGGGCGGCCACACCCGCGCGGGGCTGGAGGACAACGTACGGCTGGACCGCGACAGGCTGGCGCCCTCCAACGCGGCGCTGATCCAGCGGGCGGCTGATTTATGTGCGAAATACGACCGCCCTATCGCCACGCCTGCACAAGCGCGTGAGATTCTGGGTCTGCGTCCGGCATAGGCTTGCCGCAAGAAGGGCGCTGCGTTGAAATGCGGGGCGGGGCAGCTATGTCCCGTTCCAGTAACCAACAGGAGCCTGAAATGTCCCAGACCCGCCGCCATTTCCTTGCCACCTCCGCCGCTGCCGCTGGCATCGTAACCCTGCTGCCCTTCGCCGCCCGCGCCGCCGCGCATAGTGGTGACACATTCGACACCAGCGCAGGGCCGATCACGGTGCATCCCGTCGACCACGCCTCTATCGTGTTGGAGACGCCCGCGGGGGTGATCTATGTCGATCCAGTGGGCGAGCCCGCGCAATACAGCGACTTCCCCGCCGCCGATCTGATCCTCATCACCCATGAGCATGGCGACCACTACAATGCCGATACGCTGGCCGCGCTAACCGGGGATGAGGTGCAGATCATCACCAACCCCGCCGTTTTCGACATGCTGCCCGAGGCGCTTGCCGCCAAGGCCAGCAAGATCGCCAATGGCGAAAGCACCGAGTTTAACGGCCTGCCGATCGACGCGATCCCGGCCTATAACATCACCGAAGAGCGCAAGAAGTTTCACCCAGAGGGGCGCGACAACGGCTATATCCTCGGCTTCGACGGCTTCCGCGTCTATATTTCGGGCGACACCGAAGACACGCCCGAGATGCGCGGGCTGACCGATATCTCGCTGGCATTCGTGTGCATGAATCTGCCGTTCACTATGGATTCAAACGCTGCCGCCTCTGCCGTGGCTGAGTTCAAACCGACATACGTCTACCCCTATCACTTCCGGGGCAAAGATGGCGGCACGCAAGACCCCGAAGAGTTCGCCAAACGGGTCGGCACCGATGTCGAAGTCAAATTCGGCGACTGGTATTAATCTCGAACCCTTTCGGTCACGCCCCAGCGGCGTGACCGTTTTCTCGGACAGGGCCGATCCATCAGATCAGCCGATTCCGGGGTGCAAAGCGGGGCGTTTGTCTCTCACACCGCCGCCCGCGCTCATTTTTCGCTTAACAAATTCAAGAGCCTAACTGCTCCCTCTTCAGATGGCTGAAGTTTCGCTTGATCGCTTTCGGTCCGCAGACTAGCGTGACCTGCGACAAATGCGAAACTATGTTTTGCATTGCGAAACAAGTCTCTGGGAGGAGCCTACATGACAATCTTTAAACACCTGAGCTGCGCCGCAGCTCTGGCGCTGGCTGGTGGCGCGGTAAGCGCTGAAACTGTATTGATTCACGGTGAAGCTGGGCCCAACCGCGGTGCACGCGCCGACGCTTTGCAGTGGTTCGCCGATCAGGTCGCCGAGCGTTCGGACGGCGACATGCGATTCGACATCCAGTGGGGCGGGGCGCTGTTCAAGGCCAACGCCGCTGTGCAATCCATCGCCGATGGCGTGGCCGACACCGGTTCGGTCATCGCAGTCTACTACCCGCAAGAGATGGCCGGCTACGGCATCGCCGACCTGCCGGTGAACAACCCCGACGCTTGGGTCGGCATGCGCGCCACGGATGAGCTGATGCGCTCCAGCCAAGCGATCCAAGACGACCTCGCCGACAAGAACCTCGTCTATATCGGCACTTGGACCACCAGCCAGGTAAACATCGGCTGCAAGGGCGGCGCGATCAAATCCGTGGCGGATATCTCGGGCAAGAAGGTCCGCGGCGTGGGCGCCTACGGCAAAGTCTTTGGCGAGCAGGGCGCGAACATGGTCAACATGTCGATCTATGACGCCTACCAAGGTCTCGACACCGGGCTGATCGACTGTTCGCAGGGCTACAGCTATGCCGTGGCGGCGCTGAAGCAGGCCGAGGTGATGGACAGCTACACGATCCTCGACTGGGGTCAGGTCGGCGGTCTGGGCATCTTCATGAACAAGGACATGCACGACAGCCTGACGCCTGAGCAGCAGGAAACGCTGGCCTCCGTCGGGTCCGACATGGCGGATGAGTTTGGCCGTCTGATCACCGATGCCAACGAAAAGGCCATCGCCTCGATGAAGGAACAGGGCGTCGAAGTCATCACCCTGCCCGAAGAGGATCGCGCGCAACTCGTCGAAGCGGGCAAGAAGTTCCTCGACGAATGGGCCGAGACCGCCGGTTCCGCCGGTCTGCCGGGCGACGAACTGTTGGAAGAGTATAAAGGCCTTATCGCCAAATACACCGAGCAGCGCGATGCCGAAGGCTATCCTTGGGAAGCCAAAAGCAACTGATCGCTGATATTGGGGAGGGGCAGCATATGTTGGTAAATCTGGAGAAAATCCTGTTGGGATTGGGCGCTTTGGCGGTGATCGCCTTGGGGGTGTTGATCACCTCTAACGTGATCGCCCGCGCGCTCTTTGCCAGTCAGGTGCCCGATAGCGTGACCATGGTGCGAGAGCTCATGGTCGCCGCCATCCTGCTGCCCCTCGCCGCCGCCACCGCTGCCCGCGCGCATGTCTCGGTCGCTTTTGTGACCGACCGATTTCCCGACCGCGCGCGTTCGGTGCTGATCGTGGCGGGCTCTGCCATCGGGATGCTGGCGCTGGCGCCGCTGATCTATTCCGGTGGGCGCGAGTTCTTTGCCGTGGTCGAAAAGGGCAGCTTTTTCTACGGCGATCTCAATCTGCCGAAATGGCCCGGGCGGCTTTTGTTCCTGATCGGGATGATCGCGACCTTCCTGCGGCTGGCCGAACTGACGTGGCGCGATGGGCGCACCGTGCTGGCGGGCGGCGTGGTCTCTGACGAACAACAACATGCGGCCGACCTTCTGGCCGAGAAGGACGTGCTGTAATGGATGCCTCAACCATCGGTATGATCGCCTTCGCGGCGGTTCTGATCCTGCTCGCCCTGCGCGTGCCGATTGCCTTCACGCTGGCGGCAGTGGCAACCGTCGCTACCTTCTTTATCTTCGCCTTCCGCACCGGGACCTTCATGCCCGAACGTGCGATCAAGGCGACCACCTCGATGGTGTTTTCCAACTCCTTTGACCTCATTCACTCTTACGATCTATCGATGATCCCGCTTTTCGTGGCGCTTGGTCACATCGCATATCGCGCTGATATTACGACGAAAATCTACCACGCGGCCAAGGTTTGGCTGACCCGCCTGCCGGGTGGGGTGGCCATGGCGAGCGTCATGGGCTGCGGCGGGTTTTCCGCGATCACCGGGTCCTCCATCGCCTGCGCCTCGACCATGGGTAAGATTTGCACGCCCGAGATGCTGCGCATGGGCTATGACCCGCGTCTGGCCACGGCTTCGGTCGCGGCGGGGGGCACCTTGGGCTCGCTCATTCCCCCGTCGGTTCTGTTCATCATCTACGGTATCTTTACCGAGACTTCGATCTCGTCGCTGTTCCTCGCGGGTGTTCTGCCGGGGCTGCTGACGCTGGCGGGCTTTGTGCTGGTCATCGCCGTCTGGGTCTGGCGCGATCCGGCGGTCGCACCCTCGACCGACCAACGCTACACCGCGCGTGAGCGTTGGCAGGCGGCGCTTGATAGCTGGCCTGCGATCTTGCTGTTCGTGCTGATCATCGGCGGCATCTACGGCGGTATCTTCACCGCGACCGAGGCCGCCGCCGTCTGCGTCGTCTCCGCCACGCTGATCGGTTTCGTGCAGCGCAAGCTGGATTGGGCTGGCCTCTGGGCCGCGGTCAAGGAGACCTGCGTGCAGACCTCCGCCATCTTCCTCATCGCCGCCAGTGCCAAGATCTTTGTGGCCTTCGTCGCGCTGACCGGCGTCGCGGGCACCATCGTTGGGTTCGTCTCAGACGCGCAGATGTCGCTGGTTGTGCTGATGCTCTGCATCGCGCTGATCTATCTGCTCTTGGGCATGTTCCTTGATCCCATTGGCATCATGGTGCTGACCCTGCCGCTGATGATCCCACTGGTGGAAAGCTATGACCTCAACCTCATCTGGTTCGGCGTCGTGGTCATCAAACTGCTGGAGATCGGCCTGATTACACCGCCCGTTGGCTTGAACGTCTTTGTCATCGCCAATGTGGTGGGCCGTGAGGCACCGATTGACAAGATCTTTGCGGGCATCACCCGGTTCCTCAGCGTCGACTTCATCGTGCTGATCCTCATCATGTCCTTCCCGATGATCTCGCTTTTGATCCCGATGGCGGCAAGATGAACAAGGCGGCGTCTGATACCGTCACGGACCGTAAGTTCGCCAATACGCTGGCGCGGGGTCTTGGCATTTTGCGGGCGTTCCGTGCCAGCGACAGCGGGTTGAGCCACGCGCAGATCGCCGAGCGGACGGGCCTGCCGAAACCCACGGTTTCGCGACTGACCTATACGCTGTGCGAACTGGGCTATCTGGCGCATGGCGGGCGCAACGATAAGTTCCGGCTTGGGCCTGCGGCGATTGCGCTTGGCTCGGTCGCTTCTGTCGCGGTCAGCTTTGTTGATATGGCGTCAGATGCGATGCAGCAACTGGCGGATGAAACCCGCACGCTGGCACTGATCGCCGTACGCGATGGCGACCGGATGATGCTGGTGCGCACATGGCGTCCGCATACCGCCTCGACCATCTGGCTAGAGCCGGGTCACCGCATCCCGGTCTATGGTTCGTCCTCGGGCCTCGCCACGCTGGCCAGTCTGGACGAGAACCGTTTTGACGGGCTGGAGCCGGATGACCGGCTGCGCAATTTCCGCCGCGAGGGGTATGAGCAATTGCTGGCGCAGGGCTTTGTCCTCGCCCCGCCTGAAACCCGCTATGCCCGCAGCATCAATGCCGTGAGCGTGCCTTATTACGCAGGGGAATTCGGCGAGCCTGTGGCCTTCACCTGCGGCGCTTTGCCGGGCGACTTGCCCGACAGCCGCATTCTGTCACAAGTGGGGCCAGCGCTGCGCGACGTGGTCAGCGGCATCGAACAACGCACCGGACGGGCACCGGCCCTGTCCCGGCGCGGATAGATCAAGGAGTTACTGATATGACTGACAAGATTGCCTATTCCCGCCATGACGACATCGTCGTGCTGCGCATCGAAAACCCGCCCGTCAACGCGCTGAGCCAAGCCGTGCGGCAGGGGCTTTCCGACGGCATGGACCGTGCTGAGGCCGAAGACGGCGTGCGCGCCGTGATGATCGTGGGCGAGGGCCGCGCCTTTATCGCGGGCGCTGACATCACCGAATTCGGCAAGCCGCCGATGGAGCCGCATCTGCCGAACCTCTGCAGCCGCATCGAAGCCTCGCCGCTCTTGGTCGTCGCCTCCATGCATGGCGTCAGCCTCGGCGGCGGGCTCGAAGTGGCGCTTTCGGCGCATTACCGCATCGCCCAGCCCTCGGCCCGGGTCGGCCTGCCCGAAGTGCACCTTGGCCTGATCCCCGGCGCAGGCGGTACCCAGCGTCTGCCGCGTCTGATCGGCGTTGAACCCGCGCTGGATGCCATCACCACAGGCCGCCACATCAAGGCACCGCAGGCGCTTGAGATGGGCATCGTCGACCGGGTGGAAGAAGGCGATCCGCAGGAGGTCGGTATTACTTACGTTCGCGAGCTGCTCGACAGCGGTGCCGAACGCCGCCCGATCTGCGACATGCCAGCGCCCGCGCCGATCGATTGGGACGCCGCCTATGAGGCGACGTTGAAAAAGGGTCGTGGCCAGATTTCCCCTGCCGAGGCCGTGCGCGCCGTGCAGGCGGGTGTCGAAAAACCCTTCGAAGAAGGCATGAAGGCCGAGCGCCGCATCTTCTCGGAACTGATGAACACCGACCAGCGGCAGGGCATGATCCATGCGTTTTTCTCGGAACGGGCGGTCAGCAACCTGCCGGAACTCAAGGGTGTCGAGCCGCGTGAGTTGAAGGCCATCGGCGTCATCGGTGGCGGCACCATGGGCGCGGGCATCGCCACGGCGGCGCTGCTGTCGGGCTTTTCGGTTGTGCTGATCGAGATGAAGGACGAGGCCGCCAAGGCGGCGCATGAGCGTATCTCCGGCAACCTCCAAGGCGCGCTGAAACGCGGCAAAATCGACCAAACTAAGTTCGACACGCTGACTGGTGAGGCGCTTACCGTCTCCACCGACTACGCCAGCCTTTCCGACGTCGATCTGGTGGTCGAAGCGGTGTTTGAAGACATGGACGTCAAAAAGGAGGTCTTCGGCAAGCTTGACGCGGTCTGCAAGCCGGGCTGCGTGCTGGCCTCCAACACCTCCTATCTGGACGTGAACGAGATCGCCGCCAGCACCTCGCGCCCTGCGGATGTCATCGGGCTGCACTTCTTCTCGCCCGCCCATGTGATGAAACTGCTTGAGGTGGTCGTCGCCGACAAGACCGCGAAAGATGTGGTGGCCACCGGCTTTGCGCTTGGTAAGGCTCTCGGCAAGATCAGCGTGCGCGCGGGCGTCTGCGATGGCTTCATCGGCAACCGCATCCTCGCCACCTATCGCACCGCGGCGGACCACATGGTGCTCGACGGTGCCAGCCCCTACAAGATCGACGCAGCACTTGAGAAATTCGGCTTTGCCATGGGCCCCTTCGCCGTGGCCGACCTTGCCGGGCTCGATATCGGCTGGGCCACGCGCAAGCGCAAGGCCGCCACGCGCCACCCCGAGGAGCGGGTGCCGACCTATATCGACCGTCTGTGCGAGCAGGGCCACTTCGGCCAGAAGACCGGCCAAGGCTACTACATCTACGAAAAGGGCAAACGCGGCGGCACACCGAACCCGGAAATCACCCGCCTGATCGAAGAAGAGCAAAAAGAGCGCGGCATCACCCCGCGCGAGTTCACCGATGCAGAGATCGTGCGCCGCTACATGTGCGCCATGGTTAATGAGTCCGCCAAGGTGCTGGAAGAGGGCATCGCGAAACGCCCGCTCGACATCGATATGACGCTGCTCTTTGGCTACGGCTTCCCGCGCTACTGGGGTGGTCCGATGAAATGGGCCGACATTCAGGGCCTGCCCAATGTCCTCGCCGCGATCGAAGGCTTTGCCGAGAAAGACCCGTGGTTCTGGAAACCAGCGCCGCTGCTGGTCGATCTGGCCAAAACCAACCGCACTTTTGATGATCTGAACAAGGAAGCTGCCAAATGAAACAGGCTGTCATCGTCTCCGCCGTCCGTACCGGGCTGGCCAAATCCTTCCGCGGGTCGTTCAACATGACCCACGGCGCCACCATGGGTGGCCATGTCGTCGCCGAAGCGGTCAAACGCTCGGGCGTCGATCCCTCGGCCATCGAAGACGTGATGATCGGCTGCGGCTACCCCGAAGGGGCCACGGGTTCGAACATCGCGCGCCAGATCGCCCTGCGCGCGGGCCTGCCGGTGACCGCCTCGGGCGTGACCGTGAACCGCTTCTGTTCTTCCGGTCTGCAGACCGTCGCCATGGCCGCCAACGCCATCTGCCAAGAGGGCGCAGGCCCGATGGTTGCAGGCGGGGTCGAGAGCATTTCGCTGATCCAGCCGGATGTGAAATCGGTGAAAGAGGCTTGGCTCAAGGAGCATAAGCCCGAGGTCTATATGGCGATGATCGACACCGCCGACATCGTGGCGAAACGCTATGGCATCTCACGCGAGGATCAGGACGCCTACGGTCTGCGCAGCCAGCAGTTGATCGCTGCCGCGCAAGAGGCCGGTCTCTTTGATGACGAGATCGTGCCAATGCAGACCACCATGGGCGTGCAGGACAAGGAGACCAAGGAGATCTCCACCCGCGAGGTCACCGTGGACCGCGATGAATGCAACCGGCCCGGCACCACGCTCGAAGGGCTTGCGGGCCTGACGCCCGTGCGCGGCGAGGGGGCCTTTATCACCGCGGGCAACGCCAGCCAGCTTTCCGATGGCGCCGCAGCCCTCGTGTTGATGGACAGCAAAGAGGCTGAGCAGCAGGGTCTGCAAGCTATGGGCGCGTTCAAAGGCTTCGCCGTCGCGGGCTGTGAACCCGATGAAATGGGCATCGGCCCGGTCTTTGCCGTGCCGCGCCTGCTGGAGCGCCACGGGCTGACTGTCGATGACATCGACCTGTGGGAGCTGAACGAAGCTTTCGCGAGCCAAGCGCTCTACTGCCGCGATAAACTCGGCATCGACCCCGACAAATGCAACGTCAACGGCGGCTCGATCGCTATCGGCCACCCCTTCGGCATGACCGGGGCGCGGATGACCGGCCACATTCTGCGCGAAGGCCACCGCCGCGGCGCGAAACTCGGCGTGGTGACGATGTGCATCGGCGGCGGCATGGGGGCGGCTGGCCTCTTCGAAATCTACTAAAGGGGGCCGACATGGACCTGAGCTATACCGACGAAGAACGCGCCTTCCGCGAGGAGGTGCGTCAATTCCTCACCGAGAAACTGCCAAGCGAGCTTTCCGAAAAGGTGCGCCGTGGGCAGGAGCTTTCGAAGGATGATCACGAACGCTGGCACGCCATCCTGAACAATCAAGGCTGGCTGGCAACCAACTGGCCAAAGGAATTCGGCGGGGCCGCGTGGAACGCCGTGCAGCGCCATATTTTCGAGGAAGAGGCCGCCGCCCATCACGCGCCGCGCATCGTCCCCTTTGGCCTGTCGATGCTGGCGCCCGTGCTGCAAAAGTTCGGCTCGAAAGAGCAGCAGGACTACTGGCTGCCGCGCATCCTGTCGGGCGAAGACTGGTGGTGTCAGGGCTATTCCGAACCCGGCGCCGGCTCCGACCTCGCCTCATTGAAGACCACCGCGGTGAAGGACGGCGACCATTACACCGTCAACGGCCAAAAGACTTGGACGACCCTGGGCCAACACGCCAACATGATCTTCTGCCTCGTGCGCACAGACAAGGACGTGAAACAGCAAGAGGGCATCTCCTTCCTGCTGATCGACATGGAAACGCCCGGTATCACCGTGCGCCCGATCATCCTGCTGGATGGCGGCGCCGAGGTGAACGAGGTCTTCTTTGACAACGTGAAAGTGCCCGCCGAGAACCTTGTCGGCGAGGAGAACAAGGGCTGGACCTACGCCAAGTACCTTCTGACCCATGAGCGCACCAACATCGCCGGTGTTGGCTTCTCCCAAGCCGGTCTCCAGGCCGTGAAACGCATCGCCAAATCCGAAATGGCCGGGGGCCGTCCGCTGATCGAGAACCCGCATTTCGCCGCCCGTGTGGCACAGGCAGAGATTGATCTGATGGCGATGGCGACGACCAACCTGCGGATCATCTCCAAGGCCGCCGCAGGGCAGGCACCGGGGGTGGAATCCTCGATGCTCAAGGTCAAAGGCACAATCATTCGGCAAGAGATCAATGACCTCGCGCGCCGGGCGGCTGGCGTCTATGCCATGCCCTTCGCCTCGGAAGCGGTGGCAGGCAGCAACGACGCGCTGCCCGATCCGAACGAGGCCGGTCCGGTGGCCGCGCAGTATTTCAACAACCGTAAGCTGTCGATCTTTGGCGGCTCTAACGAAATCCAGCGGCAGATCATCGCCAAGACAACGCTGGGAGGTGCAAAATGAATTTCGACCTAACCGAAGAACGCCAGATGCTGCAAGACAGCCTGCGCCGTTTCCTGCGCGATAAATACGACACCGCCACGCGCAATGGTATTCTGGAAAGCGAAGCAGGCTTCTCTGCTGACATCTGGAACGGCTTGGCCGAATTGGGCGTCATCGGCGCGCTTTTCACCGAAGACCAAGGCGGCTTTGGCGGCGCGGGTTTCGACGTGACCACCGTGTTCGAAGAACTGGGCCGCGCCGGTGTGGTCGAGCCGCTGCTCGACAGCGCCGTGCTGGCTGGCGGCTTGATTGCCGATCTGGGCAGTGAAGCGCAGCAGGAGCATATTGAGGCACTGATCGGCGGCACGTTGCAACTGGCCTTTGCTCATGGCGAGCCGACCAGCCGCTATGACCTTGAGCGCGTCTCCACCACTGCGTCGCAAAACGGCGGTGACATCGTGTTGAACGGTCGCAAAGCCGTCGTCGCCAATGCCGAGGCTGCCGACATGCTTGTCGTCTCTGCCCGCGAAAGCGGAGAGGCTGGCGATCAAGCGGGCATTTCGCTGTTCCTTGTGCCAGCGGACACCAAAGGGCTCACCGTCACGGGCTATGCCCTGCTGGCCGGTGGCCGCGCCGCCGAAGTCACGCTGGACGATGTGACGCTGCCCGAAAGCGCTCGTCTGGGCGAGGCGGGCAAGGCGTTTGACGCCATCGAGGCCCGTGTGGCCGTGGCGACGACTGCGCTCTGCGCGGAAACGCTGGGCGCGATGGAAACCGCCTGCGATCTGACCCGCGAATACCTCGGCACCCGCAAGCAGTTTGGCCGTCCGATTGGCAGCTTTCAAGCGCTGGCGCACCGGATGTCGGACCTGCTGATTGACCTCGAACAGGCCCGCTCTGCCGTGATCAATGCCGCAGGCCATCTGGCCGACGACCGCGCCAGCCGCGAGCGTCATGTCTCAGCCGCCAAGAACCTGATGGGCCGCGTGGGCCGTCTGGTGGCCGAAGACACGATCCAGATGCACGGCGGCATCGCAATGACGCAGGAGTACGAACTGGCCCATATCGCCAAGCGCATCACCATGGCGGACCACCGCTTTGGCGACGTTGATCATCATCTGGAGCGGTTCATTGCACTATCCGCCGCATGAGGCACCGACCAGCGGGGTTCAACAGCTGATCGGGTTTCAACCCGACCTGTCGAACCCCGATGGCAGCACCCGCGTGACGCTCGACCTCGGCCCGCAGCACCTGAACGTCTCAGGTGTGCTGCACGGTGGGTTGCATACGCTGCTCTTGGATGTGGCCACGGGCTTTGCCTGTGCGCGGCACTGCGCGATGAGCGGGCCTTTCGTGCCGATGCTGACCCTGTCGCTGACCACCGATTACATCTTGGCGGTGCGCGAGGGCCAAGTCGTTGCCACAGGCCGCGTCACGGGCGGGGGGTATAAAATCCTCTATGCCGAGGCGCAGTTGCATGATGCCGAGGGCAAGCTGCTGTCGCGTGCGACGGGCGTTTTCAAAAGGGCAAAAACATGAGCGCACGGATCGAAGATCGCGGCGATCGGTTGATCGTCTGGAACGGCAATGCCGAGAAGCGCGGTGCACTGACGCCAGAGCTTTATGAAGCGATTGCAGAGGCGATGCGCATGGCCGAAGACCCGCGCATCCGCGCGGTGATCCTCACCTCCGAAGGGCGTTTTTTCTGCGCGGGGGGAGACCTTAACGTGCTGATCGAACGGCGCAAACTGACCGAGGCTGAGCGCCGTGAGCGGGTGGATGGGCTGCATGATCTGGTCCGCGCCATGCGTGCTTGCCCGGTGCCTGTCATCGCCGCCATCGAAGGTGGCGCTGCCGGGGCGGGGCTGTCGCTGGCGCTGGCCTGCGACATGATCGTGGCCTGCGAAGAGGCGCAGTTCACTGCCGCCTATGTGAAGGCCGGGTTGGTGCCGGATGCCGGTCTGACGGCTTCTTTGGCGCGGCTTTTGCCGCGGCCCTTGTCGATGGAGATGTGCCTTCTGGGTCGTCCCGTCATGGCGATGCGCTTTGCCGAACTCGGCGCGGTCAACCGTATCTGCGCCAAAGGCAAAGCCTTGGACGAGGCGTTGATGCTGGCCGATACGCTCGCCGCCGGGCCGCGTGCCGCGCAAGGCGCGATCCGGCAGTTGGTGGCGCAGGCCTATGAGGCCGAGGAGGCGGACCAGCTTGATGCCGAACGCAACGCCATGGCCCAGGCGGCTGGCGGGGATGAGGCCGCCGAAGGGATCGCGGCCTTTTTGGAAAAACGAAAGCCCCGGTTTTAGCTGGGCAGCGGCCGTCGGAGGAGGGGGTCGCGAATAGGCAGGAGGAGACACCCATGAATGCCAGGGTACAGGATTTTCTAGCTGAGCAATTGGCGACCCGACCAGAGGCGCCCGCGCTGAGTGACGCCAGCGGCGCCGCGTGGAGCTATGCCGATCTGGACCGTGCGCGCGTGGCCTTGGCCGCTGAGTTGCGCAGCGCGGGTGTGCAGGCGGGCGACCGCGTGCTTTTGATGGTGGAAAACTGTGTTGCGGCGGTGGCCTCGCTCTATGCCGCGTGGGAGTTGGACGCGGTGGCCATCCCCGTGAACGCCCGCCAAACCGAAGCCGAAGTCACCCGCATCATCGATCACGCCACCCCGGCGGCGGTGCTGCTGACCTGCGATGTCTCGCCCGAAGCGGCGGCCCATGCGGCGCGGCTGAACGCGCGTGAGGTCTCGGGCGCTTTCGGCAGCCTGCACCTTGCCACACCGTTGCCCAGCAGCCCGGATGCCGATCTGCATGACGTGGCGGTGCTGCTTTATACCACCGGCACCACGGGCGACCCCAAGGGGGTGATGCTGACCCATTCTAACCTACGCTTTGGCGCGCGTGCCTCGGCGGACCTGCGACAGATGGTGCCGGGTGATGTGGTTTACGGCGTGCTGCCGATGACCCATGTTTTCGGTCTGGTGTCTGTCTTGATGGCCGCGGTGAGTTCTGGCGCGAAGGTCCGGCAGGAGAGCCGTTTCTCGGCGGCGAAGCTGCATGCCGCAACCCACGAGGATGTCACGATCCTTCCCGCTGTGCCGCAGATGCACGCGCTGGTGATGCAATACTCCCGCGAGGGTGGCATGGCGAAACTGGCCAGCCCCAAGCTGCGCTATGTTTCATCAGGCGGTGCACCGCTGGATCCGGCGTGGAAGCGCAAAGCCGAGGCGTTTTATGAACTGCCGCTGCAAAATGGCTTTGGCATGACCGAGACATGCTCGGGCGCATCGGCCACCACCAACGCGCTTGGCTCGCCCGATACTTCGGTCGGACCGGTCACGCCGGGCACCGAATGCAAGATCGACGACCAAGCCCCCGGCGGCAATGGCGCGGGCGAAGGTGAGGTGCTGGTGCGCGGACCGCATGTGATGAAAGGCTACTACCGCAACCCGACCGAGACCGACAAAGCCATCGACGCCGAGGGCTGGTTGCACACCGGCGATCTGGGCAAGCTCGATGAGAATGGGCGGCTGCACATCCTCGGGCGCTCGAAAGAGCTGATCATTCACGGCGGTTTCAACGTTTATCCGCCTGAGGTTGAGGCCGCGTTGAACGATCACCCGCGTGTGGTGCAATCGGCCGTGGTTGGGCGGCGGCGCGAAGGCGACGAAGAGGTGCTGGCCTTCGTGCAGGTCGCCCCCGGCGACGAGGTGACGGCAGAGGAGTTGCGCAGTTTCGTCAAAGAGCGGCTGACCGGCTACAAGCGGCCCGCGCAGATCATCGTGGCCACGGACCTGCCCGCCGCACCCACGGGCAAGATCCTGAAACACCGGCTGCTGACGGCCTTTGCCGACCGGCTGGAGGGCTAGGCGCGGCTTGAACCGCGCCCGGCCAGATCAGACGTAGGTGCCTTCGGCGGCGGCGCGGATCGCGCGGATGTTCTCGCCGTAGGGCGCAGGGTCGCTGACCGAGCCGCCTTTGAAGACGGCGGAGCCCGCCACCAGCACATCGGCTCCGGCCTGTGCAACTAGGGGCGCGGTCTTGGGGTCAACGCCGCCGTCGATCTCGATATGCACGGGCCGGTCGCCGATCAACGCGCGCAATTCGCGGATTTTGGCTGTCATGTCGATGAACTTCTGCCCGCCGAAGCCGGGGTTCACGGTCATCACACAGATCAGGTCGACCATGTCCAGCAGTTCGGCCACCGCGCTGGCTGGCGTGCCGGGGTTGAGTGCCACACCCGCTTTCGCGCCCGCGCCGCGGATCGCCTGAAGCGTGCGGTGGATATGGGGCGTGGCCTCGACATGGGCGGTGATCACATCGGCGCCCGCCTTGGCGAAGGCTTCGATATAGGGATCGACCGGGGCGATCATCAGATGCACGTCCATCACGCCTTTGATGTGGGGCCGGATCGCCGCGCAGGTGGCGGGGCCGAAGGTGATGTTGGGCACGAAATGCCCGTCCATCACATCCACATGCACCCAGTCCGCGCCTTGGGCCTCAATGGCTTCGCATTCGGCACCGAAGTTGGCGAAATCGGCGGCGAGGATGGAGGGGGCGATCTTGATCGAACGGTCGAATGTCATGGGGGCAGCCCTTTGTTGCAGAGGTTGGCTTCTCTTAACGGCTGCGCGCTTTTTGCGAAAGGGGTTAGAGGTCGAGTTCCAGCACGCCGCCTGCCTCTGCCGCGCGGGACTGACAGAGGATGATCGCGCCTTCGCGCTGCTTGGCCGAGAGAACAAAGTCGCGGTGTTCGACTTCGCCGCCGCGCAGGCCGCATTTGCAGACGCCGCAGATGCCATCGCTGCATTTCAGATCCACCGGCACCCCCGCCGCGATCAGCGCGTCGGCGGCTGTTTCCTCGGCAGAGACGGCGATCTCGCGGCCTGAGGTAAGCTTCAGCGTGAAGGGGTGATTGACGTAATCCGGCACCTCGGGGGTTGAGAAATATTCCAGATGCCGCGCGTCTTCGGGGATGCCCGCGGCCTCGGCTGCGGCCATGACCGACTGCATGTAGGCGTCCGCCCCGCAGGTGTAGACATGGGTGCCCGGTGCGCTGCGTTCCATGATGGCGGGCAGGTCGGCGCGGGTGCTCTCGGACGAGATATGCAGGTGTACACGGTCGGCCCAAGGGGCCTGCGTGACTTCCTCGGCAAAGGCGGCGGCTTCGCGGTTGGAAGCAGAATAATGCAGATCAAAGGGCCGCCCAAGGGCGTGCAGCCGGTGCGCAAAGGCGATCATCGGCGTGATGCCGATACCGCCGCCCATAAGCAGGCTATGCGGCGCGTCCTCGACCAGTTCAAAGTGGTTCACCGCCTTGCCGACAAAGATCCGCCGCCCCTTGGTGAAGACCCGGTGCAACAACGCCGAGCCGCCCCGGCCCGCGTCTTCGCGCAGTACCGCGATGCGGTAGCGTTTGCGGTCAGTTGGATCACCCAGCAGGGAGTAGGGTCGCAGGAATTCGGGCGCGACGACCAGATCAAGATGCGCGCCCGCAGTCCATGCAGGCAGGTCGTGGCCTTCGGGGTGGGCAATGTCATAAAGGGCCGTGGTCGCGTTTAGGTGGGTGACTTGCGTGATGCGCAGGTCAAGCACGGGGGTGTCGCTGTCGACCTTGTAAAGATGCAAATGGTCGGTCTCGCCCGCAGTAGTTTTGCGGCGGTGCTCATCGGCGCTCAGCAGGGCCGCATGGGCGGC
>Ga0114899_1001223_pt1 | contig 15555 bp, 10 predicted proteins | sample MalvireepMed_215_FD_83497 | JGI IMG/M metagenome (GOLD analysis project Ga0114899, IMG submission 83497) | Marine viral communities from the Global Malaspina Expedition - Malaspina viral metaG DeepMed_215 | ecosystem: Environmental > Aquatic > Marine > Oceanic | place: Mediterranean Sea... | reverse complement strand
TTAATCAACCAGTTAATGCCAAATTCGTGCATGGTCATGGTATCAGAAAGCAGGTCCAGGTCGGCAAGCTCCATGGCTATATAGGGTTGAAGCGTGCCCAGACTACCCAGTAAATTGTTCTTGAGCAGATAGCCAACTTGTGCATAGCCCAGTGTTCCGGTTCCATTGATTGGGAACGAATTTCCAGCACCGTTGAAGGAGGTTCCGCCTCCATTTGCAGGGTTCATTACACCAAGGTTACGAACGTAGTTTCTGCCGTAATCATTGGAACTGACGGCCAAATAAGCCGTAATGGCAGTTTTGGTAGATGAATTGAGCAGTCTGTCATAGAATATATCTATGCCAAATAAGGCCATGTCTTCATGAACTACATTGGCACCACCATTTTCAGTATGCCACATGGCATCTTTCTGGAAGATAAAGCCAGCACCTATGTTAAATACATTCTTCGTCCCCAGATAAGATCCCGTGGTATAGGGGGTCAGATTCGACTCGGAATCCAGAAATTCATACTTAAAATAACCCTGAGTCTGGAGCTTTGGAGGTTCATTTGAGAATAATGAATTAGGGCCAATGATCGTATTTTGAACTGTGGAACGAGAGATACTCATTGGCTTGGAAAGGCCGAATCTATAGTCCAGCTTACCAAGCTTTCCTTTAGCATATACACTATATTTTCTTACAAACTGATCATTAATATCATTGGTCGACTGCTGATATAGTGGTGCATCCATGGAGAGTATGCTTCCAATGGAAGGAGAGGAGTAGCGTAAAAAACCTACCCATCCGGTGAGGCCTGCACCAATAGAAAACTTTTTTGGAGCCAGTTCTATTTCCCCAATAGCATCATGGAAGAAAATGCCCTGTTTTCTGGCTCCGATATAGCTGAGGTTGTTTTGTCCAATTTGGGTGTAAAAGAAAACCCGGTCCGAGATTTTCCCGAAAATCTGAATTCTTGTCCGTCTGAGGCCTATATCGAAGGTGTTGTCCTCATTGTAGCCGTCTACCAAGGTTCCTGGGTTGTTTTGAGTCCACCGTACCCATGTCTGGTTGAGGAAGGTGGCCTTCACATACTGGCTACCATCTTCATTCAGGTTGAATCTTAAATCTTTGTTTTGTGCGAATACTGAGGATGAAATAAAGCAAAGGATGAGTAATAGGTTTTGAGTGATTTTGGTCATCTGATACGGTTATTCTGGGTTAAATTGGAGTCAATTATAAGGGATTAGGCTTGGATATCCTTTGGATTGTTTGCTGAATGGCTTCTGTGAAACGAAAAACCCTGAATTCAATGAAGAACTCAGGGTCTGATATCTGTTGTCTATAGTCTAATGTCTATAGTCTAATGTCTATTATCTAACGTCTATAGTCTAATGTCTACATTAAGCTTCCGCACCAATTTGTGCTTCCAGCTTATTGGTAAGCACTCCTTTAGGCACTGCACCAATTTGTTGGTCTACAACTTTGCCATTTTTGAAGAACAAAAGAGCTGGGATTGATCTGATTCCATACTTGATAGAAAGGTTTTGGTTTGAGTCAACGTCAATTTTACCCACTACTGCTGTTTCTGCATATTCTCCGGCAATTTCTTCTACTACAGGTCCAACCATTCTACACGGTCCACACCACTCTGCCCAAAAATCTACTAATACCGGTTTGTCTGACTTCAATACCACTTCCTCGAAGTTGGATTCATTAAGTTCAATTGCTTTTCCCATTATATATTGATTTTATTTGTTGCTACACGAAACAGACATCAAAGGTAACCAAAAAGTTCCGAACGGGAGTTCAGAAAGTCGGCCAGCTGTCATGCTGTAATTAAATGTGCTCCATCCGTATGTTTCTTCAAAGATTTAATCAGATCGCGGTTAGCGTCTATCTTAACTTTTCTCGAAATCAACTCTACGTTAATGTTTTCTTCCCTGTCGTACAACTCCACCCTTAACATGGTGTCGCCCCCATGTGTTTGAGTGAGCTGCATAATGGTATCTATCAAATCCTGATCTACCATTCTCGCATTGATTTTCACATGAATTCCTTTGCCCATTTTTTCTCTCAATTCGCTGAGAAGGGACATGGTAACCACTTGAAGTTCCCAATCTTCCGGGGTAGGGTTAATGGCAGGATTCTGCTGAATTTCTTTCTTTTTCCTCCAGCCCAGCTCAACTCTGCCACGAATAAACAAAAACTCTCCTGGTCTAAGGTAAGCCGCATTGTTGATGAACTTTTCGCCCATCAGGAACAGCTCAGTTGAGCCGTTATAATCTTCAATGTTGAGAATGCCGAAAGGTTTGCCGGTTTTGGTCTGTCCGTTTCGGACTGAGTTCACAATACCGCCTATGGCAATATCCTGATTTGGGTATTTATTAATGTCGGAGATAGGTTTGCAGAAACTGTCCAACTCAATTTCGAACTGGTCAAGCGGGTGACCGGAAACGTAGAAACCGATGACTTCTTTTTCCAGCTTCAGTTTCTCCATCTGGCTGAATGGCTCAATATTAGGTACTTTAGGCAGCGGTGTAGCCACGGCACTTTCTCCCCCGAAAAGGGAAACCTGGGCAGCATTCTTTTCGGCCTGCATGGCATTGGCATAGCGGATTACCTTTTCAATAAGTGTCTGCTCACCATCTTCGGCAAAGAAATACTGTCTTCTGTGGTACTCTTCAAAGCAGTCGAAACCACCAGCCTGCGCCAATGCTTCAAAGTTCTTTTTGTTAACGGATCTCAGATTTACTCTTTCAGCAAAATCGAAGACGTTTTTATACAGACCATTCTCTTTTCGTTCTTCAACAATCGACTCAATGGCCGCTTCACCTACACCTTTAATAGCACCCATTCCAAAGCGTATTTCGCCCTTTCTGTTTACCGTAAATTTGTAGTTCGATTCGTTGACATCCGGTCCCAAAACAGGCACGCCCATTCGCTGGCATTCTTCCATAAAGAAGGTCACCTGCTTAATGTCGTTCATGTTGTTGCTGAGTACCGAAGCCATGTATTCAGCAGGGTAATGGGCTTTCAGATAGGCTGTCTGGAAGGCCACATAGGCATAACAGGTGGAGTGTGACTTGTTGAAGGCGTATGAAGCAAAAGCTTCCCAGTCTCTCCAGATTTTTTCCAATTTTTGCTCATCATGGCCTTTGGCTTTGGCTTGATCAACAAACTTGGGCTTCATTTTATCCAGTACGGCCCTCTGCTTCTTACCCATGGCCTTACGGAGTACATCTGCCTCACCTTTCGTGAAACCAGCCAGTTTCTGAGAAAGTAACATTACCTGTTCCTGATAAACCGTAATACCGTAGGTTTCCGCCAGGTATTCTTCCATATCGGGCAGGTCATAGGTAATGGCTTCATCACCGTGTTTTCTGCGAATAAAGGAAGGGATGTATTCCAATGGCCCGGGTCTATAGAGGGCGTTCATGGCAATCAGGTCAGCAAACTCTGTTGGTTTGAGTTCCTTCATGTACTTCTGCATACCGGCAGATTCGTACTGGAATATCCCTACGGTTTCACCTCTCTGAAAAAGCTCATAGGTCTTCTTGTCATCCAGTGGGAAATCATCAGGAACCAACTCAATGCCGTGTTTTTCCTTCACGTTTTTGACCGCATCCTTAATCAGGGTGAGCGTTTTTAAACCCAGGAAGTCCATTTTCAACAATCCTGCACTCTCTACTACCGAGTTGTCGAACTGGGTACACCACATTTCAGAGTCCTTGGCCGTAGCAACCGGAGCGAATTTGGTGATGTCGTCTGGAGTAATAATGACCCCACAGGCGTGAATTCCGGTGTTTCGGACAGAGCCTTCAATTACCCGGGCCTGATTCACGGTTTTGGCTTCCAGCGTGTTCCCTTCGGCCAGTTTTCTCAGCTCCTGGGCAAGCGGAACCTGCTCAGAGCGAAGGTTGTCTCTAATGTCTTTTTCCGACCAGGCAAAAAGCTTTTGCAGCTTGGTGTCTGGTACCAGCTTGGCTACTCTGTCCGCATCGGGGAGGGGAAGCTCCAGTACCCTGGCTGTATCCCGGATGGATGACTTAGCGGCCATGGTACCATAGGTGATGATCTGCGCCACCTGGTTTTTTCCGTATTTATCGATCACATAATCGATTACCTTTTGCCTTCCTTCATCATCGAAGTCAATATCAATATCGGGGAGTGAAACCCTGTCTGGATTCAGGAAACGCTCAAAAAGGAGATCGTACTTGATTGGGTCTACATTCGTAATACCGATACAATAGGCTACGGCTGATCCGGCTGCAGAACCACGACCCGGGCCAACAGATACTCCCAGTTCCTTGGCTTTATTGGTGAAGTCCTGAACGATGAGGAAGTAGCCCGGGTAACCGGTTCTTTCAATGGTGGCCAGCTCAAAGTCCAGTCTTTCCTTAATTTCATCTGTAATTTCGCCATATCTGGCTTCTGCTCCCTTGTAGGTGAGGTGTTTCAGATAGGCGTTTTCGCCCCGTTTTCCACCATCCTGAGCATCTTCTTCATGCTGAAACTCGGCAGGAATCTCAAACTTTGGCAAGAGTACATCCCGTGCCAGCTGATAGGATTCTACTTTTTCTACTATTTCGTTGGTATTGCTGATGGCATCAGGGATGTCGGAGAAGAGCTTCTTCATCTCATCCTGAGGCTTGATGTAGAATTCATCATTAGGGAAGCCGTACCTGAACTCTCTTCCACGCTTACCTATATATTTTTTCGGCTTATTGACCGATTCGGCATCCTTTACACAGAGCAATACATCGTGTGCCGAAGACTGATCTTTTGTGGTATAGTACGTGTTGTTGGCCGCAATATATTTGACCTCATACTTCTTGCACAGTTGAAGGAGAATATCATTGACGTGGTCTTCTTCCGGAATTCCATGTCGGTTGATTTCCGCATAAAAATCGTCTCCAAACTGCTCTTTCCACCAAACAAAAGCTTCTTCAGCCTGAGTTTCGCCCACATTGAGAATTTTATAAGGAACTTCACCCCAAAGACCGCCCGTAAGCACAATCAGGTCATCCTTATATTGAAGTAGGTCATCCTTATCAATCCTTGGTACATAATAGAAGCCCTCAGTAAAAGCAATGGATGAAAGCTTAACCAGGTTATGATATCCGTTTCTATTTTTTGCCAGAATTACCGTCTGAAATCCATTGTCCTGAACACTTTTATTCGATCTGTCTGCACAGATATTGAATTCACATCCAACTATCGGTTTAATTTCAGCGGCAAGGGCCGCGCTCACAAAATGGAAAGCACCCATCATATTGCCATGATCGGTGAGGGCCACTGCCGGCATGCCCATTTCCTTCACGGCTCCAACCAGACTTTGAATATCAGTTACTGCCTGAAGAATGGAAAACTGAGAATGGACGTGGAGATGGGAGAAGGGAACTTCTTCCAGCTCTGTTAGCCCCTCTTTATCCACTTTGCTGTGATCTATCTGTGGACCAGAGGTGTCTTGTTTGGCGAAGTTGGCTTCTTCCAGCTTAGGAGCTTCATAAATGACTTCATGAAGTTTAACATCCTTGGCTGGAGGAATAACACTTTCCTTAATCAGTCCGAAGAAACATCTGGCGGTAGCATCTACGTCATAAGCCGCATCGTGTGCCTCATCGAAGCCTTTGCCAAAGAGTTTGGTGTGAAGCTCCGTTAAAGTCGGCCATTTGAACTGCCCGCCACGGCCTCCGGGAATAGCACAGTAATTGGTGGAAACCAGTTTGGTGTCCAGTTCTTCCAGATGTTCCAGAGGGTTGGGTAATCCAGCTCTCAGAAACTCGGAACCAACAATATTATAGTCGAACTCAATGTTGTGGCCGATACCAAAATCGGCCTCTTTCATGTCTTCTTCGAACAAGGAGAGCACCTCTTTCAGGTCTTTTCCTTCTTCCAAAGCCCTTTCGGTGGTAATACCGTGAATCTGAACTGAGTTGTAGGGGATGGTGAAGCCTTCGGGTCTGACAATGAGATTCCGATTCACAATCAGATTACCTCTCATGTCATGCAACTGCCAGGCGATTTGAACCAGCCTCGGCCAGTTATCAAAGTCCGTTAGCGGAGCATTATAATTTTGAGGTAAACCGGTGGTTTCGGTATCAAATATCAGATACATAGAGACTTAGTTCGATGGGTTGTTGGTACACTGAAACTGGACATCTAAAGTAAGGAAAAAACACCTTTCCAGCCCGGATAAGTTCAGCGAAGTTGACGTTAAATCGATAAATTCAAACTCAATAAATTCAATAAGCTGAAATGAAAATCTCTGAGAGATATATAGAGTGTAAAGTCAAGGTACAGTATGTGACTAATGCAGAACATCTTGAGGATTATCGTCTGAAAATATCGTTTAGTGATGGAAAAGTCATGGAGATTGACTTTTTACCATTCCTTTCATCTTCCGATCATCAGGATGTTAAGCATTACCTCGATTTATCACATTTTAAGTCTTTTGAGCTGTTTCAGGGAAATATAGTTTGGGGAGATTATGACATGCTTTTTCCTATTCAGGATTTGTACAAGGGTATAATCGGTTAAGCCCAACGAACTGAATACTCTATCTTCTTTAATCTTATCTAAACGCTTATCTTGGTAGAATACCTTGCAATACCATGGAACAGATTAAATTCTTATTGGACGACCTCATTGATTTACTTGATTCTGTTGTCCGAATAGACATAAAAGATCAGAATGAAATTAACCGTTTAATGGTTCAACCGAAATTCGATCTGTTGTATCAACAACTACAAGACTTCGGGTATTTAGAGAGGTATTCGGTTAGATTGTCCAAAAGTGAGTTGAGAATACCGAAGTTGTCCGAAAAAGGTAAAATACTTAGAGTTCGTTTGGATGACAGAAAGGTACGTCAAGAGTTCATCTCCATTTTTCCCGATGGCTTTTCAATTCCTGAGTTTAATTCCGCCTACGAGAAATTGTTGGAATCGGTAGAAAATAATCCAATACAACAAACTGCTGGCGAAGCCATAGAGGAGGAGGTCAATAGCACAAGTTCTACTTTATCGAAATCAACTTCAGCGATTCTTACGGAAAGAGATGCTCAGATTCGGATAGCCTTGCGAAGGCCAAACCTTAATTTCTGGTGGCTCAATGCTCATCCTGATTACTGGCGAATGTCCAGAATGCGTGTCGGCAACACCGAAACTTACAGCTTTTACAATGAGAAAGGCAACAGGCGCAATCAGCAGAAAAGCTTTGAAGCAGTTAAGCCGGGAGATTTAATGGTAGGTTATGAAACCCGTGAGGCCATGGCTGTTCAGGCCTTGTTTGAGATAGTTCAGGGTAAGCATGGAGAACCCGGTAATGAGTTTATTTCCTTCAGGCTCTTGCAGTTTCTGCCGAAACATCCCCGATTGACAGAATTACGTAACCTGCCTGAGTTTTCTAAAATGACAATTGCCAAACAGCAGGTGGGCAGTCTTTACGATTTAAGCGAAGGAGCCTTCAAAGAGATATTGGAGGCAGCCGGTATTTCCAATGCTGCCTTAAATGAGGGGCAAAGAATCCATAAGAATTTTGTTTTCAGGGATTTGAATTCAATTGAACCTGCCATTGGAGCACCTGAGTTGGCTACAGAAGTTTCCGATTTGATCAAAAGTCTTCACAAAGAACCGGGCATGATGGTTGGCATTTTTGGAAGATGGGGAAGAGGGAAAACATTCCTCTTTAACCTCGTTTGGGAAAAGCTTTGTCCGCCTGATAAGAAGGGGAAAAAGAATGAAAAACTTAACAGTGTTAAGAATAGGTTCGTCCGGGCGGATTTTCATGCCTGGAAGTATCAGGATACCGAAGCTAGTTGGGCCTATCTATATGAAGTTCTGGCCGGGGAATTCTACAATGAAGTCAACGGTTGGTGGAAAAGAAAGAGCAGATTAATTCGGTTAAACTGGGCCAGGGGCAATAACTGGGAAATTATACTTTTCTTGATTACACTCTTTTTAGCTGTCCTGTTCATCGTCAAGAAGGATGAGTATGAAGGTAATACCTTCGTTGCATGGGTGTCTTTAGGGCTTGGGTTGGCAGTATCCAGTATTTCAGGATATCAGAAGTTCTATGATCAGAATGCCACAAAGGCCAAGGAGCTTTTGAAGAAGTACACGACAAAACACAGTTACAAAAACCTGATGGGTATTCAGGCTGAAATTCAGTCTGAGATCAAGACCCTGTTTCAGGTATGGTTTAATGGGAGGCCGGAAAGGAAGGTCATCCTGTTCGTGGATGATATCGACCGTTGCGATGAGGAAAGAATTATTGAGATAGTCGATGCCCTCAGGGTTATGCTGGAGGATGACAATATCTTCGAGCATCTGATTATTGTTGCCGCAATTGATGAGCGGATTCTCAGGAGGGCTATCAGATTGAAGTACAAAGGTTTGATTGATGAGGAATCCGATATAAAGGAGCGCAAATTGAATGACCTCACTGAAGAGTACATGGATAAACTCTTCATAGCTGGTATCAGGTTGGGAGAGCTCATGCCCGCGGAGAAGTCGGAGATTTTCGCGGCTTTGACAAAGGGGCAGGTTGAGAATCTTAATACAGAAGCCAATCCGGTGGCCACAGCAAATGTGCAGACTGCTGTGGATAGAGGTGCTTCGGTCAATGAATTATCCAAAACTGACACCAGCAACAATTTAATACTGGATTTCGACCCTAAAGTGCATACACTCGAAGAGCAGACCTTTGAGATTAATAGCCTGGAGGCTGAGGCAATCAACAAAGGTATTGCACTACTCAATCATTCGACCCCCCGGCAGATCAGGATATTCTATTATCGTTATGTGCTGGCCAGGAACTTCTTGCGGGCATTGAAGGGACTTGGTGATTGGGGCAAAGAGGCTATTCAGAATAGATCACTTGTTCAGGTGATAGTATACCTCACAAATGCCGACCTCATGGGTGAGGATGTACTGGATATAATCAGGGAACTTTCAAATGATGAGTCTGTAGATGATGATGTGAAGGAATACCTGAATTCACTCGATGAGGCTCAAAGGACAGAATTCTTCAAAGTACTCGAAATGGTGGTGGCTTATTAAAAAGGTGCAGCGTAAATAATATCCCTGGTATCAGTTAGCTTCACCATATCTACTTCTCCGGCTCCTTCAAAGTGGTATCTGAATCCAACAATTTGCCCAATGCTGGATCTTACAGGCAGGGTTAGCCTATGCTCATTGTTCAAATAGAATTTTGCCCAACCACCATTCACTTCCATTTTTACTTTTTGCCATTGACTATAATCAGCCTGAAGTTTTGATAGTTCTACCTGAGTAGGGAAAAACTCCTGCCCGGCAATCAGTGCCGGTTCGCTAAAAGTACATGCATTAATGGAAAGAGGGATTTTAAAGGTAGAGTTTGTACCCACAACTTCAATACTGATGCTTCTGCAAGGGGCGGCATATGATTTAAAGGTATGCCTCAGACGGGTCTCTAGCGTAAAGTCTAGACCGGAAACAGGATTGATTTGGTCAAAGTAGTGAAAGGTAAGGGTAGGGACTGAGCTTGAGCTATGCAGGTTTTGAAGCCTTTCTGGAGAAAGGCCGATCATTGCATCGCAGTTTAGGTCTTTTTTTGACAGATATTCGATTGAGGAACCCTGGCTTAATGTACCTACCCAACCGAATGATTTCACAAATACATCATGCACTCTCAGCAATTCATTGTCAACAATCAGTTGAGCTTTATAATATCCGGGAAAGGGATAGACCGTTTTCCACTCCTTTTGCCATTTGTTCACCTTAAACCCATCAACATCATCTTTAGACTTTCTGATATAAATGTTATCCGATTCAATTTTGGTGAGGTCCAGATCGAAAGTGATTTCTGCTGGAATCTGAAAACTCACGTTTTTGCCAACGAATTTGATTTCGAGCAGAGCCCCCAGGGCCAAAAATGTAGGGAGACAAAGTGCCGCACATAGGTAGAATATGCGTTTTTGTAAACGTAGATGGTTTTTCCATAGCACAAGTGCCTGGAGTAATTTGGTCAAGTACATCGAGGTGGGTTGGGTCTTAAATAGATAGGCTGTTTTTAAGACAAAGTGAAAGTACTCTTTAAATACAGAAAAAGCAATTTCATATTCATAAAACTGTTTTTGAAAGCCTATAAAAAGATGATCAGCCCAACTGTTACAGAGAGTAGGAGAATAAGAATATGTTTAATGATCTCCTTCTTTCTATCCTTGGATAGCTGAGTTTTTAATTTTCTTAGGTATTCAGGAGATACTTTTTTGAATTGATATTTCTTGTACTCAGAAATTGGTTTCCCACTGAACTGATTTGACTTTTGGATCTCAAAGGCACCTTTCTTCTTCAGCAATGCCCGGTTTCCGCGCAATTGCTTGATGGCATCCAACATGAATCCAGCTCCGTTCATGCTCTTTTAAACGAACAAGGACACTTTGAGAGCTCAGAGTCAGGATAAACGGATTTTAAGATTTGGCTAAAGGATTCTAATGCGTTTCGAAGACCATTTCAGGTTCTTCAACTTCAACCATTCCTTTTTCATTGATTCTGGTGAGTTGAACAGTTTTCAACTCATTAATAAGGAGTGGGTCGTATTTGGCAGCAACCCTCACGTAGTTTTCAGTAAAGCCATGCATCATGCCGTCTTCTACATCGTCTTCAAAAAGGACGGTTCTGGTGGTGCCTAGTTGGCTTTCATAGAATTGACGTCTTTTCTTCTCAGACAGGATTCGGAGCATTTTCGATCTTCTGTTCCTCTCCTTCATTGGAACAGTACCTTCCATATCAGGGGCAGCAGTATTAGCTCTCTCTGAGTAGGTAAAGACGTGGAGATAGGAGATGTTTAGTTCATTCAGGAAATTGTAAGTATCCAGAAAGTCTTCTTCAGTTTCACCCGGGAAACCAACTATTACATCGACTCCAATACAGCTGTCGGGAATCAGGTTCTTGATTTTTGAAACCCTGTCTTCATAAAGCTCACGTAAATACCTTCTGCGCATCTTCCGCAAAATCTTGTTGCTGCCAGATTGCAGGGGAATATGGAAGTGAGGAACAAATCTCTTTGAAGTCAAAGTGTATTCTATGATCTCATTGGTCAACAGATTTGGCTCAATAGACGAAATGCGGATTCGGTCAATGCCTTCCACCTGATCGATCTCTTTCACGAGATCAACGAACTTCTCGGCTCTTTTTCCATCCTGTATACCGAAATCACCAATATTCACTCCTGTTAGAACAATCTCCTTGGTATCCGTAGCAGCTATCTCTTGTGCAGATTTGATGATGTTCTCTATACTATCGCTTCGGCTTTTGCCTCTGGCCAGTGGAATTGTACAGAAAGCACAATGATAATTACAGCCATCCTGAACTTTCAGGAAGGTTCTGGTTCTATCATTGATAGAGTAGGCGTTATTGAAAGCTTTGGCCTCTTTAATCTCCGAAGCCAATACCTGGGCTTGCTCAGATTTTTGAAAAGTGGGAAGCAAATCCAGCAACCTGAATTTTTCAGCAGCACCTAATACAGCATCAACTCCCTCTATTTCAGAAATCTCTTTTGGTTTTAGCTGCGCATAACAACCAATAATTGCCACAAATCCGTCAGGATTTATTTTTTGGGCTTCGCGAACAATCTTTTTACACTTCTTATCTGCATTTTCTGTTACCGAGCAGGTATTGATGATGAAAACATCGGGAGAATCTGAAAATTCGACCTTCTGAAACCCTCTATCTTCGAATTGACGCGAAATAGTGGAGGTTTCTGAGAAATTCAGCTTACAGCCGAGTGTATAGAAGGCTACTTTTTTCATCTGTGCAAATGGGCTGCAAAGGTAAGTATTCTTTGTGGAAAAATGTTCCCAAGTCTGAAAATCAGAGCTTTAGAGGGTTTTGCCTGATTTTTACCTTTCAAATCGATTTTTAACCTGATTTTGACAATTCAAACGTTTTTGATCTGAGATGTGATAAAAAAATGACCAGATTCAAGGTGTGTTTACGTATTTGTGCTAATTTCGAATCGAATTTAAAACACAAAAATCAACAGATATGTCGAATCAGCGCCAACGTGCCCTAAACATCGTTCAGCAAAGAACTACTGACCGGGTTTTCGCTCCTGCAGATAAGATTTCTGATTTCTTCGCGGAGGAGGTCTTCACCATGGAGAAAATGAAAGCTACTCTTGCTCCGGACACTTATAAGAAAGTAGAAAGTGCTATTAAAAAAGGAAAGAAAATTGAGGTTGAGACTGCCAATGAAGTAGCTTCTGCGGTAAAAACCTGGGCGATCTCTAAAGGGACAACGCACTATACTCACTGGTTCCAGCCACTCACTGGGGCTACAGCAGAAAAGCATGACTCCTTCTTCAATGCACATAAAGGTATTGAGGTATTCAGAGGAAGCGAACTGATCCAACAGGAGCCAGATGCATCTTCTTTTCCTAATGGTGGTATTCGATCTACTTTTGAAGCAAGAGGTTATACGGCTTGGGATCCAAGTTCACCAATCTTCATTTGGGGCAGAACACTTTGTATTCCTACCATCTTCGTTTCTTACACCGGTGAGGCCCTCGACTATAAGGCACCTTTGTTAAAGGCTGTTGAAGCTGTTGATAAAGCTGCAACCAAAGTTTGCCAGTTGTTCGACAGAAATGTGAACAGAGTAAGTGCATCTCTAGGTTGCGAACAGGAGTATTTTGTGGTAGATAAAGCTTTGTTCAATGCAAGACCTGACCTTGTAATGGCAGGTAGAACTGTATTTGGACGTCATCCTGCACGTGGACAGCAGTTGGACGATCACTACTTCGGATCAATTCCAAGCAGGGTATACAACTTCATGAAGGATTTCGAGATTGAGTGTTTGAAATTAGGTATTCCTGTATCAACACGTCACAATGAAGTAGCTCCTGCTCAGTTTGAGGTAGCCCCGATTTTCGAAGACATTAACGTAGCAACCGACCACAACTCTTTGATGATGGACGTAATGAACAGGGTTGCTGAAAGACATGATCTGAAAGTATTGTTCCACGAAAAACCATTTGCCGGATTGAACGGTAGTGGTAAGCACAACAACTGGTCTTTGATCGCTTCTAATGGTGTCAATGTATTCCAACCTAGCTCAAGTGCCCGTGAGAATCTTCAGTTCCTTACTTTCCTTGTGAATACTGTAAAAGCTATTCATACTAACTCAGGTCTTCTGAGAGCGAGTATTGCTTCTGCTGGTAACGATCACCGTTTGGGTGCAAACGAGGCTCCTCCGGCAATCATGTCTGTTTTCCTTGGCTCTGACCTGAACGCTGTTCTGGACGAATTGGAGAACAACGGTAATATTAAAGTAGACAAGGGTGAGAACATGTATATGAAATTGGGTATCGATAAGATCCCTCAAATCATCCTTGATAATACTGATAGAAACAGAACTTCTCCATTCGCCTTCACTGGTAATAAATTCGAGTTTAGAGCAGTGGGTTCTAACCAAAACGTTGCTGAGCCAATGACCGTGTTGAACCTGATCGTTGCCAAGCAATTGAAAGAGTTCTACAAAGTGGTGACTGACAGGGTCAACAAGGGTGAAGACAAGAAAATTGCTATTGTTAATGTATTGAGAGATTATATCAAGTCTTCTAAAGCAGTTCGTTTTGAAGGTGACGGTTATTCTCAGGCTTGGGCTGATGAGGCAGAGAAAAGAGGTCTTCCGAATGTAAAAGATACTCCACGCGCTCTTGATGCTTACGTAACACCAGCTGCAAAAGCGGTTTTCGAGGAGTTCGGAGTAATGTCTGCTATTGAATTGGAGGCGAGAAATGAAATTCAATTGGAAAATTATATCCTTAAAATTCAGATTGAAGCCAGATTGATCTCTGAAATTGCAATGGCTCAGATTGTTCCTGCTGCCGTTCAGTATCAGAATAAACTGATGCAAAATGCTCAGGGTCTTGCTGAATTTGGATTGGATAACAGCCACATCAAGTCGATCCTTGAGAAAATCAATGCCCAGATTGTGACAATCCAACAAAACGTTCAGGCAATGAACGATGTAAGAGGAGAGGTTAATAACATTGAACACTCAAGAGAGAAGGCCATTGCTTACTGCGACCAGATTAAAGCTCCTTACTTTGATGTAATCAGAGATGCAGTAGATAGATTGGAAGGAATTCTTGATGACGAAGCATGGCCTTTGTTGAAGTATAGAGAAATGTTGTTCTTGAGATAAGAAGAGAAAAACATAATAGATTTGAAAAACCACTGTCATTTGGGAGTGGTTTTTTATTTTAGCCTAATTCAAAAGTGCATGAAAACCAGAAAGAAGGTCAAAATAGGTTGCTTCAGTTTGTTTATTGGTTTTATCATTATATCGCAGGTGGTAAGCAGCTGCATCAGCTTCTCTATGACAGAGAAGCAGGTGAACCAGTTTTTTGAGGATAAACCGGCCAGGCCAACATCAGTTTTTTATGATGTAGATGGTTACCAGATGCATTATGAAAAGCTTTCAGTAGGTGAGGAGGGTTCGTTCATTTTCATTCATGGCACTCCGGGTTCATGGGATGCTTTTATTAATTACTTCTCTGATAGCTCACTTTATAATCATGCCCAGATCATTTCTCCCGACAGGCCGGGCTTTGGCCAATCGAGCTACGCCAAGCCGATTCGGTCACTTGAAGAGCAGGCAAGATTACTGAAACCGATATTGGAAGATGCCCTGGCTCCCAGAATTCTTATTGGTCATTCGCTTGGAGGTCCGATTGTTGCCCGGCTGGCGATGGATTATCCAGAGTTGGTGGACGGTCTCATTATGCTGGCACCAGCATTGGATCCAAAACTGGAGCCGAACGAAGATTGGTTCAGAATACCCATGCGATGGCCGGTAGTTGGAGCCATTGCACCCAAGATTTTCAGGATTTCGAATGAAGAGTTGGTCTTTCTGGAAGAAGAACTTGAAGCTATGCTGCCACTTTGGAAAGGTGTGACTGCTTATTCAATAACCATCCAAGGCACTGAAGACAAATTAGTTAACCCTGGAAACGGCCCTTTTGCAGATAGTGCTTTGGTCAATGCTCAGCATGAACTGATCATGCTTGAAGGGCAAAACCATTTTTTGCCCTGGAATGAAACTGAATTGATTAAATCCAAGCTTAAAGAGCTACTGGAGAGATTGAAAAGTAAGGACTAACCGAGTGATTCAATTTTCTTAAGAATTTCATTGGCTTCGGCAGCCTTCAAATCACTCTTTTTTCTATCTGAGTGAGATAACCGATAAGATTCACTAAGCAGCTTTTTGTACTGTTCCTGAAGCTTTTCCTTTTCTGTTTTTTTCTTAAACCATCCCATAATGGCTTAAGAACTGAATGTGTATGGGATTGTTTAGTTCATTCCGCTTCTGCTCTGAATCAATACACCATTTGAGTACACTTCAATACCGGTCAACTGACCGTTTTTATAGTATATTTCCCAGGCGCCTTCTTTTACGCCATCCTGAAGCATGCCTGAGGTTACTTTTCTTCCCTTTTCATCAAAGAATTCCCATTCTCCATTTGGCAGCCCATTTCTATAATCTCCCTTGGAGAAAACTTCACCATCTGCATAGTAATTAATCACAC
>Ga0114899_1001219_pt1 | contig 15597 bp, 14 predicted proteins | sample MalvireepMed_215_FD_83497 | JGI IMG/M metagenome (GOLD analysis project Ga0114899, IMG submission 83497) | Marine viral communities from the Global Malaspina Expedition - Malaspina viral metaG DeepMed_215 | ecosystem: Environmental > Aquatic > Marine > Oceanic | place: Mediterranean Sea... | reverse complement strand
GACGGCTGCTCGATCAGGGGCCGGGAAACGGCGCTAGCGCGCATGGCCGGACGGCCACGCGGGTAAAAGGCGGCGGATTATACGCTCGGAAGGGTGACGCCGGTAGTGTGCAGCGCCAGGCCGCGCAATACGCACGCATCGTGCATTTCAAGCCAGTGCCCGGACAGGCACCGGCTCAGGACGTTCACGGATCGAATCATGGGACAGGGAGCGACAGCACCGCAGCTGCGCAGGCTGATCTTGGTATCGGCGCTGCTGGCCGGCTGTGCCTCCGCGCCCGCGCCCGTAGCGCGCAAGCCATCGCCCCCCCCGCCGCCTCCGCCCCCGGTAGTGGAAAGCGTCGATGCCGGCAGTGCGATGCGCCAGCTGCTCGAAATCAGTGGCCAGCGCAGCGTCGCGCAGCTGGCCAAGCGCGAAGCGATCTGGAATGACCCCGGTCTGCGCATTCCCCTGCCCAGAATGATGGAACGTGCCTCGCGCTATCTGACGATGCGTGGCTATTCGCAGGAACTGCAAACCTTCCACAAGTCGATCAATCACGCTGCGGAACTGGCGATCGCCGACTTCGGTGGCCCGCTATCCGATGTGACGCTGGCGGTGCAGTGGCCGGCCGGCGGCCGCGTCGCGGGTGGCGATGTCGCCGCCACGGCCTATCTGCGCAATCAGGCGGGCGAAACCGTGCGCCGTCAGCTCGGTCCGCTGGTCGACCTCGCCCTGCGCCAGACCCAGGCGAACCGCGAATACGAAGCGCTGATACTGGGTGCCGGCGACCTCGGCGCCTTTCTCGCCGGTCCGCGCGACGATCTGTCCGCGTTCGTGGCCGATCGCGCCGTCGCTGCACTGTTCAAGACCATGGGCCGCCAGGAAGCACGGCTGCGCCGCGACAGCGACGGCGGCGGGGTCGACATCCTGCGGCGCTGGTATCAACAGAACGCGCGGGCAGCGGCCTCACCGTAGCGTTTCGACTACGGAGCATTGGCGACCGGAAACGTCCGGTACGCGTATTCGAAGCTGTCGTAATACATCCGGGCGGGATCGAGCCCAGCCTCGGTGAACGCGCGTTTGCCGGCTTCGATCATCGGCGGCGGGCCGCTCATGTAAAGCTCGTGGCCGGCGATATCCGGGACATGGCGCAGCACTGCCTCGTGGACCCAGCCGCGCGCACCTTGCCAATCTGCGTCCGGCTCCGACAGCACGGGCACGTATCGCAACGACGGACAATGTTCGCTCAGCTCACGCAGCTCGGCATCGCAATACAGGTCGCGCTGCGCGCGTGCCCCCCAGAACAACGTCATCGGCCGCGTTTCACCGCGTTGCACGCATTCCTGGAGCATCGCCCGCACCGGCGCCAGACCGGTGCCGCCGGCCATGAACACCATCGGCCGCCGCGTGTCGCCGCGGATGAAGAAAGCGCCCAGCGGCGCCTCGAAACGCAGGATCGTGCGCAGCGGCATGTCGTGCGCCACCCAGTTGGCGAAGCGGCCGCCCGGCACCACGCGCAGATGCAGCTCGATCAGCTCCGAGCCGGAGGCATTGGCGATCGAAAAGCTGCGGCGCCCGCCGTCGTCGGTCAGTACACCCAGATACTGGCCGGCAAGCCATCGCAATGGCCGTTCGCTTTGCGGCAGCCGCAGGCTCAGGCCGATCACGTCATGCGCGAGCCAGCATTTTCCGATCACGCGCGCCGGCCACAGCTGTGGTCTCAAGGCCGCGAACTCACCCGGCAGGTGCAGGTCCAGATGCACGTCACCCATCGGCTTGGCCAGGCAGCTCAAAGTAAAGCCGGCATCACGTTCCGCCGGACTCAGGGCCGGTGGTTCACCCAGGGTTTCGACCCGGCCCTGCGTCACCTGGGCACGGCAGGCACCGCAGGTGCCGCTCTGGCAGCCGAATGGTAGATTCAAGCCTTGGCGCTGCGCGGCGGCCAGGATGGTTTCGCCTTCGGAAACATCGAACGCGGTATCGCTGTTGGCCAGATAGACTTTGTGCATGAATCGGGCAATCACCCTGTCGGGAAAGGCATTGATCGTCGGTTGCGGCGACATTGGCCAGCGCGTGGCGCGGCGGCTTCTGGATCGCGGCGTCGAGGTTAGCGGAGTGGTTTCGTCCGGGCCAGGCGTACTCAGGCTGGCCGGACAGGGCGTCTCCGGGCAGGCCTACGATCTGGATCGCCCCGGCACACCACCCGAAGCGCCGTTGGTGTTCTGGTTCGCGCCGCCGCCCAGGACCGGCCTCGGCGACCCGCGACTGCGCAAATGGCTGGATACCGCACGCGGCATAGAGCGCATCGTCTACATCTCCACGTCCGGCGTCTATGGCGATTGCGAAGGACGCTGGATCGACGAGGACGAACCGTTCAAGCCGCAGACCGATCGAGCGCGGCGCCGGGTCGATGCCGAGAACGCGCTGGCCGAGTGGCGCGCCCGCGGCGGCGAGACCGTCGTGCTGCGCGTTCCCGGCATTTACGGACCGGGCCGGCTGCCGGAACGGCGCCTGCGCCAAGGCTTGCCGGTGATCGAGCCGGCCGAAAGCCCGTACAGCAACCGCATCCATTCGGACGATCTCGCCACAGCCGCCTGCGCGGCGGCGCAGTGCGGTATCGACGGCGCGGCGTACAACATCGCCGACGGCCATCCCAGCCCGATGGCGGACTACTTCCTGCGCTGCGCGACGCGGCTGGGCCTGCCGCCGCCGCCGATAGTCCCGATGGCACAGGCACGGCGCGCGCTGACGCCGGCGATGCTGTCGTTTCTGGAGGAGTCCAAACGATTGAGGATCGACCGCATGCGCGAGCAGCTGGGCGTGGTACTGCGGTATCCGAGCCTGCATGAAGGACTCGCGCACTGCGTCTGAAGGCGCTTGGTTCAAGCGCGGCTCAGGCGCCCCGCGTGATACTCGGACCCGCTGCCTGGCCAACGTCCAGCATTGATACGGCGTAAAGCCGCCAAGACCCGCAAGGAGACGATTCAGATGAGCATGATGCAGGAATTCAAGACTTTCGCGATGCGCGGAAACGTCATCGACATGGCGGTTGGTATCGTCATCGGCGGCGCCTTCGGCAAAATCGTCTCCTCACTGGTGGCCGATGTGATCATGCCGCCGCTGGGCATGCTGATCGCCGGCGTTCCGTTCAAGAATCTGGCCGTGGTGCTCAAACAAGCCACCGAGGACGCACCTGAAGTGGCGATCCGCTATGGGCAGTTCATCCTCACGATCGTCGATTTCATCATCATCGCCTTCGTGATCTTCATGGTGGTCAAGGGCATCAATACGGTTCGCCGCAAGGAAGAGGCCAAGCCTGCACCGCCACCGCCGCCGCCGGCCCCGAGCAAGGAAGAAGTGTTGCTCGGCGAAATCCGCGACCTGCTGAAGACGCGCCAGTAAATCCAGGCTCAAGCCCGACGGGCGATGCACCGGATTCCGGCGTAGTTCCTGCCCTACGCCGGAATCCGGGATGTCCGACACAGTTTGTCGCTCTATCCCCCATCTACGGGATTGTCGCGCCTCCGCGACACGACTATCGTTTCGCCCTGATACGCCGGGGCGTTTAAGGAGGGGAACAATGAACATGGACCGTGAAATCGGCAAGATCGTGCTGCATGTGCAGAATCTGCTGCGTCAAATCCAGCAGGAAGGCGATGTGGAAGCCCTTGCCGCGCTCGAAGCCACTCTGCAGATCGCCACCACCAAGTTGCGCAACGCCAAGCGCAGCATGCGCGGCAAGCTCACACCGCTACGCGTGGCCTGCTGATCGCCACCACATAGGCAAGCCGCGCGGCACACGTTCTACAATCGGGCTCCATTTCTTGCCCGAGCTGCCATGCGCGCAGTGCTTCTGGACGCCGGCAGCCTCGGCCACGATGTGGACCTGGGCCCGATCCGGCAACAAGTCGACTCACTGGACATTCACGACGCCACTTCGGCCGATCAGCTGATCGAGCGCCTGCAAGGTGCCGAAGTGGCGCTCAGCAACAAAGTGGTGATCGACGCGCAGGCAATCGACGCACTGCCCTCGCTGCGCCTGATCTGCGTGCTGGCCACCGGCACCAACAACATCGACCGTGCCGCCGCGCAGGCGCGTGGCATCGAGGTCGCCAACGTCGAAGCCTACGGCACGGCCAGCGTCGCCCAGCATTGTCTGATGATGATGCTGGCGCTGGCCACGCAGCTGCCGCGCTACCAGCGCGATGTCGCCGAGGGCCGGTGGCAGACCAGCGAGCGATTCTGTCTGATGGATCACCGCGTGTTGCAACTGGCCGGCAAGCATCTGGTCATCGTCGGTTCCGGCGCGCTCGGTCAGGCAGTCGCCCGACTGGCGCGGGCCTTTGAAATGCGCGTCAGTTTCTGTGCCCGTCCCGGCAAGGAATCGCAGGATTCGCGCCCGCCACTGGCCGCCCTGATCGAACAGACCGACGTGCTGAGCCTGCATTGCCCGCTGACCGAGGCGACTCATCATCTGGTCGACGCATCGCTGCTGGCGCGCATCAAGCCCGGCGCCCTGCTGTTGAACTGCGCACGCGGCGGACTCATCGACGAACTCGCGGCGCTCGATGCCTTGCGCACCGGTCGTCTCGGCGGTCTCGGCGTGGACAGCCGGCCGCAGGAGCCGCCGGTGGACGGGCATGCGCTGATCGAGGCCCTGCACGAACCGCTGAACCTGCTGGTCACGCCGCACAGTGCCTGGATCTCACCCGAAGCGCGCCAGAACATGGTGAACCTGAGCGCGCAGAATCTGCGTCGCTTCCGCGAAGCGCCGCGTTAACGGCCATGCCGCGAGCGGCACCCCGCAGAATGAATCGCCTGCGGCATGGCCGTTCCCCTCACCCACCGCTCTCCCGCAAGCGGGCGAGGGTCGGTCGGCATCACGCCGCGCGTGATTCACGTTAAGCCTCCATTCCCGGCGGCTTCATAGACTGTCTGTCGGTTTATAGCGACAGGCACACCCGCTTGAACAAACCATGTGCGTTGTTGATCTACAACCCGCACGCCCGCAACGGCGACAACAATCTGGACGCCGGCATCGAGCTGCTGCGCCGGCGTGGGATCGAGGTCCTGGAAGCCACGCCGTCGAGCGCCAGCGAGCTGGCCGATCTGTGCGAGCAGCATCGTGGACGTATCGATCGTGTGATCGCCGCGGGCGGAGACGGCACGGTCAATCTGGCGCTCAACGGAATCTTCGGGCTCGACCTGCCGTTGGGTGTGGTGCCCATGGGCACCGCCAACGACTTCGCCAGAACCCTGGAACTGCCCAGCATGATCGAGGACGCTTTCGCGCAGATTTCGGAAGGGCGAACCGTCAGCGTCGATGTCGGAGAAGTCAACGGACACTACTTCCTCAATGTGGCGCATATCGGCTTCGGCGTAGCGGTTTCGCACCACCTCGATTCGAGCCTGAAGCGCTGGCTGGGTCCGCTGAGTTACCTGATCGCCGCCACCAGCGCGCTACGGGTATTGCGACGCTTTCATGTCACGCTGCGCTTCAACGGTCAGCGCATGACGATGAAAACCGTGCAGGTCGCGGTCGGCAATGGCGTGTTCTACGGCGGCGGCACGCCGGTTGCCGAAAACGCGCGCATCGACGATGCCGGGCTCGACCTCTGCGTGGTGCCGCCGCAACCCTGGTGGCGCTGGCTCAAGGTAGCGCTCGCCCTGCGCACCGGTTCCACCCACAAGCTGGTGGACGTATTCACGCAGCGCGTCCGCGCGGTGGAAATCGACACCACACGTCCGCATACGATCACCGCAGACGGCGAGATCATCGGCAAGTCGCCGGCGCGCTTCGTTTGCCATCCAGCGGCCTTGCGCGTGTTCGCGTCGCAGACCCTGCCCGACAAGCGTATCGATCAGGAAGCGGCCTGAAACCAGCAGCCAGGGACCGTTCGGCCGCCGTTGTACCGCCGCCGATCCTGTGCGTCCTGTTCGCCGCCGTCAGCAGCGATCAGATTGTCATCCAAGCGTCATTCGCGAACGAACCCGAGGTTCGCGCGCAGACATGGAGGGCACCGCAATGACCGACTACATTTTGCTGACAGCGCTGATCATCGTAGGCATCACTGCCTTTCTCGACGGACGTTTGCTATACCGACTCAACCGCCGCTGTGTTCATGCCCGCGAGGGCCGCAACGCCGATAACCGCCTGTTGCGCTGGTACGCGCAAGGCTTCGATCAGCCTTTGCGGCTGGCGCGCTGGCTGGTTCGGATCAACGCCCTGCTGCTGGCGGCGGCGCTGCTGCTGCAAAGCGACCCGGTATTGGTCGCCAGCGCCGCGGTGATGCTGATCCTTGGCGTGTATGAACTGCAGTCCGGATCCAGCGTGGCGCGTCGCCACCTGGAGACCATCAATGTCCAGCAGCGACCGCCTGCCTCCCGCTGAGCATTCTCTTACCGCGTCGCCCGCTTGGTTCGCGCCGCCACTACTGAGACACTGCCTCATGTCCAAAACGGGACCGGACTGAAGCATCGTGCCGGCTCCTGAGCCTGGGAGGGGCGCGACATGAAGCTCATCATCAAAATCGGTCTGGTGCTGTGGTTCGCGCAAGCTCTCGTGATTCGCGCGGCAAATCCGCCGGCACTGATGCTGGCCGAGCGCTATGAGACCGGCGTCGATCTCGACGCCTACTGGGTTAGCGAAAAGCTCGATGGCGTACGCGGCTACTGGAACGGCACCGAACTGCTCACGCGCGGCGGCCACCGCATCGAAACACCGCCCTGGTTCACGCAAGGCTGGCCGTCGCAACCGCTCGACGGCGAGCTGTGGATGGGCCGCGCGCGCTTCGCCGAACTCAGCGGCACTGTACGGCGCACCACACCGGACGAAGGCGCCTGGCATGAGCTCAAATTCATGGTCTTCGACCTGCCGGCCCATCCCGGCAGCTTCGACGAACGCCTGGCCGCGCTGCGCGAATTGATACCGACGCTGCAGATTCCCTGGCTACGGCTGATCGAACAAAGCCATGTCGCCAATGCCGCCGAACTGGATCGACGGCTCGATCGCGTCGTCGCGGCGGGCGGCGAAGGCCTGATGCTGCATCGCGGCGCGGCGCCGTATCGCGCGATTCGCAGCGACGATCTGCTCAAGCTCAAGCCTTACGACGACGCCGAAGCGCGCGTGGTCGGCTACGTGCCGGGCCAGGGCAAATATCAGGGCGTGCTCGGATCGTTGGTGGTGGAACGACCGGATGGCCTGCAATTTCGTTTGGGCAGCGGCTTTTCGGACGAGCAGCGGGCCGATCCGCCGGCACTGGGCAGCTGGGTGACGTATCGTTACAACGGCTTCACCGTCAACGGCATTCCCCGTTTCGCGCGCTTCATGCGTATCCGCGACGAGATGCCGCCACCCGATCCGCCCGCCGAACCCGCTCAGCCCTGATGTCCAGTCTCATCGATCTGCATTGCCACTCCACGGCATCCGATGGTCGTCTGCGTCCCGCCGCCGTGGTGCAGGCGGCGTCCGCGGCCGGCGTCCGCGTGTTGGCGTTGACCGATCATGATGGTGTCTCCGGCCTGCCCGAAGCGCAGGCCGCGGCGGCCGAAGCCGGCCTGCATCTGCTGCCCGGAATCGAACTGTCGACCACCTGGAACCGTCAAGGCGTGCACATCGTCGGGCTGGGTATCGACCCCGGGGCATCCGCCTTGAATGACTGCATCGCCGAAGTGCAGGCGCGCCGCCGCGACCGCGCCGAAACGATGGCGCACAAGCTTGAAGGCTTTGGCCTGAGCAATGCTCTGCAGCGTGCGCAGACCCTGGCCGAAGGCGGACTGATCACGCGCACCCATTTCGCCCGGCTGTTGGTCGAATCCGGCGTCAGCCGCGATCTCGGCCGGGCGTTCAAGAATCTGCTCGGCAATGGCAAGCCTGCGGATGTGAAGATCGAATGGATCACGCTGGCCAGCGCCATCGAGGTGATCCATGCGGCCGGCGGTTGCGCGGTGTTGGCCCACCCGATGAAGTACAAGCTCAGCAACACCAAGCTCCGGCAACTGTTCGCCGACTTCGCCGCGCTGGGCGGCGACGCCGTCGAAGTCTGTTGCGGAAACACGCCGAGCGACGAGACGCAATTCGCCGCCGCGCAGACGCGTCGCTTCAATCTGGCCGGATCGGTGGGCTCGGACTTTCACGACCCCGGGCAGACCTGGATCGGTCTCGGTCGCTTGCCGCCCTTGCCGGTAGACATCACGCCGGTCTGGGAACGCCTGCCCACCCAGCGCGCCGTCATCGAAGCCGCGCTGGCCTGAGCAGCGTCTTGGGTCATTGCCGGGCGGTCGCTCGCAGGCTCGATCCGGAGTCCGGCGCTATCAGCCGCCGCATGAATTCCGGGCGGCCGCTGCGCGGGCCCCGGAATGACCGGACCCAGCTGCCTGGCACACGGCTTGCTTGAGTTCAAGCGACGCGCAGATGCGCGGATATAACTAGAGAGTCAGGGAAGCTGGGCCGCGCCGAAAATGCCGCGGCCCCACATTATCGGGGCGGGGCAGCAAGGCCATGTGGCCACACCAACAATCAGCCGCGGCGGAGCACCGTCGACGGCGCTCATTCGTGTTGACGACATTGATCCGGCCGGGACACGGCCGTTGGCTCGCGCGCGCCCGTATCCGACATCCCCGACGTCGGCCCCAAGCCGCATCTCTACATTTGGCGGGTACGCAATGCGGGCCGGCCCTCACCCTTGTATCCATCGAGCTGAAATCATGACGCCCCACACTCGTCCGCTTCGCCGCGCCGCCGCCATCGGCGTGCTCGCCGCACTTGCCTGCACGCCCGTCCAAGCCTTCTTCCAGCTTCACGATGCCCCCGGCGTCGCCAGCGAGGTCGACTTCAGGCCCGGACAACTCGAACCCGGCGCGGCGCAGCTCGCTGGCGTGGAACGCCTCGGTGCGGACGCCACCTGGAACCGCTTCGGCACCATCAAGACGCTGGTGAGGCATGGCGGCTTTCTGGCCGAAGGTCTCGGCGGCACGCCAGTGCAGGCCGCCCGCAGCTGGATCAAGGCCAACCGCGATCTGTTCAAGCTTTCGGCGGCCGGCGTCGATGCGCTGGAAGTCGTCAACGAAGGCGTGACGCCCTACAACGAGGCTCGCGCAGTGCTGTTCCGGCAGCGCTTCGGTGGGCTGGCATCGACCCATGACGGCCTGATCACCGTCGGCATCGTCAACGGCAAGGTCTACTACGTGTCCTCATCCTCGGCGGGTGATCAGCCGGCACCGGAACCGGCGAGCCTCAATGCGGCCACGGCCTGGCTCAAGGCGGCGGCTGACGTCAACCGAGTGGTATCGCTGTCCGCCGTAAGCGCCTTGCTGCCGGCGGCCAAGCTCGGCGACTGGAATCTGTTCAATGTATTGGGCTTTGCCCAGGAACAGCGGGCGCGCCTGGTGGCGATTCCGATTCCGGCGGGCGGCGTGCGCGCGGCCTACGAAACCGTGGTGCTCGATGTGCAGGGGGCCTCGGTCATGGCCTATGTGCATTTCATCGATGCACGCAGCGGCGAGGTGCTGCGCCGCGAGAACCGGGTCTATCACCAGGCCGGTGGCGCAGTGCCGCAATCGTTCTCGGGCGCGCTGCCCGAGGACGGTTCCTGTGCCCAGCCCGCCGAATTCGCGGTGGCGGCCGGCAATGCCAGCATCACCGTGGTCGCCAGTGCGATCAATGTGATCAACGACATCACCATCAACCTCTACTACGCCGATCCGGACAGCGGATCACGTGTGGTCGCCAGTGCCGATCTGCTGACCAGTCCGGAGCTGCTGAGCTACGCACCCAGCGGTGGTGTCAGCGAAGGCAACTATCTGGCCGAGGTGTGCTCCTACAACGGCGCCGCACCGCTGCCGCCCACCAATTACTTCGGCATCTTCAGCGTCAGCGAGACCGCCCTGCCGGGCACCGCGAGTCTGCTGCCCTATCCGCCGAAATGGCGCTGGAACCCGGCCGCTCCGGCCTATGACTATTCAGACACCGATACCCGCATCCTCGGTTGCTGGGATTCCGCAGGCACGGAGGGGCCGATCGAGGGTTGCGCGTTTGAATTCGCCAATCTCGCCGCACGCGTGCCCTGGGATGTGCTGCCGGAAGTCAGCCTGCTGCCGACCTTCACCACCATCGGCAATGCCGCGATCACCGCGGAAGCCTGGCTGAACCCGCTGACGCCAGCCGAAATGTATCGACCGATCAGCCTCGATCGCGAATATGACTTCCCGTTCGAAAACATCTGGTACAAGGCCAAGTGCAGTCCGTCGGTACTGGTACCGCTGGGCAACGACATCGATGCCTCGACGGCCAATCTTTTCGTCGCGCACAACCGCATGCATGACTGGTCGTATTTCCTCGGTTTCACCGAGCAGAACTACAACCTGCAGCTCGACAACTTCGGTCTGACCGACGTGTTGTCGCAGAACGATCCGGAGATCGGCAACGTGCAGGCCGGCGCCATCACCGGCGCGCCGGCGAGCCCCACTTTCGCGCTGTTGCCGGGTCGCGACAACGCCAACCAGATCACCCTGCAGGACGGCGTGCCGGGCATCACCAACCAGTACCTGTTCCAGCCACTCGGCGGTTCGCTGTACGTGCCGTGCACGGACGGCAGCTTCGACATGGGCATCGTCGGCCACGAATACACGCACGCCATCAGCAACCGCATGGTCGGCGGCCCCTCGGAAGGCCTGTCCGGCCTGCAGGGCGGCTCCATGGGCGAAAGCTGGGGCGATCTCGCGGCCACCGAGTATCAGGCCGAATACGGCTTCCTGCCCAAGGACGGCGGCAATCCCACGGCCCTGGCGCGTTACGTCACCGGCAATGCCGAAGCCGGCCTGCGCAACTATCCGCTCGATGACAATCCGCTCAACTACAGCAACATCGGCTACGACACGCCGGGGGCGGAAGTGCATTCGGACGGCGAAATCTGGAACGCCGTGCAATGGGCGCTGCGTCAGGCCTTCATCGACGAGTACCAGAGCGCCTATCCGTACGAGGACGTGCAGCGCCAGCAGGAATGCGCGGACGGTCTGATCACTCCCGCGCAATGCCCCGGCAATCGCCGCTGGATCCAGTTGATTTTCGATGCCTTCCTGCTTGTGCCAGCGGCGCCGTCGATGCTCGATGCACGCGACGCGATGCTGGCCGCAGACATGGCCCGCTTCGGCGGCGCCAACCAGGAACTGATGTGGAAGGTGTTCGCGCAGCGCGGCATGGGCGAGCTCGCGTTCAGCAACGGCGGCGACGATCCGGCACCGATTCCGAACTTCGCCTCGCCACTGGAAGACGAGGCCGAGGTCCGGTTCCGCGTACTGGCGATGGACGGTGGCGTCTCGATCAACACCGCCCAGGTCTACATCGGTCACTTCGCCACGCGCAGCCGGCCGATCGCCGACACCGATCCCGAAACGCTGGTCGACGAAACCGATGCCTTGAGCCGCCGCGCCACGCTCAACACGCGCGACATCGCCGAGATCGTGCCCGGCACCTACGACTTCATCGTGGCGGCGCCGGGCTATGGCATTCATCGTTTCGTACGCAGCCTGGAAGCTGGCAGCACCACCCTGGAGTTCGTGCTGCCGACCAACTGGGCCTCCGCGAACAACGGCGCCAGCGTCACCACCACCGCGACCGAAGAGGCCAACATCGAAGCGGCCGGTACGCTGATCGACGACAGCGAAGACACCGGCGTGCGCATCGGCGACATCGCACCGGTCGAAGGTGCCTACGCGCTGATCGAACTGGCCGGCGGCGCGCACAGCATCTCGCGCGTCAACGTCAGCACCGCCGCAGGCCCTAACAACGGCGGCCGTTTCACTGGCATCCGCCAGTTCGAGATCTGGACCTGCAATGGTGATTGCGCCGATCCGCAAGCCGATTTCACGCTGGCCTACACCAGCCCCGAAGACGCCTTCCCCGGTGACGTGCCGCGCCCGGTACAGCCGCAGCTGAACCTGCGAAGCTTCGATTTTCCGGCCGTCACCGCCAGCCATCTGCAGCTGCGCGTACTCTCCAGCCAATGCACCGGCAACCCCGATTTCGCGGGCGAGCAGGATGAAGACCCGTTCACCAATACCGATTGCCCCACGACCACACCGATCTTCAATCCGCTTGATCCGCTGGCCGTGATCACGGGACTCGGTCCGGCCAACTTCGTCCGCGCCACCGAGATCCAGGCCTTCGGTTCGGCGCCCACCGTCAATGGTGAAAGCGCCGCTGGGGGTGCCGGCGACGGTGAATCCGGTGGTGGTGGCGGTGCGCTGGGCGCTTTGCTGTTGCTGCCGTTCGCGGCGCTGCGAGTGCTGCTGCGCCGTCGGCAACGGCGGTAGGTGTATCGCGGCAGAGCTTCAAGAAACGGGCCCGCGAGGGCCCGTTTCATTTTGGTCCGCACATTCAGTCTGCTGCAATGGCGCCACAGGCAGACTCGCCGACGCAACCACGCTTCGACAGGGACTGCAATGACATCGACACACCGGCTGCTGCCCGCATTCATCGGCGCCGCTCTGGCCGGCTGCGGCGACATGGCGCAATTGCCGGTCGACGCCGGCACTGGCCCGGAACCCGAACTGCCACCACCGCGAGAGTCGCTGATTCCGACCGTCAACATCGCGCCGGCCAAGGGCTGGCCCGAAGGTGGCAAGCCGGATGCTGCGACCGGTCTGCATGTCGTGGCTTTCGCCGACAAGCTCGATCATCCGCGCTGGCTTTATGTTCTGCCCAACGGGGACGTGCTGGTGGCCGAAACCAATGCACCGCCCAAGCCTGAGGACCGCAGTGGCATCAAGGGCTGGGTCATGAAGAAAGTCATGGGCCGTGCCGGTGCCGGCGTGCCCAGCGCCAATCGCATCACCCTGCTGCGCGATACCGATGGCGACGGTGTGGCCGACCAGCGCTATGCCTTTCTCGAAGGCCTCAACTCACCGTTCGGCATGGCGCTGGTGGGCAACGATTTCTATGTCGCCAACACCGATGCCGTGATGCGCTTTGCCTATGAAACCGGCGCGAACATGATTTCCGCGCAGGGCACCAGGCTGGTCGATCTGCCGGCCGGCGAGATCAATCATCACTGGACCAAGAACCTCATCGCCAGCGCCGATGGCGACAAGCTCTACGTCACCACCGGCTCCAACAGCAATGTGGCCGAGAACGGCATGGCGGTCGAGCAGGGGCGCGCCGCGATCTGGGAAGTCGATGTGGCCAGTGGCGAGCATCGCCTCTACGCGAGCGGCCTGCGCAATCCCAACGGCCTCGCCTGGGCACCGGACGGCAAGCTCTGGACCGTGGTCAACGAACGCGACGAACTCGGCAGCGATCTGGTGCCGGACTACATGACCTCCGTCGAGGACGGCGGCTTCTACGGCTGGCCCTACAGCTACTACGGTCAGCACGTGGACGAACGCGTAACGCCACAGAAGCCGGAGCTGGTCGCCAGCGCCCTGGTGCCGGACTACGCGCTGGGCCCGCATACCGCTTCGCTGGGGCTGGAATGGTCGGACGCCGACTTGCTGCCGGCGAACTACCGCAACGGCATGTTCATCGGCCAACATGGGTCCTGGAACCGCAAACCGCGCAGCGGCTACAAGGTGATCTTCGTGCCGTTCGAAGGTGCCCGGCCCGCCGGCAAGCCGGTGGACATACTGAGCGGTTTCGTCAACGACGACGGAGAGGCGCAGGGCCGGCCCGTGGGTGTGGCCCTGGACCGCCAGGGTGCATTGCTGGTCGCGGACGATGTCGGCAACATGATCTGGCGGGTCACACCCAGCGGCGGGTAAGCTGCACGCCACTATTCCGCTTGCTCCTGGTGGCTCTTCATGGACCGGCGCAAAGCCGGCACATCCCGGCCTCCGACCGCAGCACGCAGGCCCGCCGCGACGCGCCACGGTCTTGCGCGCGTGCTCTCCAAGCTCGGCGTGTGCTCGCGTACGCAGGCACAGGTCCTGATCCAGGAAGGGCGGGTTCGGGTCAATGGACGCCTGATTCGCGATCCAGAACGGCCAACCGACACTCGCAGCGAAACCATCAGCGTGGATGGCAGTGTGGTGCGCACAGCGCAACCGGTCTACCTGGCGATGAACAAGCCGCGCGGACTGGTGGTCAGCGCGAACGACGAACATGGCCGCCGGACGGTCTATCAATTGCTCGACGATCCGGCCTTGCCCTGGCTCGGGCCGGTAGGCCGGCTGGACAAGGCCAGCGAAGGCCTGCTGCTGCTAAGCAATGACACGGCCTGGGCGGCCGGCATCACCGATCCGGCCTCCTCATTGGAAAAGACCTACCACGTGCAGATCGCAGGGCTTCCTGACTCGGAACTGCTGCGGCAAATGCAATCCGGCGTGAACGACGGTTCGGAGATGCTACGCGCACGTCGCGTCCAGCTGCTGCGTCAGGGTCAGCGCAACACCTGGCTCGAAGTCACTCTGGACGAAGGCCGCAACCGCCACATCCGCCGACTGTTGGCAGCGCTGGGCTTCGAGGTACTGCGTCTGCTGCGGGTATCCATCGGATCGGTGGCGCTGGGCGAGCTGGCAAAGGGAAGCTGGCGACATCTTGAGGCTGAGGAAGTGGCCGCTCTGAAGCCGGGACAAAGCCGGGATCGGTGAGCATCCAATGCTTCGCTGCGACACCATAAGGCCACCCCGACTGAAAGCCCGCGGTCAGCGCCTGCCCGATGAGGTGCACGAGTGTGCCGCGCGTCTTTTTCCTTGTGACCGCGGCGAAGAAAATTGCAACATTGCCGAGCTACTTTGGACAATCATTCTTCCTCCGCCCCCCCGGGAGGCGAAACATGAAAGGCAAAGAACTCATCCTGCTATTCGGTCTGGTCTCGACCACCTCGGTGATCGCGCAAGACATGATCGGCTTATCGTCGATCTATTCTTCCAGTGTGTTCCAACAAGGCGTCATCGGCATGGGCAAGCCCACGCTCGAAGCCGGCCAGAAAATCCGTACCGGCAGCGCTTCACAGGCTGAACTCGACGCACTGGAATTCGATGCTTCCAGCCGTGTCGAACGTGCCACGCGTCAGAAACTGCTCGACAGCCTGCTTTCGTCCAGCAGTGACCCCAAGGTTCAAGCCTCGCTTCGACAATCGATTGAAAGCAATGCGATTTGGGATTCTTTCGATGATGTGCTCGGAAATTTCGGCTACTCCAGCGACAATCTTGCCGACGTCACCACCGCCTACTACGTCATGACCTGGGAAGTCGTCAACGACGAGGATGCGACCCTGCACCCTTCGGGTATCCGGGCGGCGCATCAGACCATCGAAGCAGCCATGGCTGCCCGTCCGGAATTGCAGTCTCTGTCGGACGCTGAAAAACAGGAGGCCTGCGAAATCATGGCCTATATGGCGACCGTCGCCGGTGCTGCCAAAAATGAACTGCGGGATTCGGGTGACACGGTACGTCTCGCGCAATTGCAGGACACGGTGCGCCAGTCCGTGCTCAAGCAAGGCGTGGATCTGCGCAAGCTGCAACTCACCGACCAGGGTTTCGTCGACAAATAAAAGTCACACAAAAATGGGCGCCGGACCCTTGCGTGTCCGGCGCCCATATCCCCGATCTCAGGGGACTATCACCCGTATGACCTAGGGAAACAGGCCCTGCACGAAACCGATGATGTTGCTGGTAATG
>Ga0114899_1001218_pt1 | contig 15603 bp, 14 predicted proteins | sample MalvireepMed_215_FD_83497 | JGI IMG/M metagenome (GOLD analysis project Ga0114899, IMG submission 83497) | Marine viral communities from the Global Malaspina Expedition - Malaspina viral metaG DeepMed_215 | ecosystem: Environmental > Aquatic > Marine > Oceanic | place: Mediterranean Sea... | reverse complement strand
GTCCTGTGCGATCAGGTCGCGCAGTTCGTCGGTGTTGACTGGGGTGGCGACCTTGGCGGCTGCTCCGTAGGTCAGGGGCTTGGTGGTGGTGGTTGTTTCCATGCTGTAAGTATCACACGTATCCCTAGCCGGGGCAAGGCAAACACTGACCCAAGGCTGTCACACCCGGCTCGTATCATCGGGGTGGTCGCATAAGCGGCCTTGGACCTGAGGAGAAACCATGAACGAGCTACCGACCCAAGTAAGAAACGCCGAACTGCCCGACCTGGTGGAGATGCTGCGCAAGCAGTCCGATGTCAGGTACGACATCGTGGTTCCGGGTTCGTCGCTGAAAAGCGAAGCAGGACAGTTGGTCGTCAAGGACGGCACCGCCAGGTTTGCCGAAGATGGCCTCCACACCGAGGACGCCCGGTTGGTACCGACTTCGATCTTCGATGAGGGGGTCGCTTCCCGGTTCGACATCCCGCTCAGGTATGTGCGGACCATGAGAAACCGAGTCAACCAAGATGTCGAGAAGCACCCACGGCTCCAACCGGGTCCATACCGTCCCGCCCTGCTAGACGAAAATGTCAACTACTGGTTGGACGCCAACCCGAATCGCAAACACCTGGTTCGGGGTTTCCTAACTGACGGTGCGGGCGAGCCGGGTATCGCCCGCGCGTTCCTCAGTGACCGTTACAAGCCGATTGACAACTTCGATGTGCTGATGGCCACCTTGGCCGGGGTGCGGCAGGCGGGTACCGAGGTCGAGATCGACGGTGCCGACCTTTCGGATCGTCGCATGACGGTCAGGCTGGTGTGCCCTGAGGTCACCCAGTACGCCGAAGACCTGTTGACCTCCTACCGGTCGCCGTTCTCCGACAACACTGGTTCGGACAACCCAACAATCTTTGCTGGCATCGTGATCAAAAACTCAGAAACGGGCGGGGGTGCCTTCACCATCGTTCCTCGACTGGTGGTCCAGGTTTGCTCCAACGGTCTACAAATGACCAAGGACGCGGTTCGGGAGGTTCACCTGGGAGGCAAGTTGGACGAAGGGGTGATCCGGTGGTCGGACGAAACCCAACGGCAAGAGCTGGAACTGATCAGTTCAAGGGCAAGGGACGCGGTAGCAACATTCGTCGACGTCGAATACATGAAAGCCAAGATCGAAGAACTGCGGGCTTTGGCTGACGTTCAGGTCGCAAACCCATCTGAGGCCATCCACCGGGTTGCGAAGCGGTCCGGTTGGTCAGACAACGAAGCCAACGACATACTGCTTCACTTCATTCAGGGCGGGGACACCTCGGCGTTGGGTCTGGCCCAGGCGGTAACCTCGACGGCACAACTGGTCGAGGCACCAGACCGTCAGGATGAACTCGAAGCCACGGCGATACCTGCTGCCGAACTGGTAGCGGTAGCCTAAGAACACGACCGGCGGGTGTGGGCCTCCTCAGGTCCGTATCCCATCAGATACCATCCGTCGGTCGTCATGCGGGTCGGGGTCGGTGACATCGTGTCGATCCCGGCCCGCAGCCTTTTTGCGAAGCCTTCTTCGACCCGATTCGGACACGCCACCCCACACACCGTGGGTGATGTTCTCGTCCATCGCGTAGCTCAGGCAGTCGTCTTTCACTGGGCAACTTCGGCAGATGAAGGATGGCAGGTCCAACCGCCCACCCCGTTCGGGAAACCACCACCGGGTCGGGAAACCGTTACAGGCCGCGTGTTTGCGCCAGTCACCCATGTCCCGGCAGTCTAGAAAGGTTCGCGTGAATCCCTCGGTATGGCTTGCCCAGGCTAGGGCAAATCGCCTACACTTGGCCTCGATGGGAACAACCACTGAGGAGGTCCAAATGGACACCACCAAGACCATGCGCTTTGCCGCCGACGAATGCCCGAAGTGTGAGGGAACCGGCACGGTCGGACCCGACCTGGGCAACCAGGTCCCTTGTGACGCAACTGGCGACTTCGATGAGTGGTACTGCGAAGACGGCCAGATGGTCACAGAGAAGGAAACCACCACCGAGCATGTCGGCCCGTGCGTGGAGTGCGAACGCCCGCTGGACTACGACTCCAAGACCGACCGGTACATCCACTCGGACGACCCGACCGTCGGCTGCTGGCTACACGCAGGCGTGGAAAAGGAAACCACCACCAAAGAGAACTACGTCGTCAAGCAGGACACTGACGGGTTCTTCTACTCGTTCACCCGCCACGGGATCGTGGAGGACCGGGTCACGGACGACGGCTTCCACACCATGCGGGACGCGACTTATCACCTGATGGACCTCATCGAAGCCGGGTCCATTCCGGGTGGCAGGATCACCTTGGTATGACCGTCGCTACCGTGACCAAGGCCACCCGAGCCGGTGCGGACGGCGAGTTGATCTTGTCGCCCTGTTGCCAAGGGCAACGGGTCGTCTACCATTTCGCATGGGACGCGATCACTTGCCCTACCTGCCGGGGCGAAGTCCAGAAACACAGTTGGCTGATCGCATGACCGCATGAGAGGCCACCTATGAACGTACTCAACCTGTATGCCGGGGTCGGGGGTAACCGCAAACACTGGTCCGACTGCCAGGTCACCGCCGTTGAATGGGATCCAAAGATCGCCGCCGTCTACCAGCGGCTCTACCCGGATGACACCGTCATTGTGGGTGACGCGCACCAGTTCCTACTAGACCACCACACCTCATTTGACCTGGTGTGGTCTTCGCCACCCTGCCAGTCCCATTCCAAAATGGTGAAAGGCGGGCGAAACAGGACACCTCGCTACCCGGACATCGGCCAGCTCTACGGTGAAGTCATCTTCCTCGAACACTTCTTCAACGGCCCGTGGATCGTTGAGAACGTCGTCCCCTATTACGACGTCTTGATCCCGGCAACCAAGGTCGGCAGGCACCTGTTTTGGACGAACTTCCACTTCCGGGCCAACGACATCCCAACTCCAAAGGGGTTCATCAACCAGAAGCAGGTCGGGAAACAAGACCTCATGGACTGGTTGGGAATCCACTACGAGGGCAACGTCTATTACGACGGCAATCATTGCCCGTTTCAGGTGCTCCGCAACTGCGTCCATCCTGACCTGGGAATCCAAGTGTTCGATGCGGCGCGGGCAAGTGTTCGCCAACCGGTCGAGCAACTGGCCTTGGGCATGGACGGGTGAAGTTAGGTTCTCTATGTTCTGGCTTTGGGGGACTCGACCTGGCTGTGGAGGCCCACTATGGGGCAACGACCGTGTGGCACGCCGAATCCGACAAGGACTGCTCGAAGGTGCTGGCCCACCATTGGCCCACGGCCCCAAACCTGGGAGACATCACCCAAGTAGAATGGTCCGACGTCGAACCCGTGGATGTTCTCGCTGCGGGGTATCCGTGCCAGCCGTTCAGCATCGCGGGCAACAGAGATCCAAACGATGACAGAGCCATCTTTCCGTTTATCGCCAACGCCGTACGCGTTTTACGACCACGACTCGTCGTGTTGGAAAACGTCCCAGGCCACCTTTCACAAGGTGGCCCCTCAGTGGTTGCGTCGCTTGACTCAATGGGGTTCAACTGCTCATGGGGCGTTGTTCACGCATCAGACGCCTTGGCACCTCACAAACGCGCGCGTTGGTTCCTCGTTGGAACTAATGCCAACTCCGGTCGTGAACGATATGGGGGCCAACAAAACGCTGGCGTGGTGGCAGGACTGGGCACCCAGGCAGAAGTCATCGACGGGAAGGTCAGCACCACACGGGGACAGTTTGTCGATCGAAGTCAGGAAGTTGTTGGAACCCCCGGTGACCCCAAGTGGCGACAGTTCGCCCCAGCGGTCGCTATTTGGGAACAGGTCATTGGACGACCCGCACCCTCACCAACCCTCGATGGAGAACTCTCAAGCCGATTCGTCGAATGGCTGATGGGACTCCCCGAGGACCATGTCTGCGGCCTGGGCCTGTCCCGCACCGCCGAACTCAAAATGCTCGGCAACGGTGTCGTACCTCAACAGGCATCACTCGCGCTTCGGCTGTTAGACCAACTCGCCGGGGTGACACAACCTGGGGACACCCGACAAACCCCACCGCTGTATCTAGACACCGTCCAAGAAGCCGCCAATGGCTGAATGCCAAGACTGCGGCCTTCAGGTAAAGCATGTCGGCGACGGCGTGTGGATTGACCACACCCAAACCGACCGCTGTTGGCAAACCAACCAACCACACCGACCGAAACCTGAGTAGCTCTTCGCAACGGTTCTCTCAACGCTAAGGTATCAACATGAAGCAGGTCACCCCCGAAGTAGCGGAGAAATACCGAAGGGTCGTAGACCTACGCAAAGCAGCCCTCACCTTCGACCAGATAGCCGACGAAGTGGGCTACGCCGACCGGTCAGGGGCAAAGCGCGCCCTCGATGCGGCATTCGACCGGTGGGGCGGCGAGAGCATCCAGTCCATGCGCCTGGTTCAGAACGAACGGCTAGATGACCTGTTCCGGCGTATCTATTTGGCGATTGCCAACGGCGACTTGGCCCAGGTCGACCGGGCGCTACGAATCGAGAAGCGACGGGCTGAGCTATTCGGCTTGGACGCCCCAAAGCAGCATGAGATCACCGGGGTGGAGGGTGGCCCGCTGCGTACCGACGTTGGCGACATGTTGATTGCGAGGTTGGAGGAACTGAGGCGACGCCAAGGTCCGTTGGTAACAGATGCGGACATGGCACCACTGGCGCTAACAAACGGTTCTGAACCTGGAACCGAGAACGGTTCCGCACCACCGCTGCCTACCTGTCTGAGCGACATCTACCCGGAGGAGAACGAAACCGATGCCGGATACGACCCCGAATAGCGACGAGGTGGTGGCCTGGCTAAAGCAAGGCTTTGACGCTGGCTTCTGCTCAGATGTTGGTTGCGATGTTCATATGCCCGACACCTACCTAACCGTCGAAGAAATGGGCCTGCGGTTAGACGGCGAGGAAGTCTGCGCCACACTGGTACGGATCTACGGCCTACCGCAGACTCATTGACCGAGCTGTCGGTAGCCGAGGAAATAGCCTGCCGCACCCACCCGAACGCCCTGTTGCGGGGGCTGAACTCTGCCGAAGCGGAACTGTTGATGTACGACTGGCGGCTATGGCAACGCCCCAAGCAAGCAACACCACCAGGCGATTGGACTATCTGGCTGATCCTGGCGGGCCGAGGGTTCGGTAAGACCCGAACCGGTGCGGAATGGGTACGCGAACAGGTCACCCAAGGTGGAGCAGGCCGTGTAGCGCTGGTAGGCCCAACAGCGGCTGATGTGCGCGACACCATGATCGAGGGCGAGTCCGGGCTGCTGTCGGTGTTCCCACCTGAGGAACGCCCCAAGTATGAACCTTCGAAACGGCGCGTTACCTTCCACAACGGAGCGGTGGCTACCGCTTACTCAGCGGACGAACCCGACCGGTTGCGCGGCCCCAACCATGACCTCGCTTGGTGCGACGAGCTGGCCGCATGGCGGTATCCCGACGCTTGGGACATGCTCATCTTTGGGTTGCGAATCGGTATCCACCCGAGGGCGCTAGTGACCACCACCCCGCGCCCCACCGCCATTATTCGTAACCTGGTTGGCCGGGGTGACGTTCAGGTGGTGCGGGGCAGCACCTACGAGAACAGGCAGAACCTCGCACCGTCATTCTTCGACGAGGTGGTCGGCAGGTACGAGGGAACCCGCCTGGGTCGCCAAGAACTTCACGCTGAGATCCTTGACGACGTAGACGGTGCGCTATGGAACCGCGACATGATCGAGAAGGGCAGAACCTCGACCCTGCCCGACCTGGTGCGCATAGTGGTTGCCATCGACCCCGCTATCACCTCTCGCAGCGACTCAGCCGAGACAGGCATCGTGGCTTGCGGGGTGGACGAAGGGGGCCACGGGTACGTCTTGGAGGATCGGTCGATGCGCGGTACTCCTAACGAGTGGGCATCCGATGCGATCGCTACCTACCACCGGTTGAAGGCCGACCGGATCGTCGCCGAGGCCAACCAAGGCGGCGACATGGTGCGGCACACCCTCCAAATGGTTGAACGGCATGTACCGATCCGGATGGTTCACGCCAGCCGAGGCAAGCGGGTTCGGGCAGAGCCGGTGGCCGCCCTGTACGAACAGGGTCGGATTCATCACCTGGGGTCGTTTCCTGAGCTGGAGGACCAGTTGTGTTCTTGGGTGCCGGACTCGTCCACCTCGCCTGACCGGTTGGACGCCCTGGTGTGGGCGCTGACTGAACTGGTGGTTGACGGGGCAAGGCGACCGGAGACGGTGGTGCCGGTGTCGATGGAACAGTCGAACCCGTGGGTTCCGCGCTGACTGGTTGCTCATTGTGGCCCAGGCTGAGAACCGCGTCGTTGCGTGGTTCTCATAATCTCAGGGAATGAGCACGCCAGCACAACCCGCGCCAGTCCGCGCCCGGCAGTAGCTCAGGCGATGACAACCTGGCCCTGGTTGCTCCTGGCCCTGGCTGGCCCTGGCCTGCCCTGGGCGCTACACCACCTGAGCTACTGGATCGCGCGTCGTTGCGCGTATCCGGTCCCTGGTCGTTCTGCGTATGTGGTCCCTGGACGTAGAAGGTTGCTCATTGTGAGCCAGATTGAGAACCGCGCTATCCCGCGTGTCTCATAATCTCAGGGGATGAGCACCCGAACCCAGTCCGCGTAGTTCCGCGCTGGGCACTAGCTCAGGGAATGAGAACCTGTCCTGGTCCTGGGTGCCACCATGCGAAACATGCGGCGTGGCTGGTGCCATGCGAAACATGCTGCGTGGCGGTGGAGCAATCGGCGTATTGCTTAGCAGGTCGCCCGATTGCTTAGCATTTGGCCCGATTGCTTCGTGGTGGCGAAGTAATCGCCGCATTGCTCAGCACTTCCCCTGGATGCTCAGCACTTCCCCTGGGTGCTTAGCATGGTCACCCGCGTCATAGCGCGTTTCTCAGAATCTCAGCGGCTGAGCACGGGAACTAGCCCCGCGTGGTTCCGCCGTTCTCAGATCTCAGCGGATGAGAACTTTAGCTGGGCCTGAGCTGGTCCTAAGTGCCGCCACGCGAAAGATGCGGGGTGGCCCTGGTCGACTTATGCGATCTACCCCTGGTGACTTATGCGATCTGGCCCTGGTGACTGAGCTACTGGTCCGCGCCACCTCGCGCTTTGCTGCCCTGGGGTAGTTGTCCCCCTGGCGACCCTTTCTCCGCGTGGTTGCGCGTATGTGGTCCCTGGTTTTGCCTCCCTGGTTTTGCCTCCCTGGAAGTTTCTTCCCCCTGGAAGGTTTCTTCCTCCTGGAGCAGGGGTGGGCCGTGGTCAGCGGTGTCGCCTCTCACACTGAAGAACCTGAAGGCCGCGCAGTTGCGCGCTAGCTTATTTGCTCATGGCCTGAGCTACTGAACCGCCACGGTATGACGCGGTCGCAAACAGGCTCATGGTGAGCACTTATGGGCTACGATCGCACCCATGTCCCTGGCCGACGATCTAACCAAGGCGGCGTCGCCTACCTCCACCGACCTGGGCGAAGTTGGTTCCACCGGGCTGGTTCAGTACGGCGGCGAGGTCCGTGAGGACTTCCTTCGGCAACTCCAAGGCAAGCGCGGGTACGCCACCTACCGGGAGATGGCCGACAACCACGCCGTCATCGGGGCCATCCTCTACTCAATCGAAATGTTGGTCCGAGGAGTCGAGTGGACGGTTACGCCTGCGGACCCGAACGACCAGCGGGCAGTTGACGAAGCCGAGTTCGTGTCGAGCTGTATGACCGACATGACTCATTCGTGGCCGGACACCCTGTCCTCCATCCTGTCGATGCTGACCTTCGGGTATTCGTACAACGAAGTTGTTTACAAGCGACGCCTGGGGCCGGATCGGGAGAAGTCCTCGGAACGGTCAGACCACGACGACGGTCGGATCGGTTGGCGCAAGTGGCCGATCAGGGACCAGTCGACCATCACCCGTTGGAAGTTCGATGAGCGGGGCGGCATTGAGGGCGCGTACCAGATGGACACGAACCAGGCGTTCGGTGAGGTGTTCCTCCCGATCGAACGGTGCCTGCTGTTTCGCACTACCACGAAGCGCAACAACCCGCAAGGCCGGTCGGTGCTCCGCAACGCTTTTGTGCCGTGGTACTTCCAGAAGCGGATCGCCGAGATCGAGGCTATTGGAATCGAGCGTGACCTGGCGGGTATGCCGGTTGCCTTGGTGCCGCCGCACCTGCTGTCCGACAATGCGACCGCTCAGGAAACCAGCGCCCTGACTGAGATCAAGCGCATCGTTCGCAACATCAGGCGCGATGAGCAAGAGGGAATCGTGTTCCCGCTTGCTTACGACCCTGATACCAAGCAGTTGGCTTACGACCTCAAACTCCTGAGTACGGGTGGCCGACGCCAGTTTGATACCAACGCGATCATCACCCGCTACGACGCTCGAATCGCCATGTCGGTGCTGGCCGACTTCATCCTGCTGGGCCACGACAAGGTCGGCACCCAAGCCCTGTCCGTGTCGAAGATCCAGTTGTTCGCGGACGCGTTGGAGACCTGGGTGTCGGGTATCGCCGATGTGATCAACACCCACGCGGTCCCCAGGCTGATGCGCCTCAACGGGGTCGAAACCAGCCTTTACCCCAAGCTCGACTACTCCACGCCACGGCAGGTGGACATCATCGCCATCGCCGACTATGTCTCGAAACTCGCAGCGGTGGGGGCGATCATGCCCGACGAGAACCTGGGCGAACACCTACGCGACATCGCTGGGCTGCCGCAGGAGGAAGCCGAAGCGATCTAGTGGCCGGTTCGGTATCGGTCGGCAAGAGGCGACTGGTCACCCGCATCCCGCTGTCGTGGGACGTAACCAAAGCCCGGTCAAACCACGAACCCAAGTTCAGGCCGGTTGGTGACTCCAAACTGCGCGGGGGCGAGGTCGCCATCGGGAAGATCCTCGAGTCGATGTTCCATGCGATGCCGTCGCCTAACGACTGGATCACCCAGGCCAGCGACGCAGGCGAATACTACGACCAGGCCCTAGAGGTCGCCGAGCCTTACCGCCAGTTGGTAGCTGAAGCCCTACAACCAATCTTCAACGAGGGCCAGTTACAAAGCCAGAACGCGATACGCGCTGACATCAACCGCCAACTCACCAGGCTGGGTAGCCCGCTGCGCCTAACCGACGACACGGGCCGGGTAACCAAGAAAGCCGGCGCAAGGATGACCGAGGTGCGCCCTGAGCACTTGGACCGGCACCCGACGAGCCGGTGGGCACCTATCACCGAGGAAGTGTTCGAGATGGCACCCCACTCGGCCTCAGTGGAATACGCCCAGTTCCGGTCGGGCACCCTGGTGACCGCGATGGTGGAGGAACAGCAGCGGGTCGTGCGTGACCTGATCGGCCAGTCCACGATGATCACCAACGAGGCCACCGCCACCGCTCTGGTTGACATACTCCAAGAGGTCAACCCGACCACCTCTGCCGGTCAGAACCTTGCGATGTTTCGTGGCGTCAACGCCAACGGTCTGACCCAACCGTGGGAGCGGGCGGTCTACAACCGGGCTGAGAGGATGTCCGAGTCGTTGGCCCGCCAAGGGATCACCGGGACCAAAGCCCAAATGCGGGTTCAGAAATCAGCTCAGGCCCACGCCGACAAACTCCGCAAGTCGCGGGCCAGGATGATCTCGCGTACTGAAAGCAAGAAAGCGCAGATCCAAGGCAAGTTGGATTCGTTCAGGCAGGTGGTGGACGACGGGTTGGCCGATCCAAAGACCGCGTCGAAGCAGTGGGTGACCGGGGCGACCGATGTGTGCGAGGTGTGTTCGTCGCTGGCCGGGGTGGTCGTCCGGTTGAACGAATCGTTCGAGGGGGTGGGCGACGGGCCGTATGCGCACCCGAACTGCCGGTGCGACATCCGGTTCGTTCACGACATGGACAAGGCACCGAAGCCGGTGGGGGCAGGCGACCCGTCGTTCCGGCCTGGCACGCCTGAGAACCCGATCACCTGGGAGTTCCCCAACGGGTTCAAGACCCAACCGTCGATAACCACCACCTTCAAGCCGCCGGGGTGGACGCCGCCGATCAAACCGCCACCACCGCCCACACCCACCCCACCGAAACCGACCTCGTCGCCGGTTGAGGCACCACCACCCCAACAGGTGCCAGTCAAACCAGCCGAACCGGTTACTGTGCCGGGGTCCAACGCTGACATTGTGTGGGACGACGCGGGCCGCAAGTGGGCTGACCTGACCAAAGCCGAGCATGAGTTCCTGTTGGACTCCCACATCGATGATGTGCTGCGCCCGTTGTTGGATGAGATCATCGAAGCCGAGGTGCGGTTGAGGGGCGGGGCGGCCCTGCCTGACCTGGCTAGTGACGCTCAACTAGCCAAGCAGGGGTTCGATCCGAAAGCCATAAAGAAGATCCGCAAACAGCAAGAGGAAGTGGTCGCCAAGATTCGGGTTGAAACCAGGCGGCAGGTGATGGAACGCCTCGCCAACAAAGGGAGTTTCCAAGACGAGCTTTACACCCTGCTGGATGACACCCTCGACGACTATGTGGTCAACAACGGGATCCGGTCGCAGAGCCGGGCCAACCGTGGCCGCATGTACGACCCCAGTGATCCGTTGGGGGTTGAAGGGGTTTCGTTGCCGGGGTCGAACCGCACCATGATCAGAGCGACCCGGCACTCACCGACAGACATCGCTGACCCTGACCTGCCCATTGACATCAACCAACTGATCGGTCGCATGGAGGGAGCGGCCAATCCATCCAAGGGCACACCTCGTGTTGCCAAGTTCGGGGAAGGCATAACACCCAGGTTCGGTAGGGAGATCGACGCCCTCGCCCCACTTTCTCAGGAATCCCAGGTTCGCATCCTGTACGAGATCGACGCCGACATTCGAGTGTTGGGCAACCTGACCAGAGCTGAGGCCGAACGAATGGTCGGGGTTCCCGAAGTGGCTGCTCAGGCTGACACTTGGGTTACCAGGTCGGGGATGAAACACAAGACGGACGAGTCCTGGTACCACGTTGAAAACAAACTGTTCCGGCGCATAGACGACAACAGTTCCTATCTGAATGAACTGGAACAGGAACGGCGAATAGGGATGTCCCGGTGGCCCAGTCGGGAAAGATCCCTGTCGGACATGAGTGAAGGTGAACGGATCATCCACGCAGCCACACAGGGGCAGATGGACGACCTGGTAACCGGCGTGTTGGACGAAGTGTTAGACGAGATCGGTGCTGTTGATTACGCCCGGAAACTAGGACGCAACAAGATTCGAGATTCCGTAGACGAGCCAATCGAAACGGCCATCAAACACTTGGCAAGGGTAGCCAGCGAAATGGTGGACGAAGGCACTATGGCTATCGACGATGCGCTGGCCCTGTTGGACCCGATTGACAGCAAGGGTTTCCTCAAACGGGTCGCCAAGACCGCAGGTGATGGTTCGGTTCAGCAACAGCGAACCCAGGTGCTAATCGAATCGTTGGAGGACTTGGGTCTTGGGGCTTGGGGTCCGGGCACCACCGCCGAGCATGCGGCGGATCTCATCAAACGGGTGCGGGAGATGTCTGACTTCTGGTGGGGTAGCCCGGAACAGGCAGAGTGGCTGATCCTCCACGGCCAAAACTACGTCGACACAATGCTGGTCCGTATGGCAGGCAAGCTCGCCAAAGGTCAGGAACTGACCAGTCACCTGGGCAAGTTGTCGGGTCTGACAACCAGACAGGCCGGGGGTGGTTACGACGCTCAGGTGCGGGAAGCGATCAAGGACATCATGGCCCAGGTGCGGGCCATAGGCGGCGAGGAGTTCAAGGTCGTATCGGGTGAGTCGGTCAACTACTGGGGAAAGGAGATGAAGGGATTAGACATCACCAGGACCGGCAACGAACGGGCACAGGCGGCAATCGACTCGATCAACAGGTCGGCCGACGATTGGATGCCGACCGAGTGGATCGAGCGGGCCAACGAACGGGGTGGTGTCGGGTTCTACAATGCCGCGGGTGACACCAGGTCGCACTACGCCGAAATGGACTTCCACATTTCGAGTGCTTCCGGGGATGCCATGATCAACGTAGGCCCACGAACTGAGTATGGACGACCGTTCCGATTGGGCGACCGGACCGCGTTCCATGAGATCCACCACCGAACTCAGAAGAACGTGGACATCCACGGCCAGTTGGAAGATGTGTTCTTTCATAGGCGCACCCAACTCCCACCGAGGCCCGATGGGATGCCCGACACTGAATGGAACGCAATCAAAGCCCGGTACAAGTGGAAACAGGTTGGTTCCGGCAGCCGCGAGATCGGTATCGAAGACGACTTCTACTCCGGTTACGTCGGCAGGTGGTACGGGTCCAAAACCCAAGGCAACGTGGGGATCAGCGGTGGTAACGGTGCCCATGAGGTGTCACCGATGGCCGCAACCCACCTGGCCGGGTCCGGTTCCGACGCCACCCGTGCCCTATCCCAAGACCTCGATATGGTCGACTGGTTTATCGGGATGCTGCTGGGGGTTTAGAACCTCAGGTTCCGGTACTGCTCCGGGGTCCACTGGTCGTCCCAGGTTGGCTCACCTATTGGCTGGGTCGCAGACCACTTGAACTTCGTGGTTACCGTTGGGGCCAACGCAACCAGAGTTGACATGACTTGTAGCTGGTTGTCGGAGTCCACGGTCGGGTCGAACAGGGCTGGTTCGCTGGGAACCGCCATGTTGAACACTTGGAGGTTTTCGCCTTCCTCGGCTTCGGCGATCTCGTCACGCAGCACCCTAAGAAACGGTGAGTCAGGTTCGTCCCATCCTTTGTCTTCGGAGTAGGTCAGCGAGAAGCGCATGTCTCTGGCACGCAGGTTATGTCGCACCTTGAACCTGGGTCTTAGGCGGCCTCGAACTTCGATAGGCATTCCACAAGTATGCCCCACGCGACCCACAGACCTGGGGCGAGGAACCATCGACTGCCCAGGCGATAACGGGTACCATGCCCGCCATGACCGACCTTCTCAACGCCTACGGCGATCCCGTCACCAAGGTCGACCGTCGGCAGAACCCTTTGGACAAGGCCGACATGAAAACCGAAGACGGGGTGGAGTACCCGCCAGCGGCCTACGCCTACGTTGGTGACCCGAAGGTGGTGTCCACCTGGAAGTTGCGGCTGTGGGAAACACCCGACCTGAAAGAAACGCGACGGCAGATCGGCATGGCGGTCGCCGCTCTGGGGCCGGGCGGGTTCCGAGGCAACCGCGTTCAGATCCCCAGCGATGACCTACCCAAAGTCAAAGCCCGCATTCTTCGAGCTTGGTTGAAGGTGTGGCCCGACAAGGACCGGGGTGATGCGCCTCGGGTGTTGTTGTCAACGAAACAAACCCTGCGCACCCCACCGGCTGACCTGAGACAGATCATGGACAAGAGCACCCCCGACCAGGTGGAACAGGCCGGGTACGGCATGTACGACTCGGACAAGATGGATCACGACTACGGGGACGTCGCTGCCGGTGGCGACGCGATGACGCACCTGTTGATGGCGTACCGCATGATGATCGATCACCCTGAATGTCAACCGTTGCTGGCCCCGCTGATGGAGATCATTCACGCCAAGGAACAGATCATGGTTGAGGTGGTGGACGAAACTCACATCGTTCTACCGATGGGTGAGGACGAACTGGTTATCCCGATGGACGGAAGCCACCATGAGGACGAATACGACAAGGAGATCCGTGAGGAGAACGGACAGTTCTGCGTGTATTCGACAACCGGTCGGGCTTTCGGTTGTTACGCCGACCAAGCCGAAGCCGCCACCAGGTTGGAACAGATCGAACGGTTCCGAACCGAACGGGTGGCCGCAGCCAGCACCGACCAGTTGATCTCCGACCACGACCAACTACACGCCTTGGGTGTCGTTCGGGTAGAGCACGTTGTCGTTCACAACCTGGTCGAAGACGAGTTGGAAGCCCGAGGGGTGGCACCGCCGTACCTGTTGGGTGATGTCGAAGACAAGCTCAAGATGATCGGAACCGGCATGTCAGGTCACATCCCGGTGATCAAACAGGCAGAGCACCGGTACACCCTCGGCCCGGTGTACGTGCCAGGTGTGGAGGACGCGCACGGGGAGTTCACCGACGAGGGCACCCTCCAGAAAGCCCTTTGGGAATGGGTCCGCAAAGGCGACCGCCGTATCTTCATCCAGCATTCCAATAAGGTGGCCGGGGAGATGGTCGAGGCCCTGACCTGGCCGTTCCCCATCGAAGCCGATTTGGAGGTGCCCGACCAGGGCATAACCAAGCAGGTGTTCCCGGCCAACACCCCGTTCCTCGGGGTTGTGTGGGAAGAATGGGCTTGGGAGTTGGTCAAGGCCGGCGAGTTGCGGGGCTACTCGATAGGTGGCAGGGCGAAACGGGTCGAAGCCGACCTGCCGGAGATGGCGACTATCTAGTCGACCCGGTTGATCCTCGCGTCGGCGAACAACAGGATGGTTGCCCGGTAACCGCTTTCGGTTAGCCGGTGGACCTGTCCGGTGTTGCCGGGGGTGGTTGTGGCTTCCACTATCGGCCCGCCGGGGAAATCCCTGACGTAGTCCACCAGCCCTTCGTCGCGTAGTTCCAACAACCGGGTACAAACCTGGTTGGGGGAGATGGGCTTACCGGCACCGTTGACCACTAGCTCAGCCAGCGCGAACCCGGTCAACCCTTGGGTTTGGTCAGGCCAGAACGAATGGAGTTCGATCAGGATCTGAGCCTTCTGCGAACCTGACCTGACCCGCCTCGCAGCGGTGTGGCTGGTTTGCGGGTGCTTGTCGCTGACCAGTCCTCCGGTCTTGTCCCACAGGGATGGTTGCCCGTTCATAGTTCTCCCTTCAACTTCGCGTCGGCGATTGTGTGGTGGTATTGGATCACCGTTTCGTGTCGCCACGATTCGCCGTCCAGGTCTAGGCCGAGGCGCAGGAAGTCCCGGTGAACGCTGCGCCGCATTTGCTTCAACACCACCCCGACCCGACTCTCGGTCGACTGGTAGTGGCTGTAGAAGCCCCTCATGTAATGGCGGTACTCGTAGGCCCAAAAGTAGGCGTGACCCTTGTAGTCCGAAGTGCCCAACCTGGCTTCGTCATCTTTCAGGTATTGGAACGGGTCGACTGTCGGGTCGAAGGCTTCACAGTCGATACACACCGTTGTCCCGTCGACGAACCGACCGGTGTCAACCGTGCCGCACTTGGGGCAGCCGTCCATGCCCACATCCACACCTATCTCCACGCCCATCATTGGACGAGTTTCCCATCTTGACAGCGCCAGACATCTTCCTCGTACTCGCAAGGCTCGTCGCCGTGGAACTTCCAACGCCCGCTACCTTGGCAGTCCGGGCAGGTGTTCGGGTCTTTGGCATTCGGGCCGGGACCGTCGATGACCACCCGAAGGCGGTCATGGAGAACGGCTAGCGTCGCCAACCGTCCCGCCCGTTCCGGGTGTTCTTCTTGCCGCCGTGTTTCGGTGTCCTCGTCGGTGATCCACAGCAGGGGTGCGTACACCTCCGGGTCGGCCAGTATTTCGGCCAGCGCCTCAATCTCGTAGTCGGCCAGCAACATCAGTTTGCCTCCTCGAACAGTTCGCGGTACCCGACGCTGGCGTGGTGACCGTTGTACCCGGCGGTGATCTT
>Ga0114899_1001216_pt1 | contig 15608 bp, 17 predicted proteins | sample MalvireepMed_215_FD_83497 | JGI IMG/M metagenome (GOLD analysis project Ga0114899, IMG submission 83497) | Marine viral communities from the Global Malaspina Expedition - Malaspina viral metaG DeepMed_215 | ecosystem: Environmental > Aquatic > Marine > Oceanic | place: Mediterranean Sea... | reverse complement strand
ATTGACTACCTTTGACCTGAAGTTTTTAATCTCAGGAAAAAACTCTTTCACTTGTAATGCACAGTCTTTGAGGTGTCCTCGAACACATCTTCCCTCGTACATTAACGCTCCCTTCTGGTTTCGTTTAAACGTAGACCAGCCGGGCACATACTCTTCGTCTTCTTCATCCTGTACATCGACCTGAGACGCCACCTCTAGTGCCAGCTCATCAATGGGAACTGCGCCTTCGGGTTTACGAGTAGGCATTCTGTGTTCAAGCATCCCCTTTATCTCGCTCTCTGATCGTGGGATTTGCCCACCAAACTCACCATTGAATTGAAGACTGATCTTGTATTGGTTCCATATATTTACAGCATTATTAGTCATGTTAACTTTCTCCGTTTTTGTCTTGCTTATGTTGCTATACTGCAATCCCTGCAGTAATGGGTCTGACTTGCAGTATCCAAGGCTGATTGTTCTTATCTATAGCCCACTCTATATCTAGTGGCTTGCGATAGTTATTCTCTAGTCTCTTGGCTTCTATATATATGGGATAGAATTGGGTCAGATCATTTACATTTAATTCAGCAGCCGTTCTTTTGTTAGAGTAATAATCGGAATCGTTCTCTAAGAAGAGCATCTTGCTATTACTTTTTCCATCTACCACACCACCTACTCCTTCCTCATATTCGACTAGCATTCTATCTGTACCCTCTACTGGCTCCGTGGTAAAGAGAACACCAGAATACTTGGCATCTACCATATGCATCATGATTACTGCTGGATTTTGGGGTAACTCACTAGGTCTTGGGTACTTGGAGCTTATTTTCATCATGGTATCTATATATGACGTTACCCTTTCATCTTTGACTGAGTCCCTTACTTCCCTTACTGCATGTTCTAATCCAGTAATAGGGACGTTGAGTTTAGACTCAAATATCCCTGCATAACTCTGGTTTTCACCGTCTTCTTCTACAGCAGAGGAGCGTACTGCATACTTGCCGTATGGATAGACAGAGTATTTTTGTGGTGAATGTGGTGGCAGACTTAGTAACGATACTGCTTCCTGTACTACCCCAGACAGTACGTCATCAGGACAGTCAGCAGTTATAACTACCCAATCGGGTACTAGATCAGGTGTTATCTTCCTGAGTTGGGCAGCCTTGCCACCTACTTTACTGACATTCGAAGAGTCCCACTCATAGCCGTATATCTCTCTCTTTACAGATATATATTTTTCTTTAATTACCAAGATAGTTCTCCTTCTTCGCCTTGCTCTTCTTGTTGCTGTTCAGCTAGTGCTTCACCAAGTGCAAACATTTTTTCTGCACAGTCTAGGCATACAATCCGTCCGTTAATCTCCTTTAGTTCTTTGTAAGCCTCAATATCTCCTTCGCCACAGTCATCACAAAATGTGTCAGGAAGTTTGACCTTTATCTCATATCCTTGGTGTAGTGTAGCTACGAGTTTATGTGCCTCATCTCCTTCCATAGTCTTTAGGGTTATGTCTAAAATTTTGCAATGGTTACGTGTCGTTTGGAGTATGCGATCTAACCATGCAAACATCTCATCTTCATTAGTAAAGAGTGGAGCATGGTCATTGTGTATTTGTAATTCAAAGATAGATATATTGCAGTCAGGGTTGTTCCCTTTACGACTGCAGTTTACCCTTGGTATTGACATGCCTTTGTCCAGTAGAAATTGGACCCACCCCTTTGGTGGTTGGGATGTAAATATCACTCTTCCTTCTATCAGTTTATCTTTCTCATCTCTAACGGTATTTATTAACACGTTTACGTTGAGTATCTTTTCAGATTTATCCATTTAGTTTCACCAGTTCCTTGTGGTATGTTTCTATTAGTTCTTCTTGTACTTTTGTTTCTATTGCTGACTTGCAGTGTTGGGACCTAACCTCCTTGATAGCCTCTGTTCCTGTCATCCCTTGATATACCAGTATTCCTGCGAGTAGTGTGCCTGTCCTACCATGTGCGCCAAAGCATCCTATCTCCAGCTTCTGTCCTTCCATCAGTCTAGACATACACCATATGATTGCTTGGCTGTACTCTAAAACTGGTATGACACCCATATCTCTCCAGTCTATATATAGTGTGGGTATTTCACCTGTATCAAATAGCTTGTCGTTACTAGGACAGTTAGGAGATAGCCAGAATGTATCTTGCATCCATCCACTATCCATATAACAACCAATGTCTGGTAGTGTCTCTCCCTTTTCTCTCTTGTTGTGCATTTTCCTGGCTGACAGGTAGATAGTTAAGTCATCCTTGAGTTTAAACTCATCCATCCAATGACTCTTGGTGCAATGTGTTTTATAGGATTGGGAATAGACTGTGTTGTATAATTTTGATCCTTTATTATTATCGAATATGTTTCCTGTATATCCATCTGCTCCTTCTATCAGGGCTAGGTCATCATGTTTATATATCTCTATCGTGAGTTCGTGGTCTAATACTACGGAGACCTCTCCATTCTTTGCCCCTGTTACTTTGCCTCTCTTTTTATCAGGAGTTTGAACTATATCGTTAGCAATATAGACATTGGGATAATATAATTCTGATGGTTTGTTTAACTCATCTTCTATCTCATCAAACAAATTGCTATATTTTTTTTGTTTGTTGTTCTTATTTCTTTTAGACATAAAATCTCTCCATACTTTATTTACTTTGTGCAATTTGGACATTCACACATCTCCTTAATTCCATCAAAACTTATTAGTCGTTGTATTGTTAATGAAGTTTTTTGATATATATTGCAGTAGTACCCTAACTGGTTTAGGTCTAGTACCTGCTGTATTCCTGATGTACCCCACCACTTGTTGAAGTACACACCACCGTTATGTTGTAGTCCCCAGCATGTATCTATAAATGAGTGTGGTGTTATCTGGTCTGTTTCAAACATGTACAGTGTGTTAGCTATAGTCCCCCACTTTGAGCCACCGTATCCTGATCCCCATTTCTTGGTATTAAATGCTTCAATTGCCCATTTAAGGGCTAGAGTTCCATACCTAGACCTAAACCAGTACCACCCTTCCCATGCCCCTGTTCTACTAGTGTTATGTTGTCCTCTTAATGTGGAGTCTCTTAGTGCTTCCCTTAAGGGTTTCGCCAGCCCATTAACACTAGACAGGTGTCTTAGTTCACCACCTATTGCCATGTCTGTGTATTTATAGAACTGTTCGACTAGTTTCTCAGTATGTTTATCAAGATATATTCTGTACTTGGAGTCATCTATCAACACAGCCAGGTGTAATATGTAATAGTTACAGGCTTCCTTACAGAGGTTCCATCCAATTGAGTTTAAACCCCAGACATCTCCACCCCTTCCAGTTTTTCTTACCTTACTAGAGGTATTTACAGTAGCAGTCTGGTCATGGTTTGGTTGAACAACAACAGTCTTGGTCTCTGTTATGGTAGCCCAAGGATGCATTAGCTGTAGCTTATGCTCTGTGATAGATGTAGTTGTCATTCTTGCAACTCAAAGTCTGCCATACAGGTGTGACAGTATGCCGTTAGGTTAGTGGCACACCTCACATTAGTAGGTAGAGGGCATGAGCAAGACCACTTCTTCATCTTGCTTGTACCCTTTGGTTTAGCAGTGGTGATCTTAGTCTTTGAATACTGTGATAGTAATGTGGATGACTTCTCTTCTGTCTTTGGTATTGCTTCGACTACTTCAAAGTCTATTAGATCAGCACGAACAGACCCCATGCCTATCCTGTCCATCACATCACCAAATATATCTACGTCTATATCTTTTAAGTCACCGTTGTCCTGCACAGTAATGCCATACTGCTGTATCTCTTTTTTAAATGCAGACATATGCCACCATCCACCCTTTCCCTTATGGATATCAGTGTATGCATGTATTGCATTGTGTAGTACAGCTATCACTAGCTCTATAGGTGTGAGGTCAGTCCTTATATCAAAGTGATGCTTGAGGGATATGTTGTCACCCTCAAAGTAATACTCCCCTGCTTTCTTTAGTCTGTCATCAAATCCTATGACTATCTCAGGTAGCCCATTGTTATATAAGTTCTCATTGATAGAGTCATATAATGTATATGCTTTGTCTGCTTTATCCTGATGTACCCAATCGTTACTATTTCTTGCGTGTTCTTTTATGGATTTGTTTATACCACCTAAGACCATGTAATCTCAGCCTCCCTTATTCCTTTAACACTAATAGTTATTACTTTTCCAGCCAGTGAGGTAGCATTACCTGCTCTTACAATGCAGGGCTTACTCATTTCCCTTGCTACTATTGCAGCATGGCATGTGATTGAGCCTACATCTGTAGCAATTGCTGATGCCTTCTTCATGATTGGTACATTAGCTGGCTCTGTCATCAAAGCTACCAGTATGTCACCCTCTTGAAAGTCAGGATCATTAGCAAGTCTTGCTATACCTGTGACCTCTCCCTTTACTGCTCCTAGTCCTTCTAATCTATTCAACTTTACTTCTCCTTTGCCTTACTACGGCGATCAATGAACGGTTCCAGCATACCATAACTACTGAGGAAGTCAATGTATTCTCATTGACTTCCCTCTTGTAGTTATTGGTATTATTTATACTAGTCACTGTCATCTTCCACTAAAGTCTTCAAGTTTGTACTGTGTCCCAAAGTGTTTGTTTATATCCTGTATAAACTCTTGTCCTGCTTCTTCTCCAGCTACTTGTGGTGCTGTTACTTCTATCCATTCTTCCTCCCCTCGTGGTAACTGATACAGAACTCCATCTTGTACCTTGTAGTAGGCTCCATACTCATCCATCATTCTGCCTTGCTGTGCCTCATTCTGACTGTTGCTATCAGTGCATTGCGTAGCATTTTTCTCTTGATCTAGGTGCTGATAGATACCTTGATATTGTATTAACCTAGTCTCTAATCTCTGAAGCCTTGTGTCACTAGGATTATTTAGAAAGTAGGCTAGTTGCTCTATGATCTCTACCGTCTTATTAGCTCGTAAGTTATCCATTTTAAGCCCTCCAGCTTGTCCTATTTGGACATAAAAATAGGGCATGGTAGTTAGATACCATGCCCTAGATTTAAAGCCCTATTTAATTGTTCTCTTGTACCTCTAATATGTATGGCATCTTGGTTGTTACCTGCTTGGTTTCTTTTTTCTTCGGCACTTTAATTATCATGCCTAGCAATCTATCTAAAGTATCACCTTCCTTCAGCCTATTCATATTGTTCCTAGTCAGCTTGTGTTTGAATCTGTACTGTCTCTCTAGTTCCTTTGCTGTTAGGTCATTTAGTTTGCCGACAGTCGTAAACTTCATTGGACTATCATGATCTCTGACTTGGTTGTAGTTTTTTTGTCCTGTTTGAAGTAGGAAGTTTTGCTGACATTGCTGACTACAGAGGTAGTTAATTCCCCTTGCTGTAGATACTGTTAGATTAGTTGGAGTTAAGCATTGCTCACATTCATCTCTAGTATCTATCCATTCTGGTATTCTTATCTTAGGCACTATCTTTATCCTTCTTTTTTTTATTAGAGCCTTTTATAGTCTTGCTCAGGACTTAGGACTATTTAAGTCCCATCTCTTCCATTAGGCTTCTGCCTCTATTGCCTTGGTTATATTCTGAGTAGGGATATACCATTACTCCAGGTATTCCTTTACCACTTTTACCTCTTCCTAGAGGCTTTATACTACAGAGCTTTCTCTCTACTGCCTTGTCCATAAACTCTTTACCAGTCATCTCGAAATATTCGGCAATCAATTCGTTAAATCCACTAGTCACAGCATGGAATCCTTTAGTAGTCCTCTTAAGACCAGTTTTCTTGTCGATATACTCAATCCCTACCTTGCCATTAGCCGGATCAAACCACCAATCTAATATCGTTCTAGCGATCTTGTTGTTCATTTTCTTTGCCATTTTGTCTCCTTGACTTGGCTCGATTTGTGCCGAGAAATTTCGGCAACTGTATTCATCCCAACCCCACCGTCAAGAGAGAAGAGTCAAGAGTCCGAACGAAGAGAGGATGCATTTACTCTTGACTCTCTCTCGGTGGGGTTATCCTCTGAAGGGGGGGAAGACTCTTAAGATAAGATAGGGTTTTGAATGATCTTTCTTTAAGGGGAAGATTTTCGGCGACTTCCCCAAAATCCACAAGACTTGATTTTAAACTCAATAGATGTGATTACACATCTCTTGAGGGAAAACTGCTAGGATAAATGTTCTAATTTGCACTATCCCTACGGGATAAATTAAAATTTTCTCAAATTAAACTGCTGGTCACAAAGTGACCATAAAGACTAAACTAACTACTATCTTGTTAATACTAAGGAACTAAACTATGGATACTACTAGAATAGATAAGACGACTAGTGATACTTATAAACAGTTAAGTCCTAGTAAGAAAAGACAATGGAGAAGACAGACTAAGTTCCTAAGAGCTTATTCGGAGAGCAGAAGTAAAACCGTATCAGCTAGCTTTGCAGGTGTCAGCTATCGGACTGTTATGGTTTGGCAGCGTAGCAATGAGTTTGGGTTTACTGAGAGACTAGAAGATGCTGACATACTGTTCTGCGAGAGCTTAGAGCAATTGGCTCTGGATCGAGTAAGGTCTCAGGATGCTAAGGCTAATCCTGTCTTGCTGATCACGCTCTTGAATGCTAATCTGCCAGAGAAGTACAGACCTACTGTTGTAATGTCAGATGATACAGCTAAGGATGTTATGAAAGAACTTAGGAAGCTAGCTCAAGATGCTCCTGATCCTGTACCTGAGTCTCCAACAGAGGAAGTGTCAGCTATTGAGGAAGTGAACAAGATTCTAAGTGAGAAGGGTGGCATGGCTTAGGAAATCAGTTTGTAAGAGGAGGATACCCGTGACAGAATTTTTTATACTAAAGACTAATATATATATATATATAATATAAAGGAGATTAGTTATGTGTAAGAGTTGTGGATGTGGAAAGAAGCATGGAAAGAAGAGGAAGTAATGGGAGATTTTATTAATAAGATACGTCCGCAGATAATACTGGCGATATTTGTACTTGGTGCGGTTAGTGTTACGGCACTTCTCAGGGACGGGGAGATGTATATAGCGGTGGTGACCGGGTGTACTGGCGGTATTATTGCACTGGGGATGAAGTTACTGGACGGGGAGTAGTTGTGTCCGATTGGACAAAACGTAGTTTAAACTAGGGTTATGTCGCTAATATGGCGACATACACTAGTAACTATCAGTTAAGGCACTGGTACATTGATAGTAAGAGGGGAGTTTAAACTCAATTCATTCGCAAACGAATTAAACGTATTAAACGAAATAAGGGGACTGGATATGCCGAAAGTAGGTAAGAGACATTATCCGTATACTGCGAAGGGCAGGGCTGCTGCTAAGAAGGCATCCAAGCGCACGGGACAGAAGATGACCAAGAAGAAGAAGAAGTATTAATGGCGACTTCGGTTGCCCCTGTCTTTGAAATAGTAGACTTCCACCCCACTGATGAACAGACCCAGATATTAAACTCAGGGAAGAGGTTTATACTCGTTGCAGGGGGAGAACAGGCAGGGAAGAGTATGGTTGCTTCCAAGTTCCTCCTTCAGAAGTTCCTTGAGGATGAGAGTCCTGGTTTATACTGGCTGGTAGCTGCCGACTACGAAAGGACTAGGGCTGAGTTCGAGTACCTTACGGCAGACTTTGCCAGGCTCGGCATTCTCTCGGAAGTTACCAAGCGTGTTGATCCGGGAAGGATTATTCTTGCAGATGGCACACGAATCGAAACCAAGTCAGCCAAAGACCCAAGAACACTTGCCATGCGAGCACCCAATGGTATCGTTGGCTGTGAAGCGTCACAGCTTGATCTGGAAACCTTCTACCGTATGCGAGGAAGGTGTGCGCCGAAAGGGGGATGGCTATTCCTTGGTGGTACATTTGAAAGCTCTCTTGGCTGGTATCCTCAGACATTTACTGCATGGCAGTCGGGATTAAATGACGAACAGTCCTTCTCACTTCCAAGCTATTCAAACTTCCACCTGTACCCAGGTGGCAGGGAAGACCCTGAAATAAAAAGACTGGAGGCTGTATCAAGTGATGACTTTTTTATGGAACGCATTGAGGGAAAGCCAGTACCGCCTAGAGGACTGGTGTTTAATGATTTTCGGTCATCGATCCATGTCGGGGAGATTGACTACATCCCGAATGAGCCTGTTCATATTTGGATTGACCCTGGGTACGCTGGGGGCTATGCACTGGAAGCGGTACAGATCATCGATGACACAGTCAGGGTCTTCGATGAAATCTACGAGATCGGATTAGTAACAGAAGAGATAATAGATATTGCACAGGCAAAACCGTGGTGGCAGGACGTACAGTACGGTGTCATAGATATCGCAGGAACCCAGCACCAGGCTATGCCAGCTCCTGCAGAGGTGTGGCTCAGTAACACGGGGCTGTATCTTGCCTCCCAGAAAGTTCCCATACATGACGGTACTGAGAGATTGAAGAGTTTCCTGAAGGTAAACCCTATTACCAGGTATCCTAAATTGAGTTTAGACTCAAGTTGCAGTGGTGTTCTATCAGAGTTTGGTGCTGTGCCAAATCCATTCTCAGGACAACTTCAGGCTTATAAGTGGAAGATGGACAGAGATGGGAATATAGTTGGTAATACACCAGAAGATAAGTATAATCATGGAATCAAAGCCCTTATATACGGGCTTGTTTACCATTTCGGGTACAGTTATGCAGGGGATCGCCAAAAAATAAGGGTGAAACACTGGTGAGAAAGACTGCCGACCAAATAGTCAAGCTAGTAGAAGGTCACAGGGAATCAACTTATCCCTTCAGGGACAGGATGCAGGACGACTATGACCTGTATATTATGCGTCCCTATGACGCTGGTGATGGATATGAGTCCTATACATCCAATGAACCACGCACATATGCAGACAAGATAATCTCATGGATGGCATCTGCCGAGCTTATAATCAGGATACCCAACATTGAGGAACCCCGTGAGATGCGTTCTGTCAATGATGCCAAGGAAAAGTTCCTCGTAGGAATACTGCGAGCTGCCGATGAGAGGCTTAGAAGAAGGCTTCAGCCCTCTCTCAGGGAGCAGTTGGCATGGTATATATCCCTGAGAGGATGGTATGCAGGAAGATCGCTTCTTCATATAGACTCAAAGGGGAGAACACAGGTAGATATCACGCCTTGGGACCCCCTTCACACGTACTGGGGTGAGGGAGAAGAGGGTCTTGCGTGGGCATGCTACAGGATACAGAAGACTAAAGATGAGATTCTCCAGCAGTACGGTGTTGAACTGGAAGAACAGGATGATGAAACACCCCTTGATGTATATGACTACTATGACGAAGAGCATAATATAGTCTGTACTGGGGACACAATCCTCAAATCACCTACTCCTCACGGTAATGAACGTGTTCCTGTATTCATAGGGATGGTAGGTCCACAGCCATTAATACAAAATATAGACGAGACAGCTATTACTGACACCATAGCTGACTATGGTGAGTCCGTATTTGCTGCCAACAGGGACTTGTACGACAAGCACAACTTCACCATGTCGGTAATGATGGAGATGGTTGCACGGTCAAGGAAGCAGGGAATAGCAATCACATCAAGAGATGGTCAGAAGACCCTTGATGAAGACCCTTACAAGGCTGGTGCTGAAGTGGCACTGGCGCAGGGGGAGAATATAGAACCCCTTGGACTCATGGAAGTAGCCAAGGAGACTGGTGCTTACATGGGAATGGTCTCAGGAGAACTGCAGCGTGGGGCTATACCTCACACAGTATACGGGGACTTGCAGTTCCAGCTTTCGGGATTTGCCATAAATACCCTGAGACAGGGTATTGACAGTGTTCTGAGACCGAGGATAACAGCTATGGAAGATGCCTATACACAGATAGGGCATCTTATATGTGACCAGTATTCAACTGGCAGATATGACCCGATCAGTGTGAGTGGAAGAGATAAGAACAGGGTATATTTCAGCGAGGCTGTAGACCCTGACTCCATTGGCATGGCAGGAACTCCTGAGATAACTATGGCTAGCCAGCTTCCAGAGGACGATATGTCTCGGATGTCTATGGCTCAGATGGCAAGGGAAGGTCCGACACCCCTTCTTTCCGATATGTATGTACGTGACAAGATTCTAGGTCTTCAGGATGCAGATACAATTGAAGACTCGATTAAGGAACAGATGGCTGAAAGGGTACTTCCCGAAGCGTCACTCTGGACACTGCTGGCAGCAACTGAGAACAGGGGGAGACCAGACCTTGCTCAGTTCTACTATGGTGAATTGATGCACCTACTCCAGCAGAAACAGATGATGAGACAGCAGAGTATGATGCCCCAACAGCCTGGAAGCCCACAGGGGCAGGGTGGACCGCCTACCGCTAATCCAATGGTGATGCCAAATGCCATGATGGGAGTGCCACCTCCAGTTCCCACTCCTCAAGCTGGTCCAAATGTTCCACCAGGTTCTCCAAGACCAGGGGCGCAGAATGGTCGTGGGGCAGAAGAAGCTCTTAGAAGTCTTGGGCTTGTCGGTCCTGGAGGATAATAGACTGTGGCATTTAATTTCTTTAGTCAGAATAAAAAGGGACAGATTGTCCTGACAAGAAACAGGTTCGGTATGCCTGATATAAAGACTGTTATTGGTGACAGTAGTCCTATTGACGAGAGAATCTCTGCTTCTAATAGAGATGCACTATCGATGGCTGAAGCACAGAACAAGGATATAGAAAATAAAAAACAATCAGCAATCGAATCTGCAAATGAGTTTTTTAAGGAACAAGCATTAAACCCTGATACTAATCTAAATATTAGAGAAGCTAAATTTACTCAACCAGACCCTAGTGTATTTCAAGCATTAGAAGACGTAGCATCTTATAGCAGGGGCAGAAGCGGCTTTGATGCTCCCCCTCCCCCTCCCCCTGCTCCTAAATATACATCAATCGATGTAAGTGCAGCAGAAAAAGATATAGACGCTTACAAAAGAGGAAAACCAGGTTTTGACGCTGACGGCGGTGGTGGTTTTGACGGTACTGGTAACGGTGATGGGACTGGCGGTGACGGGACTGGTAACGGTGGTGGTGGTGATGTTCGCTGGGAATATCCTTATTTTTTCAAAGACCCTGATACAGGAATAATATATAGATATACAACTGATGCTTATCAGCAAGGTGGTACAAAAGAAAAAAACTGGGATGTTAGTGAGCGTTATTTCGAGGATGGAAAACCTGGTAAGGATGCATTTGATAATGCAGTAAATAATCTAGTCAAGAACTTCCTCAATCTGGATTTGCAATCCAAAATATCTCAGACAATTATACCAACAGGGTACGGTCTTAACGATGTATTAAAATACCATACCAACGAAGTATGGAAGAAAAGTATGGAGAGGGATATTCATGGTCAGGCAATAAGAGATGGGGGTATCTACTATAGCTACGGCGATAAGAATATTAAGAATATAAGAGATGATATTCTAGCCGGGAACGTATCCACAGATATTATACTTGCGAAGATAGCCGATGCCATTATATATCCTGGCAGTCCTAACAGAACATCAGATTACTGGAAAGCAAATGAGGAAGGCTGGAACAGACATAAGAATTCCATTAATTCTGTCTTAGAATATTTCGGTTCTGAAGCTGACTTAGAGTTTGACTATACTAATCGATTATCCACCGACTATTTAGATATTAATACATATCTGGATACAGTAGCTGATTGGGGACCTAAGGGTACACAGGGAGTGGGTCCTGGTGGTAAAGAGGATATAGGAGTTAGAAACACAGAAACTGGCAATCTAATGTTTGAAGCTGGTTCATACTCCAGTGTTCCGTGGGAACCTATATATACAGACTTCTTAAAAGATACACTAGGAGCAGGGGGAAGCCCTGCACAGTTCCAGTTTCTAAGGGAACAGGGACTTGCTTCTGACCCACTGTTGAGAACGGCATATACAAACTTTCTTGTACAGGCTACAGAAGATGATCCCTGGGGAGGGCAGGTAAATCCTACTGATGCTCTTGGATTTCCTTCTGAAGCGAAAGTAGGAAGCCGTATATTTGATACGAGCAAGACTACGAACGATAATGCATATAACTCTTTTATGCAATCTTACCAACCACTTGATACTAATAATGCAGTTAACAGTGTAAAAGATATTATAAATGTGTTAAATCGTGGTAAGCAGTGGAGAGCAGATACAAACTATTCTGATACTGATTTAAGGGATTTCAGGTGGATAGACAGATTTGGCTCAGGATCACAGTATGGAGAGCGAAATCAACAGGCACTTGCTGCCCTGCCTATAATACAGAATACCCCTGGGGTACTTAGAAATGAAACTTCCAATATACTAAACAGTATATATAATGATTGGTATACTAATCCTAATAAAAAAGAAGATGAAAACTGGCTTGAGTTTGTAGAAAAGAATAACTTTTTTGGTATGGTGGGAGAAGCAGAAGGGAAAAGACCACGAGGAATATAAAATTGATTAGGAGTTAATTATGGTAACAGCAGCAACATATCAGCCGTTTCAAAGTGCTTATGCAAACTGGCTAAGCCAGCAGATGGGTGGTGCTATTACCCCATTTAATATGGCATTCCAGCAGATGAATCAACCTGCTGCACAGCTTGCCTACTGGACTGCCCCTGCAATGCAGGGATACCAAGCTCCAACTGGTGCAGGGACTAACCCCTTTGCACAATTTTTACAAGGAAGACTCGGTACTCTTGGTCCAGAGGGACTAGCATATACTCCAGCAGTCGGAGATACTCCAGCGTCTGGTACTGCTTGGGGAGAACCCCTTGGTTCTGAGGCATGGCAACAAAGAGCAATAAATGTAAGTAATATCTTAGAGAATCCGTATACAGGCACTTCTCCCTCTCTTGAAGAAGAAAGGATACGAAGCAGGTTTGGGACTATCGGTGGAAGATCACCAGAAGATGTTGCTAATGTGCAAGCACAACTTGCAAACCAGGCGGTACTGGCAAATGCGCCTATGGCATTGAGAGGTGAAACTTCAGGCATTCTTCAGAGAATGTTTGACGCATGGATGGGGAGTGATGCTACAGGTAACTATTTACAAGATGCTATGCTAGGCACTGGTGGTGTATGGGATAGGTTCGGAGTTAGACCTGAGCTACGACAATAATCTTAAGTTAAATTTATGTCAAATCAATATGACTGGGGCGATAATGCTTTTGGAGAATTCCTTGAGCTAAATCCACAATCTGCATACTACAGCTACTCTGATGAATGGGGTGGCGGTCCTATGCAGCAACGTCATTATCAGAACCAGTTTCAAAATGTATACAACCAGTATCTTGGTTCTCTTGGGGGTATGCTTCGAGAAGGTGTCATGCCTTCTGCTGACAATACATTTGCTAATTTCCTTGGCAATTTTGACTGGTCAGACAGATATACTTCCTTACCCCCACAGATGAGAGGTGATTTTCCGTCACAGTTCAATCCAAGAACTAGACAGATATACTTCTAATGAACCGAAACTCTCTTCCAGCCAAGCGGTCAAATTGGTTTGACCGAATTGCAGGGTGGATTGCACAACCTGCTGAAGGACTTATAAGAAGAGGAGTTTCCCCTCAGAGTCCTGATCCTTTCCCTGCACGTTCACAGGAAGAAGAGAATATAGAAAGGTGGATGGGATGGATAGATGACACGGTAACAAACACCGTTGCTGGTGCTATAGATATAGGCAAAGATTATGCCTCTAATATGGGTATTCCAGTAAGTGAAGAACGTACACTTATAGGTAGTAGGGTAGGCGATGAGGAAAAAATACTGTCAGAAATCGTGGGATTGGGATACAAGTCTGCATTATCTGGAGACACAGTTTATCTTAGACAAGATTTAGAAGAGATTGAAAAAGTATTTTATAAGTATGGGTATGGTGTTCCTGACATATTTAGTTCAATTATAAGTGAACGACAAAGACAACGTCCTGATTATAAACCACAGGATTGGGAACTTCATAAGTTAATTATTGATCCAACCAATAGAGAGGGAATACAACAGGAAGTCAATGATCTCCGAAACAGGGGATATGAGAAAGTAGACAGTTCTATTCCATATATTAAATATGGTCCAGATGAAGATGCACATGGGAAACCCATTGGTCGTGACACAGGACTATATATTGAACAATGGGGGAAACCTAAAGGTAAAGAGTTTGAAGATACTGGTCCCATAGGTCAAATAGATGCCCTGGAACTTAAAGGCGCAGTCAGGGAGACACTCAGGCAGGGTAAGCCACCAGAGAATGCTGCGGAAATGCTGGGAAAGATGGGATTAACTATTGCAGCGTCACTTCCAACCGCAGGATTGTCAGCTATCACTGACCCTGGTATGCAAGCTCAGGGTGGTCTTATACAGTTTGATACTGATAGTGACTTTGAAGCAGTAATAAACACACTGGAGTTTGCTTCTCCTACCTTTACCACAATATTTGGTCCTGCTGATAACTATATAGTTCCCATATGGAGACAATGGAAAGCTAGTAGGGGAGGTCTTTCTGGTGTATTCCATTCTAAACGCCGTGCTGCACTTAACTTAAAGGCATTTGACCCATCTGCTGACTTAGAGGAGATAGGTGAATCCGCAGTTGATACTAGGCAGTCATTATTAGATTCAGGAATACCAGAGAAAGAAGCAGACCTATCAACACGGATGATGATACAAGTTGGAAATAACCTGAAGGGAGAGCCAACTTTATTTACTGACCTTATAAATATCAATCGTGTTTCAGATGGTGTTGCAAACAGTGCGTTTGAAGAATCTGTTAGAAATCCAGATATGTTTGTTCCACAGGGATATCTATTCCAGGTAGGAGATCAAGAACCACGGAATATTCTTGGGTTTAAACACAATTTTGATGACTGGATTGACTGGGCTGATGCTCATGGGGAAGGCAAGGTTACCTCATGGAGAAGAAAAACTAGAGATTTTGATGCAGATGCGCTACTTAAACATTTACAAGACCCAGGTCAAAGAAATGTGGCAGTAAACCCTTTATTTGGTAGGTACTCAGGGATGAAATTAAGCTCTGAAGAGCTTTCTTCTCTTGGTGTGTATAGATTTTTAGAAGAAAACTCTAAGAAAAGAGTATCTATTGAAGACTTAAGAGGATATATGGATCAAAACAGGATTCATATATCTGAAGTATATATGCCTGATTTATATGATAGTTGGAATTTGAGTGCAAATTTGCAGGGACCTGTAGACCGTTCTGGTGTAATGCTACTTAAGTTAGACCTTGAGCGTATGGACGATAATCATCCATTAATACAGGAATTAATGCCACGATGGAGTGGAGCAGACCCAGATGATGTTCCCCGTAATTTACAGGGTGAAATGGCAGGGCATTATTCTGCAAAATACGATGCAGAGTTCGGATCAAATGTATCAGAAATACGTGCCAGATTTGAAAATCTTATAACTGGAGGAGTAGGTGAAGGTAAAGTTCCACTATCGGCAAGACAGAATATGTTTATGCATGCAAGATACCAGGTTAGAAAGGATGCATCTGGTAATTTAGTCTTTCATATTGATGAGATACAGTCAGATGCATTTCAAAAGAGTATGCCCTATAGCGATACAGATTTTGCT
>Ga0114899_1001215_pt1 | contig 15613 bp, 17 predicted proteins | sample MalvireepMed_215_FD_83497 | JGI IMG/M metagenome (GOLD analysis project Ga0114899, IMG submission 83497) | Marine viral communities from the Global Malaspina Expedition - Malaspina viral metaG DeepMed_215 | ecosystem: Environmental > Aquatic > Marine > Oceanic | place: Mediterranean Sea... | reverse complement strand
GGCCATTAGTTATCCCCTATCCCGTGGTTGATATTTTCTTGATGGAGCATTGCCACGGTCTCTCCAGGCTCCCAGTTCCGGCTCCCGCCACCGGCATCGGCTGGGTTGCGTCCGTTCCACGGCCTTTTTAGCAACTCGTTTTCGATGGCTTTGCGGTCGGCGGGGAGGAGGACTTTGATCCACTTCCCGTCGTTGTGACTATTCCCGCACTCCGGGCACATATAGATCAGCTCGGCCAGGTCGATGATCATCGCGCTATTGCAGCCGACGCAGTCTACTATCCACCGGCCATGATTGATTCGGGCCGAGACCTCCCCCGAGGTCTGCCGGGCGGTCGGCTCAGGTAATGGTCCGAATCCCATCCCCACATATATCCTCTGGACCATCACCAGATACGGCTCGGCCTGGAGGTGCTGGTGCTGGACAATACAATCGTCCATCAGTACGCCAGCCTGGTTGAGGTCCCGAGGGCTGAGGTATCGAGGACCCAGAAGTCGGAGAATTGCACCGCGTCGCTGATCAGGTATTGGACCTGATGGGTCCGGTCGGCGCTGATTTTGTGGGAAATTGCCTCGACGAAAAACCCGCCACTGAGGCCCAGGTTGGCGTTATTGTTTGCCACAACCGTGATTCGGTCCGAGACGTCCCGTGTTATCATCTCGTCCAGGGAGGTTTGGTCACGGTTCGCGATATATGTTAACTTCAAGGTCGGCGTCGGGTCTTTGTAGATTCCCAGGTTAAACCTCGCCCAGTTCAACGCCTCAGCTGTGTCCGGGATATATTTCGTCCGGCTCGGCCAGGTCCTCTTCCCGAACGCGGTCTGCGATGTCGCGTCCTCCTCCTTGATGGTGGCCGGGTCGTCCGCGGTGATCCCCGTTCCCCGGGCCTGGAGCTTGGTGATGTATGCGGTAACGCTCCCGTTATTGGTCAGGGTGATCTCCATCGTCTCCGAGGATTTACTGACCGCAATCCCGATGTCCGAGGTCAAATTATCCGCCGACCCATCGGCGGCGCTATTGGCGATCATGTCCGTGGTAGCAGCGGTGGTCGTCCAGGTCCCAACTCCCATAGCATCATTCGCCGAGACCGAGGTCGGGTATCGGGCAATAAATGTCCGGGCCACGCCGGGGGAAATGGAAGGCGAGCTGGCCCCGGTCTCCGATAATGTCCACAGGACCGCTACGCTGCCGGTGGTATAGCCGTGAATCTCAGTCGAAAAAATATTAAATATATGCGGTAAATAGTCGTCCTGAACGATGCCGGTATAGGGGAGGGAGGCGCCGTCGGCGTCCGAGAATGTGGCCTGAGAGACTAGCGCCGCTCCGCTCAGTCGGTGGTGCCGGTCGTCGAAAATAATCTGCCCGGCCTTCCCCTCCCGGATAAACCCGCCTTCGGTGGATGCGACCTCAAAAAGCGCCGGGACCGTAAATGTCCCATCGGCCCAGTAACGGGAGATGGTAGTCTGGCCCTCGTCCAGACTCCGGTAATCAGACCCGGACCCCCAGCCGGCGGCGTCCAGAATGTCGTCAATTACCTGGTCGGTCCTCTGGTCTGTGACCATCTCCACTTGGATCTTATCGAGGTTGACCTGCTTTAGCGGCCCATGCGCTTCTAGCAGTGCGGTCGAGTCTCCTCCGGTGTGGGCCATGGGCGTGATTTTCGATAGGTATCCCTGCCATATAACTACTTTACTCTGGGCGTCCGAGGTCGCCAATAATCGGACCGGACGACCTGGGAGCACCTTGCCATACAATGGCGAGGATGTGTTAAATGAGGAGTAATCCCCGGAGCGATTGTCCAGGAGCGCCTTTAACGTTCCCGCCTTTGATTTCCCCGTTAACTGGGATGCTCGGTCCCGCCCAAACCCACAGCTTATCGACCGGATTCGGTCCGGGGATACCTGGTCAGCCCAGGTCACCGGAAACGTCAGAGGAAACGCCACATCATCAAAACTGCCGCTATTATCCCAATCCACCTCTAGCCGATACGTTGCCACGCTCATTCCTTCTCAACCCACTCGGCCAATTTTATAACGTTCTGGCTCTCACCGAATATCTGCTGATAACAGTCCAGGCATAGCCAGACGTGTGCCTCCAGACTTATCCGAAAATAACCAATTGCCGCCTGGACACAACTATTACATTGTTGCGTCAATGCGTATCACCCCTCCATCTAATAACTGGACCTGGTCCAGGCTGATTTCCTGACTTTTGAGCATTTCCAGGACTCTCCGGTGATTCTCCAGATTCTCCACAACGAGCTGTAATTCCTCCAGTAACCGGGTGACATTTTGCCCGAGGAGTTGCCCAGCTAACCCATTAAGGCTTGACACGCTTAGCCCTGAACGCCTCGATTATCTCGGAGGTATGGACCACCTCCCCAATAGCAGCCACCCGAGGGTCCTCCAAAGCCAGATCGTCACCAGGTTTGACTACATGACGATGGAAGGCTTTGGATATTTCCACACCATCACGGAAGACCCGGTTGGCCTGTCTTACCTGTATCTGGCCATCCAGTAACACGTCGATGCTATCTATAACATTATCCTCAACCAGCATTGCGCCCCCTTTATACATGATAGAATCCCCCGCCCGTCAATGATCCATTGGCGGATATCTCGCTTAATAACATGGTTGTCGATCCCCCAGTTGCATCCCACAAAGCCAGCGTGATCCTCACGTCACTCGCGTCTACATAGCCGCCGATATTATTGCCCGCCGCAATTGCTAGATTTACACCATAGCAAAAGTCCACAAAATGCTCGCCCGCGGATGACGCGAAAGGTAACCCCTCAATAAATGCGGTGTTGCTGGTGGTCAAACCTCCCATGCTTGTGGAGCGTATGTTAAACCTAAATAGTATAATATTCCCTATTTTAGTGTAGACCCCATTTTTTATGTCTCCGGTCCATCCGGTGTTGTCATCAGTATCGGTGATCCTCGGCGTCCAGGTCCCTTCCTCGTAGTCGTCCAAAAGCTCGCTGACCGTAGCGGCGCCAGTCGCGCTTGTTCCGGCAGTAGCCGAGAAATCAATCCCCTTCCCGGCCGTTGAGAGTATTAAATTCCCGTCCGCTATAGATAGATTAGTACCATCAAATGTTAAATTAGCCTCGCCCAATATTGCGTTGGATCCCGTCACCGTCACAACGGTATTATTGGTTGAGCCGCTTAATGTTACTCCTCCACCTCCTCCAGCCGCTGCCCATTTCACGCCGGTGGTCTCCCCTGAGTCCGCTGTCAGGACCTGATCATTGCTGCCCACCGCCAGCATCTGAGGATTCCCCGAGCCGTCACCGATCAGGATGTGGCCCTTGGTGGACATATCAACGGCACCGATTGCGCTGCCTCCGTTGCCGACCAGCACCCCGTTGGCGGTAAAAGTGCTGGCCCCTGTCCCGCCATTTGCCACGGTCAGGTCTGTGCTGAGGGTCAGCCCCGTTAAAGATAGTGTATCGCCGGTGCCGACGCCGATACTGGTCCGTAGGGTAGCCCCGGATTCAGCGACCGGGTCCCCTGTCCCATCTCCGACAATCATCTGGCCATCGGTCAGGACCGCCATAGCAGTGATTGCTCCAGACCCCGACCCCAGCAGCACACCGCCATCAGTAAAGGTTGAGACCCCAGTCCCGCCATTTGCCACGGTCAGGTCTGTGCTGAGGGTCAGCCCCGTTAAAGATAATGTGTCGCCGGTGCCGACGCCAATGGAGGTCCTCAGAGTAGCCCCGGACTCGGCCACGGGATCGCCCGACCCGTCCCCAACAATCATCTGGCCGTCGGTAAGGACCGCCATGGCCGTGATTGCTGAGGCGCCCGACCCTAGCAGTACCCCGCCGTCGGTCAGGGTAGAGACCCCGGTCCCGCCGTATGCAACCCCCACATCTGTTCCCTGCCAGACTCCCGTTGTGATAGTTCCCAGCGATGTGATGAAGGAGGTCGCTTGCCAGTCGGGGAGGCCCCCAGTAATCCGCAGAATGTCATTAGTTGAGCCGACCCCGAGCCGCCGCAATTGAGAGCTGGAGCTGGCATAGACAATATCCCCGGTGGCCTGAGATTCGAGGACGTGCAACCCGATCCCCTCAAATTCGGCTTTGGTTAAGGTGTCGCCTTGGTCCCCGTGTTTTAGCTCGTTCGCCATTTATGCCCTCGCGAGGACGCCCTGGAAGCCGCCGCCCAGGACCGCATCTCTTACCACAGACGTGACCTTTTGCTCGAAATCGTCCATGCCCAGAACGTCCCCAGCTATCGTTATATTGACCGTAATTCCCATTCCTCCCCGGCCCAACGGCACCACCGCCTCCGGCCCTTGCTCTCCCAGCATCGCCAGCGTGGGCCGGCTGACTATGCCGCCCGCCGCCAGCTCAGGGATGGGCCTGATATTCGGGAACCCCAGCGACATCCCAGCGAAGCCCGGAATCACGGTTTTTCCGGCAACAATAATCGGGTCCCACGAAGGAAACTTGATTTCCAGTTTGTTGATTCCGTTAATAAACCCGTTAATAACTTTAATTATGACATTGACCGATGCCTTGATGCCGTCCGAGATGCCGGTCCAGATGCCCAGGATTTTACCCTTAACCGTCTCAAAAGTCGTTACCAAGAAAGTGGTCACGGTCGTAAAAGTGGATTTAACACTCTCCCAGACCTCGTCCCAATTTTTCTTGATGAACAAAATGGCTTTAATCAGTGGGCCGGCGGGGAGGAGCCAGCCCAGCTTGGAATGATAGATTTCGGTGATTTTATCAAATACCTTCTTGACAGTGTCCTTGATAAATTTGAACACTATCTCCCAGGTGGTCTTGAGGATATCAAGGCTGACCTTGAGGGTATTGATCATGGTGTCCCGAACTGTCGTAAACCCGGTGATCAGTGCCTCGGATACTATGTCCCAGGTTGCTATGATGGCGTTCCAGATCTCGTCCCAATGCTCCCCCAATTTTACGACCGCCAGAACGATCAGACCAATAGGCCCGAGGATTAACGGCAGCGCGGATACCAATTTGCTCCAGCTATCCTTGAAAAACTGGATTATCGTGTCAAAGTTCTTCCAAATTACAATCCCCAGCGCGATCGCGGCGGCGATTCCGAGGACCGCCAATGTGACGACGCCCATGCTCAAATTGAGTCCGATGAAAGCCAGTTTCGCCCCGTGGAGTACCGGCGTCAGTATTCCCATGATGCCGGAGAACCCCGCGACTATTGGCCCTGCCGCCATAAATATCGGCGCCAGCATCGACGCCTTTTCCACTAATGCCCCGTTCTCAAATATCAGATCAGACATGGACGATTTCAGACGATCCATGGCGGTCTTGGTAGAGGCCAGTGCATCCGCCTCCTCGCCCATGACCACATCTAACTCCTGGAGCCGGTCCCGATATTCTGCCGTTTTCTCGCTGTTAAGTCCTAGCTGGTCCAGGATGGGCGCAAGCCCGCCGGCCTTTAATTTCTCAAGGGCTTTCTCTGCCGCCTGGATCGTCTTGTTCGCCTCGGCGGTTCCTTTGGCAAATTCCTCCTCGCTGATTTTGCCGTCGTTGTATTTGTCGGCCAGGTCGGCCAGGTCATCGCTGGCGTCACCTATAACGCCGCCGAGGGCTTCTTGCTCAGAGCTTAATTCAGCAATCGCGCCGCGGAATTCCTGCATTGCCGCCCGAGATTTTAGCCCTTGACTCTCCATTGCCGCCATCGCGACCGCGGCATCATCGACCGATAACCCCATCTCGCCCATCTCTGGGGCCAGCCGCTCGATAAATTTAAGAAACTCGCCAACGTCTCCGGAAGTCTCCCGGGTTATCAAACCAAAGGCGCCGAGCAATTCTTTCTCGCTGCCGGCGGCAATCCCCACAGACTTGAGCGCCGCGCCGCTCTTGGCTAATTCCTCCGCTCCCAATCCTGTGGCGTCGCCGACCATGTCCCAGAATGTGGCATATTCTTTGAGGGCGTCGGCGCTCTCCAAGCCTTGCGTCGCTCCCTGGGTCATCAACTCCAGGGCTGACTCTAGTGGAAAAGTGGCGTTGGAAAGGCTCGTCGCCATTCCCCGGATTGACTCCTCACTCATGCCGGTGGCGTTGCCCAGCTTGCGGGTCTGCTCGGTCAACGGCGCCTGTTTTTGGGCAAGCGCCTCCATGCCGACGCCCAGCGCCGTGATACCGATACCGATGGCCCTCTGGTTTTTGACCAGGGAATCCTTCATCCCCTGAAAGCCAGACTTGACCTTTCCAACCCCCGCCTCAGCCCCCGAGGTGTCGGCGGTGATTTTGATTTCTACATCATTCCCGGGCATCCTCTGGTTGACCCTCCTGGATTATTGCCACCATCCGGAGGATGGTCGCATCCTCCGCTAACAATTGAGACGGCAGACAGCTATATCTTTGGCAAAGGCCGTCGATAAGCTCGGCCTCTTCTAGCTGCCACGGTTTTGTTATCCTTCTCCCCTCACGGTCGATGCCGCCGCCAACGTGCTTAAATCTCCGGATGTCTCGACTAAAGGGGCCGGCACTCCCGCCACCGTCTGGACCCAATACTGGACGACCAGATTTGTTAGCTGCAATGGGATGGCCATCATCCCCTCGCCATTCGCGGGGATTGGGTTCCCTTCGGCGTCCTCGATGTTCCAGTCCATCAACACGTTATCCCCGAATAATCGGGCCATGCTTTCCTGGTCCTCCCCCTGAGCGGATTCCCGTAGCGCGATAAACTGGGCAAAGGTGACACTCAATAAGACCCTGACCTCACACCCGTCATAGTCTGTCCCCTCAAATGTCATATGGGCGGTTTTCTCAGGGATACGAAATCGCGGCTTTGTCCCGTTAGTGGCTACCATTAGGCCCACGTCGGAACGGCGCCTCCGGACAATGCACCCGGGGCGGACCAGGTCAGTTCCCCGGAGGATGACCGGCTGAGGGCGTAATCGCTGTAGAAAAGTTCCCCCGCCAGCACCTGTCCGGAAATCGTAATCGTTGTGGTTCTTGCCACGCTTGAGGATGGCACCGTCTTGAAGACGTCGTGGCTCATGTTGGACGCATCATTAAATACGCCGCTGTTAGAAACTGTGAAATCCGCCAGCGTTTGCAGCCGCTCCCGGGCTGACTTATCCAGGCCGGTGGTGTCTTGCTCCTCCCTCGGTGTGGCCCAGTCCATCGAGGTTATATCATTTGATATGGTCCGGGCAGTCCCGCCCGAATCGTCGATTGCTACGGACATTCCAAGACCTGATTCTTTTGCCATCTAAACTCGCCTCCTATAGTGATAATCATTCCAGTGGTCCATGTACTCCAGCGGCTCCATGATGTGTCTGTTTACGCTCATAAGCGGGTCTCGGTCTAATGCGATTTTATGCCGGCCCAGTCGCCCATCAAAACACTCCTGACCGGGTAGAAAATGAAACGTGATCAAACCATCTCCTGGTTCCTCTCTAACGCCCATTCCTGATTTACGGATCCAGGTGATATTGTCGATGTCATTCGCCGGGATAATAGTCCTCCAGCCGTGATTGTAATTTAGACAATCCACCTCGGCGCAGCTTGCTTCCCTCCAATAGCTGCGGCTCGGTGGCCGGTGGATCCTCCAGTGGTCCACACGGGGGGAAGGGTTTGGGAGTGGTCTCCTCATTTCCCGTACTCTCCATACTGGCGGCGCTCGGTAATATACCCGGCCTCCCCAAGCTCACGCAGTACGTCGGCAAATCCTGCATGGTCTGACATTATCTGGCGCATCTCGTTTTCCACCACGGCTTGACGGGTTACCACGTCCGCAATCCTGTCGGCCTCCTCGGCCCCCCGGTCCCGAATAGACTCGATGGCCGGCCCGTATTCCTCAACCTTTATCAGAGATTCCTCGGACTCCAGGGCGAGGGCCTGGACCCGGTCAACCAGGTCATATTGGGATTCGTACAATTCCCCTATGCTGGCAATCGCCGCGTCCAGGTTTCCCCTCAAAGTCACAACCCATCCGATCAAACCGATAACGATAACCGCCACCGGAATTAGGCTCAATCCAAGCTGGAGCGGCTTCACTCGTTCTCCAGGACCTTAAGCGAGACGCCGCCGAGGAATCCGAATAAGCCGCCGATTATCCCTGTCAGGACTTCTATCGCATCCATTCTCCAACCAATCCACGCCGCAAACATACTGAAGGTCGTGGCGCATAAAATCGCCACTAGAATCTGTGGCCTAAGTTTCGATATCACAGTCGGACCCACTGGATCCCCGTTTCTGGGTGGTATAGGGCTTGCTCCCGGGTCCGGCAAATCCGGCAAATCCGGACGCCCCAATTGTTAGGGAGAATCCGCCACCAATGACGACCGAATAAACACATCACGCGTTAAGGTTGACATCGTCCTGGGCCGTTCCTCTGCGCGTCGCAACGCAAAAGTCCAAATTCGAAAATGTTCCGGTGGTGGTGACTCTTAGATACCGCTCCACTGTTCCTGCGCTGGTAACCCGCTCTGCCGTCGGCGCAGAGGCATAGCCGACGGTGGAAAAGGTGAGGACATTTACCCACGCGTCGCTGGATCCGTTATCGCTGGACTCCTGGATGGAGACGGTCGGCGTCCCTGAGTCGCAATCGATTATCTCCAGATAGGCCACCATGCCGGCGGTGGTCCCGGCGCCGTCGTCCCGTGAAGTCGATGATCCCGCCGAAGAGTGGGTTTCCTTTCCCGTGGTGAGAGTATTGCACCAATCAAGAGCTACCCCGTTGGCCTGAGAATCAATGGAGAACGAGAGCGACCCATCCGTGGATCGGCTCCCGTCGTAGTTAACCTGTTTAGCGACCAGACAAGCGGCAACATCTCCGCGGGTCGCTCCGAACGCCCAGGTCAGAATCCGGTCAGTGGTCGGCAATCCTGAAAAGGCCGCGTGTTCCTGCTCGGCAGAATCGTTGAACCAGGATGTGACCGCTAAATTCCCATCAGATAATCCCATTACCCGCTCGTGAGCCGAGGCGTTAATGGCTGTCACATCCAACAAATCCCGAGGCGAGCTGGCGTTATCAATAGCCGCAACGTCTCCGCTCAGGTCGTAACCGTGGACAAATATCTGCTGACCGAGTCCTGATTTCTTTGCCATATCTTCCCCCTATGGAGTAATGGTCACTTCCTCGTATATTTGGATGCTGAAGGGAATTGTCGCCGCTCGGTATAGGCTCCCGCCGAGGTCTATCGTGGAGACGGTAGCCGCTCCAACCGTGGAGTCGGTGCAATTATCGGCGAGGTTTGCGTCGGACCTGAGCTTGGTGTCCACCTCAACCATTGCGTCCCAAAGCTCCAGTTCGATACTCTCCCGAACGTCCACAGATGCCTGAAGCCGGAAATAAGCCCGGACCATAATAGTTGTAGTTGACCCGATATCTCCGAGGGTCTGCCAGCCGTTGGTCCGAGCCTGGACCCAGTAGGCCAAGACCGGAGTTCCGGACAACGCCAGAGGCTCGGCCCGGATTACGGCGGTAAAAGCCGGGTCGGTAATAGTGGATAGCAACACGTCTATCCGGTCCAATGCTCCCGCTCGGCTCACCGGAACGCCTCGACCACGGCGTCGCCGATGTACTTATTTTGAAGTGCCGCCTGATTAGCTTTGATAGCCTGGCTGGCCTTGGCAAACATATGGTATCGGGCCTCGATTTTCTCCGCGTAATGGATGCTCTCGCCGTGGGAGTATTTGCCGGCATCAAATACCGCCAGATTATCCTCGATCAGTTTCACCCCGATCCGCCTCTTGAGGTCTCGCGACTTCGCCCCGTGGCGCTCGCTTGGTGAGGACTTCCAGTACTGGGATGCTGGAGGGCCATAAAGTTGGTCCTTAACTTTGTTCGCCCCTTCTAGAATGGCGATATCCATCAACCCACGGTTAACGATTCCTTGCATTACCTTGAGAGCGGTCCCGTCAAAGATCGGGCCGCGGACCTCAAAGTGGAGGCTGAACGGCTCGGCCATTAGAAAATCACCCCGTTGGAGGTCCCGCTGATACGGTAATCGTCCAGAGTCTGGAGGACCGACCGGATCTCACTCTCGGCCACCGTGATGGACATCTCCCCGCCGCCAATGGTAGACACCGACCCCAGATCTCGGTTGCGGAATGTCAGCTTGGCGATGTCGAGGCAAGCCTGGACCACCAGCTCCGGGTAATCGAACCGGGTCAGAGCGGCGCCCCCGGAATGAGTGGCCGCGGTCGTTCCACAGACTCCCCGCTGGACGGTGAGGGTATTCCCGCTGATGGCGGTTATGTAAAGCTGCTCCGAATCGACCAGGACGGTTTGGGCCGGCCCCAGGTCGGCAGCGCTGGTCACGCTAATGGAGGTCGCGGTGGTGGAGGTTATCGCGTCCGCGGTGGTAACTGATAATGTGTCGGCGGTATAGCCCCAGCTTCCCAGGATGCTCAAGGTCTGCTGGCCGGCGTCCAGGGTATTTGAAGTGTCCTCGTTCAGTTTGAAAATAGTTTTCGGGCTGACGTTATAAGGCATGAGGAAGAAATCGTTGGCGTATCCCTCGGTCAATACTGTGCTGGCCCCGCGGTCGGTGTCATCGTAGGCCGTCACCGTCGTGGTGGAAATCAGCCAGCCGTCCAGCGGGAGGACGTTCGCCAGGGCAACCGTGGTTGCTATGTCATCTATTCCGGCCAGAACGGCGTACTGCGGCGACTGGACCAACGACCCGGACCCGATATCATAAAGCCGGGTTTCGGTCAGTGGCCCAAAGGTCCCGCCCTCGCAGTAGTTATCGATACGCCGGGACGATGCCTCCAGGATGCGGCGAATACTCCCGGCGTCGCTCGTCCAACCGGAGGAAAAGGACGTCCCCGCCAGGTAATCCCGGAGGTCGTCCGCGGTGGCGTATGTGTGCCGAGTCGCCACTAAGATTTGTTCTCAGTGGTCTCGGCCATCTTATTCGCTGCTCGACTGGCTTGCTTGAAATATGCGGGATTGGCCTTGAGGGTCGCCGCCGGAACATCGTACTCCACGCCGGCCTCGTAGGCTTCCCCTCCCCCGGAAGAAAAGTTTTGTACGCATATCGCTTTTGGCATCTTGTCCTCCTTGGTTGGGAGCGGGGCCGAAGCCCCGCTCTCTGTAGATTAGGCGGCTCTCGGAATCTTGAAGGCGGCGGCGAGGCCGACTTGACCGTCGCCCCTGCGGGTGGCGAAGAAACCAACCTGGTCATTGCCCATGTATAGACTGTCATTCCTTCGGATGGTGAATCCCACCCGGTCGAAAATATAGTATTGTTTGAAATCGCCGAAGATGCCGATTTTCTCAGTTGAGGTGATGGTGCCACCCAAGCCAGACGTCACATCGGTCAAGACGTTCCGCTTGCCGAGGATGAAGTCTGCCGGCGCGGCGGTCAGGCTTGGGATGGAATGCACCCCGGCGGCGGTTATAGCGATTGAGTTAATCAGCGCCGCGATGGCGGACTTCATCACCCAACTGGCGTTGGCCCGGTGCTGGGCGTTGAGGGCATAATAAGTCCCAATCAAATCTGCCCCGACCACGCTTGTGGCATTGGCCATCGTGTAGAACGCCACATCGCCATCAGAAAGCACCCCGGAATACTGCGTCGTTCCATTCCCGCTGATAATTCCAACATCCTCGAACTGCCCCGCGGCCTCCTGGAATATCTGTGAGAGCAAGGCCGGGAGGTTGATGGCTGAGTCGTCCAAAAGTTCCCGGCTGACCTTGACCAGACCGCCGGACTTCTCGATGGAGAATGTTACCTGGCCCACCACCGGCGTGGACTCGGTCGGCGCTGCTTCCTCTGCTATTGCCGCCCAGGTCGCGCTTGCCATTGTCGGGAGATACCCGTCCTTGGATGCGACCCGGATAACGCTACAAAGGGGCCGAAGTTGTGAGCCTGGAACGCCTGTGTCGTGCACGACCTGGTTAATGAATTGCTCCGGTACGAAGAAACCGCCCTCGGCATCCGTATCTTCTTGCATGGCCTTGACTTCGTCCGGGCTGGCGGTCTTCCAGAACATATCATCCGATGGTGACCTGAGCCACTTGACGAACGTATCGGACATAAATCTGGCGTCGTCTTTGACGTTTTCCCCGCACAACTCCTGAACCCACAACGGTTGAGCCATTGCGGGCAGACCTTTAACCCATGACGCCGGCTTGTAGTCACCCTTAATTCTGGCGGTGTTATCCATCGCGTTATGAATTGCGACATCGTTGGACGCGACCGGGATCGCGTTGAGCGGCTGGTTGAATTCCCCGCGGAGCTTCCGGACCTGGGAGGCGGCGGCGTCGATCTCGTCGGCCCTGACCATAGTGGCCTGGGCCTCGTCCGCTAGTCTTTTAAATGTCTCCATTTCCCCCTGGTCAATAGCTGATTGGGCCTGGTCCAGCAATGCACTGGCGGAGGCCCTAAGTTCCTTGGTTTCCATATCAATCTCCTATATGTTGGTTTAACTGTAATTCCAGGCGCATCCGAGAAAGGCGCAACCGTTGGCTGGCCGTGTCCATGTCGGAGGCGGCGTCAACCGGATCGTCTGACTGGGATTCGCCAGTGGCTGGCTCAAAGAGGATGCCGTCGTGGGCGCGGCAAAATGCCCGAGCCTGGGCCTCGCTCCACTCCTCGGCGGGCATCCGGTAAGACGTAAGCGACCAGGCCCCGGTTTCTTCGTGGTGCCCGAAAAGTATCTGAACCGACTTGCCGTCAAAGTCCCCGTCCTCGATGGTCTCGGAGGAGGTCCGGAATTGGTCGAAGCCGTCCGGGTCCATAATCCGGCAAGCGTGGGAGTTCGGATAGGGCTTGACCACCGGCGCCGGGGCCGAGTATTCGACCACCACCTCATACCGGGCGTGAGTCCGGCAGGGCATAAAAACGTCTTCCCCTTCGACCGTCATCGAATGCGCACCGGAGCATCCAAGCTCCTCGGCCCTGGCCTCGGCTTCCTCCCTGGTGGAGTAGGTATCCGGCATCTTGAGAGTTTTAGCCGCAATGGTAGAGGTTGAAGGCGAGGCGCCACGAATCACCGCGGAGACCTCGACCCAGTCTAGATTCAGTATCCTGCGCGTGGTTTCCTTGCCGGCCCGGTCATAAACCACCGCATCCCCGAGGGGAAGATTAAAGCCCACAGACCACTCCCGGATATATTCCCCGGCGATGTTGGAGTAAGCTTCCTGGCCGGCCTGAGTATCGAGGTTCATTTGCATTCGGGTATACAGTCGATGCTCGTCCCCATTGCCGGTTTTCTCAGGCTGGGCGAATATGACCTTTCCCACCAGGTTTGATTGGTCGTGACCGGCCAGGACCGGGATGGGGAGGTTTTCCCGGATGCTATCGTCGAAAGCTCTCGGGTCGATAATGTCGCCGTCGGCATCCCTGATCCCCATTGTGTTGACGTACGCCTCCACAATTCCCTGGCGGTCGTCCAGCACTTTGGCGTCCGAGAGGGCAAACTTGCTGATCATGCTATGGTCTCCTCCGGCTTGTAATTCCGGGGCATCGGTTGCCAGTTCAGTGTCCCGTTGGGATGGTCGTCGATGTCCTGGGCTTGCTCCACGGTATATATCTGGTTATGACGCTCGGCGCACGTACGCCCATACGGGTCGCCCGGGTCGATGTATGTATCGCTGGCATCGCCATCTATATCGTCGGCGCGGACATATTCAAATCCCTGCTCCTTGAAAAATCCGACGCTCGTCTGATTTTGCGTCCTCATAATCTCGGTTCGGGCTATCGTCCTGGCCCGCTTCTCGGTCTCGCCCAGGATAGCCCGGAGACCCGGGAACTTATCGGCCGGGACGCCTCGCGCCAATTGCTCAATGGAGTAGCCGCTTTCCAATGCCGTCCCGACCGCTCGGCGCAGAATGAGGTTAGTCGTCCTGTGAATCATCGTCGCTCTGGCCGGCGCCTGAACTAGCACCGCCTGAACGAACGGCAATTTTTCCGACCACTCCAATGTACCGGCCAGGCCGTTGGCGTTAATTGCCGCCACAGTCTTTTTACTCATTCGGAGCATTGCCCTTTCGACGATTGCGGTCAGATTGGGAATCTCCCCGGTCGGCATTAGCATATCGGCGTCGAAGGGAAATTCCTTTGATTCCCCGGCGCCGCGCTCCATGTACCGGCCCAGTATCCCGTCCACCCGGTTCCTCAACCCGCGGAAGTATCGCTGGACTTTGGGCGCCAGATCGTCGGTCTCCTCCTCCCGGTCCTCCAGGAGTTGGCGGCGTAATAACCCGGCCCGTCTTGCTACCCTCGGCGCCTTCAAGGCCGGGAGGTCTTCCCATTCCTTGAGCGTCCCGACCGGCAAAGACTCCTCCACCGGAGCGGCGCCACCGGCCACCGGGGCCGGTGTTCCTTCGGCCACTTCAAAGATGGCGGCGGGGATGCGCCGGATCGCGCCGTCGCTGACGGCCTGGAGTCCGAGCTGCTCCCTGGCCTCGTTCAAGGTCAGGATGCCGCCGGCGAATAAGCCGGTCACCCTGGAGGTCATCGCCTCCCGGTCGTCCAGGCTGGACCGCATCTCGGCCCAGTCCACCGTCAACGTCTCGTTGCCGGGATACTCGTCGATCATATTGCGGTTGAAATGCCGGAGGATGCGGGAGACCATCGGCTCCAGAGTCTCGGAGTGGAAGGCGATTCGCGCCTCCCTGTAGTTGGAATATGTCGAGCGCTGGAGGCCCACATTGGCCCCGACCAGGATGGCCGGCACACCGAAAACCGCGCAGATTCTGGACTCGGTCAAGTCGTGGAGTTCCGGAAGCGCCATGTCCTTGGGGCTATGGGCCATCGGGACATAGTCGGCGTCCTCGTCCAGGATGGCCACCCGGTGGAAGTTGTTGCGACCGCCGAACTGGGACCTCCACCGGGCGCGAATGACCGACGCCTCTTCCTGGGTTTGCAGTCGGCGTTTGATCTTGAGGAGACCGCTGGGAACACCGGCGTTCTGGAAATAGACTTTCGCAAAGTCGGTCATGTTGAGGTCTAGGTTCACGTTCCGGGACAGGACTTGAAGTGGACTCAGTCCGTAAAGGTCGCCGCCGGGATTCGGCAGCGCCAGGTGGCATATGTCCTCTTTGGGGATTGAATACTCGCGCCCTCCCACAGTGTAGATGAACCCCTCCGCTCCATAATCGCCGCCGACGATTCGGACCCGGTCGGGCCGGAGGTGGTAAAGCGCACCGACCTTTCCCCCGCGGGTTCTCTCTTTAATGGTATAGGTATTGCCGGCCACCATTAAATAAGTGACCAGGGTCTCGATGAAGGAATACCAGTCGGAGTATGGGTTGGGCTTGGAGATCAGGTCGTGGAGGAAGCCGGTGGTTATCTCAACGGCTCCGCCGCCGGTGGCGGGGGCCTGGACATAATAACGGGGAGAGGCCGCGGAGACCGCCAGCTCCCGGATGCAAGCATGGACGATCTCGCTCTTGGCGTATCCCTCGGTAGCGAAGGATTCGAAGTTCGCGTCCGGATAGCTGGCCTGACCCACATCATAATTGAGCGGGACGGCGACGGCGACCTCTTCAGCTTTGCGGAGGAAGTCCCAGAAAGGCAAAATGACCTCCACCGGCTTCGGGCTTTCGCCTCGGACACGCGCCGGAGTGGGCCACTATCTCTAAATCTAGCATAACGACGGGCAAAAGAAAAGGCCCCGGCACTTGGCCGGGGCCTGGGTGGTAGC
>Ga0114899_1001213_pt1 | contig 15623 bp, 16 predicted proteins | sample MalvireepMed_215_FD_83497 | JGI IMG/M metagenome (GOLD analysis project Ga0114899, IMG submission 83497) | Marine viral communities from the Global Malaspina Expedition - Malaspina viral metaG DeepMed_215 | ecosystem: Environmental > Aquatic > Marine > Oceanic | place: Mediterranean Sea... | reverse complement strand
TACAACTACTGAAGGCCTTCAGGCAATCCCTGATACCACTGGCCAGCAATAATTTAAACTGAAAGGATATATTGAAAAAGCCCCGGCAAATGCCAGGGCTTTTTTATTTTCTAGAAATCTCTGTATTCCGAGTCGAGGAAAGCGTTAGCCTCATCTTCCCTGAACCGGGCATTCTGGCTGTCCCAATGCAGCTTCTTGTTCGGGAATCGTCCGGCAATCACACCCAGTAAAATCGTCTCTGTTAGTCTGGCAGAATAGGCAAATGGAGCCGAGGTCTCCCCTTTTCCCAAACAGGCATCAACAAACTGATGGTAGTGCTTCTTCCCTTCCTGTTCGTAGTTTCTAACAGGCTCACCGACATATTTGAAATTGTTTAGATCCAATTCCACGTATTCGCCATCTACTATATGCCTCGGTAATTGCATAAAATGAGGCAGTAGCAATCTTCCTTTTTCACCAATAAACATAGCACCCTGGTCTGGTAGTTTTTCATCATTCGGAAGTTTCAAATCCTTATGTGCATGAGGTGCACCTGAACCGTCATACCATACCCATTTGAACTTCTTAGTGGTGTAATCTGTGCCAGGGAATTCATAGGTCACAATGTTATGCTCCGGGAACCCGAAGCCATTGGGTTTTCTACATTCATTTTTAATGGTTTTTGGGATATCCAGTGCAAGAGCATTGTAAGGAGTATCGAAAATATGGACTCCCATATCTCCCAGCGTTCCACAACCATAATCTACCAACTTTCGCCAGTTTCCGGGATGGTAAATTCCTTCCTTATAGGGCCTTTCAGCAGAGGTTCCTAACCAAAGGTTCCAGTTTAAAGTGGAAGGCACCGGATCACTTCCTTCAGGAATCGGCCCGTCATAGCCCCAGTTTTTAGGAGACCATGCCCTCACGGTCTTTACCTTGCCGATAATTCCTGAGCGAATTAATTCAGTCGCCAGTTTATAATCGTAAAAAGAATGCACCTGAATACCCATTTGGGTAACCAGCCCTTTATCGGCTGCCAGCTTGTTCATGGCTCTTGCTTCTGTAACATGGTGAGTCAGAGGTTTCTGACAGTAAACCGGTTTGTTCATATTCATGGCCATCATACTGGCAGGTGCATGGGTATGATCGGGAGTAGAAACTACCACCGCATCAACACCAGAACCGATTTCTTTTAGCATTACTCTATAGTCACTATAGGTCTTTGCGTTGGGATGAAGTTTCAGGGCAGCTGCAAGGTTATTGGCATCTACATCACAGAGTGCCACAACTTCTACTGAAGAGTGAGAAGAAATAGCCTTCAGGTCTTCCATTCCCATTCCTCCTACTCCAATATGGGCAGTTCTCAGTTTATCTGCTTTGGACATACCCCAAACCGAAGTAGGTAAAATAGAGGCTGTGGTGAGCAGTGCAGCACTTTTTAAAAAATCTCTTTTATTCATAATTCTGTCTTTCTGTCTTAGGTACAAGCCTTTCCATTCTGAGCGCCCCGAGGCATCGGGGTCGAAGAATCTACCAATTTGGCTGACCCTTCGCTACACTCAGGGTGAAAAAAGAGAGTGTACCCTAGAGTTTTCTAATCTTAATATTCTTGAACCATAGCGGGCTATCATGGTCTTGCAAACCGATATAGCCGGTTTTGAAGGAGCCATATTTTGGTGAGTTCTTCCACTTACCTGCGGCTTTTCTCTCGTACCAGTCGTCAGACCAAGGCACAAACTCAACTATCTTCTTGCCATTTAACCAATGTTCTACTTTCTCCGGGGTGAAAATGATTTTAGACGAATTCCATTCGCCAGCGGGCTTAACGATTTTCTGAGCGGGATCAGGCACATACATGGCATAGTCAGCCCCAGTCTTTTGCCATTCCTCCAATTTGGCATTGTTGATTTCTTCCCATTTCAGATCGTCAAGAAGCTGATACTCAGGAGAAATTTCCGGTGGCCCACCGGGCTCATTTTCTTTCAGGTGATAGAAGATTCCGCTGTTTCCTCCTTCCGGTATTTTCCACTCCATGTAGAGTTCAAAGTTGTCGAACTCCTCTGCTGCGTAAATGATGTCTTTTCCACCCTGCATATCTTCCTCCAGGCGTTTTTCGGTATCGAAGGTGAGAGCACCCTCTTCATCGATAGTCCATTGAGGAGGTAGTTTGTCTCCATTGTAAGCACGCCAGCCATCAGTGCTGGTTCCATCAAAGAGGTAAATCCAGCCTTCATCTTCGGCTTTGGCAGTTTGAGAATTCTCTGTTTTGGTGCCTGATCCGCAGGAAAGGACTCCAACAGATAGTAAAGCGAGTAGATAGTTTCGTTTCATATTTGGGTTGATTGTTATTCGTTATTATTGATCGTAACTGGTTCAAAGTTTTTAGTTAGTCGAGACTTCGTTTGAAGTCATTTCGACCAGAGGGAGAAATCATCTACATTATCATATAAGATTTCTCAGTCGTCCCGATACTTCGGAACTCCTTCGAAATGACTTAGAAGATATCTTATTGATCATAAAGGATTTGGGTTTATTCACTCAGTTTTTTCAACTTTATATTCTTCCATCTCACTTTAATACCTCCACCATCGTGAATCTGAAGGGCAATTGAGCCTTTGCCGGCTCCAATTTTTTCGTCTTTCAAGTGCACCATTTCAGTACCATTAAGCCATGAGGTTACTTCATCTCCCACTACCCTGATTTTCATGGTATTCCACTCTCCCATTTTCAGGGCCTTATCCTTCTCGGCTTCCGGTTGAATCAACCAACCTCTACCGTAAGATTCATAGATTCCACCTGTATTACTGCCAGGAGGTGCAACCTCTACCTGCCAGCCGCTTACTTTGGTACCATCAACTGTAGAGCGGATGAATACTCCACTATTGCCGTTGGCTTCCTGTTTGAAATCAAGCGTCAGTTCAAAGTCATCATAGAATTCATTGGTGGTGAGATAGCCATATTGGGCTTTTGGTCCGCTTTCGCAAATCAGTTCTCCGTTTTCGACATACCAAAGCTCTTCGCCATTATTGGTCCAGCCATCGAGGTTTTCGCCATTGAACAGTTCAATGATATTGGATGATTGGCAGGCCTGAAATGCTAAAACTGTAAAAAGAGCCAGAAAAGAAGCTCTTTTAAAAAAGGAAGAGGTCATAGATGTAGATTAAGGTTGAAAAATAGCTCTTCAATCTATGAAAATAGCCTGTATAAACCGAAGGTTCTTTGCTGTATGACATATCAGAACTGAAAGCCATTATACTGATATCTGTCCGCCAGCTTTGCACCAAGTATCTATTATATCTGCGTATTTCAGGCGAATAGGCGATAGATAAACTTCCCGTTATAGCTGCTGAACCGTCTTCAAAACCAATTTCTTACTCATGGGTATCACAGTCTCTTCCATTGGCAGGGGCAACTCTCCATGAATAACGAATGTGGCAGGATTGGGCAGCGTTTTATACGATCTAATCAGTTGCATTTTGATGTGCTCGAAGGTTTCGCCCACTCCCCTGGAAATCCGATCGACAAACTTAAAATACACTCCTCTCATCTGTTCATTGAACATGATAAACTTCTTGATCTGGTACTGAAAAACATCTGTCAGCTTGGAGTTCCCTACTTCGAGCATCACGTAACCTTCGTCTTTATACATGGGTATGATGCCGATCGGATCAATTTTCAGCTCAGACTCTACCCATTCATGTATTTCCTTGCCCTTACCCAATGTGCGTTGCATGGTTGGCAAGGCATAGTCAACGATCTCTTCGATATCTTTGAGCAGGTCATCGCTTTCATTCAGGTCCTTGTAAATGATTTCCAGCTTATTCAAGTCGAGTCGCGAAATCTCTCTTGGCATTTCAGATTGAATAGACTTCTTCTTATCCTTTAGAATTTTAGCATCCTGATAATGATCGATCAATTCTGTCATAAATGGAAATAGTTTGGTTTGGTCGAAGTTTCGCTCAACATGCTTCAGGTATGCCAGTAAGACATACTTTTTATACTCGAAATCGATCAATCCGTCAGTAATCCAGTCTTTCTTCAATTGTGTCATAGATGAAAAGCTTTTAACATTTCTTAAACGATAAATCTGTCAGCAGAGTACAGATCATTTGACACAGAAGATAGCCACTTCTGAGTTTTCATCAAAGCCTGAAAAGGGGTCTGGCGTGAAAATCTGTCAGATTTTACCTGACAATCGTTTGTCATGTCTGACTGAAACCTGACACATCCGCAAGATTGAACTGTCAAAAGTTCACAATCAGGGTTTGGCACACAAACTGATATATGGCGCACTGTAAAATTGAATCAAACTCTTAAAACCAATAAGAAAAATGTCTAAAGTTAACATTACTCCACTAGCTGACAGAGTTCTGGTAGAACCTGCCGCTGCTGAAGAAAAAACTGCTTCAGGTATCATCATTCCTGACACTGCAAAAGAGAAACCACAAAGAGGTGTAATCATTGCTGCAGGTAATGGTAAAAAAGATGAGCCAATGACGGTGAAAGCAGGAGACACTGTACTTTACGGTAAATATGCCGGTACTGAAATCACTGTTGAAGGAAAAGACTACTTGATCATGAAAGAGTCTGACATTTTCGCAATCCTCAATTCTTAATTTTAATCTAGAAACTTAAAAAAACGAATAAGACATGGCAAAAGATCTATTCTTTCGTAATGACGCCAGAGACCGTTTGAAAAAAGGTGTTGATACTTTGGCAGACGCTGTGAAAGTAACCCTCGGTCCTAAAGGTAGAAATGTAATTATCGACAAAAAATTTGGTGCACCAACCGTAACTAAAGACGGTGTTTCTGTAGCAAAAGAGATTGAGCTTTCTGAGCCAATCGAAAACATGGGAGCTCAATTGGTAAAAGAAGTAGCTTCTAAAACTGCTGACAGCGCTGGTGACGGTACTACTACTGCTACTGTTTTGGCTCAGGCCATCTTTGGTGCAGGTATTAAAAACGTAGCTGCTGGTGCTAACCCAATGGATCTGAAGAGAGGTATCGACAAAGCCGTGGCTGCTGTAGTTGCCGATCTTCACGCTCAATCTAAACCTATCCAGAACTCTAACGAGATCAAGCAAGTAGGTACTATCTCTGCCAACAACGATGAGGAAATCGGTCAGATGATTGCTGACGCGATGGACAAAGTGGGCAAAGACGGTGTAATCACTGTGGAAGAAGCAAGAGGTACTGAAACTGAAGTGAAGACTGTAGAAGGTATGCAGTTCGACAGAGGTTACCTTTCTCCATACTTTGTGACCAACACAGAGAAAATGGAAGCTGAACTCGATAACCCATACATCCTGATCTACGACAAGAAAATCTCTTCAATGAAAGAGTTGCTTCCAGTACTTGAGCCAGTAGCTCAGTCAGGTAAGCCATTGGTGATAATTTCTGAAGATGTTGACGGTGAGGCGCTTGCTACTTTGGTAGTAAACAAAATCAGAGGTTCTCTGAAAATTGCTGCCGTTAAAGCTCCAGGTTTCGGTGACAGAAGAAAAGCTATGTTGGAAGACATCGCTGTATTGACCGGTGGTACTGTAATTTCTGAAGAAAGAGGTTACAAACTGGAAAACGCTACTATAGAATACCTTGGCCACGCTGAGAAAATCAACATCGACAAAGACAATACTACTATTGTTAATGGTGCTGGTGAAGCTGCTCACATTGAGGCCAGAGTGAAGGAAATCCAAACTCAAATTGAAAACACTACTTCTGACTACGACAAAGAGAAATTGCAAGAGAGACTTGCTAAACTTTCTGGCGGTGTAGCTATCCTTTATATTGGTGCTGCTACTGAAGTAGAAATGAAAGAAAAGAAAGACAGAGTAGACGATGCATTGCACGCTACAAGAGCTGCTGTACAAGAAGGTGTAGTTGCTGGTGGTGGTGTAGCGCTGATCAGAGCTGCTGCTTCTTTGGATAAAGTGGCTGTTGACAACGAAGACCAGGCTACTGGTGTGAACATCGTAAGACTGGCCGTTGAGGCTCCATTGAGAACTATCGTAGCCAACGCTGGTGGCGAAGGTTCTGTGGTGGTGAACGAAGTGAAAAACGGTAAGGCTGACTACGGTTACAACGCAAGAGAGAACAAGTACGAAAACCTGATCGCCTCTGGTGTAATCGACCCTACTAAAGTAACTCGTTTAGCGCTTGAGAACGCTGCTTCTATCGCTTCTCTCCTATTGACTACCGAGTGTGTAGTTGCTGAGGAGCCAGAGAAAGAAGGTGCAGCTCCAATGCCTCCAATGGGTGGCGGCATGGGCGGCATGATGTAAGTCGCTTCGCGAAGTATTGAGTAGCTAGTACATAGCAACTAGCTAAAAATTATAGACAAAAGCCTGTTCTCGATTGAGGGCAGGCTTTTTCATTTCATTTAGCTTTCGCAAGCTTAATTAGAACGTCATTTCGACCATGGGGAGAAATCCTCTACGTTATTACAGAAGATTTCTCAGTCGTCCAGATGCTTCCGGGACTCCCTCAAAATGACTTGTGCCTAATTTCCCATTCTGAGCGAAGCCGAAGAATCGGCCGATCCCTCGCTCACTCGGGATAGAAAAAGTATAACTCCAGTATTTTTCGTTTAACCTTCCGACAAAAGAAAGTCAACTAAATCTCTAGGATTAACTAAACTAAAGGAATAGTTTAGTAACTATGAAGTACCTCAAATCGATCACTCTATCCTTACTTCTTCTCTGCACTGTAGTTCTTATTACCTCTCAAAAAAGCAATGAGGGAATTCTGTATAAACTGTCGATGAGCTATGACAAGCTTGATGTCACAAAATCAGCTATGAGTTTTGGTAAGGAGTTGATTGGCAGAGGAATTCTTGAACAAACGGACCTGGCTAACCCTTCACTCATTTACAGTAAACTGGAATCTGTGTATCCGGATTTACAACCTGCCGATTTTGGAATCGATAAGTATATCGACAAATCGCCTTTAACCGAATTTCGAAAAACTGAGAACATACTTCAGGCCAGTCACAAGGAACAGGCACAATTGGCCTTATTCACCTACTATCAACTGGTTTCTGAGAATTATCTGAACTTCAACTTTCATCTGGATGAAAGAAGACTGGTTCAGTATAATAATCAAGACCTACCTATCAACAGCCTGGAAGCTGTAATTTTTGAAGAAATTGAAAAAAGAAGTAAGCACAATGTTGATGTCGGTAATGCCAGAATGGTATTATCAGCTGATGAATACACCGACTTTGAGTTCGTCACCTTCATTACGGGTAAGTTCAGAGAAATGGGTCTTCGTCAGGTAGTTTATAAGAGAAAAGGTTCTAATTAAATAGTTGCCATTTTTTCCCATTCTGAGCTTGTCGAAGAATCGGCTATTGAACAACCACTTTTTTAGAATTGTAGCTTATTGGTTGATCCCTCGCTCACTCGGGATAAAAAGGAGGTGCTCTGCGCTCTTCGCGTTCTCCGCGGTTAACCTACTTATCGATTTAATTCCCTAAATTTTGAGGATGAAAAAGCTCCTCTTAATCCTTACTTATACACTCTTGCCTGCTCTCGGCTTCGCTCAACTACCTGCTCATCTGGAAGGTAAAATGGAATACCCTGTTTTTGACTTTCATCCATGGGTGGGTGTGGTTAAGACCAAAGCCAAGGCCCTCAATAATGACAAAGACCTTGAGTATAAAATTGCTATAGATATTACGGATGCGCTGTCTGATTCTTCTCAGGTAATGAGCTCATTAAGAGAAGTAGCCCGAACGTTCAATCTGCATGTTGCCAATGGTACCCCGAAAAGAAAACTAAAAATGGCTGTGGTAATTCATGGAGGGGCAATCAATGGCATCACCAATGATCAAGCCTACCAGAAGAAGTACCGAATACCAAATCCGAACCTAGAGGTAATCAGGCAAATGAAAAAGGAAGGCATTGAATTCTATGTCTGTGCTCAGGTACTGGCATTTAGAAGGGTACCGGAAGAAGATATTACCAAAGACGTTGAACTCGCACTTTCAGCAAAAACAGCCCTGGTTACTTTGGATCAGATGGGCTATACCTACATGAAGATTAGTGAGAATTAAAGGATAGACCTTTAAGGAACACCCGATAATACCTTAAATGCATAGCGAGCTTATTCATCATATCAATCAGATAGCACCTTTAACCGATGAAGAGGCGCTCAAAGTCTCTGATTCCTTCAAGGAGAAAACTCTGGCCAAAAAAGAGTTCCTTTTGAAGAAAGGAGACCCTTCCCATTATATGCGTTTCATTACTTCGGGCTGTCTTAAGGTTTTCAGTATAGACAAAGATGGCAACGAACGCATTTTGCAATTCGGAATTGAAGGTTGGTGGGTAAACGATCTTTATGGCTACCTGACTGAGCAACCTTCGGCCTATTTTATACAAGCCATAACAGACAGCACAGTTTTACAAATCCATCGCGACACCCTCAATTCCCTTTTCGATGTCATGCCCGCTTTGGATAGATTTTGGCGGATAAAAATCCAGAATGCCTATATCGCCCTTCAGGAGCGCACAATGAATATGATGCGGGAATCAGCAGAAGAGCGTTATTCACGGTTCATTAACCAGTACAGAACAATGGAGCAGAGTATTCCCCAATACATGATCGCTTCCTATTTGGGGGTTACCCCTGAACACCTGAGTGCCATCAGGAAGAAAATCAGTCAGATAGAACGTTCTTAAGATACCTTAATTTTTAAGAGTGCTACGGTACTGAAGTTTGTCCCCATCAAACTTTAGTACAAATGAAAAAACACGTTTACATTTTATCAATCCTGCTCCTGGCATTAAAAATCGATGCACAAGAAGTAGTAGGTGTTAGCCCCTGGGGACCGAACGATGAAATCGGCACCCTGAACATGATGACTGAAATATCCAGGCTCCAGATACTTTCCCGCATTTCGGGCGGAAGGTCTTACGACTTAAGTGTGGAATATTTTGTAGGCATGCCGAGCTTCAGTGCCCTGGGTGATCCCGGCTATCAATTCTGGCTTACCCATAGCCCGAAAGGCACCCTAGTGGACAACCCAAACGGACTTGGCTCTGTTATGAATGGAAAGGTCAGCTATACGGGTGATGCCATTTCTATGTACACCCACATGGGCACTCATATCGATGCCCTGAATCATTTCGGATTGAATGGTCAGATTTGGAATGGATTCAAACCTGAAGAACATTTAGGTGATAAGGGCTGGCAAAAAACCGGAGCAGAAAAAATACCGGCCATTATTGCCCGTGGAGTGCTTATCGATATCGTAGAGTCCAAAGGCGGAAAACTCAAACCCAACTACCGAATTACCTCTGCCGATCTGAAGGAAGCTTTGCGACAGCAAAACACTTCACTTGAGCCTGGCGATGTAGTACTCATCAGAACAGGACAAGCAAAGCTCTATGAGAATACCTCAGCTTACTTGGATCGATATCCGGGCATCAGTCTCGATGCAGTTAAATGGCTTGTAGAAGACCAGAAAATTATGCTTTTGGGTGCAGATAATCTCAGTCTGGAAGCTTTCCCATCAGAAAGAGAAGACAATTGGGTACCAGTACATACTTACCTTCTAGCGGAAAAGGGCATGATGTTCATTGAGCAGATGAACCTGGAATCTCTATCTATGGATCAGGTGTATGAATTCGCTTTCATAGCCGCTTCATTGAAGTTGAGAGGTGCCAGTGCCGCCCCTATGCGTCCTATTGCCCTTCCCATCAAATAAGCATGAAAACTTTAACTCAAACTACAAGGACAACAGGTGTTTTCTACCTGCTCATTATCATCTGTGCAGGCTTTAGCCAGGGCGGAATTAGGGAGTTTCTCATTGATTTCACAAACCCTCAAAGGTCTCTCGAAAACATTCAGGAATCAATGATGCTCTTCCGTTCCGGTGTTATTCTGGACTTAGTGGCCTTTGCCATGGATGTGATCGTCTCACTGCTTCTTTATCAGATGTTCAGAAGAGTAAACCCGGTAATCAGTCAAATTTCGACCGCTTTCAGAATAATTGCCCATCCGGGAATTGGAACGCTTAATCTTCTGAATCAGGTTATGGCCGGACTATTGATCAGCCAGGGTTCTGAAGATATCAGCCTCATTTCCACACTGCTTCAGGCCCATCGGGTAGGTTATATGATCGCGGGCTTTGCCTTTGGGATTCACCTGATTTTACTGGCTTACCTCATCTGGAAATCTGCCGAATTCAAACAGCTTTTCGGAGTATTGATGCTTATTGCCGGAATTACCTACCTCATAGAATCAGTCGGTTTTATCATCCACCCGGAATGGCAACCAACCTTGTCACTGATAGTTGGATTCGGTGCAGCATTGGGTGAAGTAAGCTTTACCATTTATCTCCTGGTAAAGAAAGGCATGATGAGTGAACCTCAAATCATTCGTCATGCATAACTATACACTAACCAGTCTTGCCTTATTGGGTGGTATCCTTCTTGCTGTGCAGGGAGGGTTCAACTCCCAACTCAGCACCACGCTCAAAAGCCCGATTCATGCCTCTTTGGTCAGCTTTTCAATCAGTACTATTCTGGCTGCTTTGACCATCCTGATGAGTTCCAAAAGGCTGCCTTCAACCGAACTCCTACATTCAGTTCCGGGTCATTTGTGGTTTTCAGGGGCACTATTCAGCTTCATCGGTATTTGTCTATACTATTATACCATTCCCAGACTCGGAATCAGCACTATGATTTCATTGGGATTAACCGGGCAACTGATCATCTCCATAATAGCTGGCCACTTTGGATGGTTTGGCTTGCCTATGGAACCAGTAACCATCAAAAGAATCATTGGAGCCATTGCCATGATCATCGGCATTATTCTTATCAATCATCAAAAATGAAATGGACATTAAAGAAAAAAATATCAACAACCTATTGAACCTTTGGAGGTTGGCGGGCGAAAAATCTGGAATTATCAACCAAATGCCCCATTATGAATTCAGTTGGATTCCCGGCTCTGCATGGCCAAACAAACTTTGGTTCAATTCGAAAACCAGTTCGGGCCATGTGGCCGAGGCCATTCAGGTGGCTAAAACCTACGGCCTAGGTATCTCCTTTTGGGATGGCATCAACATCGGCACCGATCAATTGGAATCAGAGGGATTTGAATTGAAAACTCAATTGAGTGGAATGTCTATCGAGCTCGGAGAAATGATACCAGGTAAGAATTCACTCGAAATTATCAAAGTAAAGAACAGTCTGGAAGCATCGAGATGGTCTGACTTGTTCGAAAGGTCATTCGGATATCGAATCGATAGCTACACGGTTCTGAAAACCAGTAAGCTGGTAAACTATTACATAGCTCACTCTGAAGGTCAACCGGTAGGCACTGCTGTGCTTTATTCTCACGAGGCAAAAATTGCCGGCATTCACTCCATGGGTATAATCCCGGAGATGAGGCGCAAAGGCTTTGCTGAAGAATTGCTTCTCAGCGTATTGAATATCGGTAAGGCCTCAGGAGCAGAATTCGTCACTTTACAGTCATCGGTTATGGGCAAGGGACTGTATCTCAAAACAGGTTTTCAAGACCTGTTCACATTAAAAACATTCATCAACAAAACTCAAAACAACAATGAATTTAATCGACAATTTAAAATGGAGATATGCCACTAAGGTGTTCGACCCTAACAAAAAAGTATCTGATACCGACCTGGAAAAATTGAAAGAATCGGTCAGGTTATCCGTTTCTTCCTACGGACTTCAACTTTACCGGGTACTCATCATTGAAAATAAGGAGATCAGACGGGCTTTGAGAAAAGCCAGTTGGGATCAGCCACAGATTACAGATGCTTCTTTAGTGTTTGTTATATGCAACTTTACCCGGGATTATCAGAAACATGTGGACGACTACATCCGCCTGGTATCCGAAACTCAGCATGTGCCCCTGGAAAAAATTAGTCCTTATGGTGAAACCATCAAAAGTCAATTGCAAAATAAATCAATAGATGAGAAGCAAACCTGGGCAGAAAAGCAAACCTATCTGGCTTTGGCCAATTTACTAGCCGCCTGCGCAGAACTTAAAATAGATGCCTGCCCCATGGAAGGATTCGACAGCTCGGAATACAATCGCATTCTGGGTTTAACGGAACAAGGCTTGAATGCCGTGGTCATTGCTCCTGTGGGATACAGGTCTGAAACTGACCAAACGCAGTTCAGAACAAAGGTGAGAAAGAGCATGGAAGCACTTTTTCAAGAGATTTAAAGGTCTTGCTCCGCTTATATTGTTGCCATCCTCATAGTCTGGAGAGGTCTTCGGGTGGCAACCCTTCCTATACTTTAAAACCTTTACGGATGTAGGTTATTTACTAAATTTAACGGCAACGCTATTTAGAATGCCAGAAACAAAACCACTATGAATTCAAAACTCAGATCCTTAGGAATCTTCATTCTCCTAAATATAGGCTGGTACTTTTCGGCCAAAGCTCAAAACACTGCAATGAGTCATGCAGATTCGTTAAACCACACTTTGGAGGTTTATTATGAGCTAAACAAGACCATATTTCAAGCAAACTCGAAGCCTGAAGATATTGATCAGCTCTTTACCCATTTCACCGATGACTTCACATATGTCCATCCAAAATATGGTGGAGTATATTCACGCACCGACCTTTACAATGGCTATATCAACAATCAGGCTCAAGGTGATTACGATGGCAGTGTAGTCGGTTATAAAATCACCAATAAAATTGTTGGGCTAAATGCCATTGTGGTAAGTAGAAAATACCTGCTAAAGAAAAATAACAAAACAACAGAGGGTGAAAATCAAATGACCCTATTCGAATTTCGGAATGGCAAAATCTCCAGAATATTTGAGTATTGGTAGAACAGAAAGGTTGCGACAGTACTCTAAGTGGTCTCACTACCAGAAACCAAACCAAAAACGAAGTAAGTATTGTCACTGACATCAACCGGCATTGGCTCACAGGTAACAACACCTACAAAGGCTGGGCTTTGGTTACTCCAGATCAGATGGGTTTGACTTTCATGAAGATTAGTGAAAATTAGATGCATGGTAATTATCCCCTAAGGATGCCCTTCAGTCCATTAACAATTGATTAATTATCAACAAACAATTGGCATTTGAACAGGTTTTAAAGACATTTCTGCGAACAAGAGCATATCAGTATGAAGAAAGTAGTAGTCATTACAGGGGTAAGTAGGGAAATGGGTCTTGGATTCGAAACCGCCAAACAAATGAAGGAAGCAGGTTATGAGGTAATTATTTCAGCCAGAAGGCTTGAAGATGCCCAAAAACTGGCCGGACAAATTGGGGTAATCGCAAAAGAATTGGATGTAACTGATGATGAGTCAGTATCAAAACTGGCGAAAGAGATTGAGTCTGACTATGGTTACCTGACCACCCTTATCAATAATGCCGGGGCTTTCTTCGATCAGGGCAATACCATCATGGAAACAGAAATCCAATATGCACAAGATGCCTTGAATCTTAACCTTTTGGGTTCATGGCGAATGGCGAAGGCCTTTGTACCCCTTCTTGACAAATCTGGGGAAGGCCGAATTGTGCACATATCCAGCGTTGGAGGTTCCTTTTCCGATACTAAGTTTGGGTTGGCTTACCACGAGTCTCATGTCCCTGTGTATGGAATCTGTAAGCTGGCCCTGAACGGGTTTACAGTAAAACTTGCCAAAGAGCTCCACGATTCAACGATTAAGGTAAATTCGGTATGCCCGGGGTTTATAGCCACTTATCCAGGCACTGAAGAGTGGGGAGCAAGGCCAGTTAGTGAGGGCGCAAAAGGTGTTGTATGGGCCGCCACATTACCGGCCGATGGCCCAACAGGAGGCTTCTTTAGAGATGGAAAGCCTTTGCCATGGTAATCAAACGAGTAAGATACTAAAGAAAAAGGTTGAGCATTTTTCAACACTCAACCTTTACTATGCTTGTAAGTTAAAATCTATCCAAGGTTTAAAGAAAGTTCTTTACTGGCAAATGGCTGATGATATAGCCTTGTTCCTGTTGCTTTGTACAGGGCACTTGCCAAAGCACCAATGGCTGGTGGCAAACCTGGCTCTCCCAAACCGGTTGGATTGATGTCATTATCCACAAAGTGTACTTCTATCTCTCTTGGCGCCTGATTGTTTCTTATCAGCTTGTAAGTATCGAAGTTGCTTTGCACGGGTGAACCATTATCAAAAGTGAGCTGGCTATACAATGCATGACCAATTCCATCGACCACACCACCCTGAATGATGTTCTCTGCACCTTCTCTGTTGATGAGAATACCGCAGTCTACGGCACACCAAACCTTTTTCACCTTAGGTTGATTGTTCTCCATCACCACATCCATTACCTGAGCAACATAAGAGTTATGACAGAAATAAGCGGCTACTCCTCTGTAAACTCCTGAAGTTTCAGTACCCCAATTCGCTTTCTCTTTCACCAATTTGAGCACTCCTGCATACCTGTCGGCATCGTATTCATATTTCTCACCTACAGGGCTATTCTTGGCTTTTTCAAACAGCTCCAATCTGAACTCAATCGGATCTTTGCCCGCAGCTTCTGCTACTTCATCCAAGAAGCTTTGCTCTGCACCAGCCGTAAAGTGCGATCTTGGTGCTCTCCATGCTCCGGTAGAAATATTGGTGCTGGACATAACCGATTCGGCCAGATAATTATCGACAGTACCGGCAGGGAATCTGTTCGGGAAAATCGGTCCTTCAGGCAAACCAACCCCTCTGGCTGAGAAGGCAATCAGGTTATTGTCCTTATCCAGACCAGCTTTGTAAACCGATCTGTATGTCGGTCTGTAAGTTCCCTGAGTCATATCATCCTCACGGGTGTAGATCAGTTTGATTGGTAATCCGGCCTTTTTAGAAATAGCCGCTGCTTCAATACCTGTGTGGTTATAAAGTCTTCTACCAAAGCCTCCACCCATACGGGTCATATCAACCGAAACATTTTCAGCAGGAATACCCAGCATTTGAACGACAGAATCTTTCAATGCCTGAGGGGTTTGCGATGGGCCAATCAACTCTGCATAATTATCTGTTACATTGGCGAAGAAGTTCTGAGGCTCCAGGGTGTTGTGGGCCATAAATGGAGAGGTATAGGTTCTTTCAACCACTTTAGCTGCCATCGCGAAAGCTGCTTCTACATTTCCATCTTTTCTACTTGCCCCAACTCTTCCTTTTTCAAGGTCAGCAATCAATCGTTTCTCATGCATTTCAGAGCTTTCAGGCTCACTTACTTTCTCCCAATTTACCTTCAATGCCTTTTTAGCCTGCATCAGTTGCCATGTAGATTCGCCCACGATAGCTACCAGTTTATTGAATGCGTTGACATCGGACCATTGTGGCTTGGCTAAAGTAGTATCAATAATAAAGGCATCAACCACTCCAGGCATGGCTTTGATCTCATCTACGTTGAAATCTTTAGGTTGCATACCAAAGGCAGGTGGATGCTGGATCATGGCCAACTTCATTCCTTCGCGCTTGAAATCAAGGCCGAATAAAGGCTTACCTGTTACTATTTTTGGCCCTTCCACATTTTTCTGAGCCGTACCGATGAGTTTGTAATTTTTAGGGTCTTTCAGTTCCAGTTCCTCAGGAACTTCAATTCCTACTGCCTTCGAAGCGATTTCGCCATAACCAATGGTTCGGCTTCCATTTACCTCTTTGATCACTCC
>Ga0114899_1001212_pt1 | contig 15624 bp, 12 predicted proteins | sample MalvireepMed_215_FD_83497 | JGI IMG/M metagenome (GOLD analysis project Ga0114899, IMG submission 83497) | Marine viral communities from the Global Malaspina Expedition - Malaspina viral metaG DeepMed_215 | ecosystem: Environmental > Aquatic > Marine > Oceanic | place: Mediterranean Sea... | reverse complement strand
TTGGCGGTTCAAGCTCGATCACCAGCGGATCGAATGGGACGACGGTATCTTGGGCGATATTTCCATCGACGCGGCCTCGGTTAGTGACCCCGTACTCATTCGTGGCGATGGGCAGATCCTTTACACGCTGGCGAGCGTCGTGGACGACACCGAGATGGGCGTGACCCATGTGGTGCGCGGTTCGGACCATGTCACCAACACCGCGACGCAGATCCAGATCATGCAGGCTTTGGGTAATGGCGCGGTGCCGTCCTTTGCGCATCACTCGCTGTTGACCGGCCCGCAGGGCGAGGCGTTGAGCAAACGTTTGGGCACGCTGGCCCTGCGCGACCTGCGCGAGCAGGGGGTTCAGCCCTTCGCGCTGCTGAGCCTGATGGCGCGGTTGGGATCCTCTGATCCGGTGGAGCTGCGCACGGATATGGCGGAGTTGATCGAGGGTTTCGATATCAACCGCTTCGGCTCGGCGCCGACCAAGTTCGATGTGCAGGATCTGTTCCCGCTGACCGGACGCTATCTGCAGCAACTGCCGCTTGAGGCCGTGAAAGACGACATCACCGCCCTTGGCGTGCCGGAAGACAAAGCCGCGCAGTTCTGGGCGGTCACGCGCGAGAATATCTCGACGCTGAAGGATTTGGGTCCGTGGTGGGCTATGTTCCGCGACGGGGCCGAGCCGGTGATTGCCGAGGAAGACCGCGAGTTCGTGGCTCAGGCCATGCTGCTGCTGCCGGAGATGCCCTTTGATGAGCAGACGTGGTCAAGCTGGACTGCCGCGGTCAAAGAGGCCACCGGCCGCAAGGGGCGCGGGTTGTTCCGGCCTCTGCGTTTGGCGCTGACGGGGCAGGAACACGGGCCAGAGATGGCGCAGGTTCTGCCGTTGCTCCAGACCGTCAAAGCACGCGGCTGAGGCGGGCCGAGGGCATTCGGGGGCGCTGCCCCCGGACCCCCGCGGGTATTTGAAAAAGGATGAAATGGGGCGGTTAGAAGTTCTTCTTTGTGAAGGGGACTTCGTCGCGTGATTTCACCTGTAGCGACAAGCGGTCGATGTGGTGGTCGACCACGGCCGTTTCTTCTGGCGTTAGGGTCTGGTGGCGCGGGTAAAGGGGCGCTGCGCGGTCGTTCAGGATAGGTGTGTCCCAGCCTTCGGTGGTGTCAAAGAAACGCGCGGCGCCATCGGTGCCGAACTCGCGCAGGAAGCCTTGGACCACAACATCAAGATAGCTCAGAAGGATCACGTGATCGCCATGGTCGACCGCGATTTCGAGCGGGATGGCGTAATGGGCGATGTCGGGTGCGGGGACCAGATCATGGACCACGGCGCCGCCTGAGGCGTGGCGTTCGTAGCTGTATTCACGCTGGTCCAGCGCCGCCCAATCCGCGCCCGGCACGGCGGCGATGAGCCCGTCGATGCGGGTGCTTTGATCTTGCACCACAGAAAGGTAGACGATGTCGCGCCCTTCGGCGCGGACCCATTTGCGCCGCCAACCGTCGAGCCGGGCGGGCCGGGCATCGGGGTAGCTGTGGGTGTTGCGATTCACGAGGCTGCCGTAGCCGAAAAAATAGGGGGTCATGCGCGAAAGGTCCTGTATTTGTCGCGCGCACCAAAACATGTGTCGTATCCGGCCACAAGCATGCTTGACGCAGAGGTATGCGGCGGCATACGAAAGGCCCAATCGTCACGGGAGAATCGGTTAACGCCGATGCCGAAGGAGCAACCGCCCCGGAAACTCTCAGGCCCCAGGACCGTGACGTGACCAAGACTCTGGAGAGATGCGCGGATGCGCACGCCGAAGGGATAACGATCTCAGGCGGAAGGACAGAGGGGGCATCATGCGCAGCGTTAGCGGCGCTAAGGTGCCGGCGTGGTCAAAAGGTCATCCGGAAGCGACAGGAAAGGCGAACCGGATGAGCGATCTCAAGCAGACGGCATTGCATGATTTGCATGTGGAACTGGGGGCCAAGATGGTGCCCTTTGCGGGCTATTCGATGCCCGTGCAATACCCCCTTGGCGTGATGAAAGAGCATCTGCACACCCGCGCCGCCGCCGGGTTGTTTGATGTGAGCCACATGGGGCAGGTCGTGCTGCGGGCCAAGTCGGGCAGCTATGAGGATGTGGCCTTGGCGATGGAGAGCCTCGTGCCGGTTGATGTGCTGGGGCTTGCCGAGATGCGCCAGCGTTATGCGATGTTCACGGATGCTACGGGTGGTATCTTGGACGATCTGATGTTGGCCAATCTGGGCGATCATCTGTTCGTTGTTGTGAATGCCGGGTGCAAGGATGATGACATCGCCCTGATGAAAGAGGCGCTGTCGGATCGTTGTGAGATCGAAGTGCTCGAAGATCGTGCGCTGCTGGCATTGCAGGGGCCGCAAGCCGAAGCGGCGCTGGCCCGGTTGCAGCCCTTGGTGGCGGATATGAAATTTATGGATGTGGCCAAGGATGTCGACATTGACGGGATCACCGTCACCCTGTCGCGCTCGGGCTATACGGGCGAAGACGGCTACGAGATTTCGGTCGCGAATGACGATGCCGTGGCCTTGGCGCGCAAGCTTTTGGCGCTGGAAGAGGTCGAGCCCATCGGTCTGGGCGCGCGTGACAGTCTGCGGTTGGAGGGCGGGTTGTGCCTTTATGGTCATGACATCGACACCACCACCACGCCGGTTGAGGCGGCGCTGAACTGGGCGATCCAGAAGGTACGGCGCAATGATGGCGAGCGTGCGGGCGGTTTTCCGGGTGCGGGCGTGATCTTGCAACAACTGGCCGATGGGGCGCCGCGCAAGCGGGTGGGGCTGCTGCCCGAAGGCCGGGCGCCGATGCGCGAGGGGGTGGCGATTTTCGATGCCGCCGAGGGCGGCAATGAGGTTGGCACAGTGACCTCTGGCGGCTTTGGTCCGACGGTTGGCGGCCCGGTTGCCATGGGCTATGTCAGCGCCGAGCATGCAAAGGTCGACACGCCGCTTTGGGGCGAGGTGCGCGGCAAGCGCTTGCCACTGACTGTCACGAAAATGCCGTTCGTCGCGGCGAACTTCAAACGCTGAATCTACACAGGGAAATCCGATATGAAATTTACCGAAGAACATGAATGGCTGCGCGTCGAGGGTGACGAAGTGGTCGTGGGCATCACCACGCACGCCGCCGAGCAGTTGGGCGATGTTGTATTCGTGGAACTGCCCGACGAAGGCACCACCGTGAGCAAGGATGACGAAGTTGTCGTGATCGAATCCGTCAAGGCGGCGTCGGACATCCTCGCCCCGATCGACGGTGAGATCACCGAGGTGAACAGCACGCTTACGGACAACCCCAGCATGGTCAACGACGACCCGCAGGGCGACGCATGGTTCTTCAAGATGAAGTTCACCGATGCCAGCCAGATGGACGACTTCATGGACGAAGCCGCCTATCAGAAATTCATCGGCTAAACCGCCGCGCGTGCCGGGGGACCGGCGCGCTGCTGATCACTTGCGTCGCCCGCTTTGGGCGGCGCGCCACAAACAGGGGGCGCCGCTGCCGCGCCGTGACGAGGAACCCGACATGAGCTTCAAGCCCACCGATTATCTGCCCTATGATTTCGCTAACCGGCGTCACATTGGCCCGTCCCCTTCCGAAATGTCGCAGATGCTCGACACCGTGGGCGCCGAAAGCCTTGATGCGCTGATCGACGACACGTTGCCCAAGGCGATCCGTGCGAAACAGCCGCTTGATTTCGGCAAGGCGATGAGCGAGCGCGAGGTGCTTGAGCACATGCGCAAGGTTGCGGGCAAGAACAAGGTGCTCACCAGCCTGATCGGGCAGGGCTATCACGGCACCGTCACGCCTCCGGCGATCCAGCGGAATATTCTTGAGAACCCCGCATGGTACACCGCCTACACGCCCTATCAGCCCGAGATTTCGCAGGGCCGCCTGGAAGCGTTGCTCAATTTCCAGACGATGGTGAGCGACCTTACCGGGTTGGAAATCGCCAATGCGTCGCTTCTGGATGAGGCCACCGCCTGCGCCGAGGCGATGACCATGGCGCTGCGCAGTTCGAAATCCAAGGCCAAGGGCTTCTTTATCGACAGCAATTGCCACCCGCAGAACATCGCCGTGATGAAGACCCGCGCCGAGCCTTTGGGCATTGAGGTCATCGTCGGTGAGCCCGAAGAGATGGACGCGAAAAAGGTCTTTGGCGCGATTTTCCAGTATCCGGGCACCTACGGCCATGTGCGCGACTTCACCGATCACATGGCGGCCCTGCATGAGGCCAAAGCCGTGGGCATCGTCACTGCCGACCCATTGTCGTTGACCCTGCTGAAAGAGCCGGGCGCGATGGGGGCCGACATCGCCGTGGGCAGCACGCAGCGTTTTGGCGTGCCCGAGGGCTATGGCGGCCCCCACGCTGCTTATATGGCTTGCAAGGATTCCATGAAGCGCGCGATGCCGGGGCGGATTGTTGGGGTGTCAATCGACGCCCATGGCAACCGCGCCTACCGATTGTCGCTGCAAACCCGCGAGCAACACATCCGCCGCGAGAAGGCGACCTCGAACGTTTGCACCGCGCAGGCGCTGCTGGCCGTCATGGCGTCGATGTATGCCGTGTTCCACGGGCCGGAAGGCTTGAAAGCCATCGCGCAGCGCATCCACCGCAAGACAGTGCGTCTGGCGAAGGGCCTAGAGGCCGCGGGCTTTGACGTGCAGCCCGAGAGCTATTTCGACACGGTCACCGTCGAGGTCGGCCCCTTGCAGGCCGCGGTGATGAAATCCGCCGTGGACGAAGGCATCAATCTGCGCCGTGTGGGCGCGACCAAGGTTGGCATTGCGCTGGACGAGCGCACCCGCCCCGACACCATCGAAGCGGTCTGGCGTGCCTTTGGCATCCGTCAGGCGGATGATGATTTTACGCCTGAGTACCGCCTGCCCGACGCGATGGTCCGCACGAGCGACTACCTCACGCACCCGATTTTCCACATGAACCGGGCCGAGACCGAGATGATGCGCTACATGCGCCGCTTGGCCGACCGTGATCTGGCGCTGGACCGGGCGATGATCCCGCTGGGGTCTTGCACGATGAAGCTGAACTCGGCGGCTGAGATGATGCCGGTGACGTGGCGTGAATTCTCGCTGATCCATCCGTTCGTGCCCGCCGATCAGGCGCTTGGCTATCAGGAAATGATCGACGATCTGTCGGACAAACTGTGCGAGATCACCGGCTATGACGCGATTTCGATGCAACCGAACTCGGGCGCGCAGGGCGAATATGCGGGGCTCTTGACCATCGCCGCCTATCACCGCGCCAAGGGCGAGGGCCACCGCAACATCTGTCTGATCCCGATGAGCGCCCATGGCACCAACCCGGCCTCCGCGCAGATGGTGGGCTGGAAGGTCGTGGTCATCAAGACCGCCGCCAATGGTGACATCGACCTTGACGATTTCCGCGCCAAGGCCGAGCAGCACAGCGAAAACCTTGCCGGCTGCATGATCACTTACCCGTCGACCCACGGCGTGTTCGAGGAAACTGTGCATGAGGTGACCAAGATCACCCATGATCACGGCGGCCAAGTCTATATCGACGGCGCCAATATGAACGCGATGGTGGGCCTGTCGCGCCCCGGCGATCTGGGCGGCGACGTGAGCCACCTCAACCTGCACAAGACTTTCTGCATCCCGCATGGCGGCGGCGGCCCCGGCATGGGTCCGATCGGTGTGAAATCGCATCTGATCGCGCATCTGCCGGGCCACCCGAACGAAGAGGGGGCCGCGGTCTCGGCGGCGCCTTACGGCTCGCCCTCGCTGTTGCCGATCTCTTGGTCTTACTGCCTGATGATGGGCGGTGACGGTCTGACGCAGGCGACCCGCGCCGCGATTCTGAACGCCAACTACATCGCCAAGCGTCTCGAAGGGGCCTATGACGTGCTGTATAAAGGGCCGAGCGGTCGGGTGGCGCATGAGTGCATCATCGACGTGCGCCCCTATGAGGAAACCGCGGGCATCACCAACGAAGACGTCGCCAAACGTCTGGTCGATTGCGGCTTCCACGCGCCGACGATGTCTTGGCCGGTGGCGGGCACGCTAATGGTGGAGCCGACTGAGTCTGAGACCAAGGCCGAGCTCGACCGTTTCTGCGACGCCATGCTGGCGATCCGCGAAGAGATCCGCGAGATCGAAGAGGGCCGCATGGATCGGGCCAACAATCCGCTGAAAAACGCACCGCATACGGTCGAAGATCTGGTGGTGGAATGGGGCGACCGGCCCTACAGCCGCGAGCAGGGCTGCTTCCCTCCGGGGGCCTTCCGGGTCGACAAATACTGGCCGCCGGTCAACCGTGTCGACAACGTGCACGGCGACCGCAACCTGATCTGCACCTGCCCACCGCTGGAAGACTACGCCGAAGCGGCGGAGTGATCAGACAACCAAGACAGCCAAAGGGCGCGGGATCATTCCTGCGCCCTTAGCATATCCGCAGGCCGGGCGTTCAGCGCCTTCAGTGCAAAGCCCAAGCCCGCCAAGACCGTCGCCAGCACCCCGCCTGCGATGATCATCAGCGCATTTGGCCAGATCACGGTGAAATCGGTCTCCATCACGTAATGGCTCACCGCCCAGCCACCCGCGATGCCTGCCATCAGCGCGACGCCCCCGGCAAAGAAACCCAGCAGGGCCGCACGCAGCACAAAGCTGCTGGCAATGGTTCGTCGCGAAGCGCCCATGGTTTTCAGCAAGGCCGCCTCATAGCTGCGCGCCCCGGTGCCCGCCGCCGCCGCGCCGATCAGCACCATAAAACCGGTGGCCAAAGTCGCCAGCGCGCCAAAGGAAATCGCCGAGGCCAGCCCCGCCAGCACGGCGGCCACCCGGTCAATCGCATCGCGCACCCGGATCGCTGTGATGTTGGGGTAGGTTTCGGCCAGATCGCGCAGGATCGCGGTTTCGGCCTCTGGCGCGGCATAGACGGTCGAGATGAAACTATGCGGCGCGCCGGCCAGTGCAGCGGGGTTCATCGTCAGCACAAAGCCGATCCCGGCGGTGGAGAAATCGACCTCGCGAAAACTGGTGATCTCACCAGTGATGGCGCGGCCCAGTACGTTGAGGGTCAGGCTGTCGCCCAGAGCAAGGCCCAGTTCCTCGGCCTCTTCGGCGGCGAAACTGATCTGCGGCGGGCCGGTGTAGTCTTCGGCCCACCAGTCGCCCGCCGTGATCCGCGTGTCTTCGCCCGGCTCTGCGGCATAGGTGATGCCCCGGTCGCCGCGCACCACCCAGTGATCGCCCGCCACCTCTTGGGCCGGTTGGCCATTGATCTCGGTCACCACGCCGCGCAGCATCGGGGCGCTTTCAACCCGGCTGACTGCCGCATCGCTGGTAAGCCGTTCGGTGAAGCCGTCGATCTGATCCTTCTGGATGTCGACAAAGAAATAGGACGGCGCCACATCCGGCAGATTGCCCGAAATCGCACGGCGCAGATTGCCGTCGATCTGGCCCACTGCGGCCAATACCGACAGGCCCAGCCCAAGCGCCAGTACCACTGCCGTGGCCCCTTCGCCCGGCCCGCCAATCGCCGCCAGCGCCCACCGCAGGCGCGGATGCCCCCGCACGCGCTTGGCTGCGGCCCGCGCGATCAGCCGCAACACGGCTGCCGCCAGCGCCAGCACCGCCAGCGTCGCCGCCAAGCCGCCAAGCGTCCAAAGGGTGAGCGACCACGATCCGTTAAACCAGCCCGCCAGCGCCAAGAGCGCGGCCAAGAGCAGCGCCATCGCCACAAGGTAGGGCGCGCCGGGCAAAGGCGATTGGCGCTGCCAATCATCGCGAAACAGGGTGGCGGCACGCACGTCAGCGCTTCGGGCCAGCGGCCAAAGGGTGAAGAGCGCGGCCGTGAGCAACCCGTATAGCGCTGCCTCGGCCAGCGGGGCGGGATAAATCGCAAAACGGGCGGGAAGGGGCAGTTGCGCTTCAATCAACGGGGAAAGCATCAGCGGCAGCCCGGCACCGATCAGCAGGCCAAGCGCCACGCCCATCACGGCCAGCAGCCCGACCTGAATGAAGTAGGTCTGGAAGATCGTCGCCCGGGTTGCGCCCATGGCGCGGAAGGTGGCGATCACAGCGGTCTTGCGTTGCAGATAGGCCCGCACCGCCGCCGCGACGCCGACCCCGCCCACGGCCAGCCCCGACAGCCCCACCAGCACCAGAAAGGCGCTGAGCCGTTCGACGAAACGTGCCACGCCGGGCGCGCCGTTGCGGGCATCGGTCCAGCGCATCCCGGCCTCGGCAAACCGCGCCTCGGCCTCGGCTTCCAACGGGTCAAGCGCCGTGCCATCGGGCAAATCGAGCCGATATTTGCTGTTAAAGAGCGTCCCCGGTGCGAGCAGGCCCGAGCCTTCCAGCGCGGCGCGACGCACCAGCGTGCGAGGACCGAGCGAGAAGCCACTGGCGGCGGAATCTGGTTCGCGTTCAATCAAGGCCGTTAGGCGAAACTCGGTTTCGCCGAGGGCAAAAACATCCCCCGGGGCAAGGCCGAGCCTGTCCGACAAGGCACGTTCCATCACGGCGCCGGGCCGTCCTTCGGGACCGATCTCAAGCGCCTGCTCTAGCGGCAGGGCCGGGTCCAACACCATCTCACCGATCAATGGATAGAGGTCGTCCACCGCCTTGACCTGCGTCAGCGCGCGTTCTGACGTGTCGCCCGCGCCGACCACCGCCATAGAGCGGAACTCAACGATTTCAGACACACGTTCGGCCCGCTCGGCCATCCACGCCTGCTCATCAGGGCTGGCCGATCGATAGGTGAAATCAAGCTCGGCATCGCCGCCCAAAAGTGCGGCACCCTCGGCTTCCAGCCCCGCTTCAATCGCAGCGCGGACCGAGCCTACGGCGGCCAAAGCGGCCACGCCGAGCGCGAGGCAGGCCAGCAGCAGACGAAAGCCGCGCAATCCGCCGCGCATCTCACGGCGGGCGAAACGGGCCGCGAGGGGCAGGCTCATGCGAGACGCCCGTCGGCCAATTGCACCACCCGGTCACAACGCGCGGCCAGATCGTCGGCATGGGTCACCAGCACCAGCGTCGCGCCATGGCGGTCGCGCAGCTCAAACAGCAGGTTCATGATCGCGGCCCCATTGCGGCTGTCGAGGCTGCCTGTCGGCTCATCCGCCAGCAGGATCGCCGGGCGCGGGGCGGCGGCGCGGGCGAGGGCCACGCGCTGCTGCTCGCCGCCTGACATTTGCGCAGGGTATTGATCAATGCGGTGGCCAAGACCGACGGCCTCCAACTCGCTGCGCGCACGGTCAAAGGCATCTTCCGCCCCCGAAAGCTCAAGCGGGGTGGCGACATTCTCCAGCGCGGTCATGGTGGGAATGAGGTGGAAGGACTGAAACACAATCCCCATGCGGCCTTGGCGAAACTGGGCCAACCCATCCTCGCGCAGCGCGCTGAGATCATGGCCAAGGGCCATGACCTTGCCGCCCGTGGCACGCTCAAGCCCGCCCATGACCATCAGCAGCGAAGATTTGCCCGATCCCGACGCCCCGGTCAGCGCGATGCTTTCCCCTTGCTGGACCTGCAGCGAAATGCCGCGCAGAATATCGACGGTTCCGGCATTGCCCTTGAGGCTTAGCGTGACATCTTGAAGGTCATAGACTGGGTCGCTCATCGGGCCGCCTTTGTTCTGAGTATCAGTTGGATATGGAGGTCCGTGAAGGATGCGCAAGGTATTGATCTGTTGTGCCTTTATTTTAGGCAGCGCGGCACAGGCCGAAGAGGTGGTGATCGCCGCCCTTGGCGACAGTCTGACCCAAGGCTATGGCCTGCCCGCCCAAGAGGGATTCGTGCCGCAATTGCAGGCGTGGCTGGATGCCGAAGGCGTTGAGGCGAAAATCGTCAACGCGGGTGTTTCGGGCGATACGACCGCTGGCGGGCGGGCGCGCGTGGATTGGACCCTGACGCCCGAAGTCGACGCGATGATCGTGACACTGGGGGGTAATGACATGCTGCGCGGGCTGGACCCGGCGCAGGCGCGCGGCAACATTGAAGACATTCTTGCGGCGGCAAAGCGCGCCGAGGTTGAGGTGCTGCTGGTCGGCATGTCGGCACCGGGCAACTACGGCGCGGGATATAAGGCCGATTTCGAAGCGCTCTATCCCGACTTGGCCGAAGCCCATGGAACGCAGTTCTACCCGGATTTCTTTACCGGACTTCTTGCCGAGGAAAAGGGCGCGGCCAGCGCGCGGAGCGAGACGATCCAACGCTATTTTCAAGGGGATGGCATCCATCCCAATGCCGAAGGCGTGGCGCTGATCGTGGATGATATCGGCCCGGCGGTGGCCAAGCTTGCCGCACAGGCCGTAGAAACCCGCTAACAAAAAACGGACGCCGCGGCGTCCGTTTCGATCATCGAAATGTGGCCCGGTCAGGCCAGCGCGATGTTGCTCGCGCTTTCGCGGCCATCACGGCCTGCTTCGACATCAAAGGTAACCTTTTGATTGTCGGCAAGCCCGGTCAGGCCTGCGCGCTCTACTGCGGAAATATGGACAAAGATGTCTTTGCCGCCGCTGTCCGGCGCGATGAAGCCGTAGCCTTTTGTCGTGTTGAACCATTTGACGGTGCCAGTAGCCATGACCCGTGTCTCCCTCTGTCTGATCTGCCCGCAACATGCGGCAGCGCGGCTCGGTCGAATTCGTGATCGCTGGAGCCTTAGGGCAGCCGGGTCGAAAAGTCTTCGCGTCGCAGTTGTGATATTGGAATCTCTATTTTTAAAATCAAGGATTTTTACGGGGCGGCATGGGGCAAGCAAGGAAGCGCCCATGAAATATAACCTGCCTGTTACAAAACTGGCAGGTGTCACGGGTTTTTCGGGAAGTCGCGTTTTTCAAAAATTTACCAGTTGATAAAAAAATGATTCCGTGTGAGCATTTTCAAAACACCAAGAAAACGACAGGGATTTTGATATGGCACGAGATGTCTTTGAGCCGGGGATCGTTCCGGGGCGGTTAGAGCCGCAGAACTACGCAGAGGGGTTTTCGGATCTCCATCCACCCTTGGACGAACATGAGGCTCTGGTCGCGGCGGACCGCTGTTACTTCTGCCATGACGCACCTTGCATGACGGCCTGTCCGACCGACATCGACATTCCGCTGTTCATCCGCCAGATCGCCACCGGCACCCCCGATGCGGCGGCCAAGACGATCCTCAGCCAGAACATCCTTGGCGGCATGTGCGCGCGGGTCTGCCCGACAGAGACGCTTTGCGAGGAGGTCTGCGTGCGTGAGGTGGCCGAGGGCAAGCCGGTGTTGATCGGCCAGTTGCAGCGCTATGCCACCGACCATTTGCAGGCCCAAGATGTGCATCCTTTTGAGCGTGCGGCCGTGACCGGCAAACGTGTCGCTGTGGTTGGTGCGGGTCCGGCGGGTCTGTCCTGCGCCCACCGTTTGGCGATGCTGGGTCATGACGTTGAAATCCTTGATGCGCGGTCCAAGCCCGGTGGGCTGAACGAATATGGCATTGCTGCCTATAAGACACCCAACGGTTTTGCGCAGGCCGAGGTGGATTGGCTGATGCAAATCGGTGGCATCACCTTCCGGCACGAGGTTGCTGTGGGGCGCGATGTCACGCTTGAGGAATTGAAGACCGACTATGACGCGGTTTTCCTCGGCATGGGGCTGGTGGGCGTCAATGCGCTTGGGGCCGAAGGCGAGGATAAGGCCGGGGTCGCCAATGCGGTCGATTTCATCTCGGAGCTGCGACAGTCGGGCGACATGTCAGGCGTGCCGATTGGCCGCGACGTGGTGGTCATCGGCGGCGGCATGACGGCAGTCGATGCCGCGGTGCAGGCGAAACTGCTGGGCGCGCTGAACGTGACGCTGGTCTATCGCCGTGGGCGCGACCGGATGAACGCGAGTGTGTTCGAGCAAGACCTCGCGGCATCGAAAGGGGTGCGGATCGTGACCCATGCGGTGCCGATTGCGGTGCATGGCAATGGCTCGGTGCGCGAGATTGAATTTGAATATGTCGATGAGGCCATGAAAGGCAGGGGCCAGACCCTGCGCCTGCAAGCGGATCAAGTGTTCAAGGCCATCGGTCAAACGCTGTTGGGCGACGGGCTGCCCGATCTCGACGGGCGCAAGATCAAGGTGGATGGCACCGGGCGCACCAGTCTGGATGGCGTTTGGGCCGGGGGCGATTGCGCCAGCGGTGGCGATGACCTCACCGTGACCGCCGTGGCCGAGGGCCGCGACGCGGCGATGGACATTCACACCACATTGATGGGGGCGGCGGGCTGAGGCCGCGCCGAGAGGGAGACATAACATGGCTGATCTGAGAAGCGAATTCATCGGGATCAAATCCCCCAACCCGTTCTGGCTGGCCTCTGCCCCGCCGACGGACAAAGAATACAACGTGCGCCGCGCCTATGAGGCGGGCTGGGGCGGGGTGGTCTGGAAGACCCTCGGCATGGAAGGCCCGCCCGTGGTTAACGTCAATGGCCCGCGCTACGGCGCGATCTATGGCGCGGACCGACGGTTGCTGGGGCTCAACAACATTGAGCTCATCACCGACCGCCCGCTGGAGGTGAACCTGCGCGAAATGAAGGCGGTGAAACGCGATTATCCGGACCGGGCGTTGATTGCCTCCATCATGGTACCTTGCGAGGAAGAGGCGTGGAAAGCGATCTTGCCGCATGTGGAGGAGACCGGGGCCGACGGGATTGAGCTGAACTTCGGTTGTCCGCATGGCATGGCCGAGCGCGGCATGGGGTCCGCCGTGGGGCAGGTGCCGGAATATATCGAAATGGTCACCCGCTGGTGCAAGATGTACACGCGGATGCCGGTGATCGTGAAGCTGACGCCGAACATCACCAATGTGCTCTCCCCCGCCGAGGCCGCCAAGCGCGGCGGCGCGGATGCGGTGAGCCTGATCAACACGATCAATTCGATCACCTCGGTCGATCTGGACCTCTTTGCGCCCGAGCCGATGATCGACGGCAAGGGCACACACGGCGGCTATTGCGGCCCGGCGGTGAAACCCATCGCGCTCAACATGGTGGCCGAGATTGCCCGCAATCCCGAGACCCACGGCCTGCCGATCAGCGGCATCGGTGGCGTCACAACATGGCGCGACGCGGCGGAGTTTCTGGCCCTCGGCGCGGGCAACGTGCAGGTCTGCACGGCGGCGATGACCTATGGCTTCAAGGTGGTCCAAGAGATGATCTCGGGCCTGTCGGAGTATATGGACGAGAAGGGCATGACCTCGGTCGATGAGCTTGTGGGCCGCGCGGTGCCGAATGTCACCGACTGGAACCAGCTGAACCTGAACTACGTCGCCAAGGCGAAGATCGATCAGGACTTGTGCATCTCTTGTGGCCGCTGCTTTGCCGCCTGCGAGGATACCAGCCACCAAGCCATCGCCATGTCCGAGGACCGCACCTTTACCGTGATCGAAGAGGAATGCGTGGCCTGTAACCTTTGCGTCAATGTGTGTCCTGTCGAAGACTGTATCTCGATGGAAGAATTGGCCGTGGGTGCCACCGACCTGCGCACTGGCAAGACGGTGACGCCGGACTACGCCAACTGGACCACGCACCCCAACAACCCCTCTGCCAAAGCGGTTGAACCGGCAGAGTAAGTCAGAGCCCGCCGCCCCGCGTTCAGGAGTTTCTCCGCGACGGGGCAGCGGTTTCGGCAGATGGCTGCGGGGCCATCCGTGCCAGATCGCGCCGCGCCGCAATCACTGCCATGGCCGCATCCCGCGCCATCTCTTCGCGCGGAATCGGTCGCGTGATCGCCGCTTCATCAGACCCCTTTGCATTCAGCCCCTTCGCATTCCGCGCAGACCCTGCGCCGTTAAAATTGCCTACATTCATCACTGCCCCTCTAACTACTAAGGAGCCCACACCCGCAGGCAGATTGCGGCGGAAATGTTAATGGGGGATTAAACGCGGTCCATCTCTGGCGGCTATGGTTAACCGTTTGCCGATGGCTCCGGCAGGTCCAAAAGCGCGCCAAACATCGCCTGAAGATGCGCCTGCGCGCGGGGGCGGGGATCGGTCTCGGGCCCGAGCAGGATTTGCGCCTGCGCCTCGAAATCCGCGTAGTGCTGCGTTGTGGCCCAGATGGAGAAAATCAGATGTTGCGGGTCCAGCGGGGGCAGTTTGCCCGCCGCCACCCAGCCCGCGATCACGGTGCATTTTTCGTCAAAGAGCGGTTTGAGGTGGCGCTGCAACTCTGGCTCGATCCGCGGCGCGCCTTGCAGAATTTCGTTGGCGAAAAGCCGGCTCTCACGCGGGAGTTCGCGCGACATGGTCAGCTTGCGCTCGACATAGTCCAAAATCTCGCGCCGGGGGTCGCCATCGGGGTCTAGCTCGACCAGCGGGTCAAGCCATGTTTCCATAAGCTGCGACAGCAAAGTGACGTGAATGTCTTCTTTGCCATTGAAGTAATAGAGAATATTCGGTTTGCTCAGCCCAGCCTCGGCGGCGATTTGATCCAGCGTGGCGCCCCGGTAGCCATGTTTGGAGAAGACTTCGAGCGCGGCATCCAGAATCACCCGGCGGTTGCGTCTTTGGATGCGGCTGGGTTTCTTGGCGGTGCTTTCGGGCAAGGCAATGATCCTTGGTGCTGCTAAAAAAGGCGTTTGCCGGATCGGCGGTGGGTTGTTTCAAACCAGTTCTTGACAGAGCCTAACCTAATCGCAATCGTGGATTTACCAAATGGTAAAAAAACAACACGGCCCCAGCCGATGACAGAGGAGTGACCTATGCCCGCGCCCGGAGAGAACCTCAAGATTGATCCCGACCGTCTGTGGGATTCCTTGATGGAAATGGCCAAGATCGGCCCCGGCGTGGCGGGGGGCAACAACCGCCAGACGCTGACGGACGAAGACGCCGAAGGCCGCGCCCTGTTCCAAAAGTGGTGCGAAGCTGCGGGCTGCACCATGGGTCTTGACCAGATGGGCAATATGTTCGCCCAGCGGGAGGGCACCGACCCGGATGCGCTGCCGGTCTATGTGGGCAGCCACCTCGACACCCAGCCGACGGGCGGGAAGTACGATGGCATCCTCGGCGTGCTCGGCGGGTTGGAGATCATCCGGACGATGAACGATCTGGGCATCAAGACCAAACACCCGATCGTCGTGACCAACTTCACCAACGAAGAAGGCACCCGTTACGCCCCCGCGATGCTGTCGTCGGGGGTTTTTGCTGGCATCCACACGCAGGACTGGGCCTACGCGCGCACCGACGCTGAGGGCAAGAGCTTTGGCGATGAGTTGCAGCGGATCGGCTGGAAGGGCGACGAGGAAGTGGGCGCGCGCAAGATGCATGCCTTCTTTGAATTGCACATCGAACAGGGCCCGATTTTGGAATCTGAGGGCAAGGACATCGGCGTTGTCACCCACGGGCAGGGGCTGAGCTGGACCCAAGTGACGATCACCGGCAAGGACAGCCACACCGGCTCCACCCCGATGCCGATGCGCCGGGACGCGGGGCTGGGCATGGCGCGGGTGCTGGAAAAGGTGAACGAGATCGCGCTCAGCCATGCGCCCCATGCGGTGGGGGCGGCAGGCCATATCGAAGTCTACCCGAACTCGCGCAACGTGATCCCGGGCAAGACGGTGTTTACCGTCGATTTCCGGTCACCCGAACTGGCCGTGATCGAGGATATGGAGGCCCGTCTGCGCGA